>Ga0182021_10008893_pt1 | contig 11887 bp, 12 predicted proteins | sample 612E3MmetaG_FD_120493 | JGI IMG/M metagenome (GOLD analysis project Ga0182021, IMG submission 120493) | Permafrost microbial communities from Stordalen Mire, Sweden - 612E3M metaG (Illumina Assembly) | ecosystem: Environmental > Terrestrial > Soil > Wetlands > Permafrost | place: Sweden...
GACCCGCACTGGCACAGGAGTCATCGTTAGTAGAAAACCAGCGCCCATAGCGCCCTTAAAAACCGGCGAAACCCGCAGGGCCGAGAAAGTGAGTAAGAAATGAGATCCACCGTCGTACCCGCGCAGATCACCACCGTCGAAGACAAGATCGCCGGAAACTTAGGCGTGTCCCAACTACTACTGCTCGTCACCCCGATCTTTGGCGGTAGTGCCTTGTACGTCGCCCTGCCGCCGTTTTTCGACTACGCCGTGTATAAATTAGTCATCATCGTCTGCTTCGCAGTCCTGTGCGGGCTACTGGCGATTCGCGTTAAGGGCAAGATTTTGCTTCACTGGGTGACGATAATTTCAAGCTACAACCTGCGGCCGAAGTACTATGTTTTCGACAAAAAGAGTGTCTATTTACGCGAGCCGGATCATAAATATCACCAGCCGGAGCTAACGAGGGCGGCCGTTAAGACCGAAGAGACTATCAAGGAGCTATTGCCAAGGCTTAGCCCATCCGAGCTATTTCAAATGGAGCGCCTAGTCGCTAGCCCCGAAGCCGATTTACACTTTAAGACGAACCGAAAGGGGAAACTCAGTGTCCATATTACGAAGGTCTAACCATAAAGCCTCGTCGCGGCAGCAGATCGACATCCGAGGCGTCAAAGACGGTATTCTGATGTTGCCGAATAACCATTACCGAGCGGTGCTGGAAGTCTCATCGGTTAACTTCGAGCTTAAAAGCGAGGACGAACAAGACGCACTGATTGATACTTACGAGAGTTTTCTGAACTCTCTACCCTGCCCCATGCAGATCGTGGTGCGCATCCGCGAGCTTGATATGAGTAGCTACCTGACAGACATTGGCACAAGGTTGACTACCGAAAAAGAAGCTGTCTACCAAGAGCAGTTGCGTAATTATAGCGAGTTCGTTCAGGGGTTAGTAGCGGATAACAAGATTCTGTCTAGGCGGTTTTATGTTGTCTTGCCTTACGTTTCGACCGGCGACTCCGCTTATGAAGCGGCTAAGGAGCAACTGACGCTTAACTGCGATATCGTCAGCAAAGGACTGACGCGGCTCGGCATGCAGACTCGACAACTCGGCAGTTTAGAGGTGCTCGATTTGTTCCACAGCTTTTACAATCCGGCTCAGGCCAAGCGCCAGCCGATCACCGAGCAGGTCGCGCGGCTGATTAATAGCTCGTATACGCGAGAGGAGCAGTTATCGTGAAAACACCAGAACTTTTAATGAAACTAAGGCGACCAAACGACCGGCCACAAAAATTGACACTGGCTTTTGGCGAGCAAGATCAAATGGACGCCTTGTCCTATGAGGGGCTGGAAGAACAAGCGGATTACCTAGTTATCGACGGCCAGTTTGTGCGCACATTGTTCATTTCGGGGTACCCGTTTGTGGCGAGTTCCGGCTGGTTGGATAGCCTGATCCACTTTAACCATGACGCTGATATTTCTTATCACATCCATGAGGTCGATGCCGTGCAGGCGCTACCCAAATTGAACCGTAAAATCACTGAGCTGGAATCGACCCGACGAGCGATGATTAAAAAGGGTGCCGTGGTCGGCTCGGAAGTCACTGACCCGCTCGAATCGGCGATGGAACTACGAGATAAAATCCAACGTGGCCAAGAGAAGCTTTTCCAAATGTCGGTGTATATTAGTCTGCGAGCTGAATCGCTGGAAGAACTGAACAAGGTCGCCAAGATGCTTGAGAATGCTCTGGCCGCCCGACTCTTCCATATTAAGACGGCGAGGTATCAACAACTCGACGCCTTGCAATCAATCTTGCCACGAGGCGAAGACAAGCTTGGTCAAAAACGTAACTTGGATAGCTCGTCGGCGGCGCTAGCTTTCCCCTTTATGTCGTCCGAATTAGTCCAGGAGAACGGTATTCTCTACGGCGTGAACAAGTCCAATAATTCGTTGGTTATTCTCGACCGGTTTGGTTTGAATAACGCCAATAGCATCGTGTTTGCTCAATCCGGCAGTGGCAAGAGTTACGCCACTAAAGTTGAGATTCTGCGCCAGCTGATGCACGGCACGAAAGTGATCGTCATCGACCCGGAGCGTGAGTACAAGCAGTTGGCGGCTTCGGTGAACGGCACGTACATAAAACTGTCGGCGAAGTCCAAGGAGAAGATTAACCCCTTTGATCTAGCTACTTCCGGTCAAATAACGGCCGACTTGTCCGAACATGTTCAAGACTTAACCGAGGTCGTTTCGCTCATGGCCGAGGGGTTAAGCGCCAGCGAGAAAGCCGCCGTAGACAAGGCGATTTTGACCATCTTCGAGCAGGCTAAGAATACGCCGCTACTACGCGACCTCTACGTAGAGTTGAAACAACTTAAGCAACGTTCGCTTTGCGAGCGGCTGGAAAAATACATTACCGGCTCGTTGCGAAATGTTTTTAACGAGCAAACGAACATCAAGTTAGACAACCGACTGGTGATCTTCGACATCAAGGATTTGCCCGAGAGCTTGCGGCAGATCATGATGATGATCATTTCTAACTTCGTCCAACACCAAGTGAAAGCCAAACCCGAAAAGCGGCTACTGGTTATCGACGAGGGTTGGTTGTTGTTGGAGCATGAAGAAAGCGCCCGGTTCGTGGCCGGACTGGTTCGCCGCGCTCGTAAGTATTACCTCGGCGTGTCCATCATCTCCCAACAAGCCAACGACTTTTTGAAGAGCGATTACGGCCGAGCTATCGCCTCGCAAAGTAGCTTGCGCATCCTCATGCGTCAAGACACGACGACGATTAAGAACGTGGTGAGCGAGTTCAGCTTAAGCGAGTACGAAGAAAGCTTTTTGCTAACTTGCGGCCGAGGCGACGCCTTGATCATCGCCGACCAGAACCATGTGGCGGTCAGAATCATCGCCTCGGAGAAGGAGCACCCACTCATCACCACTAACCCGGCCGAGCTTTACCAACCATGAACCGACTGTTTATCTTTCGAGCGGCTGTGTCGTTCAAGAATGAGATTATACTCGTGCTTGGAACTTTAGCGTTGCTGTTTATCCTGCCGATCGTGGCGTTGTTCTCACTTACCAACCTCGACGCGTTGGCCTCTTCCGGCTCCACGCTCTACACCGGCCCGGCATCAACGACCAACACCTATATTTACGGTTACTGCACCTTTTGGGCGGCCAAACGGCGAGAAGAGGTTAATCTGCCGATTCCGAATAATTGGGGCGACGCCCATACTTGGGATGATAACGCGAAGCTGGCGGGCTATACGGTTGATCACACGCCGGCCGATCACGCGATTATGCAAACTGACGCCGGAGATTTGGGTCATGTGGCTTTTGTCGAGAGCATCAGCCTAGACGGTGCTTGGACGGTATCCGAAATGAACGTCAAAGGTTGGGATATTATTAGCGGCCGCACGTTTACCAAGGACGACGCAAAGGATTATAACTTCATTCATTAACTATGAATTACGGCGACACTCTAACTACAATCCTCGGAAGCCTCGGCGCTTTGTTGCCCTGGGTCGGTTTGACCTCGGCCGTTTGCTTGGTGGTAGCAGGATTTACGATGGCTACCCTGAAGCTCCTGGCTTTCCGGCGGCTTTGGAGGCAACCAGCCGTCTGCTTGGAGCTGACGCCGCCGGCATCGGCCGACCGGTTAAGCAGCGCTACCGAAAACTTGTTCGCCGCGCTCCATGGCCTGCGTGACAGTCGCACTCTACCCGCGCGACTACTCGGTTGGTCGTCAGTGTTTTCGCTGGAGGTAGTCTCGACCAAGAACCAGGGCATTAGATACATGCTAAGAATCGCCGAGTCCGATGCAAGCTCTTTCGAGCGCGTGATCGCTTCGTACTTGCCGGACGTGAAGTTCGCACGCGTGCCGGACTACATGGGTAGTGTCGGAGCGAAAACCGTTCGGGTGCTAACGGCAAAACAATCCAGTTACTACGCTTACCCCCTGCGCGGTCAGGGCATGTTGGAAGAGCATGATCCCATGGCCTACCTTGCGGGCGCTATGACAAAATTGAGTGACGGTGAGCTAATGGCCGCACAAATCGTTATAGAGCCAGTAAGGCTCCGCTCGGCGAGAACAATAGCGAGCCACATGATGAATAACGAGGAAATCGTTTACCAGTTGGGCAAGCGGCGCTTCTCAGGTGGCAAATCCTTGGATCTTATAAACTCGGCGCTGTTCGGTCTGGCTGAGGGCGTCGGCGAGATCAGCCATAGACCGGCTCAAGTCACCAAGACCAGTCAAGCGACCGCCCAGAAGCAGCAGGCGGCAATGAAGCTGAAGCCCGCGAGGACTCTTAGTCAGATTGAGCAGGAGTTATCGGAGGCGGTCCACGCTAAAATCTCCGCTCCGCTGTATAAAGCCAACCTCCGCGTCATCATAGTGGCAGACAGTAAGGATGAGGTTCGACACCGAGCTCGCGGTATTCGTGACTGGTTGGCGCTGTTTTCGGTCACCGGTTTCCAGTCGTTGGTTTTGCGGCGACAGGTGTTCGGCACAGTAGCAGGTCGCTATCGCCTGTGGCTGTACGCCAACCGCTTGCCGGGCTTATGGCGGAAGTCGCGTCTTGTGTTGTCATCCGCCGAACTCGCTGACCTGTATCATTTTCCTCACAACCAGTCTGCCAGGGTTGAGAATGTCGCGCGCTCACTCAGCAAAACTTTGCCTGCTCCGGTGTCATTAAAAGGCGGGGCAACACTAGATGTAGTGCTGGGAATTAATCATCATCACGGCACGGACACTATTATCGGCCTAACGGCCGCCGAACGTGAGCGCCATGTTTATGTCATCGGCGGCACCGGCAACGGTAAGACGACCATGTTGCAGTATGCTATCGTCCAAGACATTCGAAACGGCAAAGGACTAGCGGTGGTCGACCCGCACGGCGATCTGGCTGAAACCCTGCTTAAATATATCCCGAAAGAGCGCGTAAAGGACGTAATCTACTTCAACCCGGATGATCTGGGCTACCCAATAGGCCTAAACATTCTTGAGCTGAACCCTGAGTTAGCCGGTGACGACCTCTTGAGAGAAAAGGACTTTTTAACCGAATCGGTCATTTCGATGTTCCGCAAGATCTTCTCGGATGACGACACGGGCGGCCACCGTATCGAATACGTGCTACGTAATGCCATCCATACGGCGCTGACGGTCGAGGGAGCGACCCTGTTTACGGTTTATAATCTGCTCAACGACCCCAAATACTGCAAGAAGATCATTAAGACGCTTAAAGACCCCGATCTGGTGAGCTTTTGGAAAAACGAGTTCGGCAAAGCCGGCGGTTTTCAGCAGGTCAAAATGGTAGCCGGCATTACCGCTAAAATCGGGCGCTTTCTGTTCTCGGCTTCAGCCAAGCGTATTTTGGAACAACCGAAATCGACCATTAACTTCGATGACATCCTAAACGGCAAGATCCTGATCTGTAATTTGTCTAAAGGGTTGCTAGGCGAGGATACCTCGGAGCTGTTCGGCATCGCGATCCTAGCCAAAATCCAACTGGCGGCGCTGAGGCGCGCCCGAACTAAACAGGCCGAGCGGCAGCCATTTTACCTCTACGTTGACGAGTTTCAAAACTTCGCCACTCCGTCTTTCGTGCAAATGTTATCCGAAGCGCGTAAGTACAAGCTATTTCTAACCATGGCCGAGCAATCGACCTCACAACAGGAAGATTTGCGGACGGTTAATATTATTTTGGCTAATGTCGGTACGTTGATTTGTTTTCGCTCCGGCAATCCGGCCGACGAGCGCATGGTGCTACCCTTGTTCATGCCATATGTCACCGAAGGCGAGATAGCCAACCTGCCGTCCTATAACTTCTTTATGCGCGTGGCTGCCATCGCGGCGCAGGAGCCGTTTTCTGGTGAGACATTGTTGCTTGAAGACGGCGGCGACGAGAGGACGGCGAACCGGATCGTTGAACTATCACGAAGCAGCTACGCCTCTGAAAGCCTGGAAACAGCACGAAAGAATCCAGATAAGTCAGAGTTAGACACTAGACGGCGAGCGATATCAAGATCGGCAACCCCGCTGAGGTTACCCGGAGCCGACGAGAATTAATACGTTGAACCTATTTTTCAGCCGTCAGCCATAGCGCATTGGCCACATCATCTGATAGTTTGCGACCATTACCATACTTTAACATCCCCTGATATGAGGCCGCCGCATTAAACGCCAATCCCTGCCATATATTGCGTTCCATCCTCTGCCGTGTCACCGTCCGTAACACACGATGATTCGGGAAGTGTACCCAGCCCAAGAAATCCACACCCGAAGCCAACGTCTCAATGCTGACTTTATGTGGATGCATATCAAGCGCAAGCCGATCACTCAAGAAATGTCTCATCAGCTCAAGCCATTCTTCAAGCTCGGCTCTGTCACGCGACATCAGCGCGAAGTCGTCGGCGTATCGCACGTAGTGTTTAACTTTCAAGCCGTGCTTCACATACTGATCAAATTCATTCATATACACGTTTACCAACAACTGCGAGGTCAGATTTCCCAGGGGTAAACCGCGACTAGGCCCGGTTTCAAAGCTACGCACGAGCTGGTCGAGCAAATCAATGGACCGTTTGTCTGTCAGATATTTGGCCAATATCCCCACAAGAATGTCATGGTCGATATTGGCGAAGAACTTGCGGATGTCACACTTGAGCACCCAGCAGTTTTTGGTGTTGCTTCGACTGATGACATCGGCTTGCGCCCGAAAGCAGTCCATAGCGGCATGAGTGCCCTTTCCTTCACGACAAGAAAAAGACTCGGTGATAAACGTCCGATCAAACAGCGGGTATAATTGACGATAAATAGCGTGATTCAATACCCGGTCGCGAACCGTGGCCTTGTGGATCTCGCGCGGCTTCGGGTCGCAAATGGCGAACCGTTCATAGCCGTCATGCTTATACGAACCAGTCGCTAACTCGTCACGTAGCTCGGTTAGATTATCCATGAGCCGCAAGCCGAACTTCTGCACATCTAGCTTATGCCGTTTACCGCCCAAAAACTCGCGCCACGCCGCCAACAGATTATCCAGTGATATAATCTCCTCAAAGGAGATTTGAAATTGCGAGCACATAATTACTTAGAAGTACCCCCCCCCCCGACGCTTTTTCCGACTTACCAATCTTAAACAAATCAATTCAGGCGTATAAACTCTGGCATGGATATTTTCAAGACCTTTCCAAATCTTCTCGCTTCACCTTAGGTGTCAAAGTCGATACGCTTTTTACCGACTTTATCGAGCTGATACTCCTTGCGGGCTACGCCCCCAGATCGCAAAAAGCTAGTTTCGTGATCAGAGCCAGCTCCAAACTGGACACTCTCAAGTTCTTTTTGCAGGTTGCCTGGGACTTGAAAGCGATAGATAACAACAAATATGCCGCCCTATCCGCGCCTCTTGTCGAAGTAGGTAAAATGCTCGGCGGGTGGCGCAAGCAAATCGCCGACGCCACCGCCGAGAAACCATAAGTAGAGCTAGTCGCAGACGCAGAGAACCAAGTTGCTGGCGTTCCAGGTGTTGTCGTCCCAGTTCAGGTTGAACCTGCGCTGGCCGTCGTTGAACCACAGGGCGGTCAGGTACCGGTTGCCGTCGTGGTTGCGGACGGACGAGCCTGCCACTGCGCGCTATCGGCCGTCTATGCCACTGCCCATCGAGTACTCTCCAGGCTGTATCGTATTCCGGGTCTTACCCGCTAGCCGAAAGCGCCGAGTAATTCTACTCATGTAAGCTGATCCGACGGACTCTACCGCAAGCCGTGACCGGCGATACTCTCCCTGTCGTAATCGCTAGAATTCGGTCGCCGAAAGCCTTGACCGTCGGCACGCCACCTAATATCCATATCAATATTATCACAAAAGCAAACCGCCTCCCTCGCAGGAGGCGGCTGCCTGAAGCGAGGGAGGCGTATGCCCCGCTTGACGCGGGGCGGGATCCAAGGTTCCAAGCGCTGAAAGCGCCAAGATACCAAGACCCCAAGTACCTTACTCCCAGACGCAGAGAACCAAGCGGCTGGCGTTCCAGGTGTTGCCGTCCCAGTACAGGCCGAACCTGCGCTGGCCGCCGATGAACCACAGGGCGGTCAGGTACCGGCTGCCGCCGCGGCGGCGGACGGACGAGCCTGCCACGAGGACGTAGTCGCGGCCGTTCCACCCGAGGTGATCGGACTTGTCGGTCGGCTTCTTGCCGTTCTGGAGGCCGAGTGCGGCGAAGGCGGCACCCTCGTATGCGGTGGCGCGAACCAGGCGCTTGCCGTCCGTGCGCTTGCCCCTGCGGGTGGCGCGGTCGAGTTCGGCGTCGATGTCGCTCTCGCGGTAGCTCTTGCCCATGTTCAGAACGAAGAACTCACCGCGAACGCGGTCGCCCTTGTCGTCGATCCACCGGTCGTCGTACTGAGCGTCGGAGATGTACTCGTTGACGGAGTCATTGGAGAATCCGGCGGACGTCAGCATGACGGCGAAGGCCATCGCCTCGGGGTGACGAGCGGCGATCTCGCGACGCTCGATCAGGATCTGGAGGCCGTCGCAGGCGGCACTGACGGCCGCGAGCTGGGCTTCCGGATCACTGATGGCGGCGAGGCGCCGACTCAGCTCCCCCTTACGAATGTCGAGGGTCTTCCACGGGTTGTCGTCGGTGACACGCTTGCGCGTCATGACGGTTCCTTTCGGGTAGACTACCGATGCTCGGCTGAGCAACAGCTTTGGAATTATGAAAAGTTTCATATATTTCCCAAAGCTGCCGCTCAACTTGTGGAGTAAGGATGGTTGTAAATGTACCTACTAAGATTAGCATAGTTTAATGATCTTGTCAACTTTCAGTGCGTTAATTCAACCTCCAACTGCAACATAAGCGTTAAAGTCTCAGTCACCTCGCCATAACTCTTTCAGCTAAGAAACTTAGCCCTCCCTCTGCTATCCAATTGTAAGGGTAAAACTGTCCGCCTCAAGGTCGTTCAGACATGGGGTGCTCCACCTTGACGCGTCCAGTTTTACCCTTGCCCGCTTCGCATGAGCGGGAGGTCGACTCGCTTCGTAAGAGATTAATAAGGAGAGTAAAAATGGTAGTAACTGACACGGCGAGAATCGCCGAGATTAATGACGCGTTTCGCAAGACTGGTTTGGGTATGACTATAACTCAGGGTGTGTTGTGTTTAGAGGCTTTGCCCCGGCTGTTGCAAAAGATAGCCGAGTTTAGTGATTTCAACGAGGATAACGATCCGTACGGTGAGCGCGACTTCGGTATGTTGAATTGGTATGGTGAGAAGATCCTCTGGAAGATAGATTACTACGACCAGAAGTTGGAGTATGGCGGAGATCCGCTGTCTCCGGACTGCCGACGGGTCATTACCGTAATGCTGGCCAGCGAGTATTAGACCGCTGGCATTTTTAGTTGGCCGGGAGTCGTTACAGGCGGCTCCCGGCTTTTGGTATTAATCGTAAATTTAGGAGAGATAAATCATGTTGGAAGAATCAGTAGCGACAGTAGCCCCGGCGGCGTTGTATAACGGTTGGAGTAACCGGGAGACGTGGCTGGCGAACCTATGGCTGACGAATGATAGGGGTTTGTACGACATGCTGATGGACGTATACAGCGAGTCTGAGAGATTGGACATCCAGGCCGAGAAGCTGGCCGACCGGTTGCACTATACGCTGAACGAGGAGTGTCTGGGCGTTGGGTTTTGGACCGACCTGATCCGTACGGCGTTTTGCCGCATCAACTGGCTGGAAGTTGTCGAGAACAACCGAGAGTAGTTGGTGCCGCCCTGAGCATGGCGTTAAACCGCTCGCTATTTTTATAGGTAGCCCTATAACTTTATGCATTCGTCGGGGTCGTCGGCTAACTGCCAGATTTTCTCATTACTGCCCGATAAGTTATTTATTTCTCCTAAGGCGAAGGTGATCTCCGTGTCCCAGGAATCGTTTAGTAGTTTGGCGGCTATTTTGCGTAGGCGGTTCTTTAACGCAGAGGAACCACACAGTAACAGAACCATTGGCAGGCTAGTGCCCGTAGCCTCCCAGTCGCCACTGGACGCGTATTCGATGTAGCGTTTGATCTTCGCGATATGCGCCGCCAACGGCTGGCCGCTAGCGCATAGCTCCAGCCAGTATTGTTTATCCGCCAGCCTGATGTATAAGTCGGGTCTGGGGTCAGGAAAGTAGTCGAAGGCAGCCAGCTCATACTTCGTAAACAGTTTTATGTCCTTGTAACCGCTTAAGATATTATATGCCGAGAAAACGCCGAGGCAGTGATCGATGAACGGCTCCCCTACTGTTTTATTACGATAAGCCGCCTTAATATCCAGGTCTTTGGGTTCGGCAGAATCTTCAGTTTTTGCCAAAGCCCTCACCCCCTTACTAGTCAAAAAATAGGTGGCCGGCTTGCCGATCAAACGGTAACGTGGCTCATAACGTTTATCTACCAGTTTCAGATCTTCCAGTACCGTTAATCGTCTATGAATGTCGGTTCCGGGTTTAGTTTTATTGTAGTAGTCGGAGATGAGGTGTTTTGTGCTGAAGCGAAATTTGTTTAGTATTGTTAGTAGTTCGAGTTGGTTGTCGTTTAATTGTTGTCTGTGCCTTTTGTCCATATTCAACTTCCTTGTATATAGTATATATAAAGAAAGGAGCGATTATCAAGGTTTACAGATACGAAAATGATAGTTAGTAACAATTCCGATGGTGTTATTTTAATACCTGTCGCTATGACAGAATAAAGCCCCGAAACGGGGCTTTATTAGCTACCTGCACATGATGTAAAGTACTCCACCTCACATCTAGGCACTTTTATTGTAGCTTAAAATGTTTATTGTTTAAAGTCGTCGGTAGCGCTATGCGCCGCCAGTTTCAAGAACTTCGAGCAACCGCCAGAGCCAGGTTTCCGAGCCTAGCTCTTTAAGCATTTTCGCGTTGGCCACGATCCATTTATCACGCGCGACAAGCGGCTCATGCTCGCCCCGAAGCCTGGTCGAATAGATAATGCCTTTGTAGGGATTAATCACTGTGTCGCGCACATAGTGGGCTTCTTTTAGAGATAATGCTAAAAGTAGCTCGCCTAGCCAATCCTCAGCACCGATCTCCTCGATTAGCTGGGTATTCTTCAAAACCCAATCCTCTTTTGCGCCCTCGATCTCGTGTTCCCCGAATAACTCATCCTTCAGGGTGATGGCGTAAAACGGGTTTATTATCATGTCGGACGGGTCGGTGTTCTGCATAGCTACGAGTATACCTCACTTTGCCGAAGTGGGCGGAAAAAATTATGTAAAATATTGCGCGTTATTTGAGCGTTTTGATGTTTACTACTAGTACGACAATATGATAAACTATCTTTAGTAAGGATAGTGGTATATGAACGACTTAGCGGGTAGAAAACCAACGCAATCGACTGAGATGATCGAACGGCTCCGCGTGATATTGGAGCGCCAGCAATCACAGCCAGTTACCCGCGAGGAGGCTTCCGAGATGGGCGAGACGCTTTTGTCATTCTTCGAAACACTCGGCGAGGATTTGACCGAAAGTGTTGAGGAGCCGACGTTGGTCGCGCCGGAAGCTGACAATGGATAACTACTCAACCGCGCTCATTCTCGCGCGCGTGTCGGGCAAAGAGCAGGCGGACGGCTATTCGCTTGACTCCCAATACAAGCTACTCCAAGACTACTCTAACAAATACGATCTAAAGGTCGTCAAAGTATTTCAGTTCGCCGAAACCGCGTCAAAGGAGAAATGCCGCAAGGTTTTCCAGGAGATGATGCACTTTGCTTCCCTCAAGGGAAACCATATCTACAACATCGTCGTCGAAAAGACCGACCGGTACACGAGAAACTTCAAGGACGCGGTCGCCCTGGACGAATGGCTCGAACAGGACGCCAACCGAAAGCTACATGCGGTCAAAGAGAGCATCATTTTGCACAAGCA
>Ga0182021_10008895_pt1 | contig 11886 bp, 10 predicted proteins | sample 612E3MmetaG_FD_120493 | JGI IMG/M metagenome (GOLD analysis project Ga0182021, IMG submission 120493) | Permafrost microbial communities from Stordalen Mire, Sweden - 612E3M metaG (Illumina Assembly) | ecosystem: Environmental > Terrestrial > Soil > Wetlands > Permafrost | place: Sweden...
CCGGACGGCCCGGAGAAGCTGGGCGGCACCACTATTGCCGAAACCATTCTCACCAAAGGCAAGTCCTGTTACGGATGCGCGGTGGGCTGCAAGCGCATCACGGCAGTAGATTCGGGCCCCTTCGCTGCCAAGGAAGGCCCCGGTGCCGAGTACGAGGGTGTAGTAGCGCTTGGCTGCCTCAACTTAATCAACGACGCGGAAGCCAACAACAAGGCAAACGAGATGTGCAACCGGTACGGCATGGATGTCATCTCCTCGGGCAGCACCATCGCGTATGCCACGGAGGCTTACGAGAAAGGTCTCATCACCGATAAGGACACAGGTGGGATCAAGCTTGGCTGGGGTCAACCCAGGACGCAATTGCAGCTGCTGGACCAGATAGCCCATCGGGAGGGTTTCGGCAACGAGCTCGCAGAGGGCTCCAAGGTGATGAGCGAAAAGTTCGGGGGCAAGGAGTTCGCCATCCACGTGAAGGGGCTCGAGTGCCCGATGCACGATCCGCGCGCTCTCTGGGGCATGGCGCTCACCTATGCGACGAGCATCAGGGGCGCGTGCCACTGTGCGGACACAAACCTTTACACCGACATGGGCGTTCAGAACCACAGCGATATCGGAATCAAGCGTTCCTGGCCGTACAAGGTCAAGGGCAAAGCTGAGGTGACGGTCGGTTCCCAGGTCAAGGGTGTCATCTCCAACTCCGCCGTGATCTGCTCGTATGCATGGGGGGTCATCGGCGAGATGGACGAGCTGGTGACCGCGATCAACCATATCACGGGGATGGGCTACACAAAGCAGGAGCTCGTGGACGTTGGCCACCGAATCTGGTACATAAAGCGTGCCATTGGCAACCTCTGCGGGATGACGCGCGAGGACGACAGGCTTCCCGAGCGCATACTCAAGCCGCACGAGGAAGGCGCGACCGCCAACATGATCCCGCTGCTGTTCCCGACGTTCATCAGCATGGGACCGATGGGCAAGTTCCACAACGAGAAGATAATGCCCTACGTCCACAAGGTGCTTAACACCCTGCTCTTCCCGAACATGAACAAGATGCTCCGCGCGATGACATACCTGCCGCCATGGCGTGGCGGGGCGAAGAAACTCCTGGCACAGGATACCGAAGAGATAAGGCGACGCACCGTGCCGTTCGATGAGATGCTCAACGAGTACTACGTGCTGCGCGACATAGACGAGATGGGAAGGCCGAGCAGGCAGAGGTTGGCATCCCTTGGAATGGCCGATGTCGCGAATGCACTGTTCCAGGGCGAAGCAATCACTGCAAAGGGGCCGGCAGTGCAGATAGGTCGGCTGGAAGGAAGTACCGGGTAGCACAGCATTGGAGGCGAGATGGCTGTAACGGTCAAGCTGAGCACTATGCTTCGAAAAGAAACGGGTGTGAAGGAGTACGAGAGCTCGGCTCATACCGTCGGGGCCGTGATGGAAGAGCTCGTGGACCGTTACGGCACAGGCGTGAACCGTCACCTCGAGGGGTGTATAGTGACCGTCAACGGAAAGAACGCCGAGATGCTCAAAGGCATGAGGACAAAGCTCAGGTCAGGAGATGTCGTCTCTATCATCCCGCGCCTGGCAGGGGGTTGAGCCCCGGGTCAGGTGAAGTACCTGAACGGCATATGCGGGACCTGCTTACCCATGTGACAGAAGTCGAACAACATCCTCCCACACCTCCACCCCTTGGGACCGTAGAGTCGTTTTGACTCTAAAGTCAGTTCAACATACCGATGTTTCCTTGATGATTCAAACGTAGATTCGAACGGGTGGTCAAAGTGCGCGTTATACTGTCCGTGACCGCGGATAGCAGCGCTTGAAAATGACACACTGGAGGACCTGGTTGATTGAGAAAACGGGTGAAAGACCGTTCTGCGTGATCTGCGCGACCACGAGCGAGCTCGAGGCGATGAGGTCGATGATGTCGAGCGTTGTAGATGAGCACGACGACGGTATGCTGCACCTGACCGCCGGTTCGATCCGTGGCAGAGACGTGTTCGTTGTCAAGGCGCACTCCTTCGGCAAAGTGGCTGCGGGTGCCGCGACCCAGCTCGCGATAGAGAGGCACAATCCACGGGCGATCATAAGTTTCGGGTCCGCGGGAGCGCTGGTGGAGGACCTCGAGGTGGGCGACGTGGTTGTGGCCGAGGAGCTTATCCAGGGAGACGCCGGCGTCGTGACCAGCATCGGTTTCGAGCATACAGGGTCGACGCGAGAGAGCGAGAGCGGGCTTGTTGGGGCAAAGACGTACGCGTGCGACAGGTCGCTCCTCGATGCGGCACGGGGCATAAAGAGCTTCGAAGCCTCAGCAGGGTCCGCGGCAAAGGTCCGCTTCGGGCCGGTCGTGACATGCGATCAGTTCATAGTATCCAGGGAGGCCAAGCGCGACCTGAATTCGCGGTTCGGCGCGCTCGTCATCGAGATGGAAGCGGCGGCGGTGGCTCAGATCGCTTCGATATGTGGGGTACCGTTCGTCGCGGTCAAGTCGGTGAGTGACGCTCTCGCGTTCGATATGAAAGGCATCGCTTCCGCGATAGGACTGTCGGGCGAGTCGATGCCGTCCTTATGGTTTCGCAGGGCCAGGATGATCGCTGCTCATCCGGGGGCGGTCCGTGAACTCGCCACTTTGAGCAGGGACGTCAAGGTCGCCTCGCGCAATGCCGCGGCGTTCACCATCAAGCTCGTCGAGAGGCTTTGAGGGCATCGTCAAAAGTGCCATGCACCCGTGGTAATCGGGGTCAAGTGTTGAACTTGAAGATGATGACATCGCCGTCCAGGACTACGTAATCGCGCCCCTCGAGCCTGAGGGTGCCGGCTTCGCGTGCCGCGGGGAAGCTGCCGGCCGACAGGAAGTCATCCTGGTGTATGACTTCCGCTTTGATGAAGCCGCGTTCGAAATCGCTGTGGATCTTTCCGGCGGCCTGACTGGCCGTCAATCCCGCGCGGATCGGCCATGCCCGTGATTCCTCGGGGCCCGCGGTGAAGAACGTAATGAGGCCGAGCAGTTCGAAGCTCGCTCTTACGACGCGGTCGAGGCTCTCCTCCTCGACGCCCATCTCTTCCGCGAATAGCTCAGCATCTTCCGGGTCGAGCTCCGCTAGCTCGGCTTCGACCAGGGAATTCACGCTCAGGACCGGCACTCCATGAGGCTCTGCCCACTCCCTGAGTTTGCGCTCGTTCGTGGCGGAGTCATCGCTCGACTCATCAACGTTGAGCACGATCAGGGTAGGCTTAAGGATAAGTAGGCTCATGTCGGGAGCGAGAAGCGCCAGTTCCCGGGCGACGGAGGCGCGATCGGATATGACGTCGGAGCTTATCTCTTCCTCTGTCCTCTCGAGAGCCTTGACCCGTTCGATGCACTCTTTTGTTCCGCTTTTCGCCAGGCGCCGCACCTTTGAAAGCTCTCGCCCGAGGATCTCGAGGTCGTAAAGCCGTAATTCCGTCTCGATGAGCTCTACGTCCCGAACGGGATCTATCGCTTCGGCTTGAGAGGAAGAATCGCCCCTTTTGAACCCGCGCACAACATGGACAACCGCGTCGACCTGCCGGATATTCGAGAGGAACCGGTTCCCGAGGCCTTCTCCCCGGCTCGCGCCTTCGGCAAGGCCGGCTATGTCAATGAAACGCACGGTCGCCGGCACTATGCGAGCGCTCTCGGCAAGCCGGGCGAACTCGGTGAGCCTTGGGTCGGATACCGGGACAACGCGCTCGTTGGGCTCAATGGTCGCATATGGATAGGAAGCGACGAGCGCGCCCGAACGGGACAGCGCGTTAAATAGGGTGGTCTTTCCCGTATTCGGCAGACCCACGATTCCGACTCCAAGTGAACTCATACTCTCCGTGCGCTCCTTGTTGTTCCTGGCAGCAAGAGTCTAAATACTACGGATATGCGACTGGCATTAACACGCAATCCGTCAGATCTGGTGTAAATCTTCAACGAAGTACAGGACGGTGCCTGGCACAGATGCGCAGGACTCACAGTCAAGCTACTTCAGGGGGTTTTACTCCATACCTGGTGTTTACAGCGCGACGGCTGCTCACGACATTATAAGGACTGCGGCCGGGTTGGTCCAGCGACGGCGGTGTCGCGGTCTACCGGGTTCGATCTATTGCTATATATGAACCGTCATCCGTCCCAAATAGGTGATTAATCACAACTTGCGCTGAAAACGTTGACATGGCTGACCGCCGGTTATAGACTGACCCGTGGTCATTGGGTACTCAGTATGCTTTGGGTGACCTGGTGGCAGTCGGTACCTCCAGCGAAAGGCGATAGGCCTGTCCTATGAGCGTTGCGACTAGAAGAGAAAAGGAAAAGCTCGAACGTCGCAAATCCATCCTGATAGCCGCGCGTGACCTCTTTTACGAAAAGGGCTACCAGATGACCACCGTCGAAGAGATAGCCGACGCTGCGGACGTCAGCAAGGGAACGGTCTATCTTTACTTCACCAGCAAAGACGAACTCTACGTTTCGGCCGTCCTCGAAGGTTTTCAGATAGTCGATGACATGATGACCGAGATATTGGCAACCGATATGAGCACGGTCGAAAAAGGCAAAGCCGTTTTTCTGGCTTTTGTCGAGTACTGCATGAAAAACCGGGAATACTTCCGGATCACGCAGTACTTCATGAGCGAAAACGCCAGGAAAAACCTCCCCCACGCACTCATAGAATCCGTGTCAGGGCACACAGCCAGGCTGCTCGAACACGTTGCCGGGTTAGTCGAGGAAGGCAAGCGAAACGGACTCATCGTTGATAGTCTCGATCCGTATGCCTTCGCACTTATCACATGGCGGACGGCTACCGGTATCCTCGACCTCGCCGTCGTCGGCGAATCGGTCGGAGTGCCGGCCGGACCTTATAACGAACTTTTTGAGCAAGCAATAGAACTCCTGGTGAAGGGCGCCCTTAAATAATCCGGTCCGGGGCTTTGCGGGTCCCGAGCACCGGCTCCACGCGGGAGCGCCGCAACAGGTGTTCGCGAAAGGTCAGTTCTGCAAAGGGGGGGGTGCAGGATGTCCGGCTCTGAGAGAGTCATAATCTTCGCGGAGACAGAGGATAACGTCGGCCTCTCAAAGCTGACTACCGAGCTGATGGGAATTGGTGGGTGGTTGGCATCGCGTACCGCGGGGCGGCTAGTGGCGGTGGTGGCAGGCGAGGGAGTAGTGGGAGCCGCCGATCAGCTCCTTTCGCTGGGGGCGGATACCGTATTCGTGGCCGACCACCCTGCTCTTTCTACGTACAACCCCGAAATCTACCTTGGCTTACTAACGGGACTCCTCCCCGAGCAGGAACCGTTCACGTTACTGGCCGGCCATACTCCCGTCGGCCAGGACCTGATGCCCCGCCTGGCGTTCGCGCTGGGCGCCGGGCTCGTCACGGACTGCTGCGGCATCCAGGCCGAAGGTCCCGGGCAGGAACCGGTGTTCGTCAAACCGGTCTTTGGAGGAAACATGATGGCCTCTCTAGAGGTCGAGACACCGTCACGCATCGCGACGGTAAGGTCGCGAGTGGGGACCGCCCCCGCGGCGGCTCCGGGAACAGGCGAAGTCGTGATGCTCGAACCTCCGGCAGCGGACGGACGCATCGACGTGCTAGACAAGGTCGAAGAATCGATGGGTGTGAACCTCGAGAGCTGCCCCGTCATCGTTGCGGGAGGCCGCGGAATGGGAGGTCCCGAAGGTTTCGACCAGCTCGAGGAGCTGGCACTGATTTTCGATGGAGCGGTCGGCGCCTCCAGGCCCCCGTGCGATTCGGGGTGGGCTCCTGCCGCAAACCAGGTGGGGATCACGGGGAAGATCGTTGCCCCCGACCTCTATTTCGCGGTTGCCATCTCCGGGTCGAGCCAGCACCTGTCCGGGATGAGTGAGTCGGGAAAGATCGTTGCCATCAACCAGGACCCGGAGGCCTATATCTTCAAGGCCGCCGATTACGGAGCGGTTGGAGACTGGAGGAGGGTGCTACCGGCTCTTACCGCCGGTGTCAAGAAGCACGTTCAGGGTTAGGGGGGATGTGGGCATGGGTATCCATATAGTCGTCTGTATGAAGCAGGTTCCCGACCCGGAGGGACCCGCCGCGTCGTTCGAGGCGGATACGGCGGGCAATCGTGTGGTCACCCACGGGTTGCCCCCCGTGGCGAATCCTTACGACGAGAACGCCCTCGAGGTCGCTCTCGGGATAAAGGCCGCGTGTGACGGCAATATAACTCTTCTCAGCCTCGGCAAGAGCCTGTCTCGCCCCGTACTCCTCAAGGCTATGGCGACCGGCGTCGACGATGCGATAGTCATCGAGGGAGACTCCCTGGACCCCCAGGACCTGGATTCGCACGCTACGGCGACTCTTCTCTCCACCGCGCTTCGCCGGGTGGATTTCGATCTCATCCTCGTAGGCCGTCAGGCAGCCGACACCAACGCCGGCCAGGTGGGCCTGGGAGTGGCTCAGATGTTGGGTATACCGGCGCTGTCACTCGCACGGAACATTGAGGTCGATGGCGGCAAGGTGCTTGTCGAGAGCGTGCTTCCAGATGGTTTCGTCCGGATGTCCGCGCCATTGCCGGCGTTGGTTACGGTGAGCCACGAAGCAGGAGAGCTCCGCTACCCGAGCCTCGCGGCGATAAAGGCCGCGAAGAACATCCCACAAGTATCGTACAGTCCCGGAGATCTCGGCGTGGAGCTGCCGATTGGCGCCATGGTCGCGAGAATCGCTGTGGCAATGCCTTCCAGAGAGCGGCGCTGCCAGGTCATATCCGGGGAGAACCCCGAGGAAACGGGCGAGATGCTGGCCGATAGACTCTACACTGACAAGGTCATCTAGCAGGAGGTGACGGATGATTTCCGACGAGGCTTACAGGGAACTCGAGGAGGCGGTAGGTCCGGAGAATGTCTCGCGAGAGCCTGCCGTCCTGGACACCTACGCCTGGCAGCCGTTCGCCAACGACAACCCCGAGCGCTGGGTCATCAGGCCTGTGGCCGTGGCCATGCCGGGAAGCACGGAGGAAGTGCAGGCTCTCGTGAAGGCGCTCGGCAGACACGGCCTCAAGTTCAAGGCGTTTTCCACGGGGTGGGGCGCGTACAGCTCACCCACGAGTGATGACGTCGTGCAGGTCGATCTCAGGCGGATGGACCGCATCATCGACATCGACGAGAAGAACATGTACACGGTCCTGGAGCCGTACGTCTGCGGCGCCCAGCTCCAGGCTGAGGCAATGAAAGTCGGGCTGAACACACACATCATCGGTGCCGGGCCTTCATGTTCTCCACTTGCCAGCGCCACATCGGCATTCGGGGTGGGCTGGGATTGTGTCTACATGAGTTATAGCGGCCGCAACCTCCTCGGCGCGGAGTGGGTCCTGCCGGATGGAGAGGTGCTTCGCCTGGGCACCCTCGGATCGGACTGCGGGTGGTTCTGTGGTGACGGGCCCGGCCCTTCGCTGCGAGGCATCGTACGCGGCTCGACCGGCGCGCTGAGCGGGTTGGGCATTTTCACCAAGGCTGCAATCAAGCTCTTCAACTGGCCGGGGCCGCCCCGGGTCGAGACTGACGGCCTGTTGCTTGACGCGCAGTCGGAGGTTCCCGAGAACGTGAGATTCTGTATGTGCTTCTGGCCCGACCGCAAGAACCAGGATGAGGCGATATACAAGATAAACGAGTCCGAGCTTTGCTATATTTTCAGCAGGACCGGACTCGGGGCGACGATCTCCATCGCTGCGCCGCATCTCATGAAGCACCTCACGGGTGCGTCCACGCTCAGGTCCATGATCACGGGCGACCTCAAGTATGGGTGCACCCTCATAATGGTCGCCGACTCCGACAACGAGATGGCTTATAAGGAGCGCGTCCTCAAAGAGATCGCAAAGCAGTACGGCGGGGTGATAATAGACCTCGCCGCCGCGAAGCCGATCATCCGCATGTTCCTTATGAACTTCCTGCGAAGCACGGCGGTGCCCGTGGTTTTCAGAATGGGCGGCCAGATGTTCACGGCCCTCGACAGGAACGACACCTGGGATACCCAGATGGATTGGGCCGACATGGGAGTTGAGGTCAAGCAGAAGTGGATCGACCGCGGCGGCATCCTCGACGACATGGCCGATAACCCTTACATGGTCTCGTACGAGGACAATACCTGGGGCCACTGCGAGGAGATATTCCAGTACGACCCGCGTAATCCGGACCACCTGGCAGCCCTCGAGCCGCTTTTCGTGGAGTTTTCTCTCGAAGCGGTAGAGCGGTGCATGGAGCCGCTTTCGTCGACGGACGCGCGACTGCGCAAGATCATCAGCCCGATGATGGGTCACTACACTCAATGGCAACAGAAGATATCCGGGTTCATGGACGGTAAGCGCACCGCTGATACCGGCATGTACTGCGACGAGGTCGACTTCGACCTGCAGAAGGTCGATCCCGACATAAGGACGAGGTTCGAAAAGGTAATCGAAAAGTTCAGCTGGACCGAGGACGGCCCGCCGGAATGAAGTGGGACGCGAGGCTCTCGAGATGCCGCGCTCGACACGGAGGTGATCCAAGGTGGCTTTAAAGCCAGGATTGGTCTTTAACGTAATGGCCAGTGCCTACAGGCACGATGTAATCGACAAGTCCATGTCACTTGCCGGCGACGCCATGGACCTGGTGATGCATGACACGGGTCTCAAGGTCGGTGACCTGGTAAACAAGATGGATGAGGCTCGCAATAACACCGTAATGAGAATAGACAGGCTGCTTGCCTGGTCGGGGCCCATGCTCAAGGTTGCCGCGAACGATCGGTTGATGGCCGGTGTGTCGCGCATGCTCGACTTCAAAGTCGTCAAGAAAACGACGGTCGCCGTATTGCGACGGGCAATGATGAGAGCGGCTATGGGGAAGACCCCCTCGGCCGCCGGGTCAGATCCGGCAAGTGCCGGTCTGGGCGCTTAGGGAAAGGGGGGATCGACCGTGACTGTCGGAGAGATTCAAGACGTTAGAGAGAAGTTCGAAGGCACCGCCGGCCCTGGCAGCGTTTCGGACGATAGCGAAGCTCTTTCCTGGTACGCCTCCGCGGGTTTGGCGGAGGGAGGCAAGCCGCTCTTCCGGGTCGCTCCAACTGATGCGACACAGGTCAGGGAACTGGTGAAGCTTGCCCGTAAGACTGGCATAAACCTGGTCTTCTCTTCATCGGGGCCGCCGCGCTTCCGCGGCGATACGGTCCCATCCGGGGAGGCCGTGATCGTGGATATGTCCGCAATGAACAAGGTGCTACGGGTCGACCGGCGCAACAAGATGGCGCTCATCGAGCCCGGTGTAACTTTCTCCCAACTGAAAGCCGTCGCGGAGAAAGCTGGCCTGCGGCCGCTTATGCCGCTGCTTCCACGCTTGACGAAGTCCGTTATCGCGAGCTACCTGGAGCGCGAGCCGATAACCGTCCCGAAATATCACTGGGACATGAACGACCCGCTCCTCTGCACCGAGCTGATATTTGGTACGGGCGACCTCTTCCGCACCGGTTCGGCGGCGGGCCCGGGCAGCCTTAAAGAGCAATGGGAGAAGGGCCTTGCGCAAAAGAACCCGATGGGTCCGGCGCAGACCGATTTTGCGAGGATTGTGCAGGGTTCGCAGGGGACGATGGCTGCTGTGACGTGGGCAACGGTGAAGCTCGAGATCAAGCCGACGATTCACAGGCTGTACTTCATACCGGCTGAGAAGCTGTCAAAGCTTGTCGAGTTCTCCTATCCCGCGATGCGACGCAAGCTGGCCGATGAGTTCTTTATAGTGAGCGCATTCGCTTTGGCAACAATGATCGCGAGTGACCCTGACGAGATCAAGGCGATAGCGGCGAAGCAAGCCCCCTACACGCTTGCGTACGGTGTGACGGGTGGCGAGTATGTGCCGGAGCAGCGCGTGGAGTGGCAGGAGAAAGACCTCGGCGAGCTTGCGCAGGCGGCAGGCGTGAAGTCCACTCGCGAGGTGCCGGGCTCATCCGCGAGACAGATGCTCGAGACGATCAGCAATCCAAGCGCGGAGCCCTACTTCAAGACGCGCGCGAAAGGCTCGTTCCTCGACATCTTCTTTCTCACTACGCTTGACAAGGCGCAGTCATTCATCGACACGATGCGTGATGTTGCTTCACGAAACGGATACCCGGTCGAGGAGCTCGGTGTCTACATCCAGCCGATTCAGCACGGGCGCTCCTGCCACCTGGAGTTCAATATATATTTCAACCCGCAAGACGCCGAGGACTCATCAAGAGCGAAAGCGTTGTTCGACGAGGCAAGCAAAGCGCTTTTGGAGGCCGGCGCCTTCTTCTCGCGCCCGTACGGCTTGTGGGCTGACCTCGCTTACGCTCGATGTCCCGATACCGTGAAGGCTCTCAAGAAGATAAAGGAGATGCTCGACCCGGAGGATATACTGAACCGGGGCAAGCTCTGCTTCAAGGAGGTGGGGTAGATGGCGCTCGCTGACTACCAGAACGACATGGAGGGTTGCTCCCGTTGCTCCTCCTGCAAGTGGGTTCCGTATAACCAGATAAAGAGCTGGCGCTTCGGCAAGAACTGCCCTTCAATCGTTCAGAACAACTTCCACGCGTACTCGGGCTCCGGCCGGATGATAATGGCGCAATCCATCCTGAAGGGCAGGAGCGAGCTCAACGACGACGTTACCGACATCATCTACAAGTGCCAGATGTGCGGCGCCTGTGACACGGCCTGCAAGGTTTACCGTGACGATATCGACCTTACGGAGGTTCTTCTCGAGCTCCGGGCCCACTGTGTCGAGAGCGGTCAGCTGATCATCGAGCACATGGCGATGATCGACGCGCTCAAGAAGGACGACAACGTAATCGGCGAACCCAAGGAGAAGCGCGGCGACTGGGCTGAAGGCCTCGCGGTCAAGGATATCAACACCGAGCAGGCCGACGTAATCTTCCACGCCGGCTGCCGGTTCTCGTACGACGCCGAGTTGAGGCAGACGGTCAGGGCGGCCGTCGAGCTATTGCTCGAGGCCGGCGTAGACGTCGGTATAGCGGGCAAGGAGGAGTCTTGCTGTGGCGCCAGGGCGTACGAGCTCGGCTACCGCGGCGAGGCCGAGAACTACGCCGACGACATGATCTCAAGGATGAAGGCATCCGGTGCCAAGACAGTTGTCACGCCATGCTCCGACGGTTACGCGGCGTTCCGTTTTCTGTACCCCCGCATGGGCAAAGAGCTTCCATGCGAGGTCGTCCACATGACCGAATACCTCACGCGGCTCGTATCGCAGGGCCGGTTGCGTCTCAAAGGCGAGGTGCCTATCACGGTCACCTATCATGACCCGTGTCACCTCGGCAGGATGGGCGAGCCGTTCCTGGGCGAGTGGAGTGGGGATAAGCTCTCGAGGCCGATGAGCATGAAGCGCGACGGGAAGAAAGGAGTGTATGACGCGCCAAGAGAGGTCCTGGCGGCAATCCCCGGGGTGGAGCTGCAGGAGATGGAGAGGATAAAGGAATACTCTTGGTGCTGCGGCGCCGGGGGTGGGGTCTACGAGGCGTTTCCGGAGTTTGCCGAATGGGCCGCTCGCGAGCGGATCGAGGAGGCACTCGCAACAGGAGCCGAGGCGCTGGTCACGGCATGTCCCTGGTGCGAGAAGGTCTTCAGGCAGGCTGTCAACGAGATGAACTCGGGGCTCACGATCTACGACATCTCGGATCTCGTAATAAAGTCGCTCCGTAGCTGAGAGAGGGTCTTGAGCCGCGGCTTGGAGACTCGCGACGCGAGACGATAGACGAACCGGATACAGGGAGCTGGCAATAATACAAGGGGGCTCTCATGGAGGAGTTCGACGTTGTCGTGGTGGGCGGCGGACCGGGTGGCTCGATGGCAGCCAGGACGGCCGCGGAAAAAGGATTGAAGACCGTCTTCTTCGAGAGGGGCAGGAAG
>Ga0182021_10008896_pt1 | contig 11884 bp, 13 predicted proteins | sample 612E3MmetaG_FD_120493 | JGI IMG/M metagenome (GOLD analysis project Ga0182021, IMG submission 120493) | Permafrost microbial communities from Stordalen Mire, Sweden - 612E3M metaG (Illumina Assembly) | ecosystem: Environmental > Terrestrial > Soil > Wetlands > Permafrost | place: Sweden...
CGCCGTGATGGCGCCGGTGGTCGGGTCCACGGTGGCAACGGCGTTGGCGCCGGTCCCGTCACCGAGGATACCGATGCTCGCCGGAAGCTGGCTATTGGCGAAGTTGGGGGTAGTGCCGAAATAGTCGGGGGTTCCTCCGGGAGTAGGTACGGCGGCGGTCGAGACCTTGCCGCCCGACGAGGCACTCGCCCGTTCCTTCGCCGCCCGAGCGGCTGCAGCTTCCCGGTCTTGTCGCGTGATGCGCTTGGCCATGGTGTTCATAGCCTTGACCGTCTTCGGCTTGGGCGCCGGCGTGGCCTGACTGTCGGTGGCGAAGGACCACCAGAGTCCGGCGCCAAGCACCGCAAGGACGGCAAGGATCATCAGGACGCGTCTACGCATGCAACTTCCCTCCTCTGTCAAGAACCGCGAGATGGAAGCCGGGACCGCAGTTGACGCTGTGGGTAGTCCTCCAGCTTCCCTATCGGTTCGGTACTCCTATTGGCTTGCTTTGCGTACGAACAACCTGCAAAAGGCATTGATCCACGGCGATTTCGCAGAAGTCCCCGTGACTTCTACGAGTCGTGGGGTGACTCTGGATCGCGTTCACGAAAGGAGTGCGAGTGCGTACGGCTCAAGAGTTCACCCAGCGCAAGGTTGTAATCACCTCCCTTCAAGACGCACCTCCGGCCGTTGATTCTCCAGACCAACCACTCCTTATCCAAAAGGGCGCCGTCTCAAACCACCGAGCCGGGAACGGAACCGGCTTTGGGAATCGTCCCGCCAGAGCGTTTGGGTGACGTGTCCGGAGCGCCATCGACGACGTCTTGATGCGTGAAGTGCTCGAAGAGGCCACGGAGACGTTCGACAAGTCGCCGGTGGGCGCAGGGGTCGCCACGGAGGACGGCATCTCTGCGGCCACCGCACCTCAGAACCGCCGCACGATCGACCGGGAGGCCCTCGACTCGCGGCTCGAGTCCGTGCTGTCCACCATCGCAGCACCACGCTCGAGATGCCGATGACCATCATGAGTCCGGCCGGCCGGGCCTCGGACAACCAGGCCGCGCTCGACTAGGCGCGCGTCACGGTCTCTGAGCCTGTCAGACGTGGCCGGACGGCCCGACAAGTGCAACGGCGCCTTTGTGAGTGGCTGGCAGCGCCCGCCGACCGGCGCCGCAGCTCCCCGGCGGCGCCGGTCGTTCCGCACCCGCTCAGAGCGGCAACTTCACCCCGGTGACAGCCGTCAGCACCACGAACCAGAACACGAACACGCCCACCCGCACCGCCACGCTCACCAGGTACGTCAGAGCGGCAGCGCGCAGCACCTTCCTCACTCCCCGCTCCTCGGCCACGACGATGAGCGTCCGCTGCTCGAGAAGCGGGATGGCCCTGTGGCTGGCGTTGATCTCCACCGGCAGGGTGACGAAGGCGAAGACCACCTGCAGGGCCAGGATGCCTATCGCGACCCACATCAACACGACGTTGCCCAGGAGGAACCCGCCTATGAAGGCCAGGGAGCTGATGGTGGATAGCACGATGAGCCAGCGTCCCATCCAGGTGCGCAGACGCATGAACGGATAGCCTTCCGCGTCCTGGACGGCGTGCCCCACCTCGTGTCCCGCGATGCCCACCGCCAGCAGGCTGGCGCGCCTGGCGGTGCGGGGAGACAGCACCAGCACCTTTTCGACGGGATCGTAATAGTCGCTGGCGAAACGCCCCTGGATGCGTAACTGGATGTGGTGCAGACCGGCCTGGTCCAGCAGTGCCCGGGCGGCCTCGAGCCCGTTGACGTGCCCCGAGTTGGCGAACTGGTCTTCCTCCTGGAACACCCAGCGTACGCGCGACTGCACCCACCATACGAGGATGATGGGTATGAACAGCAGCGCGTAGAGGATAAACGTCCGGGAGTTCATGGCAGAAAGGCTAGTACCCAGCGCCATGCTGCGAACCACCAGCCGCCAAGACCGGGGTATACCCCCCTCGTTTCCCGAGGTCGCCCCCGATCTCCTTCAAGAGGCTGCCTGAGACTGGTCACCTACGGGCGAATCTCCATCCGCGTAGGGCGCGGTACGAGGCCTGCGGCGCAATAGTAAACGGGTCGTGTACTATTCAGGGGTCTTCAACGTATGAGGAGATCCCGTGACGCCAAAGAAGTGCGAAGAAGCAAAAGCCCAGGCCATGGCCGGCTACCTGGATCCCGGTCCCAACCATCTGAACTGCGCGCAGGCGGTGCTCTCCGGCGGCCTGCTGGCCACCGACCAGGACCCGGCTCTTGTGAGCGCGGCCAACTATTTCGGCGGCGGGATGGTCCGTATGGGACAGACGTGCGGTGCCATCACCGGCGCGGCCCTGGCTCTGGGCCTCAGGGACCTGAACGCCAACGGGGCGCTGCCCAGGAACTCCGCCTTCGAACCTCTACAAAGGCTGATGCGCGACTTCGAGCAGGAGTTCGGCGCGATCGCCTGCAAGGACTTGCTCGGTTGCGACATCAGCACCCCGGAAGGCTTCCGCCACGCCAAGAAGACCCAGGCCCTCAGCCGGTGCCCGGTGTTTGTGGAATGGACCATCGACCGGCTCGGCGCGCTCATCTGCGAGCAGGCCGCTCAGGGCTGACCGCTCCCGGCCGGCGCTGATGCGCCAACTGCAGGGCTCGAGACAGCCGTGACTGGCGAGCGAGTCTCCGGGGCCGGCTCAGGCGAGGAGGCCACGGCCTGACCCGGGTGCGGCCAGTCCTCGCCGGGCGAGGTCCTGGAAGGTGGTTGAGTCATAGCGGCGCCGGACGAGATCGTACTCGCTCTGCCAGATGGGACGGAGCATGCACGACGCACGCGAAGCGCACTCCATCTCGCGCTCGGGATCGAGGCAGGTATGAGTGTACCCGGGGCCCTGGATGGAGCGGAGGAGGTCGCCCAGCGAGATGTCGGCCGGCGCCCGGTCCAAGGAGTAGACGTCCCGAGCGTCTGCCGGCTTCACGATGCCGGCTGCGGTGAGGTCGCTCAGTATCGCGGGGAGCAGTTCGGCCGGGACGCGTCCGTCCGCAGCGATGTCTTCGACCGCCATGGGCCGCTCATGGCCGCGCCTCGACAAGGCTAACACGGCCTGCGCCGCATACCGAGCCCTCTTTGAGACCACCATGGATCCTCCCCGCCGTCCGTCGCGTCTGCCTGTTGTTTTGTTTGTTGATTTTAATACTATACTACGGTGCGCGCCAAGTCAACCAATCAACAAACACGGTGCATTCGTCGCTATAATGCGGAGGAGGGGCAGCGATCACCAAGCAAATGAGGCCACACTGAAACTTTCCACGAGATCCACGTATGGCGTGCGTGCCATGCTGGTGCTCGCCCTCCGCGAGCGCTCAGGGCCCGTCATGATCCGCACGATCGCGGACGACCAAGCCCTCCCCATCAACTATCTCGAGCAGCTGATGTCACAGTTGCGCAAAGCGAACCTGGTCACCGCGCTCCGGGGCCCGCACGGGGGCTACGTGCTCGCGCGGCCTTCCAGCGCGATCAACCTCGCCGAGGTAGTGGAAGCCCTGGAAGGTCCGCTCATCCTTACCGAATGTCCCGGCCCCGGCTGCTGCGGTCAGCCTGAGGCGTGCGCGGTGAGCGAGGTCTGGCAGGAGGCGACCGAGGCTCTCACCGGGTCGCTCCGCCGCATCACTCTGGCCGCCCTTGCCGAGAGAGCACGCGACAAAGCGAACTCGTCGGCAGCCTTGACGTACAACATCTAGCAAAGAGAAAAGGGACGGAGCCCGCGGTCGGAGGCAGACCCCGTCCCACCAGGGGGAGACGCAGCTCAGTCGAGCCGTTCGATGCTGTCCTGGTCGTAGTCGAACAGGCCAGTGGAGAGATAGCGTTCGCCGGTGTCGGGGAGCACCACCACGATCAGCTTGCCCCGACTCTCTTCCCGGACCGCTACCTGCAAAGCCGCCCATACAGCGGCACCCGATGAGATCCCGGCCAGGATGCCTTCCCGAGAGGCCAGGCTGCGGGCCGTGGCGATGGCGTCGGGGGTCTGGACTTGGACGATCTCGTCGATGATCGAGGTGTTCAGCACCGCCGGGACAAACCCCGCGCCGATGCCCTGGATCTTGTGCGGACCGGGCTTGCCGCCCGACAGCACCGGCGAATCTGCCGGCTCTACGGCGACCACGCGGAACGAGGGCTTGCGTGATTTGATGACTTCCCCCACCCCCGTCAGGGTGCCGCCGGTACCCACGCCACCGACGATCACGTCCGCGGTCCCCTCGGTCTCCTTCCAGATCTCCTCGGCAGTGGTGGCCCGGTGGATGGCCGGGTTGGCTTCGTTCTCGAACTGCTGGAGCAGGAGGTAGCGGCTGTCGCTGTCGGCCAGGGCCTTTGCCCGGGCCACGGCGCCCTTCATGCCCTCCGGCCCCGGGGTGAGTTTGAGTTTGGCGCCGAATGCGAGCAGCAGGCGCCGGCGCTCCTCCGACATGGTCTCCGGCATGGTGAGGACGAGCTGGTACCCCTTGGCCGCGGCCACGAAGGCCAGGGCGATGCCGGTGTTGCCCGAGGTGGGCTCGATCAGGATGGTGTCGGGCTTGATCTTGCCGGACTTCTCGGCCGCGGCGATCATCGCCAGCCCGATGCGGTCCTTGACGCTGAAGAGGGGGTTGCGCGACTCCACTTTCGCCACGACCGCCCCGGGGAGCCCTGAGCCAAGGCGATCCAGCCGCACGGGTGGAGTACCGCCTACCAGTTCCGTGACGTCCTTTGCGATGGCCATTGTTGCTCCTTTTGTCTGTCCTGCCGCTCCGCGACCGCCTCGGCGGCCGTTTGTCTATAATCTTGACCGGCATAGTATAGTAACAGGACCGCGTCTGTCAAGTAAGCTCCGATCGGCGCTCGGCAAGCGGCTTTGACGCGCGCCCATCCCGTCCGTATAATGCGCAGCCAATCTTCAGTAAGTCAATCGACAAAGAGATGTATAGGGTGCTCCAAAGGAGGCCTACAACATGAGGTTCGAGACCCTCGCGATCCATGCCGGGCAACCGGTGGACCCTGCCTATGGGGCGGTGATAACGCCCATCTATCAGACTTCCACCTTCGCGTTCGAGGATGTCGGCAAGCCGGGGCAGTTCGACTACAGCCGCAGTGGCAACCCCACCCGCAAAGCTCTGGAGGACTGTCTGGCCGCTCTCGAGAACGGCAGCCACGGCTTCGCGTTTGCCACCGGCATGGGAGCCGAGTCCACGTTCCTGGCCTTGTACGGCCCCGGCGACCACATCATCGTCCACAAGGATCTCTATGGGGGCACCTACCGGCTGCTAGCAGGCGTGATCGCCACCAAGGGCGTGGACATATCGTTCGTCGACCTGCGGGACCCGGCCGAGATCGAGCGTGCCATCACCCCGGCCACGAAGCTCATTTGGACCGAGACGCCCACCAATCCGCTGATGAACCTGGTGGACCTGGCGGCGGTGGCCGGTCTGGCCCGGTCCTGCGGTATCACCACCGTCTGCGACAACACCTTTCTCTCGCCGTATTTCCAAAAGCCGCTGGATCTTGGGATCGATGTGGTGGCCCACTCCACCACCAAGTACATCAATGGCCATTCCGATGTGGTGGGCGGAGCGCTCATCGTGCGCGACGAGAAGCTGGCGGAGAAAGTGGGCTATCTGCAGAACGCGCTCGGGACCTGCTCCTCGCCTTTCGACAGCTTCCTCACCCTGCGCGGCGTACGCACACTGGCCGTCCGCATGGAGGCCCATTTCCGCAGCGGCCTGGCCCTGGCACACTGGCTGGAGTCCCATCCCAAGATCGTCCAGGTCCTCCACCCCTACTTGGAAAGCCACCCCCAGCACGACCTGGCGCTACGCCAGAGCTCCGGTCACGGCGGCACGTTCTCGTTCCGGGTCAAAGGCGGCTGTGAGGGCGCCTTCCGCCTGCTCAGGAACGTGAACCTGTTCTTTCTCGCCGAATCGCTCGGCGGTCCGGAGTCCCTCATCGAGCACCCGTTCGGCATGACACACGCGTCCATTCCGGAAGCGGTGCGCCTCGAGTGCGGGATCTGTGACGACCTGATCCGAGTATCGGTGGGGCTCGAGCATATCGACGATCTCATCGAAGACCTGGACCGCGCGCTCGCCGCGGTCTGACCCCGCCTCAAGGAGCACATCATGCCCAAGACCATCTACCTGGACCACGCCGCCACCACCCCAGTCGACCCGGAAGTCGTGGCCGCGATGCTGCCCTGGTTCTCGGAGGGGTTCGGGAACCCTTCCACCGTCTACAGCCTCGGTCTCACCGCCGGAAAAGCGCTTCAGGCAGCCCGCGAGTCGGTGGCGGGGATCCTGGCGGCCGACGCTGACGAGATCGTGTTCACGAGCGGAGGCACGGAATCGGACAACTGGGCCCTCGTGGGCGCGCTGGCAGCCAAGAAGGTGGGGCGGCCGCACCTGATCGTGTCCGGCATCGAGCACCACGCGGTCCTGAGCACCGCGGAGCACCTTGAGAAACTGGGGGGCGCCACACTGACGGTCCTGCCCGTCGACTCTGCCGGCCTGGTGGATCCGAAGCGGTCCGCGGGGCCATACGGCCGGAAACCGTCCTCATCTCCGTGATGCACGTCAACAACGAGGTGGGCACCATCCAGCCTATCGTAGACATCGCGCGCATAGCGCGGGAGTCGGGAGTGCCGTTCCATACCGACGCGGTGCAGAGCGCGGGCAAGCTGCCGCTGAACGTGGATCAGCTGGGTGTGGACTTGCTGTCGATGAGCGCGCATAAGTTCTACGGGCCGAAAGGCGTGGGCCTGCTCTACATCCGCAAGGGGACGCGCCTCGGGCGACTCCTCCACGGAGGCGGGCAGGAACGCAACCGTCGCGCGGGCACTCACAACGTCCCGGGCATCGTCGGCCTGGCCAAGGCCTTGGAGTTGGCGACCGCGCACATGGCCGAAGAGGAGCAGAGGGAGCGTCGGCTGCGCGACCGGCTCTGGACCGGCCTGGAAGCCGCCATCCCTTGCATCCAGCTGAATGGCGGCTTCGAGCACCGCGTCGCGAGCAACCTTAACTTCCGCTTAGAGGGCATCGAAGGCGAGGCGATGATCCTGATGATGGACGACAAGGGGATCTGCGTGTCGTCCGGGTCTGCCTGCACGACCGGGTCGCTCGATCCGAGCCACGTCCTTCTTGGAATGGGGATCCCGGCCGAAGCCGCCCACGGCTCGTTGCGTATCACCCTGGGCCGCGAGACGACGGATGAAGACATCGACTACCTGCTGGAAGTGTTCCCACCCATCGTCGCCAGGCTCAGGGAGATGTCGCCTGTGTGGTGCGACCGCTGCACCCTCGATCCTCAGCCGAGCTGCGCTGTGCGGGGGTGACGGCCGCCGCGAGCGCCTCGGCCGCTAGATGCACCAGTCGAAATCGAGCGGGTATTCCTGATGGAACTCTTCGGAACGGTCGCGGTACTGAAGCTCGGGGTTCTTCATGGTCACCCGGGTACCGGGCGGCACAGATGCGGTCAGGAACACGTTGCTGCTGACGACCACGCCTCGGCCGACGATAGTGTCGCCCCCTAAGATGGAAGCTCCCGAGTAGACCGTCACATCGTCTTCCAGAGTCGGGTGGCGGCGCTGCCCGCGCAGGCGCTGGCCTCCCCGGGTGGAGAGGGCCCCCAGCGTCACCCCCTGGTAGATCTTCACCCGATCGCCGATCGTGGCGGTCTCCCCTATCACCACGCCCGTCCCGTGGTCGATGAAGAAGTGGCGGCCGATGGTGGCTCCCGGGTGGATGTCGATGCCGGTGTAGTTGTGGGCGTACTCCGTCATCATGCGGGGGATGAGCGGCACCCCCATCAAGTGGAGTTCGTGGGCGAGGCGATACACAGTGATGGCATAGAAGCCCGGGTACGAGAAGATGATCTCATCCAGATCGGAGGCGGCCGGGTCACCGTCGAACGCGGCCTGGGCGTCGGTGGCCAGGACGGCGCGGATGGTGGGGACTACGGCCAGGAAATCCCGCACTATGCTGTTGGCGCGGTCCGGCACATCTTCGCACGTCTCCCCTCCCTGCTCCGCCATGCACCTCACGGCCCGGGCCACTTGCTCGGCCAGCCGCGGGTAGACGTCCACGAGGAGATCGCCGATGTGGTACTCGAGCACGCCTACTGCCAGGCTCGGCCGGCCGAAATAGCCGGGGAACAGCAGCTCGCGTAAGCGGAAGAGGATCTTCACCACCTCGTCACGGTTGGGAAGTTCGCCCTCGTCGATGTGACGTGTCCGCGGCTCGACGAGATAGCTCTCTTTGATCGCCGAGACCAGGTCTGAAAAGTCGCGTTCCCAGATCATGTTCATAACCATTTAGTTTATTATTCTGACTGGTTTTATACAAGCCGTGAAGCGTCCGGGCCGCCCTGTTCGCGCTTCGAACCCGCAGGCTACGACACGATGACGCGAAGACCCACGCCCTCCTCCAGCCGAGAGACAGGGGTGCGTCTCAGATCGAGGCCACGCCGGTCGAAGCTCTCCTGGGGGACGATGACCTGCACCGGGACCGGAGCGCCGGTCGGCCGGGAGCCCGCCCATTCCCGGTATGCGGCCAGATAGTCGTCCACTGTTAGAAGCCCGGCAGCGCCGATGGTCCCGCCGAACGTCGTGTTCTCGGCGGTCACCGCTTCGGCGACCAGGGGGCCCGCCTGGAGGAGTTCGAGTACCCGGTCCACCACCCGGCGGCCCAGGGTCGAGGTGAGAAGCAGCGAAAGACCCGAACAGGCAGCCAGCGCTTCGCCTAACCGCTCCGCCCTCGCCGAATCGAAGTCATACTCCATGGTAATCCCGGCTCCGCCCTCCATCTCGTTCGACCAGGCGACCGTGCGGACGGCGCCGTCCCGCCTGATCTCGGCGACCACGGGCCCTGCGGGCAGAAGCCACTGCCACGCCTCCACCCGCAAGCGGGGCTTCCGGCCGTTGACTGTCTCCACCACGTCCCCGCACCGCACTCCGGCCCGCTGGGCCGGGGAATCTCGTAGTACGCCGCTCACCACCGGAGTCAGGTCCGAGGGACACGACGGCTCCAGCAGCACCGGACAGGGTAGCTCGGCGGGCAAGCTCTCCACGAACGCGCGCAGGTCCGGGTAGAGATACCGGGTCTCGGCCAGCATCTGCGGGTCCGCCAGCGCCGAAAAGGCCGGCGCCACCACCCGTACTGCGATAGCTTCGTTGGACGCGAGGAAGAGCACCGTCTCCCGCACGTCCTCCCAGCCGACGAGGTTCGGCAAGGCGACCAGACTCCCGCTGTAGCGAAGGCGCGACCGGGCCAGTAGCTTCACCCCTTCGATGGCCTGGGCCGCGTGCCCGGCGCTCTCGCCCATGAGCAGGCGCCTGCCGCGCTCGGAAGAGCTGCTCAGCGACACGTTCAAAGCCACGTTGCCGATGCCCTCCAGGAACTCCACCAGTTGAGCGGAGAGACGCGCACCGTTGGTCGTGATCTCCACGGGTGTCTGCGGAAAGACCCGCCTCACCAGGGAGACGATCTCGGTGAAGGCCGGGTGGACGAGTGGTTCCCCTTCGATGACGGGGGTCGCCGATTCGCCGATGGTAATGACCTTGCCCGGGTCGAGAAAGGCCAGGGTGCGGGTGATCTGCTCGAGCGAGCGGGTGCCCACGGAGTACACCGCTATCCCCGGTGGGTTGTTCTTGTGGCTGCAGAAGACACAGTGGCAACTGCAGCGCGAGGTGATCGGGAGGATGTTGGCCTCCACGGCCGAGTCCAGGATGAGGCGATCGAGTTCGGCCGGCGCGGGGGTGTCCATCTGCTGGAGTCCGTCCTTACGAGGTGAGGCGCGGCCGCCCCGTCCGGGGCGGCCGCGCCGCGCTGTCAGTCGTCAGGGCCGGTCTTCTTAGTACACTCCGTACTTGTAGACACGGGTGGGCACGTCGTTCAGCTCGTTCTTGTCGATGAAGGCCACCATGCGCACGATGGACCCATCCCCCATGTGCCAACGCGTCGGGAAGGCGCAGACCACGCAACGCTTGCCGACGACCTTGTCGACGTCGCCGCCGACGTTCTCCCACGCCGGGATGTTGCGCTTCAGAAAGACCTCGTGGACGGGCTCCCACTTGGGATGGTCTTCCTTGGCCTTGCGGCCGGGGAAGAAGACGTTCTCGTAGAGGTCGATGACGCGGGGCACCAGCGGGCCGGGCCCGTGGGCGGCCATGTAGGACGCGCAGGGATGGTCGAGGGCTTGGCAGTCGATGCCGAATCCGGATGCGCCCTGTTCCACCAGCCACTCGCCGGCGGCTTCGCTGAGGCCGGGGCTCCAGAGGAAGTAGCGGTCGGAGTCGCTGTAAAGGCGGTGCCAGCCCGTGATGATGAGGGCGTAGTCGCCGGGCTGCAGCTTGGGCTCGCACGTAGCCAGCATCTCCGGAGTGATGGTCTCCATCGGCTTGCAGGGGATGTCCCAGATGACGGCCGGGGCGATGAACTTCTCGATAGCCACTTCGTCGTTAAACGGGCTCTCCTGGCACACGTGCGCCGGGGCGTCATAGTGCGTGGACACATGCTGCGGGAAGCCGTACATCAGCTGAGTGCGGCGGTTGAACTTAGACATGTACTGCACCGGCGTGGTGTAAGGCTGCGCGCCCGCCGGCCAGGTGGGCTGATCGTTGCCCCATGGATGCGAAAGGTCCACCATCACCATGTCGCTGTGAATGGCCCACTTGCCGGGGAGGTTCTTCTCCGGCGTGGAGTAATCCAGCTCAGGCGTGCTGTACGACCGGTCGTCGTAGGGCATCTTGTCGATCGGGATCGGATACTCGTGCATGCAAACTCCTCACGCGTTGTAGGTGACGCGCCGTCCCCGCGTCATATTATGCACGCAACCGGCCTTGGCCGTAGAGCGGGCGCTCGATGAAGGGGCAGGGGAGCTGGTGCCGCCGCTCCGCAGGCTCCTCTAGGGGGCGCGGCGCGTTTTGCGGCCGGGACCGCCGCGCGGTCTCTGCTAGGCTAGACCCATCATGGTCTACTTCTTGGGTCTACTTTCGGCGTTCATTTTCGCACTCGGGCTGGCCCTCCAGCAGCGCGGGACGCTGGCCACCGCCGCCCCCGAGGGAGACCCTCGCTTCCTCCGCCAGATCCTCCGCAAACCGGCGTGGCTCCTCGGGTGCGTGATGCTGTTCGGAGGCTGGGTCGCCCAGGCCGGCGCTCTGAACCACGGGAGCCTTGCGCTGGTGCAGTCGTTGCAGGCCCTCAGCCTGGTCTTCGCATTGCCGCTCGGCTGGTGGCTGACGAAGCAGCACGTAGGGCCGCGGGCGGCCGGGGGGGCAGGTGCGACCGTACTGGGGATCGTCTTGCTGACCGTGCTCGGCCAGCCCACCGGGGGGACGAACACGCCCGCTGCGGCGTCCTGGTTCATCGCGGGCGCGGTGATCCTCTGCCTCATAGTCATCCTCGTGCTCCTGGCCTGGCGCCTCCGCGGCTCGGCCCCGGCCGCCTTATATGGCTGCGCGGCAGGGCTGGCGTTCGCCTTCCAGGCCGGAGCCACCAAGATGCTGGTGGCCCAGTTCGACCGCGGGTTCGGCACCATCTTCCTCCACTGGCCTCTGTATGCGTTCGCCCTTGCGGAATTGGTAGGGTTCACGCTCCAGCAGGCCGCACTCAAATGCGGGCTGCTGGCGCCGGCCACCGCGGCCCTCAATGCCGGCACCCTCGTCATGAGCGTGGCTCTTGGGCTCGCTGTGTTCCGGGAATCCTTGTCGGGAGGGCCGGGGCGCCAGCTGCCGGCGCTCGCCGGACTGATCATCGCTGTGATCGGAGTGGTCGTGCTGGCCTCTTCAGGGCACCGGCATCCCGACGCGCAAACAGCATGTAACCGGCCGGGCCCATAGCGGGCCCGGCCGGTGGCGCGGGGAGGGGCGGGACCGGTCTAGCCGGTGA
>Ga0182021_10008897_pt1 | contig 11883 bp, 10 predicted proteins | sample 612E3MmetaG_FD_120493 | JGI IMG/M metagenome (GOLD analysis project Ga0182021, IMG submission 120493) | Permafrost microbial communities from Stordalen Mire, Sweden - 612E3M metaG (Illumina Assembly) | ecosystem: Environmental > Terrestrial > Soil > Wetlands > Permafrost | place: Sweden...
AAACAGTTCAGGAAGCCCAAATCCTCGTTGACGCAGGCTTCGATACGTATGCACCTTCGAAGAAGTCAAACTCTTCAAAAAACGCAAGTAAAATCAGCCGAATGGGGCATGTATTGTTGTGGTGGGGCCGCTGGGATTTGAACCCAGGATCGCCTGCGCCCCAGGCAGGTATCCTAGTCCAAACTAGACGACGACCCCACAGGGATACACCCAAATTTCTCAGGATACCTGCCCAGATGAAACGGAACAGGAGATAATAAACACTATCCCCAAACGCAGAAGCCCAAGCTTAGGGGAACTCAACTTCCGTTCAATCAGCCGCCTGTCGCCCCCGGTTAGCAAAGGAGCAATTGAGGGAATTTCAGAAGAAGAAAAACGGCTACTTTTCCGCTGAACAAATAGTTTTTCTTCTTCCAGACAAAACCAGAGCGTTAGAAGTAGTCGTCGTTGATTCTGCTATGGCGTTGTCTACTTCTCTTAGTTGCGGGTTGGCGATTTGGCTGCTTTTCGTTTAGGTGTTTTTTGTGGTTTGCCCCTGGACACTCTTCTGGTAGTCGGGAAACTCTGGAACTCTGGAACAAAAACGTGGGAATCTCGATAGAAGTTGTTGTAGCAATAGGGCCTTAGCGCCAACAACTTCTAACCTTAAGAGAAGAAAAACAACAACACGTGATTTTTGTGGCTGCGACTGATGTTGTTCTTTCAAAAAAAGGTCTCAATAACTCACAAGTTGATTAGTGGGTAGAAGAAGTGATTCTTTTCCACGCTTCTTCTTTCCAACTGTCAATTCGGAAAGATCCCGAGGTCAAGAGAAGAAGAACAACTGCCGCAATCACAAGTGTTGTTCTTCTTTCACAGAGTATTGAACTCTGGTAGTAGTCGTCGGCGCCGAAAAATCTCCAAGACAACAACCTTCTAACGAGCATTCAAATCGAAAAAGACCTGAAAAGAGAAATCGCGTGTTTTTCTCTCATCGATGATGTCGATTCTGTCTGGGTGTTTGTTTTAAGGAGTTTGTTGCGTCTGGTGGCTTTATTTTGCTTCGGAGTCACACAGCTGTGGTACATTTAGACAAATTTTCTCGTCTAGAATTATGAATTAAGCATGCTTTCAATTTTTAGACATTATTATGTAAATTAGTCCAATTTTTACGAAGAATTATGTTCAAATCATAAATAACTTTATATGGCAAAGGTGCTATGAGTACTAAAAGTTAAGGAGAAACAAACGTGCAGCGCTTTACAACCCTGCTCTTAACGAGCGCGGGTGTCGCAACCTCGGCGGTTTCAGCTACCCTCAATCGAAAATTTTCGATCGAGCAGAGGGCAAAAGCTGAAGCGATTTCGTAGGAGAGTAAAACGCCAAAATAGGGCGGTTGTGTTATATGGTGATTTATATGAAAAGTGTATGCACTGAATGTTCGTCCCAAAATAGCCATAAAGAAAACATGGAAAAAATAATGATCGTTCCCTTTGGGGAAAGAGTGGGAAAAGTATGAACCGACTATTAGCATCTGTTAACATATTCGTGGAGCAATCCCAAAAAGAGAATGTAGTGACAGCTCTCTCAGAACTTAAGGACATCGAAGAAATCTATGAAGTAGCAGGAGAGTACGATATCGTTTCTTTAGTTTCGGCATCCTGCCTCGAAGAGTTCAGGGATGTGCTGCAGAAAAAAATAATGAAAATTAAGGGCATAAAAAGCACAATCACCACCATCATATTGGAGCCTCACAAAGGCCCCAAATGCCAAAAGAAAAACGTGAACATTTCCACTTTAAAATAGGCAGGTAGGAGCGGAAAGGAGCCATAGTGAGTCAAAGTGCTGTCTTTTGGAGTCATGGAATAAATGATAGATGCAATTCAGGCCATAGCAGTCATCCTGATACTCGGGACAACCATACTAATCGCGAAGTTAATCTCGCCATACATCACAAGAGTTTATAATCGGTCACCGGGCCGCTTAGATAAAGTCCTAAATCCAGTCGAACGTTTCATTTATAAAATATGCAGCATAGACCCAGACCATGCGATGGGTTGGAAACAGTATTTCCTGTCAGGATTACTCCTTAACGTTGCCCAGATGATCATCGCTTTTCTAATATTGGTCTTTCAGGGTAAATTGCCACTTAACCCTCTTGGCTGGCCAGGTCTAAACTGGGACTTAGCTTTAAACACCGTAATCTCTTTTGCAACAAATACCAACCTTCAACACTACAACGGCGAAGCAACACTATCCATACTTAGCCAGATGACCGCAATACAATTTCTACAATGGACCTCCGCCGCAACTGGAATGTGCATGGGCATAGCATTTGTACGGGGATTAATCGTTGGCTCCAAAAACATGGGAAACTTTCACGTGGACTTTGTCAGAACCATAACCAGAATACTGCTGCCGATGTGCCTAATCGCCTCAGTGGTTTTCATCGTAATGGGTGTCCCACAGACTCTTAACGCATCCACTACCGTGACAACGTTGCAGGGCACAACACAATCAATCCTCGTCGGGCCAGTTGCTTCTCTCGATTCAATAATGCAGCTCGGCACGAACGGAGGAGGATTCTACGGCGCCAACGCTGCCTACCCGTTCATGAACCCGTCGCCTTACTCGAACATATTCATGATTTCGTTAATGCTTCTTCTTCCCACTGCACTTATCTTCGTTTTCGGAGAATTGCTGGGTAAAAAACGGGAAGCCCGACCCTTGTTGTGGGGCGCTTACATTCTTTTTGGGATTAACCTCGCCATAGCGTTTGCCCCAAATATCCCGCTGGTCGCTCCAGGCATAGAAACGAGGATAGGCGGCTTCATGTCCAATTTCTACACTGTAGTTACAACAGTTGCCACAACCGGTTCCGTTAACACAGCTCTCTCCGCCATGCATCCACTGACGATAACATCTGGTTTTCTGGGAATGTTCATCCAGTCGATTCCGGGCGGAAAAGGCGTCGGAATGATGTACATGGTCATGTACATTATAATTACCGTCTTCATCGTGGGCCTAATGTCTGGAAGAACCCCAGAATACTTGGGAATCAAGATCACTGGTCGCGACGTTAAGCTTGTAATGGTAGCTTTCTTAATCCACCCAATCATTATACTAATACCCACAGTAATCGCCTATGCTTCAGGCGCAGCCGCTGCCATCGGGGTCGGTGGAACCTCTGTTGGTTACACGCAAATCCTGTACGAATTCACAACATCCGCGGCGAACAATGGTTCCGACTTCTTGGGCGCCTCAGGAAACACTCCCTTCTTCAACATTGCAACTGCAATTGTGATTTTCATTGGACGATACGCTCCTTTAGCAATATTGTTGGCGCTTTCCGGTTCAATGATTGGCAGAAAAAGAGGTGGGACATCATCAGGTCTAAAAACTGATACGCCAATTTTCACCATTGTCTTGGTTGCCAGCATTATCATACTGGTAGTGTTGACGTTCTTCCCATTTTTGGCAATCGGACCAATATCATCGTTCTTCAGGGGGTTAGCGAATGGCTTCTGATAGTGAGAAAACTTTAGCACTAGCACAGAGTGACAAATCTTCCCCCGGAGGAATGAGGTCAGCTTTCTCCAGAAAAGTACTAGTCGATTCAGTAGTCCGCTTAAGCCCCAAATCGCTACTTAAAAATCCAGTAATGCTAATCGTTGAAATCACATTCTTCATTGTAGCAGCAATGGCTATCGCTCCACAAGCCTTCGCGGGGGTAGCCAGTCCTGGCCTGCGCGTCTTCTACGTTGAAGTCGCCGCCATTCTCCTCATCACAGTCTGGTTCAGCACGTTCTCAGACGCCCTTGCCGAGCAGCAGGCAAAAAGCACAGCTGGTAGTCTCAGAAAACTGGAAACCGAAGTTTCCAGCAAAAAAATAGTTACCGAAGAATGGACAAGAAAAGTAGTCGTTGCAAAATCAACTGAACTCAGAAAAGACGATCTTATCCTTATCGAAAAAGGCGATGTCGTCCCCCTCGACGCTGATGTACTAGAGGGAATCGCCATGGTTGACGAGTCGCTAGTCACAGGCGAATCAGCGCCGGTCAGAAAAGCTCCGGGAGATTCACTTATCGGAGGATCGCGAGTTGTCAGCGATACCCTCACTGCAAAAGTAACGACGAACCCTGGAGAAACCTTCATTGACCAAATGATAAAGATGGTTGAATCTTCCAAAAGACCAAAGACCCCAAACGAAGTCGCAATAACCATGGTCTTGATAGGGTTAACAGCCATATTCACCATAATCATCGCCGCACTCCTCGTTACCTCCGTCACCCTTGGTCTAGGCGCAGATTTGTCTGTGATAATTGCGCTCTACGTTTGCCTTCTCCCAACAACAATAGGAGCCCTGCTGCCTGCAATTGGGCTTTCCGGAATGTCCAGATTATACAAGCACAAGATAATTGCCAAGTCAGGCAAAGCGATAGAAACCGCCGGGGACGCAGACGTCGTTCTTCTCGACAAAACAGGTACCATCACCGTTGGCAACCGACAGGCAATAGAGTTTGTAGCATTTGAAGGTTCTTCAGAAGAAGACGTAGGCGAAGCAGCTTTCCTGTCTTCATGGCACGATGACACCCCTGAAGGGCGCAGCATACTCAAACTTGCATACGAGAAAGGATTCGTACCCAAAGAACTAAACTCCCTGGCACTTTCAGAAACATACCCGTTCTCTGCAAGCACCCGCACAAGCGGAGTGAAGATAACGCAATTGGGCTTGCAGCTTCCGAAAGGAGGCAAATCTGGACGTGACAGTGACCGCTTAAGAATCAGAAGAAAATCCTCCACAGTCTCCGGCGAATCCATCTCTTCAACAATTGAACCCGAAATCAACATAATGAAAGGCGCACCTGAATCAATCAAAACGATGGTCACTCCGGTTCCGCAAAACTACGACTTCATAGTTGAAGGCATTTCTGCAGCTGGAGAAACACCCATAGCCATCTTAAGAAACGGCAAAGCCATCGGAATAATCAGACTAAAAGATGTCCTCAAAGAAGGCATCAAAGAAAAAATACAAGCGCTCAAGGTTATGGGAATACGTCCAGTCATGATCACAGGGGACCAACCGCTAACCGCAAAAAGTATAGCGGCAGAAGTTGGAATCGATGAGTACGTTGCGCAAGCTAAACCTGAGGACAAATACAAGATAGCTAAGAGAGAGCAAGCCGAAAACAGAATCGTTGCCATGATTGGCGACGGAACCAACGACGCCCCCGCACTCTCAGCCGCCGACGTAGGATTAGCAATGAACTCCGGTACCGAAGCAGCAAAAGAAGCAGCAAACATGGTTGACTTAGAGTCAAATCCAGCGAAAATAATTGAGGTAGTCATGCTTGGAAAACAGCTACTCATGACTAGAGGTGCAGTAACCGCTTTCAGCATTGCCAATGACATTTCGAAGTATTTCGCGATCATGCCTGTTCTGTTTACAACCGCTATACCAGCGTTAGGGGCTCTCAACATCTTACAGTTGGGTTTAAAGAGCGCCGTGCTGTCCGCCCTTATCTTTAACGCCATAATAATACCGCTTCTAATCCCGCTTGCTATGCGTGGCATCGCCTTCAAGCCTACCAGCACGATGACGCTTTTCCTCAAAAACACATTAATCTACGGTGTAGGCGGAGTTATCGTACCATTCATCGGAATTAAGCTCATCGACTTACTCCTAGTTGGAGTGTTTCACGTTTAGGATGGATTAACATGGCAACAGAACAAAAAGAAAAATGGAATTTCAAACCAATTGTGGGATTAGCGGTAATTTCGCTGCTGATCTGCGGGCTATTCTTCCCCCTAATAGTTACAGGCATTGGCCAAGTTTTCTTCCCGTATCAAGCAAACGGAGAAATCATTCAGTTTAACGGAAAACCAATCGGATCTAACTTGATAGCGCAAACATTCACGTTGCCCATTTTCTTTCAACCAAGAAACGACTCTGCCTCAGGCGTGGATCCAGACATAACTTTGCAGGATGCATATTCGCAAATTCCCTCGATTAGCAATGCCACAGGAATTCCAGTTTCTTCCCTTACGAGCTTGGTAAATCAAAATCAGGAAGGCACTTTATGGATCTTCGGAAGCCCCTATGTTAACGTCCTGAGAATCAATATTGACCTCATAAAACAATATCCTTCAGCTTACAGCGGGTTTTCCGCATCTTAAAATGCCTGGAAATTTCCTGCACGCATTGGAACTTATCGAATTCCCAACTCTCCTGAGTTTTTAATCGTAATCTAGTTTTTGGTGCATTTGTCGTATAAATCTTTAAAATATTATTCAACTACCAAGCAAGGTATAAATATGTCGTACGCATGTCCAATATGGCAAGACGACCAATATGCCAAAACTACTAGCATTCGTGGATATCTTTGTGGAATCCCCCGAAATGGATGGGGTACTTGAAGCTCTTGCTAAACTTGAACACCTCGAGGAACTTTATGAGGTAACCGGAGAATTTGATATAGTGACTCTGGTTTCAGCGGACGATATAGAAGAGTTCCGAGACATTCTCAAGAACAAGATCATGAAAATTAAAGGAATAAAGAGCACCGTTAGCTCCATCGTTCTGAAAGCTCATAAAGGGCCAAAGTGCGAAGGAGAAAACCAATCTTCAGCAGCCTAGCTTTATAGATAGTTCTTTCTAAAGAGCTCTGGTTTCATTTCCCATTTCCCTTGTAATGTTTGGGCTGTAAATTTTTCAAAAATGAAAAATGGGTTATTTTAGAGGTTTTCAGCTTTCAGTCTACTTCATCGGAGAGAGAACTATCGAGGTTTCGGTGCGGATGACGTTGGGGTCTTTTTCGATGATTTTGTAGACTACTTGGTTTATGTTTTCGAGCAATGGTGCCTCTAAGATTACAATGGCGTCGTATCTGCCGAATATGGCATCTGCGATTATGGCTTCTTTGACTTTTTCTTTTATCCTTTGGACCACTTCTAGCGAGGTCCCTGGTTTGGTGCTCAAGAGTATGTACGCTTTCATGCTATTTCTTTTCTCCTTGTTTAAGGTTTTGTCCAGTTTTAACTTAAAATACTGTTCTTTTGTATATAAATTTTGTGTAATGCTGGAAGAAAATAAAAACATCACGAAAATCACTAAACCTTTGTTCAAAACCTATTTTAAAGTTTGCAGGAGAAAACCACGATACTGTATTTTCACTTCAGGGAAAACCGGGAAATGTTGGTGGAGGATAATGGAATTCCAGCCCGTCTTTTTCTTTTTTTTGTGGAAAAGTTGGCGAAGTTCATGAATTTCCAGGTTTTGATTTGGTGAAAGTCGGAGTTGCAGCGCGTTTTGAACGGATTTCGAGTTATGCTCTATTTTTCGGTGTTAAGTTGAAAGTTACTTCTAGGTGTAGCGTATTTGGTAAACGTTTGTTCAGTATTTGTTGTTTTGTCATTTCAAACGGATACTTTTAAATAGTTGTTCGGTATAATTGCACAGAAAAAGCTAAACATTCAATAACAGCTGTCAAAATTACCAAATGGTGAATAAAAATGAGTGCAGTCATACCAACAAACTCTGGAGACATTGCATGGGTTATAGTTGCAACGGCACTAGTCATGCTCATGACTCCCGCATTAGGCTTCTTTTACGGGGGCTTAGTGCGAAGGAAAAACTTAGTTTCCACAATAGTCCAGTGTATCGCCATATTCGCCGTGATAAGCGTGATATGGGCGCTCTGGGGGTACAGCCTAGTATTTGGAACAAGCTTTCATGGGATCATCGGGTTCAGTCCGAGCTTGCTGGCTCTTAATGGTGTAGGCATTAACGACGTAAACACAGCCCTTGCGCCCACTATACCCACCTTGTTGTACTTTGCGTTCCAACTCAAATTCGCCGCCATCACACCCGCGCTCATAATCGGTGCCTGCGCGGAAAGAATCCGGTTCCGCAGCTTACTAATTTTCATCGTCCTATGGTCAACACTCATCTACATGCCTATTGCTCACTGGATCTGGAATCCTGATGGCTGGCTACGCAGCTTAGGTGCTATAGACTTTGCAGGGGGCATGGTCGTCCACGTCTCCGCAGGATTATCCGCTCTTGCTGCCGCGCTGGTAGTGGGAAGAAGAGCAGGTTGCGCTACTCCTTGGAAAGAACACATGAAGACTCTGGATAAGAAAGCCAACGCGGCTGAATTCAAACCCACTAACATCCCATACGTACTCCTTGGGGCTGCGTTGCTATGGTTTGGTTGGTTCGGCTTCAACGCGGGAAGCGCCTTAGCCGCAAACAACTTGGCAGTCAGCGCTTTAGTCACCACAAACTTAGCCGCAGCAGGAGCCGCAGTTAGCTGGATGCTCACAGACTGGGCAATAAAGGGCAAGCCATCCGCAGTCGGTATAGCCGTCGGCGCAGTCGTTGGTCTAGTGGCCATAACTCCCGCTGCAGGTTACGTCAGCGTTAGCTCAGCTATGATTATCGGTTTATCCGCCGGAGTAATTTCCAACCTAGTAGCTAACTGGCGCTCAGGTAGATCCAGAGTCGACGACTCGTTAGATGTCTTCGCTTGCCACGGTGTCGGCGGAATCTGGGGCTCAATCGCCACCGGTATCTTCGCCTCAGCGGCTATCAGTTCAGGCGTAGGCGTAGTTGGATCAAGCGGTTTGATCTACGGAAACGTGCACCAGTTCCTCGTGCAACTGGCAGCCGTCGCGGTGGTTGTGCCATTTGCATTCTGCGGCTCTTACCTGCTGCTTAGACTGGTCAACGTGTTCAGCCCTCTGCGGGTCAGCCCCGAAGCAGAAGATGCAGGCTTGGACTACAGTGAACACGGCGAAGAAGCCTACCAACTAGATTAACAGCAATTCAAGGGGAACACCCCTTTTCCTTTCTTGTTTTTGAACAATTTTCTGATTTGCTCCCATATCGGTCTATTTAATCGCTTATTTGTTTCTATTATTGCCATAATTTTGAACAATTGTCCTACATTCAATTTTGCTTCATATTAAATGAATAGTTTAAATATTTCTTCATGCAAGAATGAACAAACATTCAACTCAGGAGTGACGCTGGAAGTGTCCGCAGTAACCCCCACTTTCGGAGCAGGCGACATCGCATGGGTCTTAATGTCGACAGCCCTCGTTATGCTGATGACTCCAGCGTTGAGCTTCTTCTATGGCGGGTTGGTTCGCAGAAAAAACCTCGTCTCCACCCTCGTTCAGTGCCTAATTATATTCGCCGTTGTCAGCCTCATCTGGCTGTTCTGGGGCTACAGCCTAGTCTATGGACCAAGCATTGGAGGCATCATCGGCAATCTATCTCTTGTTGGACTTAACGGCATAGGCGTAAACAGCGTTAGCTCATACGCGCCTAAAGTTCCCGAGCTCCTGTTCTTCGCGTTCCAGCTCAAGTTCGCAGCAATCACTCCTGCATTAATCATCGGGGCTTGCGCGGAAAGAATCCGCTTCAAAAGTCTTCTAATTTTTGTAGTTTTATGGTCTACCCTGATTTACTCACCCATAGCCCACTGGATGTGGAACACCAGCGGATGGCTCCACGTTTTAGGCGCAGTGGACTTTGCAGGCGGGATCGTCGTGCACATAGCTGCGGGGTTAAGCGCATTAGCAGCCGCTTTAATCGTGGGTAGAAGGAAGGGCTGCGTCTACTGGAAAGATCACCTCAAAGCCATCAACGGCAAAAGCGGCGCGACAGGTTCCCCTGCGACTGAGTTCAAACCCACAAACATTCCCTACGTCATCTTGGGAGCAGGCTTACTTTGGTTTGGGTGGTTTGGCTTCAACGGAGGCAGCGCTTTAGCAGCGGACAGTGTTGCGGTTTCAGCTGTTGTAGTTACTAACTTGGCAGCCGCGGCTGCAGCCGTAAGCTGGATGCTCATGGACTGGGTCATTAAGGGAAAGCCCTCAGCAATCGGCATCTCAGTGGGTGCAGTATGCGGATTGGCGGCCATTACAGCAGCCTCCGGATACGTCACAGTTACAGCCGCGGTAATCATAGGCTTAGCAGCAGGTATCATCTCAAACTTAGTAGCCAACTGGCGCTCCGGCAGGTCCAGAATAGACGACACCTTAGACGTCTTCGCGTGCCACGGCATCGGCGGCATAATAGGCGCCATAGCCGTCGGCTTGTTTGCAACCTTAATGGTTAACAACATCAACGGCGTGAACGGACTATTCTATGGCAACGCCTACCAGCTTGAGGTCCAAGTGCTGGCAGTTGCAGTTGTTTCAGTATTCTCCTTTGTAGGCTCCTACTTGCTACTTAGACTCGTGAACGTATTCTCGCCGCTACGTGTCAGCCAAGAAGAAGAGGACGCAGGCTTAGACATCAGCCAGCACGGAGAAGAAGCTTACCACTTAGATTAGAGAACTCGCCAGCAAATCTTTTTCCAATTTTGAATGGTTTTTTAGAGTCCGGCAAGGAGGACAGCAATTATGCCAGTTAGGAATACGCCGTCGAAGGTGCCTGCGCCGCCTATGCTCGCAACTGGTGCTCCGAGCTTCTTGATGATGCCCAGGTTGGAAAGGTCAGCGCCTATTAGCGTGCCAAGGACGCCTGCGACATAAGCCACGGTTCGGGGCTCCGAGGGGGCGAGTATGAGGGCAGCAACTGCGGCGGCTATTGGGGGAATGAACGCGGGTGTGACTATGCCTACGCCTTTCACGGGTCGGGCAACGATGCGAGTGACTAATGCGACTGCGACGACGCCAACTATACTCACCAGGATTATCGATGTTGAGGCTCTACTGAGCAGGTAGATGCTGACAGCTGTGGGAATTAATGCGCCTCCAACGTTTATTGCGACAGTTGTTACGGTTTGACTGTACTCGACTTTGGGGATGCGGTAGAAGACGCCAAAGTGGCTGACGTATTCTTCGCGGATTAACGGAACGGTGGTTTTGAGTTTGAAAAGGGGAATGTTTATGGCGCTTCCCAGCAGAGTGCCGACCAAAATCAGCAAGATAACCACTGGAGTGAAACCGATTTTCGAAAACGCCACGCCAACGACACCGACGAAAACCAGAGCGATGACCGCGACTAATAGAAATACCAGAATAGCGAAAACTAGTACGCTGTGATGAAAGTAGATAGTTTTCCTGCTCAACCTTATTCGACCGCCTTGATTAGCGCATGCATTAGATTGTTAGAAAACACCACTATTTGTCTTGACACAGCCCTTAACAGCAAATATTTATCTTATGTCCGGGAAAGAAGCAATTAACTGTTCACATGTTCAACATAATCAACTTCATCAGTGCATGCTTCTTGTTTTTCATAAAAGTTATGAACACATCATAACTATGTTTATATGTGATGTCCACTTCTTGGTTATTTGAACACTAAAATCGAGGTTGAATGAAAAGATGTTTGGATTAATAGATATTTTCTGGACGTGTTTAATAGCTGGCTCCGTGTTTACAGTAGCAATCATGCTGCGTTCCGAATTAAAGAAAGGCGTTTAACTCCACATAAGCACTTAGCATTTGGAGAACATATGGCACGTTAAGAAACATGGGAACTATAGATCTGAGCTCCCGACTTTACATATCCCTGGTTATTTAGGGAAATTTTGAATTTTTGAATTGATCAAAATAATTTCAAAATGCAAAGCTGAATAATATCTAACGTAAAACTTGTATCAGAGCGTTTATTCGCTACAAACTTGGTGCATAATGGCCACCATTAAGGAGTGTCAAATGTTAAAGGTCAAGCGATACTTGTTTTATCGATTGGTTTAGAGCTTAGCAATTAGCAAAGCATTTAGTCCATCAAAGGCGATCTGGAACTTAATGACGCCAATGGTGAATTCAAAGTTTATCGATTCCTGTTTTTCTTTCAAGGTTTTATCCTTTCTGTTGAAACCGCCAGCGTAGAACGCCCATAACCTGGCCTCTAAAATATGAAAAACTTTGAAAGAAAACTTG
>Ga0182021_10008898_pt1 | contig 11883 bp, 11 predicted proteins | sample 612E3MmetaG_FD_120493 | JGI IMG/M metagenome (GOLD analysis project Ga0182021, IMG submission 120493) | Permafrost microbial communities from Stordalen Mire, Sweden - 612E3M metaG (Illumina Assembly) | ecosystem: Environmental > Terrestrial > Soil > Wetlands > Permafrost | place: Sweden...
CTTGCTCGTCGAATAGCTGAACCAGTAGCGTACTTCGCTGGTGAAGCTGAAGTTGTGCTGGGGCGGGGGCGTCCCTGTTTCAAAGGTCCAGGTACCGCTATACATGGGCGGGGTCTCGCCGGGCGCGTAGGCTGAGGTCGGCGTGATCATGCCCGGCACGTTGTCGAGCGGGAAGAAGAGTGGGTTGCCGGGGACCAGCGCCTGGTCGGCCACACAGGGATTCGTGTTGCCGGTGCCCCAGGGCGTGCACTGGGCGAAACAGTGCATTGTTCCGTTATTGACGTACGCCGGAGCATTGCAGTTGGTGCAGGCTGCGTCCGCACACCAGCGAGCATTGGAATAGGACATCCACTCTTGGTTGTCCTTCCACCAGTTCACGTAGGCGCCGTTGCCATTGTTGTGCAGTAGGAGGCTCGATACGTAGGTGGTGTTGGTCCCCGACACGTCCCGGTACCACTGCTTGAAGGTGGCCGCACTCGTGATCCACCCGCTGGTCGCGCCGGTGCCGCCCACGCCGGCATAGACCGGTTTGCCTTCGCTGTCGAGCGTGCCCTGAACCATGCCGGTAACCGCATTGTTGCTACCCGAGACGGTGGCCGCGTAGAAATCGCCGCCGAGAAGGAAGTCGCGGTAGGTGACCGGCACGGTCATGGTATCAGCGTTGGAAGCGGGCTGAGCGCACTGGAAGCCGGGCTCCACCTTGCAAGTCGACGAGCAACCATCGCCGTTGTTGGCGTTTCCATCGTCGCACTCTTCGCCGACGACCAACCCGTCACCGCACTTCGAGGTGCAAGTGCCGGTAGCCGAGCTGCAGTTCGGCTCGAAGTGGCAGGTTGGCGAGCAACCGTCGTTTGGCTTTGTGTTCCCATCATCGCAGCCCTCGGAGCCCTCGACCTTGCCGTCGCCACACACCGTCTGGTGGCAGTTGTTCGGAGGATCGCCGGTGCAGGCCCAGCCTGGGTTGAATTTGCAGGTGCTCGAACACGCGTCGGCCACGTGGGTTCCTGTCACGCCGGGATCGCATTGCTCCGTGGGCTTGAGCACGATGCCGTCGCCACATTTCGGCGTGCACGGCTTGCCGGGAACCCGACACTGCCACCCGGGCTCGACGGTCTGGCAATCAGCCGAGCAACCGTCGCCGCTGTCCGTGTTGCCGTCGTCGCAGGTCTCGTTGGAAGTCAGGATGCTGTTTCCGCACACGGCAAGGTTCTGACAAGGCTTCCCCGGTTCCAGACACGCCCAGTTCGCCTCAACCTGGCAGATGGCGTTGCAACCGTCGCCGCTGACTGTGTTGCCGTCATCGCAACCCTCGCCCTGGCTCGGGTCGACGACTCCGTTGCCGCAGGCCCTGCCGGTGGCGGAAGGCCCCGCGTCGGGGAGGGATCCGAAGATGGATCCTCCTGCGCCGCCCGTGCCGCCCGGCTTGCCGCCGGCACCTGCTCCGCCTCCTCCTGCCGGCCCCGCTCCACCCCCCGGGGATTGAACGTCAGCGGTCTTGCAGGCAGGCGCGGCTAGCAGCGCGACCGCGCCCAGGAAGAGCAAGACACTCCCGGTCATGCAGCAACAAAGGCGGTCTGAAACTGTAATGCTTGGCATTTGAACGCACCTCGTTGAGGGGGCCGACATGTCGGCGAACTGGCTTCCCAGTCTAGCAACACCCCGCCGCCCTGGGACGGGAAACTCGCGCTCCCGCTGCCCCCGGAAGTGACACTTTCCCAAAGGAACGGTGTTTCCGTAATAGAAAGCCCGTATGGCGGTGGACATCGACAGCCTCTACCGGACCCATGGACCCATGGTCTTGCGTCGCTGTCGCGCCCTGCTGCGGGATGAAAGCAAAGCCGTGGATGCCATGCACGATGTCTTCGTTGAACTGTTGCGGCGGGAGAGCCGTCTGGACGTCACGTCGCCGGTGGGCCTGCTCTTGACCACTGCGACCCACGTGTGTCTCAACCGCCTGCGCAGCGAGCGCCGCAGACCTGAGGACCCGGACGACGACCTATTGGTGCGCATCGCATCGCTGGGCCATGACGCCGAAACCCTGTCTTTGGCGCGCCGAGCGCTGGACCGCATCTTTGGTGGCGAGCCGGCCTCCACCCGCCTCATCGCGGTGCTGCTCTACGTGGACCGGCTGACCCTGGAGGAAGTGGCTGCCGAGGTGGGCATGTCGGTATCGGGAGTCCGCAAGCGGCTGCGCACACTGAAAGAACGCCTGCCTCTCGCACAAGGAGACGCATGATGGCTTCCACGAGCGAACGCGTTCCTGACTGGTTGCTTGAACGGCTGGCAGCCGGCGAATTGCCCGCAGCGCAGGCTCGCGCCTTGCGGGAGCGCTTGGTTTCCGCAGGCGATGGCGATCGGCTGGATGCGCTGGCTGCGTCGGACAGGGAGATCCTGATTGCGCATCCTGCGGAGCAGGTGACGGCCGAGGTGCGACGCCGGGCCGCGATTTCAGTGGCCCGGCGTGGACCTGTGATCTGGCGGCCGGTGTGGGCGTTGTCCTTCGCCACAGCCAGTGCAGCGGCCATTGCCTTGCTCCTCGTGCGCGCGCCAGCGGGACCGTCGAAGTCGAACCTGGTGCTCGGGGAGCAAGAGCAGGAGACCATCACCATCAAGGGCCTGCAGCCATCCCTGGGTCTCTACCGGAAGACCACGGCAGGCGTCGAACGCCTCGCGGCGACGGCGCGCCTGCACCCTGGCGATGTCGTGCAGGTGCGCTACATCGCCGCGGGCAAGCGCTACGGTGTGGTTGCGTCTTGCGATGCCCGTGGCGCAGTCACGTTGCACCTGCCTGAGACTCCCGGCCGGTCAGCCGCCCTGGCCAAGGATGGCGAGCGGGCGCTGGCCCATGCCTATGAGCTCGACAACTCGCCCGGGTTCGAGCGCTTCGTATTCGTGACCGCGGACGCGCCCTTTGCAACCGATCTGGTGGTTCGCAACCTCAAGCAAGGAGCAGCGCTGGCCCCGGCCTTTGCGGTCTGGGCTGTCACCCTGGAAAAGGAAACGCCATGAGTTCCCGATTTGGTTTCGTTGTCCTGCCTGCCCTTTTCGCTTTCGCCTGGGCCGGGCCAGCGTTTGCGGCTGATCCCGGCGACGCCCCGTCGCTGCGCCGCTTTGCCCTGGTCGCTTCATCGAACAATGGCGGCCCAGGTCGTGCCCAGCTGCGCTTTGCCAACTCCGACGCGGAATCGCTGGCGCGCGTGCTGGCCAGTCTGGGCGGCGTGCAGGGACGCGATGTCCTGTTGATCCGCGAGGCCAGCCGGATCGCCCTGCAGGACGCCTTTGCGCAGGTGGGAAAGCAGATCGCGGCTGAGCGCCGGCCGCAGGTGCGCCGCGAGCTGTTCGTCTACTACTCGGGCCATTCGGATGAAGACGGTCTGCTGCTGGGTGGCGAGCGGGTCGGCTACAAGGAGTTGCGCCAGTGGATCGACGGAACCGCTGCCGAGGTGCGCATTGCCGTGCTCGATTCCTGCGCCTCGGGCGCGCTGATTCGTCTGAAGGGCGGCGTGCGGCGCCAGGCCTTTCTCTCCGATGCCTCGACCCAGGCGCGCGGTCATGCCTTTCTGACCTCCAGCTCGGCCGACGAGGCAGCGCAGGAGTCCGACCGCATCGGCGCAGCCTTCTTCACCCACTACCTGCTCTCGGGCATGCGCGGCGCTGCCGACAGCAACCGCGACGGCCGCGTGACGCTCAACGAGGCCTACCAGTTCGCCTACAACGAAACCCTGCAGCGCACGGAAACCTCGCGCGCTGGCGCCCAGCACCCGGCCTACGACATCCAGCTCGCTGGCACCGGCGATCTGGTGATCACGGATCTGCACACCTCGAACGCCCGCCTGGTGCTGGGTCGCGAGCTTTTCGGTCGCATCTACGTGCGCGATGCCAGCGGCCATCTCCTGGTCGAGCTGCGCAAGGAGCCGAGCTATCCGGTCGAGTTGGGACTTGAACCGGGCGCGTATCGCGTAGTGATGGACAGCGACGGCCGCATCTTCGAGGCCAAGGCCGAGTTGGCCAACGGCGGCCAGGTCGAGCTCAACAAGAACCAGTTCAGCGCGGTGGCTCCCATGCTGAGCACCCGGCGCGGCGATGAGGTCGCGCCCATCGCGCAGCCGCCGCTTGGGCCGAACCTGCCCGCACCCCGCCACTACAAGGATGTCTCTTTCGACCTGGTATTGGCCCCAGGCGTGCGCCTGTCAGGCCCATCGGAACTGCCCATCCGCAACCACTTCGTGCTCGGCCTGGTGGGCCATTCGGATTCGCTACGCGGACTGCAACTTTCGCCGGCGGGAAACATCGCCCAATACGAAATGGTGGGCGCGCAGATAGGCGGCTTCTACCAGCTCAGCTACGGCCCGGCGCGGGGCGCGCAACTTGCCTCGGGCGTGAACATGGCCCTGGGTGGCATGCGCGGCGCCCAGCTTGCGGGCTTTGCCAACGTCTCGAATGGGGATTTGCGCGGCTTCCAGGCTGCCCTGGTCAACATCAATCGCGGATCCCTGCGTGGCGCCGAAGCCGGTCTGGTCAACGTGAGCGCCGGAACTATGCGCGGCGTTCAGGTCGGCTTGGTCAACCTGGTCAAGAGCGACGCCCATGGTGTGCAGGCCGGCCTGATCAACGTGAACGGGCCTGCCGCCGAATCGAGCGGCTCCCAGGTTGGCCTGGCCAATGTCAACGGCAGCGTGGGAATGTACGACGGCGCCATGGTGGGGCTGGTGAACGTGGGCCGCAAGGTTCACGGCGCCCAGATCGGTCTGGTGAACGTCGCGGGCGAGGTGGAAGGAGCCCAGGTCGGCCTGGTAAACTTCGCGCGCAAGAACCAGGGTGCGTCCATCGGGCTTCTACCCATCGTTCTGGACGGCTACAACCACGGCCTGCTGTGGTACTCCGACCAGAGCGCGATCAATGTCGGCGCCAAGCTGGGCACGCGGCACGTGTATGTGGTGCTGGGCGCCGGCATGACCCGCGATCGCTATACGAACGGCGATCGCGAGTTTTCATGCACCTTCGGCATCGGCGGCCACATAACACCGGTGCGCGGTCCCTTGTTCTTCGACGTCGATCTGACCAACACCCAATTCGCAACCAACGACGACTACTACCAGGAAAAGCGCCAGCTCGGCAGTCTGCGCCTGCAAGTTGGCTGGCAGTTCGCCTCCCACTTCGCGGTAGTCGCCGGGCCCACGCTGAACGTGCAAGTCGCCCAGGACCCCGACGATCGCGCCCCCCGCGGGATCGGATTCGCCGAGAAGGTGTGGCACAGCAGCGACTACACCGTGCGTATGTATCCAGGCCTGCTCGCGGGGCTGCAGTTCTAGCAAGCGGAGCCGCGGCCGTAGCTGCCGTCGCGAGATTGTGGGGTAGTATCCCGGCCAGGAGATCCCCATGTTGATCGTCATGAAGCCGCAGGCGAGCAAGGCGCAGATCGCCGCGGTGGTCGAGAAGATTCACGGGCTCGGGCTCGATACCCACGAGATCCCTGGTGCCCAGCGGGTGGCCATCGGCATCACCGGCAACCGCGGCGTGCTCGACGCCGAAGCCTTTGCCTCGTTACCCGGCGTGGCCGACGCCATCCGCGTGTCGCAGCCCTTCAAGCTGGTATCGCGCGAGGTGAAGGAAGAGGACACGGTGATCGACGTGGGGGGCAGTCGTCTGGGCGGCCCTGGCCTGGCCATCATGGCCGGCCCCTGTTCGGTCGAGTCCGAGGAGCAGATCCTGGAAGTGGCCTGCGGCGTGAAAGACCTGGGCGCCACCTTCCTGCGTGGCGGCGCCTTCAAGCCGCGCACCAGCCCCTACGAATTCCAGGGGCTGGGTGAGAGCGGGCTCAAGCTGCTGGCGCTGGCGCGCGAGAAGACCGGCCTCAAGGTGGTCACCGAGGTCATGGACACCGACGATCTACCTCTCGTCGCTGACTACGCCGACGTTCTGCAACTGGGCGCGCGCAACATGCAGAACTTCTCCTTGCTGCGCCGCCTGGGCAAGCTGGGCAAGCCGGTGCTGCTCAAGCGCGGGGCTTCAGCTACGATCAAAGAATGGCTGATGGCCGCTGAGTACATCGTCTCCACCGGCAACTACCAGGTCGCCCTGTGCGAGCGTGGCATTCGCACCTTCGAAACCATGACCCGCAACACGCTGGATCTGAACGCGGTGCCGGTCCTGAAGTCGCTGACCCACTTGCCCGTCATCGTGGACCCCAGCCACGGCATCGGCGTGCGCCGCCACGTACCGGCCATGGCCCGCGCCGCTGTCGCGGCCGGGGCCGACGGACTCATCATCGAGGTCCACCCCCACCCCGACCAGGCGCTGTCCGACGGACATCAGTCGCTATCGTTGCCCGAGTTCGCCGATCTGATGCGCGCCGTGCGGGTCATCGCCGGCGCGATCGGACGGCCGGTGTAGCCGGCGCAGGTCGACCCCCCATTGGTTTCCAGCGTGACGGTCGAATAGAATGGATGCCGTGCCTGCGCCGACCAGCGACTTCGAGGCCGTGTTCGCGGCTCTCCAACAAGCCGGAGTGCGTTACCTCGTGGTCGGTGGAGTCGCGGTGGTCTTCCACGGCTATCCGCGATTCACAGCCGACCTGGATCTCGTGGTCGCGCTAGATCGCGAGAACGTTGTCGGGCTGGCTGGCGCGCTTGCGACGCTCGGGTATCGACCGCGGGCGCCCGTCTCGGCAGACGCACTTGCAGATCCGGAAACGCGCCGTTCGTGGATCAAAGACAAGGCTCTCACCGTATTCTCGTTCTGGAGCCCCGCGCATCCAGCGACGGAAATCGACGTCTTCGTTACAGAGCCGTTCCCCATGGAGCCAGCCCTGGCCCGCGCCGTCCGGGTCCAGCTTGGTGCGCTGTCGGTGCCGGTCGCGAGCATTCCTGACCTCATTTTCCTCAAGCGCCAGTCAGCGCGCCCCAAGGACATGGACGACATCCAGGCGTTGGAAGCCATTCTGGCCGGGAAGGAGCACGATGGCTGAACCGGGCGACGGCTGGGAACGGCACAGGAAAGAGCAGCTACGCCGGTGGCGCGAACTCAGCCCGCAACAGCGCCTCGACTGGCTTTGGCAGGCGAAGCAGTTTGCCGCGAAAGCCGCCCATGCCCGTGCGGCAAAGCGCCAGCAACAGCCTGACCATCCGGCGGGCAGAGACCAGAAGAAGGCGTAGGCGACCTGTTGATCGCCAGCACGGGGCCGCGCCCGGCCGTCGCGCACCTGCCGGCCACACAGCCCTTGCGCAAGTCAGCTCCCTCTAGCGAGGCGAACGTCGCGCGATCAGCGCCTGCACCCGCCGGTCGCGATGGTAGAGCCCGCCCCAGATCAGCACCGCGAAGTAGATCGGGAACAAGACGTGGCTCATGAGCGGATCGCCCACGCGCACGTGAGTCGCGACGGCGCCGCCCAGATAGCCGGTTAGCAACACCGCGCCCAGAACGGCGGTGCGCGGGATCAGGTAGACGACCACGCATACGAGCAGGATCAGCCCGATGGGAAGCATCGTGCTGGGGGGATATCCGATCTGCGCAGCCGCCTTCACCGCCGCCTCCACGCGCAGCAGCTTGGTGGTGCTGTCGAACAACAAGAACAACACCGCCAGGCCGCTCATGATTCGTCCAGTCCACAGCCGCTTCATGGTCATTCCTCCCTGGGGGGTTGGATGCCCGACAGCCCAGGAGCACCTCAAAGAACATTCGCTCATCGTGCGACGCCGTCATCGGCGGCGTACCCACCATGGCCATGTCCACGAGCGCCGCGTTCGGCATCGCGCATCTCCTGTTCCTGCTCTGGCTAGGACGCTATTTCTGGCGCAAGCAACCGAGACCAGGCGCCGAAGCAGGCGCACCCGTGAACAGCACCGAGGCTGACCGAATGGTGAAATCCTGACACCCGGTGCGGGATCCCTACCGCTATCCACGCGCAAGGTCCGCTACCCGCACACATCCGCATGGTTGTAGAGATTGGTTTTCGATGGCCCTGGGATTGCATTCTTGGCAATACATGCGCCAGCGCCTGATTGTCGGCGGCATCGGGTGGCTCGTGGCCGCCTCCATTCTCGTCGGAAGGCCGGCAAGAGCCATGGCGGACGCGACAGCACCGGATTTCGATCCCGCGACTTCTCTCACGATTCATCTCCAACTCCCCTTCTTGGGCTATTCGAGCCACACCGCCGCGCCGTCCGGCCTCGTCTCGTCGCCCTATGGCGGTTTCGGGATCGTGCATTGGGGGGGATCGATTGGGGCACGTTTCTTTCGACTGTTCGAGGCGGAACTGGGGATGACCAGCTACGATTGCCATAGCGGGCCGACCGTGGTTGCGGGCGCCGGCCTGTCGCCGAGCCTGCTTCGCGCGAAACCCGAGGGCACGCACTGGAATCTCAGGCTGCCGGTCTTGTTCAACTACCGCGCCGACACCAAGGTTGGCGACGGCGGAGTGTGCGGCGACGACCATCCCACGGTCCAGATGCGCGGATACATGTTTTCCACGGGACTTGATGCAACCTACTGGTCGCAATCGGCACTCGGATTCAATATGCGGTTGCTCGGCAGTGTGGGCGGGGGCGATGGCGAAGAATCCGGCACATTTGGGCACAGCATAGCCTGGGTAGACATAGGAAGGATCACCGAGGTTAGTTTTACGATCGGGCTCGCCTTCCGATAGGGCAGCCGATCGTGGACTAGCGCCCGAAGAGCGAGGCGAGCAGGGTCAAGTCTGGTGTGCTCTGCGTGCTCTCGAATCGGGCGTCGGCGTGCCCGGCGCCGGCCAGGATGGTCAGGTTGGCCGTGTTCCCCACCTTGGCCAGCGCGTCGGTGAGCTCCTGCGACTGGGCCCACGGCACCTGGCAGTCGTTGTCACCGTGAGCGATGATGAAGAACGGCAGGGCCTTGGCGGTGGCGACGTATGCGACAAGGTTTGCCTGTGAGAGCTTGCTGCTCACCGCAGCCGTATTCAGCGCGCCGCCTAGCCATAGCCCCTCGGGAGAGTTCGCCGGCGTGTGCTGCAGCCAGCTGGTCGGGCAAGCGGCAGGAGGGTGAGCTGTTTGCTGGCTGTCCATGGTCGCGAGGTCAGTCGGACCATACCAATCCACCACGGCCGCGACCGCGCTCGAAACCCCGGGGTTGCCCAGAGAGTCATCATCGAACACAGTCGCCTGATCCCCTGTCACACCGAGCATCGCCACCATATAACCTCCCGCCGATTCGCCCCAACACGCAAAGCGGTCGGTATCCAGTCCGTATTCGGCGGCATGCGCGCGCAGCCAGCGCACGGCAGCCTTGACATCTTGGGCCCCGGCAGGGAATGGCGCCTGACCGGAAAGGCGGTAGTTCACGCTGGCCAGGGCATACCCCTTGGCCAGGATCGCGTTCGCTGCTGTGCTGGTTTCCTCGCCTCCCTTGTCTCCGCTGCTGAACCCGCCCCCATGGATGCGGACAACCAGCGGCAGCGGAAGCAGCGCATTGGCGGGCAGAAGCAGATCGAGAGTCTGGGACGCGGATGAGGTACCCGCATAGTTGATGTTCTTGATCGTCTGAGCCGCACCGGTCTTTCCCCCTGCACCTGTACTCGTTCTGGCGTCAGACCCGCCAGCAGCTCTATCCGCTCCGCCGTCCAAGCGCGAGCCGCCGCTGCTGCTAGACCCGCCGCTGGCCGCATCCACCCCACCGTCCAAGCGTGAGCCGCCGTTGCTGCTAGACCCACCGCTAGCCGCATCCACCCCACCGTCCAAACGCGCACCGCCACTGCCGGCAGTCCCACCGCTGGCCGCATCCACTCCACCGTCGAAGCGCGAACCGCCGCTGCTGCTAGGCCCGCCAGTAGTTCCGCCGCTCGCTGTCCCACCCCCTGTGTTGGTTGAACCACCGGTCGTCGTAGTTGCGAGAGTGCTTGCGCTTCCGCCGCTCGCCGTTGCACCCCCAGGGGTGGTTGAACCGCCGTTCATCGTCGTAGCCAGCGTCCCTGCGCTTCCGCCGCTCGCGCCCCCTGCGATCGTTTGGCCTCCGCTGTTCATGGTGCCGCCGGTTTCCGCGATTCCGCCTGTGGCCAAGAAACCACTGCTCCCGCCTCGACCACCACCCGTGCCGCCGACGCCGCCGCTGCCCCCGCTGCTACAGGCAAAGAGCAACCACGGTGCAACGATCAGGGCTAGGATCGAAATGTATTTGTGTTCCGTCGGCATTGGAGATCCCTGCTTTCTTTCGGGCGACCGCAGGTCGCCCCTACGCCAGGCGACCACAGGTCGCCCTAACCCAAGAGGTGTCGGTCAATGTCGATGCTGGCCCCCCCTCGCCTACCCTGCCTCGCGCACCATCACCAGCAGCATCTTGAACGGCGTGGTGGCGGAAAGCGCGTGCGGCACGTTGGCCGGCATCAGCGCCGCCTGCCCGGCCCGGGCAACCACCTTCTTCCCACCGATGGTCAGCTCGGCTTCGCCATCCAGAATCTCTGCGATGGCGTCGAAGGGCGCGGTGTGCTCAGACAGCCCCTGCCCCACGTCGAAGGCAAACAGCGTGACCGTGCCGGCGTTCTTCTTGATGAGCGTGCGACTGACCACCGCGCCTGGTTGGTATGCGATGAGATCGGGAAAGGCCACGGCCTGCGCAGGCGGCATGGCGCCGGTGGCGACATCCAGATGGTGCTTTTCACTCATCGTCTTCATCCTTCTGGCCAGTCCCATCTGGTCGTTTGTCCGCGCCCTCACCCTTGGCAAACGCGAAGGTCAACTTGTCGTCGGCGGCGTCGATGGCCACCCTTCCCCCTGAGGCGAGTGCGCCGAAGAGCAACTCGTCGGTCAGGGGACGCTTGACCTCGTCCTGCATGACCCTGGCCAGAGGCCGCGCGCCGTTCATCGGGTCGTAGCCCTTCTTGGCCAGCAGCGCGCGGGCTGCGGGGCTGAGCGTGACCGTGACGCTGCGCTCGCCGAGTTGCTTGCCCAATTCGCCCACGAACTTGTCCACGATGAGCAACATCTCGCGATCGCTGAGCGGCGCAAAGTCCACCTTGGCATCCAGCCGATTGCGGAACTCGGGCGAGAACACCCGCTTGAACGCCTCGTCGGTGTCGCCGAAGCGCTCGCCCGCGCCGAACCCCGGCATGCGCCGCGACAGATCGCGCGCGCCCACGTTGCTGGTCATGATCAGGATGATGTGGCGAAAGTCCGAGGTGCGGCCGTTGTTGTCAGTGAGCGCGCCGTGATCCATCACCTGCAACAAAATGTTGAAGAGATCCGGGTGCGCCTTCTCGATCTCGTCGAGCAACAGCACGGCGTGCGGCGTCTTGTGGACCGCATCGGTGAGAAGCCCGCCCTGGTCGAACCCGACGTACCCGGGCGGCGCGCCGATCAGCCGCGATACCGTGTGGCGCTCCATGTACTCCGACATGTCGTAACGTAGGAACGCCACGCCCAGAACCTCGGCGAGTTGCTTGGCCAGCTCGGTCTTGCCCACGCCCGTGGGCCCGGCAAACAGGAAGCACCCGATGGGCCGCTCGGGCGTGCCCAGGCCGGCGCGGTTGGTGCGGATGGCCTGGCACACGCGCTCGACCGCCTGGTCCTGGCCAAACACCTTGGCCTTGATCTCCATCTCCAGATTGCGCAAGCGCTCGCGATCGTCAGTGCCCACCCGGCGCGCGGGAATGCGCGCCATGGTCGAGACCACGGCCTCGATGTCGCGAGCGCGCACGGTCAGCCGCTCCGGCGCCGCCGGGGCTGGCTCTGCCTCAGCAGCTGCCGCGGCCTTGGGTGCCAGGCCGCCTCCCGCGCGCAGCTTCAATATGGCGCCTGCCTCGTCGATGAGGTCGATGGCCTTGTCAGGCAGCTTGCGGTCAGCCAGGTGCCGGTCGGACAACTCGGCAGCCACGCGCAACGCGCCCGGGGTATAGCGCACGCCGTGAAACTCCTCGTA
>Ga0182021_10008899_pt1 | contig 11882 bp, 13 predicted proteins | sample 612E3MmetaG_FD_120493 | JGI IMG/M metagenome (GOLD analysis project Ga0182021, IMG submission 120493) | Permafrost microbial communities from Stordalen Mire, Sweden - 612E3M metaG (Illumina Assembly) | ecosystem: Environmental > Terrestrial > Soil > Wetlands > Permafrost | place: Sweden...
CACTCCGATCATTGTTGTTGAGACGGAGGACGAAGTTCGCGCAAATGAATTAATCCGCTATGCATCACAACATCTCAAACAAAATTTTTATAAATGGAGTGTGGCCGATGGACTGGCCATGGGAAATAACATCCAGCAAACCGATAGAGGATATCAAGAACCGATTGAATTGCTGCGCTACATATGGGGCTTGAAATATCCGGGAGTATTCCTTCTGCTGGATTTCCATCCTTTTATCAACGATCCAAAAAATATTCGAATGATCAAAGAGATTGCGCTGCGCACGGATCAATCTCAACAGATTATTGTTTTTCTGAGCGTGAAATTCGAACTCCCCGGTGAATTGAATACCTTCGCCGCCCATTTTGAACTGGAGCTTCCAACGAGAGAGATTATTGAGAAGATCATTTGCTCGCAGGTGAAGAATTGGTCCATTCAGAATGGGGGACAGAATCCTAACTTGACGAATGATGAAATTCATTAAATGTCGCGCGTCTTATTCGGCCTTTCGACAACGGAAGTCAAGAAGGCGGTGAACCAAACATTGAGGGAAACCGGCGCGAAGGACCACATCTCGGAAATCGGAAAGCTCAAGTACGATATCCTCAAACAAAGCAGCGTGCTTGCGTATGAATGTGAAACATCGAATTTATCGCAGGTGGGCGGATTTAAAAACCTCAAAGAGTGGCTGCAGAAACGGCAAATGATATTCCTCGGTGAAAAAAATATACCGGGCCTTGACACTCCGAAAGGCATTCTTCTTTTGGGTGTGCAGGGTGGAGGGAAAAGCCTTGCTGCAAAAGCTGTTGCAGGTACGTGGGGAGTTCCTCTTTTACGGCTCGATATCGGCGCACTCTATGATAAATACATAGGCGAGACCGAACGGAAGATGAGAGATTCGCTAAAAATGGCCGAACGGATGTCGCCGTGCGTGCTCTGGATCGATGAAATTGAAAAAGGAATTTCCACCGGCGGCGAGAACGACGGCGGAGTATCCCAGCGCGTGCTGGCTACATTGCTGACATGGATGGCTGAAAAAAAAGAACCGGTGTTCGTTGTGGCGACTGCGAATAACGTACAAACCCTTCCCCCCGAACTGATGCGCAAAGGAAGGTTCGATGAAGTTTTTTTTGTCGACCTTCCCGATGAAAACATGCGCAAGGAGATTCTTTCCATCCATTTGAAAAAGAGAGGATTCGATCCTGCAGTGTTCGATCTGGACAAACTCTCCCAGGTATCCAATGGATTCTCGGGAGCGGAAATCGAGCAGGCGATCGTGTCCGGCCTTTATTCGATGGCAAGCGGATCCGGGATTCTGACGAATGATATTCTTATCACCGAAGTAAAGACGACCCGGCCGCTGTCTGTCCTCATGGCGGAACAGGTTGAGGCATTGCGCGACTGGGCGCGTGATAGAACGGTTTCTGCGAATTAAGTTTATTATCTCCATGGTTTTTTCTGCGTGTTCGACCCCCTATTATAAAAAGTAACGTGCATTCGCACGTGTTATAATAGGCCTCCGGCTCCCTCGAAAATGAGGGGGACAGTTGAAGCGCTTTAATGCGAAATAAATTTTTGTATACACTTTTCCCCTTATCAAGTGGAAAACATAAAAGGGGTAGAAAAAAAATATAAATCATTGAATCTCTGGGATGTTATCATTATCCTCGTTGTGTGATATTTAAATGAGAGAGGAGATAATGAGAAAAATGATAAGGACGATGTTCTTTCTGATCCTTGGAATTTTACTCGTTGAGAGCCTGGCTATTGCTCAGGAAATAATTCCAAACGAAAGGGAAAACCTCAGTCGGATGGAAAAACATCGTTACGCGCTCTTGTTTAGTTTACAGAAAAGTGATGGCGTTGTGCGTCCATACAAGGTTACATATTATAAACTCGATCTCAATCTTGTCAACCCGGGAATATCGGGGGTGGTGACGGCGGCAGGGAAAAGCCAACAAGATGGATTGAGCCAAATCTCATTCGACCTTGCTGCTGCTATGTCCGTTGATTCTGTATTGATGGAAGGAATACCTGCTGCATATTCTCATTCAACAGGCCTGTTGAATATCACCTGTAACCGTACATACAATTCCGGTGAAATATTTTCTGTGTCTATATTTTATCATGGCAATCCTGTTGTTTCCGGCTTCGGCAGTTTTGGCGACAGCATTCGTGTCGATGGTGCACAATGGATATGGACATTGAGTGAACCATACGGCGCCAGCGATTGGTGGCCATGCATCAACCACCCGTCTTCAAAAGCCGATTCCGTGGATGTATGGATCACGTGTCTCAGTCAATACAAGGCTGTCTCGCAAGGCAAGTTGATTGCCTCGCTTTCCAATGGTAATGGTACAACGACGTATAAATGGAAACACCGATATCCGATTGCTGCATATCTTGTTTCTGTCACGCTTACCAACTTCGATACTTTTTCCGATTGGTATAAATACTCGCCCGCTGATTCTATGGAAGTAGTGAATTATGTAACACCGAATATCGGAACAAACAATCCATCGTATCGAACCAATGCTGCGAAGACACCGCGTATGTTGCAAATATTTTCAGATTTATTTGGACAATATCCTTTTATCAAAGAAAAATATGGACATGTGGAATTCGGCTGGGGCGGCGGCATGGAGCATCAGACGATTACATCGTTAGGAACATATGAGTTCACAGAAAGCACGATCGCCCATGAACTTGCTCATCAATGGTTTGGCGATATGATCACATGTAAAACCTGGCCCGATCTTTGGCTGAATGAAGGATTCGCTTCATACTGCGAAGCGCTCTATTTTGAAAAGCAGTACGGCAAAGCGTTGTATAATTCAGAGATGGCAAATTATCTATTCTTTGCTAAATATGCTCAAGGAAGTCTGCATCTTACCGACACTGTGTCAGGCGGCGGGAGTGCAATGTTTGACTATTACCTCGTCTATAGCAAGGGTGCAGCAGTACTTCATATGCTGCGGCATGTTCTTGGGGATTCTGTGTTCTTTGCATCGATGAAAGCGTACGCGAACGATCCATCGCTTCGTTTTAACACTGCTTCAACATCGGATTTTCGCAGTGCGTGTGAACGTGTTTCAGGAAAAGACCTGAAGTATTTCTTTGATGAATGGATTGAGGGGGAACGATATCCAAGTTATACACATTCCCTTCAGGTTACTCAACAGGGGGAGAACTTTCAGGCGACAGTCCACATCCTGCAAACGACAGGCACAGTCAATCCCGTCTATTTTACTATGCCGGTTGATCTGCGGTTCCTTGGTTCCGGCCTCGACACAACGATGACAGTTTTCAATACCAATGGCGATCAATCATTCTCTTTCACCTTTGCGGCGCGACCCGATTCCGTTCAGTTTGATCCGGACAAATGGATTTTAAAAGACGTACAAAAAGTTCCTTCTCGTGTTCAAAGGGATCCTTTGATTCCTCAAGAAACATCCCTGCAGCAAAATTATCCTAATCCGTTTAATCCAACGACAACGATCCATTATGAATTGTCCGAGAAGACATGGGTGACATTGGCGATCTATGATATTCTCGGAAGGAAAGTGAAAACATTGGTCGATCAAGAACAATTAGGAGGATCCTATAATCATCAGTGGGAAGTTCAAGATATGCCCAGTGGAATATATTTTTATCGGTTAAGAGCAGGAACGTTTAGCGAAACAAAAAAAATGGCGATACTCAAGTGATAATTTATCTATCGGTTTTTCTTTCATAACTTTAATATCGGCGTGGCGGCCTTTTTTTGTAATCATTTAAATCGAAATGTTTAGCGACCTCAGAAAAATATGGAAGTAAAACAAGTCGAACGAAATGGCCGCTCAGAAAATTGTCTGAGTTCGCTTTAGCGAACGAGTTTTTTCTGAGCAATGGAGTGAGATGTAGTTTTACCCATATTTTTCTGCAGTCTTGACTTTTTCTTTGGTTCTTTCATTTTGTGTCAAGACAAAAGAAAGAACAAAATGATTCGATTTCGCGGCCGGCATAAAAGATAAAAAAAGAAAATGTCATTGCGAGGAACGTAATGACGAAGTGCCGAAGGCATCCCGTACAACGGGACAATCTGCTAAAAAAGAGTTACCGCAGGTAAGTCTGATTGTGCGGATTGCTTCTCCCGCTATTCACGAAGTGATGCCTTCGGCAAAAACAGCGGGCTCGCAATGACAGGGAAAATATGGGAAGCATTCAACTCCTGCCCGCCTATGGCGGAATCTCCTTATCTCCTCATCGGCTCTTTTGCTCATCTGCTCACCACTCATTTATTGGAATATGTACACAACAATCCTGTTCGACGCGGGTATATTGAAGAACCGAGTCATTGGCGTTATTCGAGTGCACAGAATTATGAGGGCAAGGAGGGATTGGTACATGTCGATATGGTGATTTTTTTTATAGGTAAGATTAAACGTCCCCTCTTGAGAGGGGAAAGAGGGGTGTGTGATTTTGATTGTTGCAACAATTTAAAATAAGAAAAGATAACACACCCCTTGCCGAAGGCATCGAGTTTGTGTAAAAAGTAATTATTGTTACTCTGAGCGTAGCGAAGAGTCTCGTTTTTAATTCAGATTCTTCACTTCGTTCAGAATGACGAAGGCTTTTAAATAGTTTTTGCACAGTCTCCATCCCTTTGGGAAAATCCCCTCTCTCTAAAATTAATTCTTATGTGAGAGGGGACTTTGTGCCAGCGGGATATCCGGTCGCAATCTGTGACCGCATCAAAACGGAATATTCGATTCCTTCCATATGACTCAGATATACAAGCAATCTTTGATGCTATCCGGCAATTAATTTATCCCGTGAGATATCTGAGAATGATTCACCAAGGTATCCAATAAATTATCTCACGGGATGAACCACCGGAAAAGCCCAAGCGCGGCATAGGCTTCCTTGTAAAAGAACACGTTGCGCGATACAATGCGAGTAAGAGTATAAAATGATGACTTTATGTTTGCTCTTACGCGGGATGAAATCCAGAGGATATCACAAACTGTGACATCCTTTGATGGAAGCACCGCAGAAGCTAGAGCGTGCTAGATCGCCTGCCCGTCGAAGTTTTTTTAAACTTAGACGGGGCTTCCGTGTAAAAGAAACGAAGGCACAATATAAAACAAAGCGATAATCCCGCCTTTTAATCCGGCGAGCTGGAAGTATACAGATAGTGCCCCTCTCGTTATTCAAATCTTTGCCCATCTTTTCATCTTTTTTACTCAGCTACTCTTTTACTCAACTTCTCATCGACTCATATACTCACAATCTTATTCACTCATCTGCTCTTTCATTAGCTTATTCTAATTGTTCTTTGATTCTCAGCTTCTTTTATCTCTTTTTCTCAACTTCTCAACGACTCACCTCCTCATCGGCTCAATGGCCCAACTTCTCATCAGTTGAAACTTTTCTCCCGGAGGCATCGTAAGCCTTGGAGTGTTCAAATCTTCGATTAGCCGCATAAAAGTCAAATTGGATTAAAAAGGAGGTTTCTCAATGAGACACAAAATTCTCATGCTTTCGGGCATTCTACTGATGGCTGCCATAATCAATCAGGCTGCCGCGCAAACAAAATGTGTTTGGATCGTCAAGTCAAAAGACGGTGCACAAGTCCTAAAAATCGGTGTTTCCTACTCCTTGGTAAAGCTTCTCGCCGGGTCGGGGGGAGACTTCGATATCAACGGCGTGAAAATGAAGTACGAATCACTCCTGCAAGCATACCGGGACGGATCTGTCATGCAAATAAAGGACAGCGAAGGAAACGGCGAGACGAAAGTGTACGGCGGAAAGTTCGATCAGAAAATGAAAGAAAGTTCCGAGATGAACAACCGCCTTATTATTGAAAGCTCCGACAGCGGACGCGCGCCGGAGATCTCCAAAGTACGCGTGAAATCGATTGAAGCGGTGGGCATGTTATTGGCGATGATCGGATCGAAAGACCTCGATGATGATATCGAAAGGATCGAATCCATACTTGAGCAAGGCGGAGTGCTTTATGTCCGCGATTACGAAAAAGATTCACGGCTGTGGATTTATGTAAATTGACGATAATCCAAAAGACAGCATAGTGTAAACAGCTGCATATTTGTACTGTGTGCAGAATTTATTTCTGTCCACCTTTATATCCAGATTCCATTTGGCGGAATCGGCTCGTTTACTCATCGGCTCTTTTGCTCAACTACTCATAGACTCATTCTCTCATAATCTCAACTTCTCATTTTCTCATCTCCTCTTTTTCTCAATTTCTCAACATCTCAACTCCTCATCGGCTCTTTCGCTCATCTGCTTATAGGCTCATTTGCTCAATTGCTCATCTTTTCATCTCTTTTCCTCATCTCCTCATCGACTCAATGAACAAGTGAAACGGAACAAACTCATAAGATATTGACACGAATAGATTCGTGACATTATCAGGCCTCCGGCTCTGATGATTTTATGTTCCAACTCACGACTGTGGAAAAAGCGAAAGTGGTCGCAAATTGCGACCACCTCAGACCCCTCAAATACTCGTCCAACCTGCCATATGCTTTTACAGAACATGGCGCAATTATGCTTGCCGCAGTACTTAATTCACCCGTAGCGATCGAGGCAAGTCTTTATGTTGTCCGTGCATTTGTTCAATTGAGGAAACTTCTCAGGACACATAAAGAACTTGAATTCAAGCTGAACGAATTGGAAAGAAAGATCGCGCTTCACGATTCGGATATACATGCGATTGTAGAAGCTATCCGAGAACTCATTTATCCCGTGAGATATCTTAGAATGATTCATCAGGGCATCCGATGAATTATCTCACGGGATGAACCGCCTGAAAAACCGAAGCGTGAGATTGGCTTCCGTGTAAAGGAAACGAATGCTCAATATAAAACAAAGCGATAAACCCGCCTTTTAGTTGGTTTAACAAATAGAAGAATCGAAGCGTTGGCGCATAAAAAAGGATACTAATGTGGATGAGCCAAATTAGTTCTAGAATAAACACAAGCTTGAATTAATTTTAAGCAGTCATCAGGATTTTTCTTTATCCTGTGTTCCCAAATGCGAAGAACTTTCCAGCCTGATTTTCTTAATGATTTGGATTTAGATAATCGCGAATCCAATTTCTTTGAGATAATCAAAAGTTGGATCATAATATATTGAATTACGTGTCGGATCTTCGTTGTCTCCCAGTGGAACTACAATCACCATCCCTTGTCTAGCTCGAGTAAGAAGGACGCGATAGGCATTCTTGAGATAATTTTGTCGCTCTGGCTTCTTAATATGATTCCAACGATCGCCACAAAAAGATCGATGTTCCCATCCTTTTTTTGTATATCTGAAGTCAGCGTCCCATGTTACGCATGCCCAATCAAGCTCGAGCCCCTGCACATCGAATTCAGTGGCGACATCCTCAAGATAATAAGACGAACGCACATCCTCTTTTCCGTCAAGGAACCAATGTATAGGATCCATTGGTGATTTGACAAATATCGCATGGGGTTTTAACCGTTCCGCCTGTGAAGAGACTACAATTCCATAACGCTCCGATCCCCGTGCTTGTTCCTTTAACCATTTTTTTGCTTTGACTAAATCGCGAGTAATGACAATCGGATATTTAGCATTCACATTGTCTAGAGTCTTACGCGCCTCAACAACATCTAGGTCAAGCAACTGTTTAACCAATAAAGAAACATTTTCTGCGCGGAACGAACGCAAAGATACCGCAAGATGCAATTCATCTTTGTGGACAACATTTTTAAATAATTCCAATTCAGTCAATACTTCACCGGCACTATATTCACTGTCGATAAGCCGAGATGATATATAAATATGCCAATCTTGGAATGAGCGGTTCAATGATTCAATCCATTCGCTGATTCCTGCCTCGCCGGTATTGATTTCTTGACCACCACCAACAAGACACACAATTACAGCCCAATCAGGATGGCGATTAAGGCAAGAGATTAGAAATTCTGGCTCAGATTGATTGAAATTAGGCTTGTTCTTTTTTCGACGCATAAAATTCATTGTCTGCTCTAAATTCCAAGCTCGCTGTGCTTCGTCAAATAATGCAACATGTTCTTTGGGTGGCTTCTCATCGTCAATTAGACATTCATCACGGAAATGGTGAACATTCTGAATTCTCACCTTAACCGCACTCATTATTTCGCCCTTCTTCTTCTTGACACCACGTTCTCTTTCTTGTCGTAACTTGTCTCGAGTTAATGCTTCTCGTAAAATTGCCACAAGTGGCCCATTACCTGAAAGAAAAACGCTATAGAGATCGTTCGACTCATCAGAATGGAGATTTGCAATGTTGAGTCCAACTAATGTCTTACCTGCACCCGGTACACCCGTCACAAAGCAAATGGATTTGTAGTGTTTTTCTTTTGAACAAAGGATAATTTCTGATATTGCCTCGGATGTTTGACTCAAGTTTATAGCGCTTGCATCACTGCGGGAGATGTCGCTCACTGAATGACCATTATAAAGAGCCATCGCTGCTTCTATGATTGTTGGGGTAGGACAATATCGTCCGCCTTCCCATTGTGTACGGTCAATGCTATTGCCAGTGATAAACAGTAAAACGTTTTCAAGCACTTTACCGAGCAATTCTATATTGCTATTTATAGGGAAAAGTAGTTTGTCGTTTTGTGGTGTGACAGCAACAACAGAATTGGCAGCTTTCGCTTTGGTGGCAATAAGAATTGGAGCAATGAAATGTTCATGACTTGATTCGTGAAAGTTTTTCAAATCTAAAGCATAATCTCAAACTTGATCTCGAGCATACGATGTAAATTCTTTTTCGCCTATTTTAAATTCGAGGACAAAGATCACTGGTCCAATAAGAAGTACGACGTCGATTCGTTTCCCCATGCGTGGAATCGAATACTCAAAATAGACCGATCCCTGATAACAAGAGAGTGCTTCGTGTAAAATAGTAATTTCTTCTAACCACGCATCGCGCTGAGTTTGTTCTAAAGTGAAATCGTTATTCCTCACTAGTTTGCTAAGAATCTCATCAGGTTTAGAGTTTAGGAAATCGGCAATCGAGGCAGAATAATATTCTCGTTTCATATAGTTATTTATATTTATTATCTGTCATGATCATTCGGTGGTCTTCGATTATGCAATAAAATCTTGTTCATCCGTCTTCCTGATATAGAAGAATGATCACATCAGCCAATGAATCTTCACTGATTCTTCCACCTGTTTAAATTCTTTATCTCCCGTAACCAATGCTGATCCTTTGTGATGAAATGCTAAAGCAGCGGTAAAGCAATCTGCAAAAGACATTTTTTTTACTGCCTTAAATCTTGCTGCCTGGTTGGCAAGCTTCCAATCCGCATCATGGAATTGAACACCAAGCTCAAGCAAATCTTTTATGCTTTGGTCGGCTGCGGTTTCAGAAACTTCTCGTGCAAGAATGTACCAAACCTCTCCGGCATTGACCGTTGTCATCATCAGTGGAATTCCATGATCGTGTGCATCTGCGATAATATTGCCGACAGTTTCACCTGCAGGTTCATCTTCTAAGAAAGCCATTACTGACCATGAGTCGAGCACATACGCTCGTGGTTTTGAAGGCATCAGAGTTCCCTTTCTTTTTTCTTTTCGGCCATCAATGCTTTTAATAATCCCGTTCCCTTATGTTTTCCGCGAATCGAATGTATATACTGCCTTGTAATCGGCGTGAGAATGAGGGACTGATTCTTCTCGTTTACTTCAATTTGAATGCGTGTTCCTTCTTTGATTCCCAGTCTTGAGCGAACCTTGGAAGGTATGACAATCTGTCCTTTTGTCGTTGCAATAGTTTCCATAAACATGATTCCTTTCTTATTCTGATATAAAGTAAGAAATAATATTTAGTAAGTCAATATATATATGTCTTACTTATATAAGTATTCCTATAATAGCATAAGACCCAGGCGATGCCTGTGTCGGCTGCAGGAAAGGGGAAAATACATAAGGGTTTATAGAATTATCTGCATAGTCATTCCCGAATGCTGTAATCGGCCTGCCTGCGTGCCGAAAGCACTTCCACCTATACTACGTTTCGGTGGACAAGTCGGCAGGCAGGGAATCCAGAACATTGAAAACCTCAGATCTGGATGCCCGCTATCTGCGGGCATGACAAAATACTGCGAAGGGGAAAATCCAGTTATCAAGGCGTGTATCGCGAAGCAGGAGCTTCGCGGAATATCATCTATCCTCACTGAGAATTTAATCGGAACTTTTCGTATCTTTCGACTGTTTAACTTATATGGTCGAAAGGTCAACTATGGAAAATAAGCTTTCGAGGGACAAAGAAGAACTCATTTTGCATGCCGCCCAGCGCCGGTTTGCCGCGTATAGTTACTCAAAAGTGACCATGGACGAGATTGCCGATGACATCGGCATGGCAAAAGCTTCTCTCTATTATTACTTCCCTACAAAAGAAGCAATTTTCCGGTCGGTGGTTCAGTATGAACAGGAAGAATTTCTTGCCCGGGCAAAAGAAGTCTTAGCAAATAGTAGTTTAGCAAGTCATAAGATGGTTGAATATGTTCAGCTCCGGATGAAGTTGACCGAGCGGCTCAGCAACCTGAGCCAGATTCACCAGCAAGGGTGGCACGATGTCAAACCGATCTTCAATGAATTGTTCAAGACATTTGTCCAGCACGAACTTCAATATGTGATACAAATCCTTCATGAAGGCAGGAAATCAGGTGAATTTCATCTTGAAGAACCCAAAAAAATTGCATCCATGATTCTGCACGTCCTGCAGGGGCTTCATCTGCGATTCTTTAGAGGATATGATCAGCAAGCAATCAACGAGTCGGACCATGAGTTATTTGAACATGAAACTTTACTTTTTGTAAATACCATTCTCCATGGTGTATGCAAGAAATCAAAACGAGACCTCTGAAATATTAATGGCATAACGGTATCCGCGAACTTTAGTTCGCGATAATAATCGGAAAACGCAATCTGAAGATTGCGACTACCATAGTAAAACCAATTATTCAGAAGTCTCAAAACATTAATACAACGAAAGGATGTTTTTTCATGCCACAGCAAGATGACAAAGTTGTAAAACAAAAACCTCAATTATCCGAGCAACGTGAAATCAATACCACGAACGAAAACGATGCAGCGCCGATCGAGTCGGTGCCTCTCTATAGAAACGTAAAAGTTGTTATACCGCTGTTTCTTGTCGTGCTGGCGATTGCCATTTTTGCATGGCGGTACTATATAACATTACGCGATTTTGTCTCGACAGACGATGCATACATCGACGGAGACAGGGTCTCTGTCAGCACAAAAATATTAGGGAGAATAGACCTGCTGACAGTCGACGAAGGTGATTCAGTCCGGCAGGGTCAAATTCTGGTACGGCTGGATGACAGCGACTTGCGCGCGCAGGAAGCGCAGGCAAAAGCATCGCTCGCATTTGCCAGGGAAAATATTTCGCTTGCGAAAGTCAATATGGACAAAGCCCAAATGGATTATCAACGCGCAACGACGCAATTTAACCAGAGCGTTATTCCAAAAGAGCAGTATGACCATGCGCAAAGCGAATTAGAATCGAGCAAGGCGCGGCACAATATTGCCATTGCACAGACAGCGGCCGCACAGGCACAGCTTGGCGTGATCCAAACCCAATTGACGAACACCGTGATCGAATCGCCGATGACAGGTGTTATTTCCAAGCGCTGGGTTCTGTCAGGCGACATTGTACAGCCCGGCCAATCCATTTTCACGATCTATAATGTGAAAGACGTTTGGGTGACGGCAAATTTGGAAGAGACGAGCCTGTCTAATTTACGCCTCGGTGATAAAGTGGAAATAAGCGTTGATTCTTATCCTGATGCAAAATTTATCGGGACTATACTACGGCTCGGTTCCAACACAGCATCGCA
>Ga0182021_10008900_pt1 | contig 11881 bp, 9 predicted proteins | sample 612E3MmetaG_FD_120493 | JGI IMG/M metagenome (GOLD analysis project Ga0182021, IMG submission 120493) | Permafrost microbial communities from Stordalen Mire, Sweden - 612E3M metaG (Illumina Assembly) | ecosystem: Environmental > Terrestrial > Soil > Wetlands > Permafrost | place: Sweden...
GATGGCGCAGCCGATGGCGCAGCCGATGGCGCAGCCGATGGCGCAGCCGATGGCGCAGCCGATGGCGCAGCGGAGCTGGCGGGCGCTGCCTGGCTCGCCGGCGCCTGGCTCGGAGGAGGAGGACTGGAAGTGCTCGCGGAGCTGCACGCGCCAGCGACGAGCGCGACAGCAGCGACCAGCGCGACTAGACGATGCGTCATCGTAGTGGACCTCCTCCTCGGCCCCGTCGGCTGACGGGAACCCCCGGTGTTAGCGAGTCTACGCTCACTTGTCAACCAAGCTGAACAGCCGATAGGCAGTCGCACGGTCCGATGGGCGCCACACGACCCGACTCCTTCCATGCCCCTGGTCGCCGCAAAACCCGCCACTGGCGACCGCTGCCGCCTCGCTCTAGACGACACGCTGCCGGGGCCGCCGCGGGCACCCGACCTACTCCGTTCGCCGAGGCATGCAGCGCGGCCTACTTCGCCGTCCTCGCCGGCGGCATTGTGGTGGCCCCGGTGGCCGGGTGCGAGATCCGATAGTCGGTGACGTTCACCCGTTCCGCCCAGCCAAGATGGTCCGCCATGGCCTGGCGGGCGCGCTCCGGAGAGCGAGCCGCGATGGCGTCGAGCACCGCTTCGTGCCCGTGCTGTGACGCAGGAACGCGATCGGGGATCGCGGTCACACTGATCCTGCGCGTCAGCACGAGGACAGCCTGCATCTGATCAATGAGCTGCAGGAAGAGACGGTTGTGCGTGGCCCGCAGGATCGTGTCGTGAAACGCCACGTCGTGGGCGGTGTAGGCGTCCGTGTCGCGAGTGACCTCGCTCAGTGCATCGAACTCCTCGCGCATCGCGGCGAGGTCGCCCGGTGTGGCACGCTCAGCAGCCAGCGCCGCCGCCTCCGTCTCGATGACGCGCCGCAGTTCGAGGCTGTCGGCCATGATGTCGTCGATGGCGCCGACCTCGAGGCGGGTGGCCAGGAGTTCGGGGGCAAGGTCGTTCCAGGCGGTTCGCTCGGTCACGCGGCTGTAGCGACCCTGTCGACTCGTCACCATACCGAGCGTGGCGACGATCTTGAGCGCTTCTCGCACGACAGGCCGGCTCACCTCGAACTCGCGGGCGATGTCGCCTGCCGCCGGGAGCGGCTCGCCCGATTGAAAGTGGCCGACCAGGATGCTGCCCACAAGTGCGCGCGCCACCTGCCGCGGCAGCGTCTGTGTCGCCAGCGACCGAAACGGCATCGCGGAACGGGGACCGCGTGCTTCCGCCGTCACGATTGGTGATCCCGCGCGCCGTCACACGGCGTCAAACCGAGCAGGCAGCGATGCGTCCGGGATCCATGGCGCATCCAGGCGGAGTGTCGTCTCGGGTCCTGATCCATCGCTCGCCTGGATCCTCCCTCTCAAGGCCGCAGAGGCGCATGTCGATGCATCGTACTGCATCCACCAAGGGTGCTATCTTATCAGTTAGGTAGATAACTTGACATGATCGAGGAGGGAACACAGACGCCAAACGGCAGAGCGTCCCAAGGAGTCTCCGAGAGCCGTTGGGATACTGCTCTCCGTGGAAGGCCGCCCTCCGCTGTCGCCAGTCGGCACGCGGCCGCGGTATCCACATCTCCCACTCTACGGGCGGTCGCAACGGAGGACCGGCCCGCCGTGGGCGTCATCACGGACGGTCCCCGTGCAACTCGGAGCGCGCCCGGATCGCGGCTGACCGGGCGATTCGCTTCAGCGGGCCCGACGGGCATCTGCTTCGACATTCAGCGCTTCTCGATCCACGACGGTCCCGGCATCCGGACCACGGTCTTTCTGAAGGGCTGTCCCCTGTCGTGTCTGTGGTGCCACAACCCGGAAAGCCAGGCCCGCCTGTCCGAGGTACGCATCATCGAGACGCGCTGTATCCACTGCGGGTCCTGCGGCGTCGTCTGCCCGCAGGGCCTCGCCGGCGGTCCGTGGCTGCCCGACCCGGCGCGCTGCGAGCGTTGTGGCGCCTGCGCGGAGGCCTGTCCCACGGGGGCCCGGCAACTGGTCGGACGGTCGTACAGCGTCGATGAGGTGCTCGACGCGGTGGAACGCGACCGGCCCTTCTACGACGAGTCCGGTGGCGGTGTCACCTTCTCGGGCGGCGAGCCGCTGCAGCAGGCGCGCTTCCTGCTCGCCTGTCTCGAGGCGGCCCGACGCCGAGGCCTGCATACGGCGGTGGACACCAGTGGGTTCGCGTCGCGCCAGACGATCCTAGCGGTCGCCTCGCTGACCGATCTCTTCCTGTACGACCTCAAGGTGCTCGCTCCGGCACGGCACCTGCAGTTCACGGGCGTCCCGGTGGCACCGATCCTGCGCAATGTGCAGGCGCTCGACCGCGCCGGGGCCCGCATCTGGCTGCGAGTGCCCTATGTGCCGGGCTACACCGACGACGAGGAGAACCTGGCCGCGTTGGGGGCCTTCGCCGCAGGGCTCCGGCACACTCGGCGCCTGCACCTGCTGCCCTACCATCGGCTGGGCGCGGACAAGTACGGGCGGCTCGGGCGCCCCGACCGCCTGGGCGACGTTCAGCCGCCGTCGCCGGCCGCCCTGGAGGCCGCGGCCACCTACCTTCGATCCTTCGGCCTGGACGTCCGCGTGGGAGGCTAGTCGATGAACGAGCGTGTGAGGCGACTGCGCGAGCTGAGCGTCGCGACCCGTCCCAGCATCTCCGCTGAGCGCTCCCTCCTGGTGACGCGCTTCTACCAGGAACACCTCGGCAAGCATTCGACCCCGGTACTGCGAGCGCTGGCGTTCAAGGACCTGTGCGCCCGGAAGACGATCACGATCGAGCCCGACGAGCTGATCGTCGGCGAGCGTGGCCCTGCCCCGAAGGCCGTACCGCTCTTTCCCGAGCTGACGTGCCACAGCCTCGAGGACCTGCGCATCCTCGATGGGCGGGAGAAGACCAGCTACGCGGTGGCTTCCGATGTCTTCGAGGCCTACGAGCGCGAGGTGATCCCGTACTGGCAGGGCCGGAGCCTGCGGGACCGCATCTTCGAGGCGCTGCCGGCGGAATGGCACGACGCGTACGACGCCGGTGTCTTCACGGAATTCATGGAGCAGCGGGCGCCCGGCCACACCGTGGCCGATGGCAAGCTCTACACGACGGGCATGCTCGACTTCAAGGCAGCGGTCGAGCGCGCCATGGTCGCCCTTGATCTCACCAATGACCCCACCGCGTCGCAGCGTCTCGAGGAGCTGCGGGCGATGCAGATCGCGGCGGACGCGGTGATCCTCTTCGCCGAACGCCACGCCGAGCTGGCCGGGGAGATGGCGAACTCGGAGCCCGACCCCGAGCGGCGCGCCGAATTGCGGCGCGTTGCCGAGGTCTGCTCCTGGGTCCCCGCCCACGCGCCGCGCGACTTCTGGGAAGCGATCCAGACCTACTGGTTCAGCCACCTCGCGGTCATTACCGAGCTCAACGGCTGGGATGCCTTCTCCCCCGGCCACCTCGACCAGCACCTCGAGCCCTTCTTCCGCCGGGGCCTCCAGGACGGCACGCTCACCCGCGAGCGGGCCAGGGAGCTGCTCAGCTGCCTCTTCGTCAAGTTCAACAACCACCCCGCGCCACCCAAGGTGGGCGTCACCAACGCCGAGAGCGCGACCTACACCGACTTCGCCAACATCGATCTCGGTGGGCTGCGGCGCGACGGCTCCGACGGCGTGGGCGAGGTCTCCCACCTGCTGCTCGAGGTGATCGACGAGCTCCACCTCGTCCAGCCGAGCCCCAACATCCAGGTATCCCGCGTGACGCCCGAGCACTTCCTTCGCCAGGCGTGCCGCGTCATCCGCAAGGGCTACGGGTACCCCGCCGTCTTCAATGCCGACGGCGTGGTGACCCAGCTGCTGCGCAAGGGCAAGACCGTCGAGGACGCCCGCGAGGGTGGAACGAGCGGGTGTGTCGAGACCGGCGCGTTCGGCAAAGAGGCGTATATCCTCACCGGCTACTTCAACCTGCCGAAGATCCTGGAGCTCACACTGCACGGCGGCCTCAACCCGCGGAGCGGCCGGCAGCTCGGCCCACACACGGGCGACCCGCGGGCTTTCGCAGGCTTCGACGAGCTGTTCCGAGCCTGGGAAATCCAGCTGCAGCACTTGGTTGACGTCAAGGTGCAGGGCAACCATCGCATCGAACAGCTCTACGCCCACGACATGCCGGCGCCGTTCCTCTCGCTCATCACATCGGACTGCATCGAGCGGGGACTCGACTACAACGCCGGTGGGGCGCGCTACAACACCTCGTACATCCAGGGCGTCGGGATCGGGACGCTGACCGACAGTCTCGCCGCCCTCAAGACGCACGTCTTTGACGATCGGAGCGTCAGCATGGGCGACCTGCTCGACGGGCTGGCCGCCGACTACGATGGCCAGGAGGTGCTGCGCCAGCGGCTGCGGAACCAGTCGCCCAAGTGGGGCAACGATGACCCGGCGGCCGATGACCTGATGCAGGCGGCCTTCGAGGCGTTCATCCGAACGGTCGATGGCCGGCCGAATGGCCGGGGCGGGACCTACGGGGTCGACATGCTCCCGACGACGTCGCACGTGTACTTCGGGTCAGTCACGGGAGCCACGCCCGACGGCCGCGCAGCGGGGGCGCCGCTCTCCGAGGGAATCTCCCCGTCGCAGGGCATGGACCGCCTGGGTCCGACCGCCGTCATCCGTTCGATGGCGAAGATGGATCAAGCCCAGACCTGTGGCACCCTTCTCAACATGAAGTTCAGCCCCAGTCTGCTCGAGGGAGAGGACGGGATCGAGAAGCTCGCGCAACTCATCCGGACGTATTTCCGCCTGGGCGGGCACCACGTCCAGTTCAACGTTGTCTCGGCGACGACGCTGCGCGAAGCCCAGGCCACCCCCGATGGGTACCGCGACCTCATTGTCCGCGTGGCGGGATATAGCGACTACTTCTGCGATTTGTCGCGGGCGCTGCAGGACGAGATCATCGCCCGCACGGAGCACGAGGCGCTGTGAGTGCTGCCGCATAAGAATTAGCAGCCGCCGGGATCCGGTGAGCGCGCGATGCTCGCGTGCATTCCACATCTCGACCTTCCCGCCCGTCCCCTCGAGGAGACCCGACGATGGTGATCCCACCGTTTCGTAATGAGCCGCTGACGGACTTCGAGCAGCCCGACCACCGCCAGGCCTTTCAGGAGGCGTTGGCCCGCGTGCGCGCCCGTCTCGGGACAAGCTACCCGCTCCGCATCGGTCGCGAAGCGGTCACGACGGGTGAGACGCTGGCCTCGCACAACCCGGCCCATCCCGACGAAGTGGTGGGCGTCCACGCCATAGCGGGCGTTGCCGAGGTCGACGCCGCGGTGTCCGCGGCCACGGCCGCCTTCGCCGACTGGTCCCGCACTCCCGCGGAGGAGCGCGCCACGATCCTGCTGCGCGCAGCCCAGGTGGTGCGCGCCCGCCGGCACGACCTGAGCGCGCTCATGGTCTGGGAGGTCGGCAAGCCCTGGGACGAGGCGGACGGCGAGACCTCCGAGGTGATCGACTTTATGGAGTTGTACGCCCGGGGAATGATGCGACTCGCTGGCGAGGGGAGCGTGGCCCCGCTGCCGGGGGAGCTGATCAGCTACCGCTATCTCCCGCTGGGCGTGGGGGCCATCATCTCGCCCTGGAACTTCCCGCTGGCGCTGTTGGCGGGGATGTTGAGCGGGGCCGTGGTGACCGGCAACACGGTCGTGGTGAAACCCGCCTCGGGCGCCGCGACCTGCGCCGCGTGGCTGGTCGACATCTTCCGCGAGGTGTACCTCCCGCCCGGTGTGATCAACCTCCTGCCGGGGCGCGGCGAGCTTGTGGGCAGCGCCCTCGTCGAGCATCCCGGGGTCCGCTTCATCGCCTTCACGGGCTCGCGCGAGGTGGGCGTCCAGATCTACGAGCGCGCGGCGCGTCTCCAGCCGGGCCAGCGATGGCTCAAGAGGGTGCAGCTCGAGCTCGGTGGTAAGAATGCGATCGTGGTTGACGAGACGGCCGATCTCGCGCGCGCCGCCCGGGAGACCGTCGTGAGCGCGTTCGGCTTTCAGGGCCAGAAGTGCTCGGCCGCCTCGCGCGTCATCATCGTCGCCGACGTGTACGACGAGGTAGTCGAGCGGGTCCTCGACGAGGCCCGCACCCTGCGCATGGGCGACCCGGCCGATCCTGACGTGGCGTTCGGACCGCTCATCGACGCAGCTGCCGAGCGCAAGGTCCTGGGCTACGTTGAGATCGGTCGCGGGGAGGGACGGCTCCTGCTGGGTGGTGCGAAGACCGACCGGGAAGGGTACTTCGTCGAGCCGACGGTCTTCGGCCACGTGGACACTGGCGCCCGGATCGCTCAGGAGGAGATCTTTGGGCCGGTCCTGTGCATGCTGCGAGCGCGGGATGTCGAGGACGCCTTGCGCATCGCCAACGGCACCGAGTACGGCCTCACCGGCTCCTTCTTCAGCCGCGATCCTGCCCGTATCGCCCGTGCCCGCGACACGTTCCACGCGGGCAACCTGTACATCAACCGCAAGTCCACCGGCGCCCTGATGGGCGTGCATCCGTTCGGCGGCTTCAACATGAGTGGCACCGACACGAAGGCCGGCGGACCCGACTACCTCCTCTTCTTCGTACAGGCACAGGCGATCGGTGAGCGGCTCTAGCGGCGGCGTTGGCGACCTGAGGCGGCCCGCCGACACGCCTGTCTCGGAAGGCAGTCAGTCCGGGGCGCTGATTGATCGGGCCCAGCCTCGGTGTTCCGCTCGGCCGCCAAGATGGACCACGATCGGACCTGGGGAACATTGCTCAACATGAAGTTGAGCCCTGATCTCATCGAGGAGACGAGGGCATTGAGAAGCTCGCGCACCTTGTCCGCACTCAGTTCCGAGTGGGTTGCCATCAACGTGCAATTCAACCTCATACGGGCTGACAGGCTGCGGGACGCACAGCCCGCCCTGACAGGCCACTCGACCTTGATCGTGCGGGCGGCTGGCTACAGCGACTACTTCTGCGACCCGCCGATCTCGCTGCACGACGAGAGCATCGCCCGCACCGAGTACGAGAGCCTGTAGGGGCCGGAGCAGATCCTCCGCGATGCCAACGCGCGCCGGACACGCCCTGGGCCCCACAGTGACACGCGAAAGTGAGATGACAGCGATGAGCATGCTCAGTGAGGCGCCGGTGTTCCCGGCCCACGACATGGCCCCGCGGATCCTGCTCGGGCCAGGTCCCGACATGGTCCACCCCCGCGTCACAGCCGCGATGTCGGCACCGTTGGTTGGGCATCTCGATCCGGATTTCCTGGTCCTAATGGACCGCACACAGCATTTGTTGCGGTACGCGTTCCAGACACAGAACCGCCTCACGCTTCCCGTGTCGGGCACCGGCTCGGCGGGCATGGAAGCCGCTATCGCCTCGCTCGTCGAGCCTCGAGACCGTGTGCTCATCTGCATCAACGGCTACTTCGGCGGCCGGATCGCAGAGATGGCCCGGCGCCACGGTGGCGAGGTCGAGACGATTGAGCGGCCCTGGGGCGAGGTCTTCTCGGCCGACGAAGTCCGGGAGGCCCTGCAACGGCGGCCGGCCCGCGTGGTCGCGATCGTCCACGCGGAGACGTCGACCGGTGCCCTTCAGCCCCTCGAGGACATCGTGCAGGTCGTGCACGAGCATGATGCGCTGCTCATCGTCGACGCCGTGACCTCGTTGGTAGGCGTGCCGCTGCGTGTCGACGAGTTGGGGCTCGATGTGGTCTACAGCGGGACGCAGAAGTGTCTCGGATGCCCACCTGGCCTCGCGCCGGTCACGGTCGGGCCGCGCGGGGAGGAGAAGCTGGCAACGCGGAGTACGCCCGTTGACACGTGGTATCTGGACCTTTCGATCGTCCAGCGCTACTGGGGTCCCGAGCGCACCTACCATCACACCGCGCCGATCAGCCTCAACTTCGCGCTCTACGAGGCGCTGCGTCTGGTGGCTGAGGAAGGACTGGAGGCCCGCTGGGAACGTCACCACCGCAACGCGGTGCTGCTCTGGGACGGACTTGAGGAACTCGGGATGAGCCTCCATGTCCCGCTCAAGTATCGGCTCCCATCGCTTACCACGGTCCGGATCCCGGACGGCGTGGACGACGTCGGGGTCCGCGCGCGCCTACTTAGCGACTACGGGATCGAGATCGGGGGCGGCCTCGGCACACTCAAGGGGCGCGTGTGGCGGATCGGCCTGATGGGCCACTCATCGCGCACAGAGAACGTCGAACTGCTGCTGGGCGCTCTGAGGCGCATCCTCCACGAGTCCTGATCCTGGACGCCCGCGAAGGAGTGAGCGATGCGATTTGACCGGCTGTCGGTGCTCCGAGCGATGCTCGACGTAGGTGCCGTGCCGACATTCACGCCCCTCGACCCCGACGCCGCGCGTCGCGTGGTCTGCGCGTGCCGAGACGCTGGGGCGCCGGTCATCGAGGTGATGAACCGGGCCGCGGGCACGCTGGCGCTGTTCCGCGACCTCGTCGCGTGGGCAGCAGTCGAACTGCCGGAGGTAATCCTGGGTGCCGGGACCATCTACGATGCCCCGACCGCTGCCCTGTTCATCGACGCTGGTGCCAACTTCATCGTCAGCCCGATCTTCGGGGCAGACGTGGCTCGGCTGTGCAACCGGCATCGAATAGCGTACCTACCCGGCTGTGGGACAGCGACGGAAGTATCCAATGCCGAGGAGCTTGGGGTCGAGATCGTTAAGTTGTTCCCGGCCGCGGCGATCGACGGACCCGCATTCATCCGGGGCATCCACGGTCCGAGCCCCATGACTCGGATCATGCCGACGAACGTCGAGGCCACCGAGGACGAAACGCGCAGTTGGTTTGCCGCTGGCGCGGCCTGCCTGGGTGTCGGTCCGCATCTCATTAGCAACGTTCTCCAAGCGGCCGTCGATTCCTCGGCGCTCACCGACCGGGTTCGGCAGTATCTTGGCTGGGTTCGCGCGGCGCGCTCTTAGGAGGACCCTTTCGCGGTGCCCACTCGCGGCTGGCGGGTTCCGATCGACCGCGCGCCGCGAAGGGCGTGAGGCAAGCCGAATCGCATTCGGCTCACTCGATGCCAACGACGACCCGGGCTCAATCCACCGTGGCAATCCCCGCCGCCCGAAGGAGTCCGCCCAACTGGGCCTTGTCGCTCGGCTCCAGAGGCAGGAATGGTCGGCGCGGCGGGCCAGCCGTCTCGCCGATCAGATCGCATCCGGCCTTGACGGACGGACTATACGGGTGGGTTTCGAGGAAGTTAAGAATCGGCCAGAGCTGCTTCCACCGAATGTGCGCGGTAGCCAGATCCGCCTGCTCGACCACGAGCCTCCAGAGCTCGACACAGACCTCCGGAACGACATTAACGGCTCCCAAGATCGAGGCGCGCGTGCCGCTCGCAAGTCCGAGAATCATGAGCGAGTCCGAGCCGTTGAATGTGGTCACACGGTCGCTGTACCGCTCGACGAGCTCGACCTGAGCAGAGGCATTTCCGCTCGTGTCCTTCAAGTAGCGGACCGAAGGAACAGCGTCGACCAACTCGACGATCTTGTCCGGAGTGAGATTGACCCCGGTCACAGATGGGATGTTGTAGAAGACGATCGGCACGTCGACGGCATTCGCCACGGCCGAATAATGGGCGACAAGTTCGCGCCAACTGAGCATGTCGTAGAACGGTGGTACGACCATCACCGCGGAGGAGCCCGCGGCCTCGGCCTTGATGCTCAACTCGACCGTCTCGGCGGTCGTGAGCGCGCCTGTGTGGGCAATGATCGGGATCCTGCCAGCGGCGGCCTCGATGAAGACCTCAACGACGCGAACCCGTTCCTCGTGGGTGAGATGCGTGAACTCCCCGGTGCTGCCGCATGGAACCAGACCAGACACGCCGGCCGCAACGAGCCGGTCCGTAAGCCGCTTGATGCCCGCCTCGTCAACGTTCCGGCCTTCCGGGCTGAACGGGGTGACAGTGGCGGCAAAGATGCCGACATACTCGGGCGGGCCGCTCATTATCGTTCTCCTTCCGTCGCGGGCCGCTCGCCGGGGCGACGGTCCAGCGGTCTGTGCCTCGAGCGTCGACTTCAGCCCGACATGCACGAACGCGGCGATAACGTCGTTCCGACGTGCCGACTCCATGATTGTGCTTCACCGCCTGCCATCATCGCGGGGCTGGTCGTGCTGGGGAGGTAGGACGATGATCTCGAGAAAGGCGCGCTCCCTCACCACGGCCGAGACCTCCGCGGATCCTGACGCGGCACCCAGCTGGAAGCGCGAGCAACCTGCCGCGTTGAAAGCCCAGACTTGTAGGACGGCACAATCGTCGTGCGGCCCGGGTACGTTGTCAGCAGAGCACCGTCTCCCTTCCGTATGCCAGGGCTAGCGCCAGTACCCACAAGGAGCGACGCATGAGGTTTGGTGTCATCGTGCCGCAGGGCTGGCAGGGTGAGTTCGACGGCTGGGAGCCGGCGCGAGCGTGGGCGCGGACCGTCGCGGTCGCACACCAGGCCGAGCGCCTCGGCTTCGAGTCCGTCTGGCTCTTCGACCACCTCCACACCACTCCCGAGCCGACCGACGAGATCACTTTCGAGGCCTTCACATCGCTGACCGCCCTCGCGGCCCTTACCAACCGCGTTAGGGTCGGCCACGTCGTCCTGTGCTCGAGCTACCGCAACCCGGCGCTCCTTGCCAAAATGGCCGGAACGCTCGACGTGATCAGCGGGGGACGCTTCGACCTGGGAATCGGCGCCGGGTGGAAGGAGGACGAATGGGTCGCCTACGGCTACGGCTTCCCACCGATCCGGGAGCGCCTGGCCCACCTACGCGACAGCCTAGAGATCCTGGGCCGAATGCTTGGGGCCGGGCCGGGCCACGCGACGTTCGCCGGCGCGCACGCCGGCGTCACCGAGGCGATCAACGTGCCGAGGGGCCTCCAGCGACCGCGCGTCCCGATCATGGTCGGCGGCAACGGCCAGAACGTGACGTGGCGATTGGCAGCCCGGTATGCGGACGAGCTCAACCTCGACGGTTGCTCGCCCGAGGAACTCCGCGCCTGGCTGCCCATCATCCACGCGCGCTGCGAGGAGATCGGCCGAGATCGGACAACTCTCGCCCTCTCGGTCAACATCTGGCACGAAGACCTCGAGCAGCCCGGTCATGCCAGGATCAATCGGCTGGCAGCGTTCAGGGAGTTGGGCGTCTCCCGAGCGATGGGTCTGGTCCATCGGTCGGCTGAGCACGACGATGCCTTAGAGATGCTCGCCGCCGACGCCCGAGCGGCGGGTCTCGAATTGGCGTGACACGGGCCGAGCAGGGGCCGGTCACCGATTCAACGGTATTCCGCCGGCAAAGAAGAACGAGGACCCCCCAGGTGCTCTCCGACCCGCTCGCCCAGCGGGCGCCCATGACCGTCGCCTGCACGGCCCCTTCATTTTGACCCCCACAGCGGCACAGGCAGCGACGCCCGGCCGTGGTTGCGTTCGTCCCGGACTAGCGTCAGCCGGGCCACGCCGACCGTGCAGATAGGTCCAACGACTCTGGCGCCCAAATCGACGTATTGCGAACATCTCGTGTAGGACGATGGTCCCACTCCTCCCGGCGGAACCGGGGCTGCAGTGAGCCGCCCCGGTTCGCCGTCTTGAACGCCGCGTCGCTTGGGGGGCATGCAAGGCGTGGACCCTGGCTATCGCCTCGACCCGACGCCACGCCGATCGACGGCGGTCCTACCGGTCGGTGCCGTCCCGCGCGCCCGCGGCTGTCGGCACCACAGCGGGGTCGGGCGCCGACACCCAGAGCCACGTGCGACATTCTGCTGCATAGGCAGAGTCTCGCGGGGTGAAGGGTGGCGGGCGCAACTGGATTGATGCCACGTGTCAGGTGGCTGAGCCCCTCGTCTCCTCGCGGCC
>Ga0182021_10008901_pt1 | contig 11880 bp, 7 predicted proteins | sample 612E3MmetaG_FD_120493 | JGI IMG/M metagenome (GOLD analysis project Ga0182021, IMG submission 120493) | Permafrost microbial communities from Stordalen Mire, Sweden - 612E3M metaG (Illumina Assembly) | ecosystem: Environmental > Terrestrial > Soil > Wetlands > Permafrost | place: Sweden...
GCCACGACGTTGGCATTTACCAGGTTGACACGCTCTTCGCTGATCGCTCCCATCAAACCGTTGAGTGCGGAAGCTTTCAGGATCGCGGTGTCGTACTTAGCGATTTCACCATCGTATTTAACGTGGATTTCTTTAATTTGCCCTTCAGTCAATTGGCTCAGTAAAATACCGGCGACAGCAGCTGTTTTCATATAAGGAGACAATACCGCAAAAGTCTCAGCGTTTACGAACGGGATATTCACTGCGTAGCGCGCCGGTTTGCCGTTCAGGACATCGACAATTTGCTCCGCTACATCTTTGGCAGCAGTGACCTGAGCTTCAGCGGTGGAGGCGCCGAGATGGGGAGTGACGACTACATTATCCAGCTTGAAAAGCGGACTATCTGTAATCGGTTCTTTCGTAAAGACATCGAGGGCGGCGCCGGCAATTTTCTTCTCGGTGATCGCTTTCGCCAGCAGTTCTTCGTCAATCAATCCGCCGCGGGCACAGTTGATAATCCGGACGGATGGTTTCATCATCGCAATTTCTTTCTCAGTAATAATGCTCTTGGTAGTGGCATTCAAGGGAGTGTGAATCGTGATAAAATCCGATGTTTTAAAAAGTTCTTCCAGTGATACCATCGTCACCATCAATTGTTTGGCACGGTCGGCAGAGACAAACGGGTCGAAGGCGATAACCTTCATCTCCATTCCCTGAGCGCGGCGGGCAACTGCGGCGCCGATATTGCCGAGACCGATAATACCGATTGTTTTATTTCTGACCTCAATACCTGTGTATTTGGTTTTCAGCCATTGTCCTGATTTCAGCGAAGCGTTTGCCTGCGGAATATGGCGGGCTAACGACATCATCAAGCCGATTGTATGTTCGGCAGCGGAAATCGTATTGCCGGTGGGCGCATTGACTACGATAATCCCGCGTTGTGTGGCTGCGTTAACATCGATATTATCGATGCCGACGCCTGCCCGGCCGATAACCATCAGTTTCTTCCCCGCTTCAATTACCTGGGCAGTAACCGTTGAAGCGCTGCGGACGATCAGTCCTTCATAATCCCCGATAATGGCAAGCAACTCTTCAGGTTTCAATGCAGGTTTAATATCAAGTTGAGCACAAGTTTTTATACAGGCAACCCCTTCTGCAGAGGTGCCGTCGGTAACTAATACTTTCATCATTTTATTTCATCATCCTGTTATAGATTTATCGCTTATTTTTTCGATCATCGCTAAAATTAGGCGGATTTGCGGAATTTATCCATGAAGTCGACTGTCTTTTTTACATCGTCCAGAGACACCGCGTTGTATATCGAGAAGCGAATGCCTCCGACGGAGCGGTGGCCTTTTATGCCCAGTATGCCTTCCTTCTTGGCATCGGCGACGAATTTGTCCTCCATGGCTTCAGTAGGCAGCCGCATGGTGACATTCGACCAGCTCCGGCTGGCTTTCTCGGCGGTGCCTTTGAAGAAATCGGCGTTGGCATCGATGGTTTTGTAAAGTAAATCCTTCTTGGCGATGTTGACTTTCTCTACGGCTGCCAGTCCGCCCTGTTTCTTGATCCATTCCAACACTAGTTTCATGATGTATACCGCAAATACCGGGGGAGTGTTGTAAAGTGATTTATTATCCGCATAGGTCTTGTAAGTGAACATAGTGGGAAGACCTTGTTTGCCTTTCGCCAGAAAATCATTACGGATAACTACAAGCGCTACACCAGCCGGGCCGAGATTCTTCTGTGCGCCGGCATAGAACAGCGAAAACTTCTTATAATCCAATTGCCGTGAGGCGATATCCGAAGACATATCAGCCACCAGCGGAATATTACCGGTATTCGGAAACTCGTGGAACTGCGTTCCTTCGATGGTATTATTTGTGCAGATATGAAGATATGCCACATCTTCCAGATATTTGATTTCGCTCATCTTCGGCACACGGCGATATTTCTCCTCTTTGGAAGAGAATGCCACGTGGGCTTTGGCCACAATCTGACATTCTTTCATCGCTTTGATAGCAAATTCACCGGTGTCCACATATGCGGCTGTCTGACCTGCGGGAACGAAGTTCATTGGTATCAGGGCGAATTGCGTAGATGCGCCGCCGCCGACGAATAATACCTGATAATCAGGACCAATTCCAAGTACTTCATGCACCAGCGCGATTGTCTGGTCATTAACCGCTTCGAATTCTTTAGCGCGGTGGGAACTTTCCAGAATTGACATTCCACTGCCCTGAAAATCCAGGAGTTCATTTTGTACTATCTTGAGAACATCCAGCGGTAAAGCCGCCGGGCCTGCGTTATAATTTACATTTCTTGCCATATATTTCCTCACAATAATAATTTCAATGCTGATTTGCTGTGAATTCAATACAAAGGGGAATGATGCTGTTCAGAAGAGAATAGCTTTAAGATGGCTGTTGACAGCCGCACGTACCGGAGCCGGTAAGAAGTAGTAAAGAGTTACTAGATGGGAGCAAGTTCTTGAAGTTATTTGTTACCCATGCTTCGGGGCGACGGGTTAGCCCTGGTACGTGTGGGTTTTCCATTTATCTCCTCACCTTTTATTTATTGTGCAAAACCACTTTAATGAAGTGGTGTTTGCCCACCTTTATAATATTACCATCCTGATAAGCCGTTTTACCACTCATTACCTTGATGCCGTCAATACTGATAGCGCCCTGCTGTAACAAACGACCGGCGTCACTGCGGCTTTTGGCAATATTTGCTCGGGTGATAATATCCCTGATATCTTCATCGGCGCCGACTGCAATTTCTGTGATTTGTTCGGGCATTTCCCGTTTCTGAAAAACATTTGTAAAGTGCTCGTCGGCCTTCACCGCTTCGTCTTGTCCGTGTAATTGGGCGACCAATTCCGTGGCCAGACGCTTTTTCAAGACCATCGGGTTGATGGTATTACCGGATATTTGCCGCCTGAAATCAGCCAACTCAATGTCGGTAACATCGGTGAGCAGCTCAAAATACTGCATTATCATATTGTCGGCCAACGCCATTACTTTACCGTAGATCTCATTTGGCGCCTCATCCACGCCGATGTAATTGCCTAAACTCTTGCTCATCTTATGCACGCCGTCAGTGCCTACCAGCAACGATGTCATAAAACACTGTTGGGGACGTTGCCCGAGCATTGTCTGCAGTTCTCTGCCGACTAGAAAATTGAATTTCTGGTCCTGACCGCCGAATTCAACATCGGACCGTACCGCGACAGAATCATAAGCCTGCAATAGAGGATACAACAATTCGGTAATGGCTATCGGTTTTCCGGCTTTGAACCGGTTATTGAAGTCTTCGCGGGCAAGGAATTGCGCGACCGTAAACTTACTGGTTAGTTTTATAACATCGGCTAGAGAAAAATTACCGAACCATTCGCTTTGCCAGCGTACTTCTGTCTTTTCACGGTCGACCACGCGGAAGAACTGTTTCATGTAAGTTTCCGCGTTTTCTTTAACCTTCTCCGCGGTTAACATCGGTCGGGTAATAGAAGCGCCGCTGGGGTCGCCGATTTGCGCGGTCCAGTCTCCGACAATTAGCACCACCTGATGACCGAGTTCCTGGAATTGGCGCAGTTTCCTGAGCCCGACCATATGTCCCATGTGGATATCGGTTGAACTGGGATCAAATCCCTCTTTAAGCCTCAGTTTTTTACCGCTATTGAGCAGCTTTAGAAGTTCCTCTTCGGAAATAATTTCCGAGACGCCTCTTTTTAGAAGAAAATTAAAATCTATACTCATTTCACTCTCTACCTTGCATATTCAAAATCGCAGAACCAAGTCTCACATCCTCGGCAATTTGTTTCTTTAGTTCTTCAACACTGTCAAAATGCCTTTCCTCGCGGAGCCGCTGGATAATATCAATTTTGACTTCTTCACCGTAAATATCCTGATTATAATTCAGGATAAAAGATTCGATTGTCCGTTGGTTGGCATCACCGAATGTGGGGCGTGTGCCAATGTCCGTTGCTGCCTGAAATTCCTGTCCTCCGATGTATGCTCGCGTTGCATAAACACCATCCGGCGGCAGCGCCATCCGGGCATCGACATCTAGATTTACAGTGGGAAATCCAATACCTGTACCACGGTGTTCTCCTCTGACAACCTTGCCTTGGATACTAAAGGGGCGTCCCAGTAACCGGGTTACCTTTTCCATCTTTCCGTCTGCCAACGCCAGCCGGATAACCGTGCTGCTGGCCACTTCGCCATTGATTATTTTGGGAGCGATGACAGTAACGCTAAAGCCTATTTCCTGGCCTAAATTGCGTAGAGTATCGGCATTTCCTTCCCGGTTTTTACCTAAAGTAAAATCCGGGCCAATGACCAACCCTGCCATTTTCAAGTGTTCTTTCAGCAGACTGACAAAATCGCGTGCGCTGAGTTTAGCCAGTTCCCGGTTAAAAGTCAGTGCTACGACAATATCAACAGCTTCATTTTTTAAGAGCTGGATCCGATCCTCCACACTACATAGGTAAAGGAGTTTAGTTTTAGGAGATAATAATTCGAGCGGGTGTTGGCGGAAAGTAATGACACAGCTCAATAAATTTTCCCGGGCAGCCATTTTTACTACTTTGGAAATTAAATACTTATGCCCAAGGTGAACACCGTCAAAAACACCGATCGTGACAAGTGTTTCTTTGGGTGGTAAAAACTGCGCTAATTCGTCCTCAATCTGCATCGTAGTCCCTGAATTCCTGAGAATTTGTCTGGATGATAAGACAAAAGAAGAGTCCGAAAAGACTCTCAATTGTAGTAAATACTTGCAAGACTTATCGTAGCATATGGGGTATTCTGAATCAAATAAATGATACACCAGACTGAATATTGTTCACCCTCATGAAAATCAGGTATAATTTGAATTGATTCAATTTGCCAACGTAGCTCAGTGGTAGAGCAGCGGTTTCGTAAACCGTCGGTCGCGAGTTCGACTCTCGCCGTTGGCTCCAGTTTTTTCCAGTGAGGTAAATAAAAATGTGCGCTTTATATGGTGGTATAGAAGCCGGCGGAACCAAGTTCGTTTGTGCTGTGGGTTCCGGCCCACAAGACTTAAGGGACATAAAGCGAATCCCAACCACAACACCCTCAGAGACAATCGGTCAGGTGATAGATTTTTTCAAAGGACATAATGGCATATCGGCGATCGGCATTGCCGCTTTTGGACCGGTTGATCTTGATCCTGATTCGCCGACATACGGCTATATTACCAGTACACCGAAGCCGGGTTGGGCTTTTACCGACCTTGCCGGTATTATCGCGCGGACACTTAAAGTCCATGTCGGATTCGATACTGATGTCAATGGAGCTGCTTTGGGCGAGCACCGTTGGGGCGCCGCTCAAGACCTGGATAATTTTCTTTATCTGACAATTGGCACCGGCATCGGTGGCGGGGGCATGGTAAACGGGAAATTGATTCACGGGTTAGTGCATCCGGAGATGGGGCACGTCCGCATTCCCCACGACATAAAAGCTGACCCCTATAAGGGGCATTGTCCTTTTCACGATGATTGTTTTGAAGGATTAGCCAATGGACCGGCAATGCAGGAACGTTGGGGACAACTTGCTGAGACTCTACCTGCCGACCATCCCGCATGGGCATTGGAAGCGCGTTATATTGCGCTGGCTTTACAGAATTATATCTGTACTTTATCCCCACAGAAAATGATCCTTGGCGGCGGCGTGATGGAACAGCCGCAACTTTTCCCGTTAGTCCGTCAGAATGTACAAGAAATGCTCAATGATTACATCCGTGCCAGGGAAATTATGAAAGATATAGAAAATTACATTGTCTCGCCCAAACTCGGTAAGCAGGCAGGCGTATTAGGAGCCATCGCGCTGGCAATACATGCGCATAAAAGCATGTGACAGTTACAGGATAAAGGGGCCATCATATCATTTTCGTGCTACTGGAGTTTTGGTTTACTTTTATCTATTAGTTTATTGTTCTATTTACGATCTATTTAAATATTATCCACTTTATGATACTATCAAGAGTGGAAAAATCGTGGTAAACATCATTCGACATGCGTTTACGAATAAATTGAATTGTTTACCAGGAGTCCTCTAACGGATAATACTGAAAAAGACCTGATTATTATTGGTGCTGGGATAAACGGTCTCTCCGCCGGGCTTGCCTATGCATTGAATAGCGACCTGAAAAATAAACAGGTTCTCATAGTTGAAAAGAATCCCGTAAGTGGCGGATATGTAACTTCGTTTGCCCGAAAAGGCTTTCACTTCGATACATGCCAGATGATTTCCAATGTCACGGATATTCTGGATTATTTTGGTGTGACGATCGATTTCCACGAGTTTTATCAGGATTTTATCAGGGTATGTAAAGTCGATCCGGTAACCGGCCAAGTCAAGACCTTTGAGCTGTATTCCGAAGGGGAAGCGTTCGAGGAACAATTAATCAAACTTTTTCCCGCAGAAGCCGAGAAACTGAGAAAATTTTTCGACTATTCTTTGTCAATGTTCCATGAAATCTACGAACTCAAATACGCTCCTGGTTTTGATGATATCCTGAAAATGCTTCTTACATGTCCGAAAGTCGTTCGAAACAGAAATAAAACATTTACCGAATATCTAAAATTGTTCGGTATCGATAATCAGGAAATCGACCTGGTATTCCAAGTGTTTTCTGCTATGTGCGGGTTGCCTAATGATAGGATTGCGGCTCTATTGACCGTTGGTGTGATGTATTCCCTCAGAGAAAAAGCATACCGTCCTAAAGGTCAGTTTATCGAACTTCCTCAAAAAATGGAGCAGCGTTATCGTGCCTTGGGTGGACAACTTGGTCTGAAAAATGGAGTTGAGCAAATCATAGTCGAAAAAGGAGCCGTACGTGGAGTCTGTATGGAAGACGGTACGATAATCCGTTCGCGGAATGTGATTTCGACGGTTGATGTCAAACTGACAATGGAAAATCTGGTGGGTATGGATACGTTACGCTCAATTAGTCAAAAATATGCCAGAAAAATAGAATCGGTCAAGATGACCCCCTCTACTTTCACAGTGAATCTCGGTATTGACGATGCTCAAATTTTAACGGAATGCGGACTCCCATGTGGTTATGGATTATTGACGATGGGTAATGATGCCTATGCAAGCCTCTTTCCGGCGTTTGAAAACAACGAATTCAGACTGTCATCGGATTGTTTTTACATTGGTTATTCCTGTCCTCCACCGTCAGACAGGGATAAACCTGTTCTTTCCATACAGGCTGCGCCGTTGCCGGTTAACAACTGGGTCCGGCTCAGGAATGCAGATAAGGAGCGCTACCAACGGGAAAAAGAGAATGCAGCCGGCCAACTAATCGACATTGTCGAGAAATACCTTATCCCAGATTTAAAGAAACATATCGTGGTCAAGGATATTTCCACTCCGGCTACATATGTCCGGTATTCCGGTTCACCATCCGGTTCTATTTATGACATGGCAGCAGTTCCGGACAACTTTGGCGCGAACCGTTTACCAGTCATCACACCAATAAAAGGCTTATTGGTACCAAAATTCGCACATGGTGTTTTCGGCGCGATGAACAGCGGTTTACAGGCGATTGACGTTCTTCTCGACGGCAAAGTGATGCACGGGAATTCCAGATTCAAAGAACAAGCCGCGAAATAATAGCAAGCTACCTGCTTGAACCGTTATTTTGCTGTTTCCCTCCCTCATCTTTACATTCAAACCACAAATGATGTATTGTAGCTTTAAGATTATAGAGAGGTAAATTCCATGTACAACGCACCGCGTGGCACCGCTGATATTCTGCCCGAAGACCAGGCATACTGGCGTTATATCGAGGAGAAGATTTCTTATATATGCCAGTTATACGGTTATGCTCGTATTGAGACGCCCATTTTTGAAGAGACACAATTGTTTGTGAAAGGTACCGGCGATACGACAGACGTCGTTCAAAAAGAGATGTATTCCTTTGAAGACCGGAGCGGAAACAGTCTGACCTTGAAACCCGAGGGAACTCCCGGCGTTTGCCGTGCCTATCTGGAGCACGGCTTTCAGAATTTACCGCAGCCGGTAAAGCTCTTCCATATATCTCCTTTCTTTCGCTATGAACGTCCTCAGGCAGGGCGATACCGTCAATATTATTCGTTCGGAGCTGAGGCGATCGGGGAAGCAGACGCCTCGTTGGACGCTGAGGTTATCGATATGGCCTGGCAGTTCCTGAAATTGCTGGGACTTAAAAAGCTTCTACTATTCATTAATAGCATCGGCTGCCAGGAATGCCGTCCCAAGTATCTTGAAGTCCTCAGAAGTTATTTTACGAATCACGTTAATGAGCTTTGTCCGGATTGCCGGAACCGTTTAGAGCGTAATGTTTTAAGATTACTCGATTGCAAACAACCAGGTTGCCAGCAGGTCGCCAATCAGGCTCCAAAAAGTATCGAATATCTGTGCTTGCCCTGCGCCGACCATTTCCAGCAATTGAAGAACTATCTGGGTATTCTGGAGATACCTTTTGAGGTAAATCAGCGTCTTGTCAGAGGTTTGGACTATTACACCCGCACGGTTTTTGAGATTCAGCCCGAGGAAGAAAAAGCCCAGAGTACAATTGTCGGCGGCGGGCGGTATGACGGCCTCATTGAGACCCTGGGGGGAAAACCAACACCGGGCATCGGGTTTGGCACGGGCGTCGAACGAATTATCCTGAATTTGAAGAAGGAAAACATCCCAGTTTCTCCGGTACCTGCGCCAAAGATCTTTATTGCCTGCCTCGGAGAGACAGCCCGGAATGAAACTATGAAATTAACCGCCATGCTGCGGCGTCAGGGTATCGGTGTAATTTCTGCTACCTCTGCCAAGAGTTTGAAAGCACAGATGCGGCAGGCGAACAATCTGAAGATCTCGCGGGCGATTATTATCGGCGATGATGAAGTAAAAGCCGGCACTGCGATTTTACGCGATATGACCACTTCCAATCAAGAAACCGTCAATCTTACGGACCTGCCTGGTTTGTTGAAATTAAAATAGCAGGAAACCTTGTTGCCGCAATCAAGTACCATCAAAACGAATTAATAGCAAACGCGATTAGATGAAATAAAATCGCGAACAACGCCTTATTATTGATATGCATTATTTGTGGAAGATGGAGAACAGGTTGTATTCTTAGTGTGCCGGTCGATTATTTTGCATCAACCCATTCTGCTGGAGACAGTAATAGACGTGACCAGGATACCGGCTTTCGCCGGTATGAACGTTAACGACAAAGTGGTTTTATTAATTATTTTCTAAAAACCGGTAATAGTCGCTTATTTTACTTATTGTCCGCGCTGCTGTTTCTACACCCGAAAAGACTGCAATGCCTGCTTTTGTGAGTATATCCCTGGCAGTTGCCGCTGCTTGCGCGGTGTCAATGTGGCCGCCCGTAAATAATGCAACTAGTATTGGTTTCTTGATTGAATCAGCAACGGCAGATAGCGCATAGGCAGCCTCTGTCACATTTTGGACGAGGTCCGGTGTATGCCCTCCGTAAACATCGATGGCCATCTGAATCAGAATAATATCTGTTTTCGTATCTTGATCGATGATAGGCAAACCTTTAAGGTAGAAATCAGCCGCTCCCTCCATCCCAAGTTTCGGTTCAACCGGGTTTCTGATATTGGCCCCGGCATCCGGTCTAATTTGCAGTAATTTAGCTTGCGTTTCTCTGCTGAAAGGTGGTACTTTCAAACCGGTACGCTCGCAAATGTCCGTTGCAATAACCCCGATACCGCCGCCCCGCCCAATGATTGCCACACGCCGTCCCTGTAATTTCTTGATGCGGGTTAAGCCTTGAAGAGTGTCTGCCACCTCGTCCATTGTAAGCGCTGGAATAACGCCTGTCTGTTTAAAAAAGGCATTCCAGACTGATTTAGTCTCCGGCAGAGAAGCGGTATGTGATAACGCGGCCCTTGCGCCGTTTTTCGCTAAACCGGCCTTGAGGATGACGACCGGTTTCTTTTTAATGCATTTTCTGACAGCAGACTCGAATCGGGACTTATTCTTCACACCCTCAAGATAAAGGGCAACCATATCTGTTTCTGTATCCTGTGCCAGATATTCCAGGAAGTCTGAAGCATCGAGATCAGCAGCATTACCGTAACTGATTATTTTACTAAAATATTGATTGACATCCTGACACAGGAAAACTAAACGAGAAGCTTCTGATCCGGATTGAGAAATAATAGCAATCCGTCCTCTTTCTTTGGGGAAATCCTCACTGAAAGTCAACCTTGATTCAGGACAGTAAATACCCATGCAATTTGGACCTAACAAACGAACTCTACCGTTTCTGGCGGTTATGGTCATTTCATCTTCGAGACGTTTGCCTTCATCAGTACCGGCTTCACTAAAACCGGCAGTGTAGCAATGCACAAATTTTACTCCACTTATTACGCAATCCTGCATCGCCTGTGGAGCAAAACGGGCGGGGACATTCAAGATAGCGTAATCAACTGCATCAGGCACATCGATGATACTAGGATACGCTTTTAAACCGTGAATTTCTTTTGCCTTTAAGCTGATGGGATAGATTTTTCCCTGGTATCCGAAATCAATTAACAGTTTGACCCAACCTGTTTCGGAAGTGTTGGAAGAGGCACCAACGACAGCAATCGATTCAGGATCGAACAGGATATCAAGTTGGTGGTTATTATCTACCGACATAGGATTAACTGCCTTAATACAATCTATCTATTAGTTCTTCAGTCAGTATTACATTTCAGGCAGATATGTGTCAATCATCCCGAAAAGAGAGTAATAATTGTAACCGAAAGTTAATATGGTAACTATCCACGATTTGACACGTAACAATCAGTCGAGTATAATTCCGCTATGATAAAAGATGTAGTGAAAATGCCACGCGTTCTGTTATTCCTGACCTTACTTGCTTCAATTATTCCGTTTTGTCAGACTGTATCGGCAGCAGACTCCGCACAATGGATGGCTGTGAATATTCCTCAAGAAGGAAGCATTGGTAAATGGACATTGGCGAATGGTTCTGATATCCGTCATCTGACCATCGCAAATGATGGCACACTATATTGCTATGCCAACCCATCAGGTACCAGCTATACACTTTTTAGATCTACGGACAACGGCCGCAGTTGGATTACAACCGGGAAGGTAAGTGATCTTATTGTTGACATCGCTATTCTGCCGCAAGATCCTACTAATATTTACTATGCCACTACTTCGCGCATTTATAAGTCGATGGATGCCGGTAATACTTTTATCCCTTTACCACCAAATCCAGGCGGAGCCGGAAGTGGAAATGTCTTGATCACATCTATCGATGTTGTGCGTGTCGGTAATGCCAATACCGTGGTTGTCAGTACAATCGATGCCGATGCTTCACAATTCGGAGGTGTCTACCTATTGGATGAAAGTCAGAGCGGGGGCACCTGGGTTAATATGAACATTGGTAATTATGATGTCTACCGAGTCACATTTTCTCCCAATTACAATAATGACAATCAAATTGTCTCTATTATTTCGGATGAGGTTGATACCTATACAAGCAGTAAAATTGGCAACCAGAACTGGGGACAGGTGAGTAGTAATGCTCGCATTACTGCTATTTTGCCATCAGCGGCAAGCATTGCCTTTCCCAATGGCTACAACGGCACATCCAACAGTGCTACTCTTTTTATTGGTATTGATACGGGCGCCAACAGGGGTGATATTTACCAAATTACCAGTGTGCCATTACCATCTCCATCGACCGTTAAAGACTTAAACATAGGATCAAGTGATGGTGTCAGTTCAGTTGATGTCGCCAGTCTGGCGATCAACGGCAGTACAATCCTCGCCGGTTGCGCTCGAAATGCCCGGATATATTTAAGTATTGATAGCGGAGTAAGTTGGACACAAAGTAATAAACCCCCCA
>Ga0182021_10008902_pt1 | contig 11880 bp, 7 predicted proteins | sample 612E3MmetaG_FD_120493 | JGI IMG/M metagenome (GOLD analysis project Ga0182021, IMG submission 120493) | Permafrost microbial communities from Stordalen Mire, Sweden - 612E3M metaG (Illumina Assembly) | ecosystem: Environmental > Terrestrial > Soil > Wetlands > Permafrost | place: Sweden...
CCGCCCATGGCATCAAGACCTCTGCAGTCCTGTGAGAGCACGGCAACCCCGACTGCTCGGCCCTGGCAAGATCGGAGCGTCAGTCTCAGGTTTCTGAGGACCGGGGTGGCGCTCAGCCTGGTTTGTTCGGCAATTTTCTCGACGTGGTGCCCGTCGAAGTTGGAACGGAGTTTGCTGTTCTCCGACGGAGCGAGGAGAAGACATGCGTAAGCCTGCGACGTTGTGCAAAATGATATTCCTCTTCCTGCTGGTCGGTTGCCAGAAGGAGGGGCTGACAAATCTCGCCGGCAGCGGTGGCGCCGGCGGCTCGAACACGGGCGGAGCCCTCGCCTCGGGCGGCTCGGTCGGATCCGGTGGCGCCGTCGGTGTAGGCGGAAATGTCGGGGCTGGCGGCTCGATAGCCAGCGGCGGGGTGACTGGACAAGGTGGCGGCGTCGGTGGCGCGAGCTCCCAGCAAGGCGGGACGCTTGGCTCGGGCGGCGCGGTAGGTATGAGCGGCGTGCTGGCGGCGGGCGGCGCAACGAGCACCGGCGGAGTGAAGGGCAGCGGCGGGCTTACGGGAAAGGGCGGCGTGGGCGGGACGGGTGGCGCCGCCGGCCGGGACGGCGGCCAGGGCATCCCCGACGGTGAGCAAGGGATCGATGGCGGCGAGACGTGTAGCCAGCTCGTCAACGACTACGCAAACGCTCTCGTGGCGGCGAAGCAGTGCATGCCGGGCGGGGTAAACCAGTGCCAGAAACTCGTCTCGGACATGCTCAGCTCGTGTCCTGGCTGCGACGTATACGTCAACGACAGCACGACCCTGACCAGGATTCGCACGCAATGGACCAACCAGGGCTGCGCGGTCCTCACCGCTTGCCCAGCCATCGCCTGCGTCACTCCCGGCCCTAGCACGTGCACACCGGAAACGCCTCCTCCAACCGACGGCGGGACCGCTGGCATGCCGGCGTATGGCCTCTGTATTTCGACCTTAGCCTCGGCCACGAACTAGGGGTCCGCCCTATGGGTGTTGAGCACAACGCTACCCCCTTGGCCAGGTCTATGCGATTTCTCCGCTCATGCGATCCATCCGACGCTACGCGAACAGGAAGCTGTACGACACCCAGGACAGCCACTACGTGACGCTGGCGCAGCTCACAGCGTTCATCCGCGCGGGCGATGAAATCCAGGTTGGGTAGCTTCACGCCAGTGTCGAGAGCCTCCCTACGGGCGAGACCGCCAGGGGCTATTGCGGAACACGAAGCGCGGACCATCGGGCGCGCGCAAGGCTGGCCTCCACGCGTGCTCGTCTACCGGGCGGGTTCGACCACGGTGCTGCCGTCGATGTTGACCGCCGTCTGCGCCAGTAACCTGCCGTTGATCGATGCGCCCGTTCGCAGCGTGACCGACGTCTGGGCCAGAACGACGCCTTCGCCGTGCGCGGTCGTGCCGAGTTCCACAAGGCCGGCCACCTGCCAGAAGACGTTCTTGGGCAGGGCCCCACCGGCCAGCAGGATCTTGGCGGCGCTGCTGAGGGTGAGATCCTGGGCGATCTGGAAGATCCAAACGTCTGTCGCCCCGCCGTTGAGGGCTACATCCGTCGGGATCAGGAGACCGGTACTCCACTTGTAGACTCCCGGTGCCAGGGTCATCCCGCCGATGTTTCCGCCACCGAGCTCGGTAACGCTGGCAGCGCGCCCCGCGGCATCGGTGAACGCAAGCTCCATGTCGCCGACGGCGGTGGTCAGGTTGGACGAGGTGGGCGGCGAGTAGTCGGCGGCGTAAACCATCCCGGTCACCTGCGGCGAGGTCGAAAACACATTTGTCGCATCCGCGGTCAACGAAAATCCCGTGATGAACGTGGCGGCAGCGGGGCTGATTCCAAGGTTTCCCGTGACGGCGGAGGTCGGCACGGTCGAGATCCCGCTTTTTGCGAGGATGACGAAGCCGCCGGCCGTTCCGAGATTCACGGGAAGCGTCGAGCTCCCGCCGACGAGCGTAACTCCGCTGTCCGTCGAGACCTGGGCGTCCGGCGAGACCCCGCTGCCGGAATCGCCGCAGGCGGCTAACGAGAGCAGCAGCAAGGTGGTTCCTGCCATAAGAGGATAGGACTTTGAATTCAGCATGATCGTGGCTCCCTTGCTGTGACCGCCGGGCGAGGATTCCGCAGCGCGCCCGTCGGCGGGTCGCCCTGCAGCGCAAGCGGCTCCTATTGCAGCGTCCGCGCCACCCATGCGCCGCGGGCAAATTCAGGCACTTGCGCGACACGCAGCCTCACGGGATAGGCTTGTCCCATCAGGATGACGTACCCCATCCTTCACTTCGACGGAGGGAGCCCGCGGATGCGAGTGGACGCTAGAAGAGGCTACCCGCTCGTCGGCGGAACGATGTGCATGGTGTACTGGTGGGTCTGGGGGAAGATATTCAGGACCGTTGGGCTCACGATGGAATAGCTGTCCCCAACGCCAGAGAGAGCCGCGGGATTCGCAGCCGCTGGACAGAAGCTCCGAATTTTATGAACTCATCGCATCATTCACTCGTTTCGGACCAGCCTTTCCTGGTCGCACTAAAATGTTCGTCTCGCTGGCCAGCCTCGATCCCGATCTCCTTCTGTTCATCAATGTCGACGTATCCGGCTTGAGCCAATCGAAATCTAGGCGCATAGAGCCATCCCAATGTTTGGGTGGCGGGTGCGGTGCGTCGCTAGGCCCTGAAACTGACCGATCGCGCGCATCGTCATCACGGACATCATCGATCCTCGCGCCCCAGCTGCTGCCGAAAACTTCAACGATATTAGGGGAGCCGCACTTGCGTACAGGTTTGTGCGGAATGTCTTCGCACACAGCTGGGCGGAGAATGCCTCAGCCTCGGCGAGGAGTGCGTCTTGCGGGAATGGGCCGCCCGTGTTAGACGAGCGGCCCATGCCCAGGTAGCTCAACTGGTAGAGCAACGGACTGAAAATCCGTGTGTAGACAGTTCGACTCTGTCCCTGGGCACTGGCAGACTCCCTACTTCCCACGCGGAACACTTCCGGAGAGCGTCGAAGGAGACATTCCATGGTTCGCAAGGTCATCATCCTCGTCTTGGCAATCGGTGCAGTCACCGGCGGGTATTTCTTGGGGCGCGGCAACTGGAACATCGGCAGCGGCGCCGCGGCCAAGTTTACCTGCACGACCCCAGGGGCCGCCGTGGCCGGGGATGACGTCGAGCGCAAGTGCGTGCCCTTCGAGGGCAAGGCCCGGGGCTCGAGCAAGGCACAGGTCACCATCGTGGCGTTCTCGGACTTCCAGTGCCCGTACTGCAGCCGCGTGCTGCCGACCATGGACAAGCTCGTCAAGGAGTACCCGGACAAGGTCCGGATCTTCTTCAAGCACAACCCCTTGCCCTTCCACAGCGATGCCCCGCTGGCGGCGCAGGCCGCGGTGGCCGCCGAGGCCCAAGGCAAGTTCTGGCAGATGCACGACATCCTCTTCAAGAACCAGGCGAACATCAAGCGGCCGGACCTCGAGAAATACGCCGCGGAGATCGGCCTCGACGTGGCGAAGTTCAAGCAGGACATCGACTCGCCCGCGACCAAGAAGCGGGTCGACGACGACCTCGAGCTCGGCAAGAAGCTGGGCGTGCAGGGCACCCCGAACTTCTTCATCAACGGCCGTCCCATCCGTGGCGCCGTGCCCTACGAACAGTTCAAGTCGGCGATCGACGACGAGCTCGCGCGCGGCAAGAAGCTCGTGGAGAAGGGGGTTTCCTCGGGCAAGGTGTTCGCGGCGTTGATGAAGGGCGAGGGCAAGGGACTCGGCACGCCGACGCCGCCGGCCCCGCCGCCCAGGATCCCCATTGGCCCCGAGGTGTACAAGATCGAGCCTGGGACAGCGCCGCAGATCGGCGGCAAGGAACCGAAGATCACGCTCATCGAGTTCTCGGACTTCCAGTGCCCGTACTGCGCGCGCGCCAAGGGCACCCTGGATGAGCTGAAGAAGCAGTACAAGGACGATCTGCAGATCACCTTCCACCACTATCCGCTGCCCTTCCACAACAACGCCATGCCGGCCGCCATCGCGGCCGTCGCCGCCGCCGAGCAAGGCAAGTTCTGGGAGATGCATGACAAGCTCTTCGCCAACCAGAATGCCCTCTCGCCGGCCGACTTCGACAAGTACGCCGGTGAGATTGGCCTCGATATGGCCAAGTTCAAGGCCGCGGTCGACAATCCCAAGACCAAGGCCGCGGTCGAGGCCGACATGAAGATGGGCACCAACTTCGGCGTGGGCGGCACGCCCGCGTTCTTCATCAACGGCCACGCCTTCTCTGGCGCCTATCCGCTCGAAAGTTTCAAGAACGCCATCGACGAGGAGATCAAGCGGGTCGACGCGAAGATCGCCTCCGGCACGCCGCGCGCCGGCGTCTACGCCGCAATCATCAAGGACGGGCTCGAGAAGGCCACCCCCAAGAAGGAAGAGGCGCGTCCCGGCGAGCCGCAGCCCAGTGAGGTCTACAAGGCCGAGGTCAAGGGCGCGCCGATCAAGGGCGCCAAGGACGCCCTGGTCACCATCGTGCAGTTCTCGGACTTCCAGTGCCCCTTCTGCTCGCGCGTCGAGCCCACCATCGACCAGGTCATGAAGGAGTACGCCGGCAAGGTCCGCGTCGCGTGGCGCAACCTGCCGCTGCCCTTCCACAACAACGCCAAGCCCGCCGCCATCGCCGCGATGGCCGCCAACCAGCAGGGCAAGTTCTGGCAGATGCACGACATCCTCTTCAAGAACCAGTCGGCCCTGTCCGCCGACGATCTCGCGAAGTACGCGCAGGAGATCGGACTCAACATGGGCAAGTTCAAGGCCGCCCTCGAGGACAAGAAGATCGCCGCCGACATCGAGGCCGACTCGGCCATGGGCGGCAAGATCGGCGCCCGCGGCACGCCGGCCTTCTTCATCAACGGCCATTTCTTGTCGGGGGCGCAGCCGTTCGAGCGGTTCAAGGCGACCATCGACGAAGAGCTGAAGAAGGCCGAGGAGCTGGCCAAGAAAGCGGGCGGCAAGGCCAAGGTCTACGACGCCATCATGAAGACGGCCAAGGCCGATGTGGGCGGGGGAGCCCCGCCGTCGGCGGGCGGCGAGCCCGCGCCGGGACCGGCCAAGAAGGTCGAGGTCGGCGGCGCCCCGGCGCGTGGTCCCAAGAACGCGCCCATCACGGTGGTGCTCTTCTCGGACTTCCAGTGCCCGTTCTGCGGCCGCGTCGAGCCGTCCATCACCGAGCTCGAGAAGCTCTACCCGGGCAAGGTGCGCGTGGCGTGGAAGAACTTCCCGCTCTCGTTCCACGACAAGGCCAAGGGTGCCGCCGAGGCCGCGCTCGCGGCGCACGAGCAGGGCAAGTTCTGGCAGATGCACGAGATCCTCTTCAAGAACCAGCAGGCGCTCACCCCCGCTGACCTCGAGAAGTACGCGCAGGAGATCGGACTCAACATGCCCAAGTTCAAGGCTGCCATCGAGAGCCACAAGTTCGCCGCGGCCATCGAGGCGGACATGAAGCAGGGTTCGGAGCTGGGTGTCTCGGGCACGCCGGCCGCCTTCGTCAACGGCCAGTTGGTTTCCGGCGCGCAGCCCGTCGACGCCTTCAAGAAGATCGTCGAGGCGGAGCTGAAGGGTGGCGGAAAAGCCAAGATCAAGGCCAACTAGGAGCAAGCGGAAGGCGCTGGCGGCCGTGGCCGCCGTCGGCGCGGCGATCGTCGCGATCGGGTTCCTCATGACCGGCGCCGCATCGACGGTGAAGTCCGCCGCCGACGGCGCGTGCAGCGCGCTTCGCCCCACTCCGCTCTCGTCCAGCCTGCGCGCGCTCGATGCCGATTTCACCTTGCCCGATCTCGGCGGGAACCCGGTGTCCCTGCGCAAGCTGCGCGGCCGGCCGGTGCTGGTCAGCTTCTTCGCGACCTGGTGCCCCCCCTGCGTCGAGGAAGCTCCGTCCCTGGAGGAATTGGCCCGCCGGGTTCGGGACAAGGCGACGGTGCTCATCGTCAGCGTGGACGAGGATGTGGACGCGCTCAAGAAGTTTTATGCCAAGGGCACGGCGACGACGGTGGTGCGCGACGAGAGCCGCAAGGTTCCTACCAGCTTCGGCACGTCCAAGTTCCCCGAGTCGTTCCTCATCGATGCGGGTGGGAAGGTCCGCTACGCTTTCATCAACCAGCGCGACTGGTCGGTGGCCGAGGCCGCCGCCTGTGTCGAGGGCCTCGACTAGAAGAGGATCCCATGCGCAAGGGGAAAGTAGCGTTGGCCGCCGTCGGTTGCTTCGCTGTCGCCGGGCTCGCTGTCGCGCACGCCGACTTGACCGACTGGGGCGGTGACGACTCCCGTGGCGTCGCGAGCGGCGAGGCCAGCTACTGCAAGACCGACGACTGCAAGGCCATCGCCAGGCACGACAAGAGCTACGGCCGGTGATCAGGGTCCGGGTGCCCACCCTTCCCATCGAGTCGCGTCGTCTTCACGCCACATGAGTTGATCGAGAAGCTGATTCCGCTCATCCCCCCATCCCGACCCACCCTGTTCCGACTGGTATCCCGAGGGGCAGGCGGATGGGGCTGCCCCTGCCCTTTTGCAGTCGCCCGGATTCGGGCTTGTCTTCCCCCGGGCATGGGGGTGAGTTGACATGACCGTCGATGATCGGACATGCGGGATGAACGCCGTCTCGTTGAGACTACCTAAAGAATAGGCGGGGGCGGCGGCGGCGGCGGTGGCGGAGGTGGCGGTGGCGGTGGCGGTGGTGGAGCTGCCGCCGGTGGTGGCGGCGGCGGCGGTGGTGCCGCGGGAGCGGGCGCGGGGGCTGGTGGCGCCGCGGCTGGGGGTGGCGGGGCCACTGGCGGTGAGGTGGGCGCGGGGGGCGCGGGGCTGCCAGCCGCGGGTGGGGGTGGCACGGGTGGGGCTGTATCCACCTGCACGCAGGCTGAGAGATCGAAGATCATGAATTCGAGGGCCTTCTCCTGGGCACTGGCGGTCTTGGTCAGGTCGCAGCCACTCGGGAAGGGCTTCTTGCCCGAGCCGGTGAACACGTGCAGATCGGTCATGACCACCTTGCCGCAGTAGTTGGGCGTGCCCGTGGCCGGTTGCTCCACCGGGGTTCCGAAGCTGGTGTAGACCAGCCAGTCGGGGTAGCTGGTGTTGGTGGTGTCGGTGCCGTAGATCCAGCGGGTCGATGCTCCGACCACGCGGTTCATGCTGTGCTCGCCGCCGTTGATGGGCAATTGCGCGCGGGTGGGCGTGGCGCCAATGGCGACCAGCCAGTCGGCCAAGGCCGCCCCCTTGGTGAACGTCGTATCGATGTTGGCGATGAATCCGTCGGGAATGCCCGAGAGGTTGGAGATGCTGGTGCCATTCATGGGGAAGTTGATCACCCCGGTTGCCCAAGGCGCGGGACCGGCCCAGACCCAGACGTCCTGCCAGTGCGAACCGAAGATCTTCCCACCCTGATCGGCGTAGTCCTTCATGTTCTGGTGCATGGCCGCGGTCTTCAGATCCTTGTTCGTGGTGCCTTCGCAGGACATCACCAACATGTCGTAGCGCTTGAGTTGGGTCAGGCTGCCCCACAAGGCGTCCGCCTGACCGTAGGCCGCGCCGCCATTCAAACTGGCATCGAACTGGGTCGCGGTGCCGTCCTTGGGGGTGGTGTACATGTGCACCTTGCCGGTGCCGGTTGGGGCCGTGAATTCGGCATCCGCGATCCCGATCCGGCGCAACAGGCAATCGAGCCCGTCCGAGAAGCCCACGACCATGGCGATCTGGGGCATGTCGCCCTCGCTCTGGGTGCGCGGCAGCCGGAGCGTCTTGTCCGCGACCGGGTTGTCCACGCAGGCCGTGACCGTGGGAATGGTGAAGGTGCGGCGCCACTTGCCGATCTGAACGACCAACGGAATGTTGCTCCCCGCCGGAACCTTGGTCAGCTTGAACCGCCCTTGGGCATCGGTCAGGGTGGTGGTGATGGGGCTGCCCGAGGCCGAGGCGTCGCAGGTCGTGCATGCCGGGCCCGTGGGAATGGGATCGAGGGTGCCGTTCGGCACGTAGACGACGACGTTGTAGATGGGCAGGGCGCCCGCCGGATCGTACACGATGCCGCTGATACTGGTCTTGGTCTTGTTCCCACTGCAGTCAGGGACCTGCGCACAAAGCCCCGTGCAGCCCCCGACGCTGCCGCACACATTGGGCATCGAGCTGCCACAGGTCACGCCGCTGGGGCAGGTGGTGCCACAATCGAGGATTCCGCCGCAGCCGTCACCGATGGTGCCACAGTAGCGTCCGCCGCCGGCTACATCGCAGGTGACCTTGGTGCAGGTAGAACCACCGACGCACACGTTGCCGGTTCCGCACACCCAGCCGGCGGTCGGGCAGGTGGTGCCGCAGTCGAGGGAGCCGCCGCAGTTGTCGCCAATCTTGCCACAGTAGCGTCCACCGCCCGCCGCATCGCAGGTCAGCTTGGTACAAGAGGCGCCACCGACGCAGACGTTGTTGCTGCAGCTCCAGCCCGCGGTGGAACAGGTCGCCGGACAGCTCAGCGAACCACCGCAGCCATCGCCGATGGTGCCACAGTTGTTGCCACCCGCCGCGGGAGAGCAGCTCAGTTTGGTACAGGAGGCGCCGCCGACACAAAGGTTGTTGTTGCAGGTCCAGCCAGCGGTGGGGCAAGTCGTGGGACAGGTCAGCGAGCCACCGCAACCATCGCCCACCGTGCCGCAGTAGTTGCCACCGGTTGGCGCGCAGGTCAGCTTGGCGCAAGCGGCGCCGCCGGTGCACACGTTGCTGGTGCAGGCCCAACCGGCCTTGGGGCAGGTGGCGCCGCAGTCCAGGGAGCCGCCGCAACCATCACCGACGGCGCCACAGTAGCGCCCACCCCCGGCCGTGTCGCAGGCGACCTTGGTACAAGAGGCGCCGCCGACGCAGACATTGTTGCTGCACGACCAACCGGTCTTGGGGCAAGTGGTGCCGCAGTCGAGGCCCCCGCCACAGCCATCGCCGATGGTGCCGCAGTAGCGTCCGCCGTCCGCCGTGTCGCAGGTGACGGGCGTGCAGGCCGGCGGGGCGCCCTTGCAGATATTGTCCACGCAGGACCAGCCTGCCTTGGGGCAGGTGGCACCGCAGTCCAGTGTCCGGCCGCAGCCATCGCTGATCTTGCCACAGTAGCGTCCCCCCCCAGCGGTATCGCAGGAAAGTGGCGTACAGACCGAGGCGGGGCCCACGCAGGTGTTGTTCTCGCAAACCCAACCGGCGGTGGGACAGGTGTCGCCGCAATCGAGAGGGTGGTTGCAGCCGTCGCCGATCTTGCCGCAGTACGAGCCACCCGTGAAGGTGCAGGCGAACTTGGGCGTGCAGTTGGCGCCGCCGCCACAGATGCCGGGCCCGCCCGCCCCGCACACCTGATCGGAAGGACAGGCACCACAGTCCTGGGTCTTGCCGCAGCCATCCCCGATGGTTCCGCAGTACTGCCCGGTGGCCGATGCACAGGCGAGAGGCACGCAGATGGGCGTGTCGCCCTTGGCCGCGTCTGGCGACTGGATAAGGGTTCCCCCATCGTTCTTCGTCACCAACGTCTGGGTCCCGGTCGATGTCGTGCTGGTGGTGGTCGTCGTCCCTGGGCTGATTGAACCGCCCGAGGTGCAGGCGATCTGTAGCAGCAGGAAGCCGACCGCAGCGCTGGGCAACATGCCGGGGCGAGACCAAACCCTTCTTGCGCCAGCCAGATTCAGCCCGACATGCCCCATGGGAAACCTCCGTGCGTGGAAAGACTCTAGGTTGTCCGTGATGGCAGTGGCGAGCCGACGGCGAATAGGCTCAGGTCGCGTTCGCTTCGCATCTGTGGCTCCGGCGCGACCGGCACCCTGCTTCCCAGCTTCCAGAACATCGCGCTATCCCATGTTCACATGCTGGGTGGCGGCAAGGTGACGCTCGAAGGCTACGACGCAAGCAACCTGCGAAGACGACCTACAGGTTCTCGATCTTCTTGAATCGCGGAACCAGCATCTTCATCACCGACCAGGCGACGACGTAGGCGAGAGCGCAGACTCCGAACATGATCGCATACGAGGTTGTCATCTCGGAGAGCACCAACCCCGTCTGCAACTTCTTGAGCTGAACGAACGCGTCGGCGTTGATGGCCTGCAGTTGCATGACGACTTCCTTGGGCAGGCTGCCGAGCTCGGCCCTGTCCAGATCGATCACGCTGCCGTGTTTGTTGAGCAGGTGCAGGGAGCGGATCTGGTCGAGATACGCGCCCAGCGTGCCGGTCTTCGCCTCCGCCCAGGCCTTGGCAATGCCGGCCTGGCGATACGCATCGAAGAGCCAGCCGCCCGACTTGTTGACCAGGATGCCGCCAAGGCCGCCGAACATCCCGCCAATCCCCGTGACCGAAGCCACGGCCCGCTTGGGGAACATGTCCGAAACCGTGGTGAACAGGTTGGCTGACCAGGCTTGGTGCGCGGAGGCGCCGATGCCGATGAGCAGGACCGGCACCCAGTAGCTAGTGCCCCCCAAAGGCTGGGAGAGCAGCACCACGAGCGGAAACAGGGCGATGATAAACATCGCCCGCATGCGTCCCGCGTACGGCTCATAGCCGCGGTTGATGAAGAACATCGGGAACCAGCCGCCGCAGATACTCCCGACGCAGGTCATGGTGTAGAGCACGGCGATGGGCACGGCAATCTGCGTCCCCGTCATCGCATACTGCGCCTTGAGATACGCCGGCAGCCAGAAGAGGAAAAACCACCACACGCCATCGGTCATGAACTTGCCGAAGGCAAAGGCCCAAGTCTGGCGAAACGTCAGCAGCCTTCCCCATTCGACATACCAAAGGGTCTTGGGTTTGTCGGAAGCCGCGGCCGCGGCCTTTGCCTCCGCGGCCTTCGCGTCGGCGGCCTGCTCGTCCGCGTCGCTGTGAATGTAGTCGAACTCCGCCTTGCCCAGCCGCTTCTGCTTCGCTGGCGCGGCATAGAGCCAGAACCAGAAGATGAGCCACAGGAAGCCGATGCCACCCACGATAATGAACGCGCCCTGCCAGCCAAGGTGTTTCGCGATCCAGGGCACGGTGAGAGGCGCCAGGATCGCGCCGACGTTGGCGCCGGAGTTGAAGATCCCCGTGGCCAGCGACCGTTCGCGCTTGGGAAACCATTCGGCGGTCGTCTTGATCGCGGCGGGAAAGTTCCCCGACTCGCCGAACCCGAGCACGGCCCGGGCGAGCATGAACCCCCCCGTTCCCCGGGCGAGCGCGTGCATGCCCGCGCCCACGGACCAGACGATCAACGCCCAGGCAAAGCCCAACTTGGTGCCCAGCCAGTCGATCATCCGGCCCGCAAACAGCATGGAGATCGCATACACGACCTGGAAGACCATCACGATGTTCGCGTAGTCCGTGTCGCTCCAGTTGAATTCGATCTCCAGGTCGGCCTTGAGCAGGCTGAGAACCTGTCGGTCCAGGTAATTGACCGTCGTGGCGAAGAAGAGCAGAGCACAGATCGTCCATCGGTACTTTCCGAGCTTTTCGTTGATCTGATTCAAGCTTTTCATGGGTATGGATTCGGCCTGACGGTTGATGCCGGAATTTTAGGCTACCGGCACGGGTGTCAGCGCTGAATTCTCGCGGATCCGCCCTGGGCGTATGCCTTGACCTGCTCCAGCGTGACCATGGTGGTGTCGCCGGGGGTGGTCGTGAGCAACGCGCCGTGCGCCCAACCAAGTCTCAGCGCCGCCTCGGGCGCCTCGCCCGAGAGCAGTCCGTAGAAGAAACCGCTGGCGAAGCCGTCGCCGCCGCCCACGCGATCCAGAACATCGAGCTCGCAGGTGGGCGAGGCATAGGTCTTGCCCGTGACCCAGGCCACCGCCCCCCAGGTGTGGCGATTCGTCGAGCTGACCTCGCGCAAGGTGGTGGCCACGA
>Ga0182021_10008903_pt1 | contig 11878 bp, 15 predicted proteins | sample 612E3MmetaG_FD_120493 | JGI IMG/M metagenome (GOLD analysis project Ga0182021, IMG submission 120493) | Permafrost microbial communities from Stordalen Mire, Sweden - 612E3M metaG (Illumina Assembly) | ecosystem: Environmental > Terrestrial > Soil > Wetlands > Permafrost | place: Sweden...
AATCAAGCCAAGTAGCAATATGCTGAAGGAAAATTTCCATATAAATGTTCAGTAATTATATCAGAAATTCAAAATAATTACACTCTTCTTGCTTTTTGAGGTCTAAAAGCATATTATCTATTCATAATCATAATAACTTGTCCAGCGTGGCAGGTAAAAATATACATAATTTTATGGCAAATTTTCAAGGTAATGGTGGTGGAAATAGAGGAGGAGGTTTCAGAGGTGGAAATAGCGGAGGAAGGTCAAATTATCGAAGTGATAGAGGTGAAGTTACAATGTATAAAGCAATTTGCGATGAATGTCACAAAAGTTGTGAAGTTCCTTTTCGTCCATCGGGCGATAAGCCTGTGTATTGCAATGAATGTTTTAGTAAAAAAAGAGGTAATGATGATCGCGGACCTCGTAGAGATTTCGGAGATCATGGACCAAAAAGAGAATTTAATGATAGACCTTTGCCACCGCCACCTTTTTCAAAGCCCATGGGAACTCAGAATGATATGACCAAGCAATTTGGAGAAATAAATGCCAGACTTGACCGCATCATGGCGGCGATAGAGAAACTTCCTCAGCCAAAAGAAACAAAACCTGTCATAAATACTGCCCCTATTGTTGTTAAACAGGAAGTTAAGAAAGTACCGGTTGCAAAAGTTTCAGCAAAAAAAATAGTAGCAAAGAAAAAGAAATAATTTTTTATGAAGAGAAATAAAAATTATCTGGAAAATAAAGATAAGGCACTTCAAATTGTCAAAGATAGAATTGAATATTTTAATATGTTTTATAATTATAAATGGAATCGAATCGTTATCCGCAACCAAAAAACCCGCTGGGGAAGCTGTTCCAAAAAAGGGAACTTGAATTTCAATTATAAAATTGCCCTGCTTCCTCAAAAATCATCCGATTATATTATCGTCCATGAATTGTGTCACCTCGGAGAATTTAATCACTCACGTAAATTTTGGGATTTGGTGGCGAAAACTGTTCCAGGCTATAAAGAAATTAGGAAAAATCTAAGGAAGAACCAACTGACTCTCCGCTAGGAAAGTCCTAGCGGAGAATTAGTTGTATAATAAACTGGTGGAACACTATGTTTATATTTTAAAATGTAAAGACAAAACTCTCTACACTGGATATACTAATAACCTTGCCAAAAGGGTTCTTGCTCACAATAAATTAAAATCCGGAGCGCGGTATACCAAAGCTCGTCGCCCTGTTAAGTTGGTTTATTTCGAAAAATATAGAACCAAGAGTAAATCGCTGAAGAGAGAAATTATTGTCAAGAAGATGAAAAGGAGCGAAAAACTCAAATTAATAAATGCATAAATTTAATCTTATGGTATAATATAAAAACTTATTATTAATTTCTAATTATAATTTTTATGCAATTTACATTTAAAATTTGGGCTAAAATCAAAGAAGTGTGGCCAATTTACAAGCTACATTTTGGGACGTTCATATTATTACTTGTTATAACTCTGGTGGTCAAGGCTGTCGGTTCCGGTCATAATTTGATATTGGCGACACTTTCTTATGTCGTTAGTTTGATACTCGCATATATTTGGATACGTTTTGGTTTTAGTTTAGTCGATAAAAAAGATTTCAATCCTTTTTCCAAAGAAGCTTTACCTTCACTTCCACAATTTTGGAACTTGTTCAAAACAATAATTTTATACATGTTGTCGATTCTTGGCGGAATCATATTACTTGTAATTCCGGGATTGTATGTTTGCGGGCGTTTGATATTTGCAATATATCTTTCGGTAGAAAAAAATCAGGGAGCAAGAATAACAATAGAAGAAGCTTGGAATATGACAAAAGGTTACGGTTGGCAATTATTTTGGAAAAGCTTTCTTATTGGATTATTTATGGCGGTTGGTTTCATTGTTTTCTTTGTCGGAGGGTTTGTGACTTACCCGATTGGTTTTATTATTATGATAATGATGTATCGTGAATTTTCAAAAATGAAATCAGAAACTCCAACAAATCCTGTCCCAGCTGTAGATATGAAATAAGAAAAAAGAAAAGCACATACATATAATAAAATAATGTGTTTCTAAAAAGACTGATAATTAAGATATTATCAGTCTTTTTTCTCCAGAACGCGACAAAATTGCCCCAATATGCGTATAATGTATGTGTAATGACAAATCATGAAGACTGTAACGAAAAGTCGGATAGTGAACTGGTCAAATTGTCGCTCGACAACTCTGATCATTTTTTGTGTCTAACGAGGAGATATGAAGACAAACTCCTTCGCTATATCATGAGAATCTCAAGACTGGACAGAGAAGATGCCGAAGATATATTACAGGATGTTTTCATAAAAACATATTATAACTTAAATGAGTTTAACCCCGATTTGAAATTTTCTTCCTGGATATATCGCATTGCCCACAATCAAACTATCAGTGAAATCAGAAAGAAATCCATCAGACCAACGATATCGCTCGAGAAGGAAGACATAGACAGATTTGAAGATGCTTTTGATATAGTTAAAGATATAGATAATTCAATAGACCGACAAAAGATAGACGAAGCACTTTCAATGCTGGATGAAAAATATCGTGAAGTTCTTATCCTTAGGTTTCTTGATGAAAAGGATTATGTGGAAATAGCCGATATCTTGAAAAAACCAACAAGTACGGTCGGGAATTTAATAGCTAGAGGAAAAATACTTTTCAAGAAAGAGTACGAAAAATTAAAATAGTATGGAAAACAAAGATATAAGTCAAATAGCATTTGAAAAGATTAAAGAAAGTGGTATCAAGCCAATTTCCAAAAATGTCTTTAACCTAAAGAGAGTTCTTTTTTGGTCCCTTGTCGGATTCGCTGTTCTTGTCGGAGCGGTATCATTTTCTGTAACTCTTTCCATTTTATTTAATAATGATTGGTATTTGTATAATAAATTTGGATTCGGTTTTATTTTAAAATCGTTACCATACTTCTGGGTAATTTGTCTTTTGTTGTTTACTATTTTGGGTGAATTTTATTACCGAAAGACACTATTAGGCCACCGTCATCGCTTGATGACAATTATCGGTGCATATATTATTTTAACAGTCATTATCGGGTCCATTCTTTATTTATTTGGGTTGGGAGAAATTATAGAACAATCCATATCCGCGAATGTCCCGGTTTATAACGCCGTAATATTCGACAGGAACGGATTTTGGTCTCAACCGGAAGAAGGACTTCTTTTGGGGAAAATAATAATAGTTGATGGAAGTTTAATTAAGATAGTCGACGCCGATAGTGTCATTTGGGATATAAATATTGGAAGTGCCTCTATAGATAAACAGGCTAAAATTGGTGTAGGGAAAATAATAAAAATCATCGGAGACAAAAAAGACAATACAATCATCTTCAATGCGGAAGAGATATACCCAGCTGGGAACGGCATAAATCAGGATTGTTGCACAGTGAGATAAAACTCAAATCTCTCGCGTATTATGGGTGTAGATGACGACAATCATTTACACTTATAAACATTAACTAAATACTTTGTGAGATGTAAACAAAGTAAACAACAAAAAAATGAGAAATAAATTGATGATGAGTGGTTTGATGGCTCTAGTGTTAGGTTTAGGTGTTTCGGGAAGCGCTTTTGCATATCAAGGAGATTTTTCAAAAAATGGCCCAAATTATACTCCGGACTTTCAAGCAGAGATTACTGAAGTCTTGACTAATAAAGACTATAATGGTTGGAAGGATCTCATAGAAAATAAAGTAGGAGATGGTAGTGTAAGTGATGTTATTACGCAAGATAATTTTGATAAGTTTGTCGAAGCTTGGAAATTGGCAAATGAAGGGAAGATTAAAGAGGCGAATTCAATTAGAAGAGAATTGGAGCACCCAACTGTTTAGCATAATTTTTTTTAACATAATCTTTATATTAAACAAAGATAAAAAACTGGTTCGTAAACATATTTGATACGTTACGAGTCGGTTTTTCGTTTGGAATTACATTATTCTGTATAAGTTTCGCGTTTATTGTGGTATATTTTAAGGGTTGGAGGTTTTATTCTTTTTGTTATGAATATTATATTGCAGGCCCTAATCTCATATTTGTTACTTTATAGATATGCAACAATCTTTGCCATTGCTTTTGTGGCAGCGTTCATTATTCCAATTCCCTCCGGAAGTATACTGACAGCAGCATCGGCCTATGCGCGCATCGGATACTTTAATATTTATTGGGTAATTATTCTTTCGATTACCGGAAATATTTTAGGAGATAATCTGGGATACTGGATAGCGAGAAAATACGGTAGGGAAGTTCTTTCTCGTGTTGGTTTCCGAAGAGTTTTAGAGTCGGATGGTTATAAAAGTTTAGAAAATAAGTTTAATAAACGTCCGGGTTTAATTGTTTTTATCAGTCGTTTTGAAGTTTTGTCGACATTGTCGGTTAATCTTCTTTCCGGAATAAGCAAAACAAATTATAGGAAATATTTTGTCCATGAGTTTTTGGGAAGTATTACTCAGGTTTGTTTTTATTCTTTGATAGGTTATTTTTTTGCCGACAGCTGGCAGTCGATAAATACAACAGTTGGAAAAATTTCTTTAATTATAGGGCTGGTTCTGGTTTTACTCATTATTTCTTTCGGTAAAAAGTTTATAATGCGTAAATTAGAATAAAGATGGTATAATTGGCATATTAGAAAAATTAATATTAATACAAATATATGAAAAAAGGATACAAAGATAATATAGAAAAATTAACAACGGAGAATAATAATTTTCGCAAGGTTTTATATACGGGCGAGCATTGTCAGCTTGTTCTTATGAGTTTATTGCCAAACGAAGAAATTGGTATGGAAGTGCACACCGACAATGACCAATTTTTCCGTTTCGAAAAGGGCAGTGGTCAAGTCATAATTAATGACATGATTTATGAAGTTAAAGATGGCGATGCGGTTATCGTCCCTTCCGGGGCAAATCACAACGTCACGGCAGGCAGTGATGGTCTTAAGCTTTACACAATTTATTCTCCTGCTCATCATAAAGATGGCATAGTTCGTGCAACCAAGAGTGAGGCTGAAAAAGATGGACCGGAATTTGATGGAGTGACGACCGAACAGTAAAATATGTGCTATAATCGGTAATTGTTATGTTAAATACTAAAAAAATAAGGGCGGATTTTAATATTTTAAATGGTAAAAATGGGCCTGCTCCTATATATTTTGATAGTGCCTGTATGAGTCTAAAGCCAAATCAAGTGGTAGAGGCCATGAATGAATATTATTTCAACTATCCGGCATGCGCGCTTAGGAGTTTTCATAAACTGAGCAATAAAGCTACAGAGAAAGTGAAGGAGGCGAGACAAATTATCGCAAAATTCATAAATGCAAATAGCGACGATGAAATAATTTTTACCCGGAATACGACCGAGGGAATAAATTTATTCGCAAATTCTATTGGCTTGAAGAAAGATGATATCGTTTTAATTTCTGATAAAGAGCACAATTCGAATTTGGTTCCGTGGCTAGTCCTGCGGGACAAGATTGGTATAGTTGTAAAAATAATTCCCGGAAACGAAAATGGGAGTTTTAATTTGGATAATTTTTCCAAAATAATTGCCGGTGCAAAAATTGTTTCTATTGTTCACACTTCAAATCTGGACGGGGTGACAAATCCGATAAAAGAAATTACAGAAATTGCTCACAAAAATAATGCTCTTGTCTTTGTCGATGCCGCCCAAAGTATTGCTCATAGAAAAATAGACGTGCAAGATTTGAATGTTGATTTCTTGGCCTTCTCGGGACACAAAATGTTGGGCCCGACCGGCACTGGAGTTTTTTATGGCAAGCGCGAGTTGCTGGAGAAATTGCAGCCCTTCATGGTTGGTGGAGATACAGTTGAATTTACCACCTATGATAGCTATAAAATGCTCCCAATTCCTGAGAAATTTGAAGCTGGGCTCCAGAATTATGCTGGAATTATCGGGCTAGGGAGAGCGGTAAAATATTTAAGCCAGTTTGATTTTAAAGACATCGCTGAACATGAATTAAGATTAAATACTTATATCACGGAAGAATTAAAGAAAATTCCGCAGATAAAAATTATTGGCCCAGAAGATCAAAAACTTAAATCTGGTATTGTGAATTTTTACATTGAAGGAACAGATATGCATAAAATTGCAATAATGCTGGATGAAATGGCAAATATCGCAATACGTTCCGGAAGACATTGTGTGCATTCTTGGTTTGAAAATAAAAAGATTTACAATTCTGCGCGAGTCTCTTTATATTTATATAACACGATGGAAGAAGCGGAAATATTTATTAAAAACTTAAATCAGATTGTAAAAATACTATAAATTTATGCCTTGCCTAGTTGCCTTAATTGTATTTGGAATAATGGGAATATTCAGCGCAACACAGAGAGCACTGGCCAAAGAGGCTTTTGGTTGTGTTTTTAGGCGTATTACATTCCGACCATGCAATACCAGCTTTGCCGAGAAAGTTAAAGGAAAACTTCTGGCAAAAGTTTTGAAACGCTCGACATTTTTGGCCAAAGTTCTCAATAAATATTACGAAGTATTTTCTTGGATATTTTTTATTTTAATGGTGGGGAGTACTATTTGGGTCATTCGCGGAGGATTTAATTTTTATGTTTACGGAAGTTGTAATGGTTTAAATCAAAGCGGATTTTGTGCATTTGATCCAAGTGGTTCAAATAATAAAGTAACTGCAGTTGGTGACAGTACGGCTTGTGGTATTACTCCAAAAACAGAAGCAACAGTAACCCTTAAAGGAGTGGATCTTTCCGGTTTTCCAACCGAAAATGTAACCGGCAAAGATAAGGTAGTTTTCATTGGATGCTATGCTTGTGATTATAGTAGGAAAGCCTATCCGGATATCTTAAAACTAGTTAAAAATAAAAATGCAACACTTACTTTTGCCCATTATCCGGCAAAAGGTGATACAACATTTTTAGGAGAAGCAGGATACTGTGTAAATAAAATGTATCCCGATAAGTATTGGGATTTCAACACTTATCTATTTGAAGCTGACAAGAATTACATTTTAGATAAAACAAATTTAGATAGTATTCTTTCCAGTTTTAATTTTGATGTTAAGATAGTTGATGAATGTGCAAATAGTCCCGAGACAAAAAATGCATTTGATAACCAAGTAAAAGAACTTGATAAAACCGGCCTTTATGGCACGCCGACAATATTTATAAACGGCAAAGCTTTTGTCGGTCCGAAACCTTACCGAGTTTACCGAAGCGCGATAAATAAATATATATTCTTTTAGTTGTAATTTTATATCTCAAATAAAATAGTGTTATACTTTGAATTATGAAGAGAGCCAAAAAAAATACAAAAAAGAAGAAAAATATCCTATATACCGGTTTTGGAGACAATGGGACGACGACTTTGTTCGATTGCAAACAAGGGCGGATTTCCAAGAGTTCCATCCTTGTCGAAGCTCTTGGGTCGGTAGATGAACTTAATGCATATCTCGGTATAATAAAGGTTTATTCCGGTATTGATAAAATAATACTAAAAACTGGAAACAAGAAAATTTTATATGGAGATATTATCGAGGAAATCCAGCAAAATCTTTTTATTATTCAAGCAGAACTCGGTGGTTCGGTAATATATGTAAGTAAAAAAGAATTAATAAAGATAGAAAATATTATAAATCAAATAGGAAAAATCTTGCCACCGATTACATCTTTCACTATTTCCGGTGGAAGTATTCTAAGCTCTGGGCTTGATTTTGCTCGAACGCTCGCTCGTAAAACCGAACGACGCGTGATATCGGCCAGCGACGAGGGAAGTAGAATTATAAGCGGAGCTACCATTTCGTACCTCAACAGACTTTCAAGTGTTCTTTTTGCTATGTCACGGTATGCAAATTATATTCATTCTATTCCCGAAAGTCATCCGAAATACAATAAAAAATAGTTTATTCTCTAAAATCTAAATTAGTAGTATATTAGAGGGATGGAAAATAACGACGAGTATCTGATAAAAGAACATCTTGGTGGAAATCAAGATGCTTTTAGGTTGTTGATAGACAGATATGCTCCCTCCGTATATAATTTCTCGGTGCGATTCGTCGGTCTTGATTATGGTAAGGATATCGTTCAAGATGTCTTTGTAAAAGTTTGGAAAAATATAAAGAAGTTTGATATTAATCGTGCCAGCTTTAAAACCTGGATTTTGACAATTACTCGCAATACCGTTATCGATTATTTAAGAAAGAAAAAAAGTGTAACTTTCTCTTCGCTTGATAGTGATGAAGAACCTTTCACCGATAGTATTGAAGATGATGTTATTTTGCCCGATGAGGCTTTGATAAAACTTGAGGACAAAGAATTATTGAATAATCTTCTTAATAAACTGCCTGCTCATTATAAGGAAGTTCTTGTTCTTTATTATCAGGAAGATATGACTTTCAATGAAATAGGGCAACTGCTTAACAAGCCTCTAAATACAGTCAAAAGCTACCATCATCGAGCGCTGAAAAAACTGAAAGAAATGATTGCACCAAAACTGTAATTGATTCGTATATATAATCGTGGAACAGAATTTGCAAAAAGTATTCAAAAACGCAATGTACCTTCCGGGAGGTCGACTTTCCGGGGATGTCTTTAGCCTAATTGAATATAAAAGTTCTCACATAACCAAATGGAAAAGATTTGGCTATCTGAGCCTAAGCGTGTTGTCACTATCTGGAAGTGTTTTATCTATCAAGATTCTTATCGAACAAGCCACCAGGCTAGGATTCTTTAAGTATCTATCATTGGCGTTTTCGGATAGTGGTGTCATCGCTTTATACTGGAAAGAATACGTTCTTTCGCTTGCCGATTCATTACCGATTGCCAGTCTGGTTGTCTCGCTCTTTTTGTTATTTATCCTGTTTATTTCAATCAGGCGAGCATCCCGTCAATTTAAAAGTAAATTATCAATAATATAAAGTTATAATAGTTCTACGCAAATCTTATCAATAAAAAAGTCCTCGGATGAGGGAGGACGAGGAGCCAGACATTTTTTCTTGAAAAGATTTGCTTTGAACCTAAATATATGAAAGATGAATTAAAAAATGATATTAAAAAAGTTTTGGAATCCAAAAGTTTCCGAGTAATTATTTATATATTTGGGGGTTTGGCAGTTGCTTTTCTTATTTTTCAAATGGGGATGTTTGCCGGGTTCAGAAAAGCGACGTTTGGCCGTGACTGGGGAGATAATTATGCCATGAATTTCGGTTTGCCGAATAGGGGTCCGCAGATGATGGGTGGCGATTTTAGTAATTTACCGAATGCTCATGGAGCCATTGGTAAAATTATTAAGATAGAATTGCCAACAATTATAGTTTCGGACGAAAAAGACAAAACTGAAAAAGTTATTATAATAAACGACAAGACTGAAATCCGTATGGCAAGAGATGTCGTAACTACGAATGAATTAAAATTAGATGACCATATAGTCGTTATCGGGTCTCCTGATTCCTCCGGTCAAATTGAAGCTATGTTGATAAGATTATTACCGGCTCCACTTCCGGAACCAATTAAAACAAATTAATTAATTAAAATTATCATGCAAAAAACAAAAACATTTATATCGTCGCACAAAATCATTTCGGGAATTACCTTAATTATTATTGTACTAGGTGTCTATTTTGTCTTTTTTAAAGGTAAAACTAGCGGAGAAACCCAATATGTTACAGAAACTGTACAGAAAGGCAGTATTACAACCAATGTCACTGGGACCGGTCAAATAGAAGCATCTAATACAATAACTCTTAGTCCTAAAACTTCTGGGGTTATAAATTATGTTGGAGTTTCCGTTGGAGATAGTGTAAAAAAGGGAAAACTTATCGCCAGTGTTGATTCTAGTGATGCTAAAATGGCACTTATTAATGCTCAAATTAGTCTTGATAATTTAACCAAAGGTCCAGATACTTTGACTTTACTTCAAAAACAAAACGGGTTAGCGGATGCCTATGATAGTGGATGGAATACTGTCTCAACATTTCTCTCTGACATGATAGTTATGGATAATAACCTAGAGAGCCTTTACAATGGTAGTGGATATCTTGGCTATCAAAATATTGCCAAAACATCAAATTCTAGTAGAGAAAAAGTTTCTACTGGAGAGGATAGTTATTATAAAGCAAAAGACAGTATAGATAATTTAACTAAGTTATTTAAAACTTTATCCAGATCAAGTTCCCAAAATGATATTAGTAATTTAATGAATCAAAGTTATCAGTCTTCTTTACTAATATCGGCTGCAATAAAGGATACTCAAACTGCTTTTAATACTGTGGTTGCTGATTTAGATATAGCGACAAGTGATACAAACACTTCTACAACCAGAACAAATATTTCTTCATGGCTCTCCAGTGCGAACAGTTATGTAAATAGTTTATCGTCAGCAATAAATAACATAAAAGAAGATACTCAGTCTCTAGAAGATACAGCGACAAGTGTTACTTCACAAGATATTCAAGCTGCACAACTATCTGAACAGTCAAAACAGGACGCTTACGATGGTTGTTTTGTTTATGCTCCATTTGATGGTGTGATTGCGACCTTAACTGCTCAAGTTGGTCAATCATCGGGGTCAAGTATTGGAACTATTATCACAAAACAACAACTAGCTACTATATCGCTTAATGAAGTTGATATAGCTAAGATTAAACTTGGACAAAAAGCAACTCTTACCTTTGATGCTATAGATAGTCTTTCTGTCACTGGTGTTGTCTCAGAAATTGATTCTGTTGGAACGGTATCTCAAGGAGTAGTGTCATACAATGTCAAAATTAGTTTAGATGTGGGAGATGACAGGGTTAAACCAGGAATGAGTGTTTCGGTGACAGTTATCACAGATAGTGCTCAAGATGTCATTGTTATACCAAGTAGTGCGGTTAAAACTCAAAATGGGACAAGTTATGTAGAGACATTCAGTACTCCACTTGCACCAACTCTTATTGGGGCACAGGGTTCTCCTTCGGTTATACCCCCAACACAAACAGAAGTTACAACTGGGTTAGTCGGAGATACTGATACCGAAATTACTTCAGGGTTAAAAGAAGGAGATATTATTGTTACTAAAACTATTACTAATGCAACAACAACGACGACTAAGAAATCCTCAGCCCCTAGTATTCTAGGTGCTGTCAGTGGTGGTGGAAATAGAGGCGGCGGTGGTGGAGCGGCATTTAGACCTATAGATTAATTTATGATAGAAATAAAAAATATTATAAAAACATACCAGACAGGTGATGAGCCGTTTAATGCTCTTAATGGCGTTAGTTTCAAAATAAATGATGGAGAATTTGTGGCGATTATGGGTCCATCCGGTTCAGGTAAATCAACTCTGATGCATATATTAGGAGCATTGGACAATCCAACTTCCGGAACTTATTATCTTGATGGTAAAGATGTTTCAACTCTTTCCGACGACGAACTTGCCGATATTCGTAAGGATAAAGTTGGTTTCGTTTTCCAATCCTTCAATTTACTTCCGCGTACAACAGTTCTTCGTAATGTAATGTTGCCTCTGATTTACGATGGAGTGAGAGAAGAAGAAAGAGAGAAACGTGCCAGAGCATCTTTATTTGCGAGTGGACTGGATGAAGCTCACTTTGCGCATCTTTCCAATCAACTCTCCGGCGGACAAATTCAGCGCGTAGCGATTGCTCGCGCTCTGGTTAATAACCCAACACTAATCCTTGCTGATGAGCCGACTGGGAACCTTGATACAAAGACAGGAGAAATTGTGCTTGGTACGTTTCAAAAATTAAACAAAGAGCAGGGGAGAACAATTATTTTAATTACTCACGAGCCAGATGTTGCCGAGCATGCTGACAGAATTATTACTATCCGAGATGGTCTTATAATTAGTGACAATAATTTGCAC
>Ga0182021_10008904_pt1 | contig 11877 bp, 6 predicted proteins | sample 612E3MmetaG_FD_120493 | JGI IMG/M metagenome (GOLD analysis project Ga0182021, IMG submission 120493) | Permafrost microbial communities from Stordalen Mire, Sweden - 612E3M metaG (Illumina Assembly) | ecosystem: Environmental > Terrestrial > Soil > Wetlands > Permafrost | place: Sweden...
GATTGCAATGATAACACCGATGATGCCCGATACGAAGTAGAGATCAGCCATAGATGCCGGTTGAGTTGGTTGAGGTGTCGCTGTTGCCGCTGCGGCATTTGCTGTGAAAGCTGTTTCAGCGTATGATGAGTAGTATGATTCTGAGCCGTGGAATGTAGCAATCACTGTGTAATGTCCTGGAATGTCAGGTGTCCAATCTAAGCTAAAGAATCCACTTGCATCGCTTGTCGTTGAGCCAATGTTTCTATAGTTGCCATTCGAGTCAAGAACATCTACAGTTACTGGAACACCAGTCGTATTTGATGGGAATTGTTGCTGCATGTAGACATATTCCATCCAGAGAGACATGCTTGCATCGGAAACGCATGGAAGACCATTGGGGAAGTTTGCTGTCTGTGCTTCCTGTTTTGCGCCTGCAGAGATATCAGTTATTGAGCCGCTGATTACTATGTCGGAACCGAATGATTGAGCGCCCACAGTGGTTTGGCTTGCACCTTTTCCATAAGCGTATAGCTGATTGTCATAAGCATTCAGTGTAACCATAACACCGTCAGCAATTGCGGGTGCACTGGTTGTGTCGAAGGCATCGATGCTCCAGACTAAGCTGCCGTCGGTCGTGTTGAGTGCTAGTTGTTGTGCATTGCGGAATAGTGGTGGACTGTACATGTGTCCTTCTGGAACGTAGAGTTTACCGTCAGCAACTGTTCCAACCGTGAAAGTCCAAATAAACTCTGAACCGTATGGAGATTCGTAGCCGCCGCTTGAAGTATGATACTGCCAGTTTAGGTTACCAGATTGTAGATCGTACGCATACACGTCTCCACCGTAACAGTATAGATAGATTGTACCGTTTGCTACAACAGCGCTTACGCCTAGAGAACTAAAGGGACTTGCATTCGGAAGTGTGTGTGTCCAAAGTTGTTTTCCTGTTGTTAAGCTATAACCATATACGGTTTGCGTTGATAGTACGACCATTGTATAGACACCACTGCCTGTTCCTGTCCATGGTTGAGGGTCAGCGTTTAGTAGTGAGTAGGGTGCGTAGGTTCTGTTTTGTATCCATAGCTGTGAACCGTCTTTTGCGCTGTAGCCTGCTTCGATTTGATATCCCGTTTCATAGCCCGTTGCGCTAGTCGCTGCGTCAGTACCGGGGCTTGCTACTAAGAGTAACGTATCACTGCTATACGCCTTGATTGAAAGAGCACTGCCGATTGGAACACCGCTAATGTTGTTTGCTAAAGGCTTCGTCCATTGAATACCATAGGAAAAGTTAACGGATACACCATTTCCTGGTCTCCATCCCCAGCTATTTGCATCGGGGAACGGTGAGAATATAGTAAAGGGTGTACCTCCGAGGTTAATGCATCTTGTTGAGTTCCACATGTTCAATGTGTTACTTGCCTGGTCTACATAGTAGACGATCAGGTTTCCGTTGGCATCTTGTGTCATGGCCGAATAAATTGGGGTCACGGGTACGCCTGTGACTTGCAGAATGTAGTTGCCTGTCATTGCATCCCACATCGAAAGTGTGCCATAAGGACCGACTATACTGAATGGACTATATGGGATACTCCACAGGTATGCGAGGGCTCCGTATTGATTAGGTGTATCATAATAGAGTATTTGACCGCATCTTAGAATCTCAGTTGTGTTTTTTGTCCAAATTACTTCGCCGGTTTTTAGGTTTACTGCTGTCCACCCAGCTGGGTTGGTGCCTGCACCTGGATAGTTGGTGTAGTATAGTATTCCGTTCAATATGATTGGTGCAAATTTGGGTTCATACTGGGAGGTTGAATAGTAATTGCTTTGTTCAGAACCATTACCGTAAGAGCCGCCAATCGTTCCACCGAAGGCTACGGGTTTTGTCCAGAGAATGTGCGCGCTATTTGGGGCAGTAGTATATGGATTATAGTTGCCAGATGCGTCGTACATGCCAGAACTTGCGAATGTAGAAACCCCTAGACCAAACCAGCTACCGCCTATTGAATACCAGTTATTGTTTTCAGCGTAAATTGGCCTTGTCCAGTACTCTGTTGGAAGCGGTGTTTGTGAGGCGTAAGATATAGGATCTTGCTGTACGGTCAGTTGGAAAACATTGCTCCTGCTTGGCTCGAAGTAGTCACCAATGTATGCATTTGTTGGGTTTGCGCCGTTTTCACCTGCCAATGTTTGTCCACCGAAGAACATTTGGAATGAATAGTTGCCGACGGTAGTTGGAGTATAGTTAGTGTGTGATCCACCTGTTGCATCAGAAGTGAAGGGACCTAAGGTTTCAGTCGTTCCATCAGGTTTAGTGACTATGACTGTCATATTTTTCCATCTGTCACCAGCTGCTGCGCTGGCTGTCGGTGGTGGCTGATTAATCCAGAAGTTGACGTTAACGTATTGACCAACACCTATTGGGTTGGGTGAAACGCTGCAAAAAGCGTAGGTTGGTATGTTAATTGGTGGTGTATGTGAGCTAGCTGTTGGTAGAAGTATTGGAGCGCATAGCATGATCGTGAGGATTGCGATTGTCAGAGTAAATATTGATGTCTTATAGGTTTTATTTATTTTCATTTTTTATTCTCCTTTTCAGCTGTTCGTTTTATGCAACATCGGCCGTTTAATTCCTTGTAAACACAAAAAAACATGACAATTCCGAGTTCTATGGAAAAAAATAAAAAGAGTTCGCTGTATAAGTAAAAAGCAAGGAGAAGGACATTGGCTGATTGGGCATGTTTCTTGGAAAAAGAGGATCAAATACTAATCAGATTAGGTCTAAGTAAAGTTCAAGCAAGAATATACTATACTCTCTTAAGGATTAAGAGTGGATCAAGCGCTACCATCGCACAAGCCAGCACTATTACACGTCAGCAGATATATCGTGAAATGTCGATCATGGTGGACCTAGGGCTCGTGGAAAAAATTGTTGGCTCACCAACTAAATATCAAGCGACCCCAATCGAAACCTCCCTAAAAATTCTGCAAGCAAAAAAAGCCGCTGAGCTTTCAGATCTGGATCAAGCGACTAAATTATTTCTGAAAAACTATGCTTCTATTAAAGGAAATCAGACATTTGAAGAAACAAGTCATTTTGTCTATGCTTCCGAAAAAGAAATCGCTTTAAATAAATATGATAAAGAATGTGCAAACGCACAAATTAGCATAGAGGCAATCGGACCAGCTTTAGATACTGAAAGCGGAATAGTATTCAGGTATAAAGGATTTTTTTTGGAAAAACTTAAACAAGGAGTCCAGCTTCGAATTGTTACAGAGAAGCTTCGGAAGGACTGGAAAATTCTAAATGCTATAAGGCAACTTCAAAGAAGCCCGTTGTTTGAAATAAGGGAACTCCCAGAAAAGCCACCTGTTCAATTGGCAATGTTTGACCGAAAAAGTGTAAATATAGTGGTGTCTGACGCCTATCATAAGTATGCAGATTTATGGAGTGACAATGCAAGTCTTAGGATATTGGCGATAAATTATTTTGATTATTTGTGGGAGAAAGCAAGTGTTTTGCAAGTTCCCTAAGTGATGCTCTGGCGAGTAAGCATTATTTAGGGTTCAAAACCTTACATGGCTGCTGAATCTCTACTTCTCAGAAAAAAGAGTTTACTAAGTTTGACTAATTTCTTCTATGAAATAAGACCAATTTGGATTAATTAGCCCCTTTATCGCGCGCGCTGAAAGCTCAAGAATCAACTGCAATAGGTTACTTCACACTCCGCAAATATGCAGTTATAGTTCAAGGGCACTTTCGAATTTATAGGACTTGCATCCCCGGTCTACGGGCAATTAGTCTTTCTCTGTTGTGGTGAATAGGTGTATGTCTTAGCCTTTGCCGCTAGTTCCCTTTGGTTTCTTACCATCAGTCCCTAAATCAATTTTTGAATGACATTACAATAACTAAAATGCTCTAAAATTGGAAAAAATTGTTTTTCAGAAGGGTTTGCTGAGGCTCTGGCACAGAAATATAGGAGAAAAAACGAGCAAATGAAATGCTCTATCACGAAACTATGGCACAAATCGTGAATTTCAACCAGAGCCTTCTCAGCCTCTGTCTATATTCTCCATTGACTTCAAAAAAATAAAAAAGGGAAATGATTTTTGATATGCATTTTTGGTTTATGGGTGTTTTCTTGTGACAAGAATTGCGAGAACTGCGCCGATTATGACTATCACGATTATGATTGCAATCCCTATGTATTCAAGTGTGCTTTGAGTGGCTACGTTGCCAATCGGTGCTGCTGTGGGCGCTTGTCTTGCTTGTGGGAGACTTGCGTAGAAAGCTGATGTTGCCGATGATCCATAGTAAGATTGGGTGCCTGCGAAAGTTGCTGTAACTGTAAAGTTGCCTGATATTGTTGGTGTCCACGTAAGACTGTAGAAGCCGCTTGGAGTTGTCGTTGCAGTGCCGATTGGGTAGCAGTTGCCGTTAGAATCAGTGACTGCTATCGTAACTGGAACGCCGGTTATGTTTGATGGCATTACCTGCTGCTCGTAGACTGCTTCCATGAACTGTGTCATGCTAGCGTCGGATACACATGGAAGACCGTTGGGGAAGTTTGCTGCGATTGCTTCTTGCTTTGAGCCGGCTGAGATGTCCATAGCTGTGCCAGTGATTGTTACTGGCGTGGATGTTGTAACCGCATTTTGTGGAGTTGAAACCGTAGTTGCGCTGGGTCCTTTGCCGTATGCGTAGATTTGGTTGTCGTAGGCGTTCATAACTGTGGCGATACCGAAGGCGATTGCAGGGGGGTTTGTGACATCGAAACCCAGTATTTTCCACACAAGTTGTCCAGTTGTTATGTTTATAGCTAATTGTTGAGCTCCATGAAACAGCGGTGGACTGTATTCGTGACCTTCCGGTATGTATAGGACTCCGTCGGCGACTGTACCGCAATCAAAAGTCCATAAGGGCCAAGTGCCGTAGGGTGTGTTAGTTCCTGCATCACCTTGTATCGTATTGGTGTTTGTCTGCCAAATGATAGTTCCGTTTGCCATGTTAATCGCCCAAATATCTCCTCCGAAGCCATAAAGATACATTATGCCATTAGCAAGCACATTTCTGAAGCCTCCTGTTGAGTCGTATGGATTACAATTGGTTAACTGCAGAGTCCATAATTGAGAGCCTGTTGCGGCACTGTAGCCGATTGCTTGGTAATTATCTTGGTTGATTTCCACATAGATTCCGGAAGAAGGTGAGGTTATGTCAACTCTGGTGCCAGGTGCTTCTGTGCGATTAATTGCCCAAAGCTGTTGACCAGTGCTGGAACTGTAGGCCGCTTCAATCTGAAAACCGGTGGTGAAAAAGTTTTCACCCGGAGTTATGCAAGTCAAAAGTACCACACCGCTATTTACGCTGCCACCGATGTCTGAGCCAGTTGCACCAAAAGACAAACTTTGCGGCAGAGGAACGCCCGTAATGTTCGTGGCTATTGGCATTGTCCATTCTAGTCCATAGCTAAAGGGTATGATAGCGCCTTGTGGCGGTCGCCATTCCCAGATGTTGGTGTTGAAGTTTGTTGCTAGGTCATAGTTTTGAACGCATAGTGTTGAGTTCCATTCGTTTAATGTTTCTGTTGTAGAGTTAATGTAGTAGCCGATGAGATTCCCTTGGTCATCTTCTGTAAGAGTCATTGCTGTTCCGTTGACGATACTTAGAATATAGTTTCCAGTTGATGCATCGAACATGTTGTAGGTTGTGGACGCAGTGGCGGCGTGGGTAAATTGGTCGACCATAACGGTAGGTGCAATGTTTGTGGCTGCTGCTACAATGGCAGGTGTTCCAGTACTCCATAGGTAAGTGAGTGCTCCGAATTGGTTTGGACTCACGTAATAAAGCGTCTGTCCGCATCTTAACACTGTACAGGGTCCTGCTGAGGCAACGTTTGGTTGAAGCGTGGAAGTTGAGCCGATTGGGGATGGTAGGGTAAGCGGATAATCTGTCGTCCAAAGAGTCTTACCAGTGTACAAGTCAACTGCGACCCATCCTGTGGGGTTAGCGATAGTGCCTTGGTATTGAGTATAGTACATGATGCCGTTCATTATTATGGGTGCAAATTTTGGTTCGTACTGAGAGGTCGCATAATAGTTGCTTGTTCCTGTGGCTCCAAATTCTCCTCCAAGTACACCTCCAGGTGCGGCAGGTCTGGTCCACATGATATGAGCGGTTGTTGGAGATGTAGTATATGGATTGTAGTTTGATGTACAGTTATAATTTCCTGTATTGGCGCTAAATATTTGTCCCAAACCAAGCCAGTTTCCTGTAAGAATAGACCATGGGTATACGTTTTCGGAGTTTACGGGTGTTTGCCAGTAGCTGGTTGGAAGTGGATTATTAGGCAACGAAGGTATTGGTTCCTGCTGAACAGTTAGCGTTGCACTTATGTTGCTAGGTTCAAAATAGTCTCCGATGAATGCTTTTGTGAAGGCTGTTGCTGCTGGACTGAGATTGTTGCCTGCTAGAATTTGTCCTGGAAAAGTAAAGAAAAAGCTGTAATTTCCCACTTGAGAAGGTGTATACGTGGTGTACGTTCCTCCAGTATCGTCGGAAGTAAATGGTCCGAGTGTTTCAGTTGTGCCGTCTGGTTTTGTTACTGCCACTTTGAAGTTTTGCCATCTGTCACCATACTGCACGTTCGCTGTCGGAGGCGGTTGAGCTAGCCACATGCCAACTGTTACTGTTTGTCCGACGCCTGCAGGGTTAGGTGCGAGATTAAGGTATGCTATGGTCGGCAAAGAAATGTTACCGGCTTTAGCCAAAGGAGTTGCGTGCGATGCCATCGAAAGTATGAAGAATATTACAATAGTGATTGCTGTAATTTTATTTTTTCGTATTTTCATTTTTCTTTTCTCCTTAATTCACAATATTTTCAACGATTTCTTTATAAGACTTTTCAATAGAAAGAAAAATAGTGGACAGAATCATTAAATTATTAAATTTCAAACGAATATTTCACACATTCAATTGAAAACTATTCAGTAAAAAATTAGCACATTTCAATTCACATAAATGCCGATTGTTAACTTAAGAGTTATGTTTACTTTACTGTTTCCTGATTTACCCAACAACTTTTTAACGATCAAAACTTTACTAAATACTAAGTGAAAGCGGCATGGATAAAAAATGCAATAACCGTTGCCGGGGTAAACCTAATTTAAGTTTAGTCTTTTTCAAACCAGACTATTCTATCTGTCGCACTTTCCGTTTTGCAATTGCTGAGAAGCCCTTGTAGAACTCTTTGGATATTTGTTGGTACCATTTATCTGCGAAAGACAAGTCAAGAAGGTTATCGACCCATCGAAAATCATGTTCTGCACAGTCAATTAATAGCTGCTTGTGTGCGTCATTTAATTGTGTTTTGGTGAACCAGTCTTCACTTTTTAGTTTGCCTAACGGAACAAAAAACAATGGAACAATAAGGCTCCGCATGTCTTTAAGGTCATCAACCAGTTCCATTGTTTTCATTACATCCGATTCCTGCTCGTCTGGCAATCCAACTATCAATGTGCAAGCTGGAGCAAGCATATTGTCATGCATTATTCCCATGCCCTGAACGACTACGTCATGCCAGTTATCAGCGCTAAAAGGATGGGCTTTTGCAGGCATTAACTTCTTGGCGATCTCTGAAGAACCCGTTTCAATACCAACTTCGGCGCCCCACCATTTTTGATTTTGCAGTATAAGCTCTGATAATCGTGAGAGCAGCTTAGGTTTTGATGCAACTGCGGCTAAAGAACAGTGGCTCCAACTTAACCCGTCAACTTTTTTTGTTACTAGTTCATGCAATTGTACTAGTTTCTCTTCATTTGGAGTTGTATTATTAGAGCCATAAAGCATTACATCTTCTGAATGTAAACATGTGCCCGTGTTTCCTGCATTAATATTAACGTTTAGTTCACGATCAATCTTTTCAATCGGGTACCAACGAAGAGGTCTTAACGTGACATTGCAAAATTGGCATCCTCTGCAACAGCCTCTGCCAAGTTCAACCAAACCATTGACAGATGGGTGAACAATATCGGGAATTTCTTCTAAAGATGGTGTTTCACCAATTCCTACTTCATAATGGCTCAGAATCGCTTCTCCCTCTATGGCGCCTTTGAAAACTTTTCCAATAATATTTTCTGCTTCGCCTTCAACAATGCAGTCAATACCTAAGTCCTTAATAGCTTTCTCCCGATAGTGAAACTGCCATGCGCCAGGTCCGCCGACAATAATCTTTACCCCGTTTTGTTTTGCTTTTTGAACAGCTGGGCTTCTTAACAAGTTTCGAAAGTGCTTTGCTAGAAATGGTTCCTTCTTAAAAATCGAGGCAAGAGTTGTGGAAGCTGGACCTAACCCGAATGGATCCATGGTATGAATGCCAAGAACTTTTGCGTCCTTAAGGTATTTGCCTAAGAATTCTGGGCTTACAGTTTCTACATTGAAGCCCTCTTTCAAAAGTTGAGCTTCAGTTTTTCTCAACCCATAAGGCGCTTGATTTGGGTGGCCACCTTTTGTTTTTAATGGTGGAAAGAAAAGGTAACTATAGATCCATTCTGGAATAAAATTGGGAGGGGCACAAGTACCAAACCCGAGAAATTCGTTATTGTGATAATTGCTCATTAAAGTCCTATCAGCAGTTAATACTATCTCTGCCATAGTCCCCTTCCCCACATCTTCATTTAAGACCCATCTGAATGTTGTTTCTATAAAGTATGAGGCAGATATAACTTTATTGCTCGTTTAGCAATATAGCAAATTAATTTAGTTCAGTTATTTAATTAACTCATACTCATGTACTATCTTTTGTCAACAATCAAAACTCTGAACTTTACATAAAAAGATCAGGTTTAACCATTTTAATAGAAAAATGTTTATGAAGGTAATCGAATAATAAATGGGAAACGTCATCGGAGAATGGGATTTATTTGAAAAACATAGTAGAGTTTAGATGGCATGGTAGAGGCGGTCAAGGAGCATGGACAGCCAGCGAACTTTTGGCAAGAACAGCCCTCGATGAAGGAAAATACATTCAATCATTTCCTGAATTTGGACCTGAACGAATGGGAGCACCAGTTACTGCTTTCACAAGAATAAGCACCGAACCAATAAGATTACATTGCGCAATCTACGAGCCAGACGTAGTTGTCGTTCTTGATAACACCCTATTGAAATCCGTTCCGGTAACCTTGGGATTAAACCGAGATGAAGATGTTTTGATTATTAACTCCGTCGAGGAACCTGGTGCTTTGAAAGAAAAGCTCAAGGTAACAAAAGGCAAAGTTTGGACAGTCCCCGCAACTGAAATCGCCCTAAGAATTTTGGGTGCACCAATAACAAACACAGCACTATTGGGGTGTGTCGCTAAAGCTACAAATATAGTGACTCTTGAGGGAATCCAAAAAACCCTCAAAGGACGATTCCGGCCCGATTTAGCAGAGAAAAACTTTGCAGTAATAAAAGAAGCTTACGTGGAGGCAAAAAGTGAATGAGCAGCAAAGAAAAAAACTGGAAAGAAGTTTCAATCGCTGGAGTATGTTCAAAATCCAGCATTGGATTCATGACAGGCGACTGGAAAACCTACATGCCAGTATTAGACCTTGAAAAATGTACAACATGCTTAACGTGTGTTATGTTTTGTCCTGATGGCGCAATAAGGTGGCGTCCAGAATTGGGCAAAATTCAATTTGACTTTAGCTTCTGCAAAGGTTGCGGAATATGTGCTAATGAATGCCCAAGCAAAGCAATAACTATGAAATTGCCAGATGTGGAGGAGTAAAAATGAAGAAAACAGTTAATCAGGAAACAATGGCGTTAAACGGAGATGAAGCAATTGCGTTAGCAGCAAAACAATGTGATGTCGATGTGGTTGCTGCCTACCCAATTACGCCACAAACCATCATAGTTGAAAAATTTAGCGAATACGTCGCAAATGGAGAAGTAAAAACAGAGTATGTCTGCACTGAATCAGAGCATAGTGCTATGACCGCGTGTCTTGCAGCGTCATCGACAGGTGCACGAACTTTTACTGCAAGTGCATCTGCTGGTTTAGCATTAATGCATGAGATGCTTTTTGTCACTTCAGGCTCTCGCGCTCCAGTAGTTATGGCTGTTGCCAACCGCGCTTTATCTGCACCTCTAAACATTCATGGCGACCACTCAGACAGCATGGCAGAACGAGACAGTGGATGGATTCATATTTACGTGGAAAACGCTCAAGAAGCATATGATTCCATTATTCAAGCGTTCAAGATTGCCGAAGACGTTGGCGTATCTTTGCCGATAATTGTGGGTCTAGACGGATTTACAATTAGTCATACTCTTGAAAAAGTAGATGTACTCTCCGAAGATGTCGTCCAACAATTCATTGGAGAACGTCAACTCCCCTTAGTGCTAACCCAAGAGGGAAAAACCGTACCATTCAAACTTGACCCAAAAAACCCAATGACAATGGGACCAAACGCGTTACAGAACTATTATTATGAGTTTAAGCGTCAACAGGAGGAAGGCATGAGAAACGCCTTAACAAAGATTCAAGAGGTTAACACTGAATTCGCTAAAATCAGTGGCAGAACCTACGGCAACGGGTTAATTGATCCTTACAAACTTGAGGATGCTGAAATTGCAATTGTTGTTATCGGCTCAACAGCAGGAACATTAAAAGTTATAGTTGATCAACTAAGACAAGACGGAATTAAAGCAGGGATTCTAAGGTTACGCACTTTTAGGCCGCTGCCAGTTGAAGATCTTCGCAATGCATTAAAAGACGTTAAAGCCATAGCCGTTATGGATAAAAGCATGGTCCCCGGCGGTTTCGGCGGTGCCGTCTTTAGTGAAGTCCGAAACTCACTGTATGACTTAAAACAGCGTCCCACTATCGTTAGCTACATTTTTGGTTTAGGCGGCAGAGATAGCAATCCACATAACCTTCGAAAGATCTTTGATGAATTAACTCGAATCGTTAAAACAGGTCAAGTGGAAAAAGAGGTCCACTACTTCGGGTTAAGAGAATAGGAGGAAACAAAGTTGACAACAACCCAAGAATGGAAATTTACGGCAAAAGATATTGCAAACAAACCAGATCTATTCCTTTCAGGCCATAGATCATGTGCAGGCTGTGGACCGGCATCAACTCTACGTCTTATTATGAAAGCTACCCGTGGACCAACAATTGTAACCCAAGCAACTGGCTGCATGGAAATCGTAGGTTCAATTTACCCATATACATCGTGGGCGGTTCCATGGTTGCACACTGCTTTTGAAAATGTGGCTGCAAATGCTTCAGGAATAGACGCAGCTCTTAAGGTGATGCAGAAAAAAGGCAAACTCAAAGAACACATTGACATTATTGCCTTAGCTGGTGACGGTGGAACTTGCGATATTGGCTTGCAAGCATTATCTGGCGCTGTTGAGCGTGGACACGATTTCTTGTTTATCTTGTATGATAATGAGGGATACATGAACACAGGAATACAAAGAAGCAGTGCAACACCAACTGGCGCAGCAACAACAACTACTCCTGCAGGCTCAGTTAATCCTGGAAAACTGGAAAAGAAAAAGCCTATCACAGATATTATGCTAGCACATGAAATGGAATATGTAGCAACTGCAACACCGTATTATTGGAAAGACCTGATAACAAAAGTACGCAAAGGCTTAGAAGTCAATGGACCAGCATTTCTACACATATTTGCACCCTGTCCAAGAGGTTGGCGCACCGAACCGGGCAAAACAATGGAGTACTCAAAATTATCTGTAGAATCATGCGTGTTCCCAATCTGGGAAGCAGTAAATGGCAAACGGCAACTTTCAACGCCAAGCAAACTGATTGCTCTAGCACCACAAAAAAAGAAGCCAGTTAAAGATTACGTTACTGGACAAGGAAGGTTCAGGCACCTGTTTACTCC
>Ga0182021_10008905_pt1 | contig 11877 bp, 10 predicted proteins | sample 612E3MmetaG_FD_120493 | JGI IMG/M metagenome (GOLD analysis project Ga0182021, IMG submission 120493) | Permafrost microbial communities from Stordalen Mire, Sweden - 612E3M metaG (Illumina Assembly) | ecosystem: Environmental > Terrestrial > Soil > Wetlands > Permafrost | place: Sweden...
AGCTTGTCCCGGAATTAAAACTGCCGCTGATTGCCATTTACGGCCGTAACCAGGCAATCGAATCTGCAGGAAACGCGGTTTATCCCGAAGAGATCAAAGAAGCGCTCTATGCGGATTTTAGCCTTGCATCATTGATTACCGGTGCCTTTAAATTAACTAAAAATCCTGATGGCATTACCCTCTCAGTCCAGCTTAAGAAAGGGGTTGAATTATCGCCACCCTTACAGGATAAACTTAAGACAGCTTTAGCATTATTTACCTGCGCGAATATTAATATTATTTATTATACTTATTATTGCTTCCCCTATTTTATGGAACTGGATTATGAAAGAAAATTCAATTATATATAATACAATATTGCTGCCTAAACTAGTGTCATTGCGAGCCCCGAAGGGGCGAAGCAATCTTGCTTTTAAGATTGCTTCGTTCGCTTCGCTCCCTCGCAATGACACTTGCTGGAAAATATTACTCTTATCCTTGGCCTGTTCTATGATTATTTTAGCACCTTTCGCCACTACATCTGCAGAAGAGCTAAGCGGGCAAGAAATCGTAAAACGGGCAGACGATCTATTGCGAGGTAATACTTCGCAAGGCACATACAAGATGACGGTTACCACTCCTAACTGGACCCGGACGCTCGAGCTTACCGCTTACAGCGAAAAAAGAAATAAAACCTTTATTCGCATACTCTCTCCTGCTAAGGAAGCCGGGATTACCACCTTGCGTATTGACAATAATATGTGGAATTACCTTCCTAAAGTCGAACGCACCATAAAAATCCCCCCCTCAATGATGCTACAGCCTTGGATGGGAGGAGATTTTACCAATGACGACCTGGTAAAAGAAAGCAGCGTAGTATACGATTATACGCATAAAATCATCGCAGAAAAAGATTTTGATTCCCAAACATCATATGAAATCGAACTTCTGCCTAAACCGAATGCGGCAGTAACCTGGGGCAAGATCATTTATTGGGTTAGAAAGTCGGATTTTGTACCTTTAAAAGAGGAATTTTACGACGAGCACGGAAAAATTATTAAAATACTGGAATATACCAGAATTCAGAAAATCTCTGACCGGACCATTCCGGCTATCTGGACCATGAAATCAGTAACTAAAGAGGGTTGTTTTACTGTCATTGAAATTAAAAACGCGGTTTATAATCAACCCGTGGATGAAAATGTTTTTAGTCTGGCCAATCTAAAAAGCTAAAATGATACTATTTTTAAAAATCGCCTTGCGCAACATAACCCGGAATAAATTCCGTTCCTCTATCACTATTGCCGCTATTGCTATTGGCCTGGCAAGCCTGGTGTTTATCCGCGCCTTTGTGGACGGCTCACACTATCAAATGATTAAAAATTACACTGAATTTATTTCTGGCCAAATCCAGATTCATGACCAGGGATTCCAAGAAAACATGGGTTTAAATAAGAATATCCCCAACCCCCAAGAGATCGTATCTTTGATACAAATGCCGCAGATTAAGGGTAAGGCATTCCGCGTAAAAGAGTATGTCTTGGCAAGTTCTGCCGAACATTCGCTGGGAGTCTTGCTTATGGGAGTTGACCCGCAAAACGAGCCGAAGATCACCGAACTCGATAAACGCGTCAGATACGGAAAATTCCTGTCTAATGATAAAGAAATCGTGGTAGGAAAGATCTTAGCCAAATCTTTAAATGTGGGGCTGCAGGATAAAGTAGTTATTATGGCGCAGGCCTTTGACGGAAGCCTTGCAAGCGAAGCATATCGCGTTTCAGGTTTTCTTGATACCGGAGTTGAAGAACTTGATAAAGGCCTGGCATTGATTACCCTTAAGGCAAGCCAAGATCTGTTTGTTTTAAATAACAGAATCTCAGAGATAGCGCTTAGCACCGAGTCTATCGAACACGCAGACCGAATAGCTGCTATGATAAAACAAAAAGTCACTAACTCAAAGCTCGAGGTATTAAGCTGGAAGGAAATATCTCCCGCTTTAATGCAGTGGGTTGAGTTTGACGTAACCTTTATAAATATAATTTTATTTATCGTGCTTTTGGTGGTGGCGGCAGGAATATTAAATACGCTGCTAATGGGTATCTTAGAGCGCACGCATGAGTTCGGCATTATGATCTCTCTGGGCACTACAAGGTCGCAAATTATCCAGATGGTCACCTTAGAATCAATTATCCTTGGCTTTATTGGGGTATGTTTAGGTTTTGCCTTTGGGATTGCCGGTTCCCTATATTTTGGAGCTAAAGGAATAAATTTGCAGGCTTTTTCAACCGCGCTCAATAATTATTATACCGGTTCAATAATTTATCCCAGGCTTTCAACCGGATATCTTATCCAATACGGCTTGATAGTACTTTTAACCAGTGTTATCGTATCCATATACCCGGCCTGGAGAGCAGCGAATTTAAAGCCGGTAGAAGCCATAAGGCACGGTTAAACAAAATGAACTTAATAGAAATCCAAGATCTCAAGAAAACCTACGTAGAAAAAACAGGGGTCAAAACCGAAGCCCTGAGAGGGGTAAGCCTCTCTATTGAAGAAAGAGCATTCATCGCAATTGCCGGGCCTTCGGGTTCAGGAAAAAGCACGCTTTTAAACCTAATCGGGACCTTAGATACTCCCGACTCTGGGAAAATTCTTTTTGAAGGTAAAGAAATTACCGCTATCCCTCCTGCTTTTAACGCGCTGTTCCGTCTTCATAAGATCGGTTTTGTCTTCCAATCCTATAATCTTTTTAATCAACTTACGGCGCAGGAAAATGTAGAATATGTTATGCTACTTCAGGGCATTCCTTCTAAAACCAGACAGGAAAGGTCCCGGAAATTACTCAATAGTGTGGGGTTGGAGAATACTGCGCGTAAACGGCCAAATCAGCTTAGCGGAGGCCAGCAACAGCGCGTGGCGGTGTTAAGAGCTATTGCCGCGAATCCTAAAATAGTGCTTGCTGACGAGCCGACTGCTAATCTTGATTCCGAAACCGCCTCTGGCCTGATCGATTTAATGCGCTCGATTAACCAAGAATACGGAATAACCTTTATCTTTTCCACTCACGATAAACTGGTGATGAATAAAGCGGATAAGATTCACCTACTTAAAGATGGAAAAATCGTTTAAGCGCGCTTTCCTAATAGCAATCGCTATTATTTCTTTCCACGTCACTTGTGCCTTCGCGCAAGAAAATGAACGTTTTAAACTCTCCGGTTATTATAAGAATATTTTTCTCAACTCAAAAACCAGGGACACACAGGAAAATTATGCCGTTGATACCAACCGTCTGCGGTTGGAATTGACAACAAAAATAACCTCCTCTCTCTCCTCATTCTTAAGCTATGACAATGATCTGACTCTGCATGACTTTGGTCATACCCCGGAATTCGAGCTACTTCGCCAGAACAACCAGAAAAATCTCGCCTTCCTTGACGCGGACAAGAAGATTTCGGAACAAAAACACCTTTACTGGAAACACAGCCTTTACCGCGGATATATAAAATACCAAGATCCTCGCTTACACTGGACCCTGGGAAAACAGGCTGTTGACTGGTCGCGTATGCGACTGTATCATCCCCTGGACCTATTTAACCCCATTTCTCCTTTAGATATCGAAAAGGACGAAAAAATAGGGGTAGATGCCTTGAATATTGATTTTTACCCTCAAAACTTTGCTACCATAAGCGCGATTTATGTAATGGGAAAGACCGACGAAAAAAACGGCTTTGGCCTAAGGGCATCCAAAAAGATAAAAGATTATGACTACGCGCTTATCGCGGCCGAATACAAAAAAGATATGATCCTTGGAGCAAACTTTGACGGATACATTAAAGAAGCGGGTTTCCGCGGAGAAATGACTTACACTAAACGCGATAACGGTAGGGAATTTGTGCGCGCCTCAATAGGCCTTGACCATAATTTTACCTCCAAGCTTTACGGAGTGGCAGAATATTTTTATAACGGCGGAGCCGAGAAAGACCCTGAGCAATTCCTGAATTCTTATCAATCAAGCAGGCAGGCAATTACCATGCGCAGAAATATTTTGGGGACAGGGGCTGAATATGAGATTTCCGGAGTAACAAAACTGGCAAATTATGTATTTTATGACTTTGACGGCAGAAGCCTGTTTTATAATCCTGAACTGCGCTACAACGCTAAACCTAACCTTGACCTCTCGCTGGGCGTCCAAATGTTCTGGGGCAGCTCTGCCAGTGAATTTGGGAATTACAATCACCTCTACTACGCCCAGGCAAAATATTACTTTTAAAATAAAAAAAAGGCGCTCTACTGTTTAGGTAAAGCGCCCTTTTGTGCTTCAGAGCTCTTACTGCGCAAAAGTGGCGCTAACCTTAAATACAAGGTTAGGCTACTTTATTTTTTCGAACTGCTCCCACCATACCTATCAATCCCATACCTAAAAGCAACATCGTTGCTGGTTCTGGAACTGCATTGCCATGGCCAAGAGCGTTTCCGCCACTCCCCACTGTCCAACCCGCTGCTATTTGTTCAGGAGTTAAAGTTCCGGTACTAAACTGATCAATAAAATAAAAATCAGCATTCGGATTAATACTCGCAAAAGCATTGGAATCAAACAATGTTGCTGCGCTTCCCCCCACTACACTAAGATAACCTGAACTACTTCCCGAAATAGGCTTAGTTAGGAAATCTTGGTCGACATGAAACGTTGTAGTGGTATCTCCTGAACCATTAACTCCAGACACAAATTTCAGTCTTAAAAACAATTGGCCAGGAGTTCCGGTGGCTCCCCAAAGATCAGTCGGAGCACTCAAACCGGTAAGAGGCGCAGTCGGCGCACTAGCTGCTGTTGGATCTAAAGTAAAAGCTTTACTATAAATGTCAATAAATCCACCAACAGAATCAATATGCGCACTTGAACCGCTAATTGCAACGTTGTTATCATCAATACCATACATAATCCCCGTTAACGCGTCAGCGGGGTTTATTGATGACCAAATAACAGCACCATTGCTTACTCTATTGATGTTAGTGATCGTAAGTAAAGCAAAGGCATCAGCATTGTTGTCAGCGATTCCAGTACCACTATGATCCCACAGGGTTGCAGCATCCCAGTTTTGAAATTGGAACTTATAGTCTCCGCCAACAAACATGCTAGTATCAATGGCCTGTGCGTTGGTTATTGACATCAAGATTCCAATCCCCATGAATACAACCATAGTTAAAAATTTCTTCATTTTTTTGTTCACCTCCTTCTTTTTATAGATTTTTCTATTTTTTCGCGTTCCCTGAATTTATAACGCGATAGAAATCTTTAAAAGTCATCCTGCCACTTTTCCGGTTAATACCACTAAGCATGTCTGTGCCATAATGCGCATCTCAACCAACCAGCACATTTTTCTAATATACAAGAGATCGTACTTTATTTTCTTCCTTACATCGAATATGTTTTCATCATACTTGTGCATGACCTGAGCTAAACCGGTTATCCCCGGATCAACTTGAAGCCGTTTTTCATAGTCATGAATAAGCTTTTTTAAATCCCTGACCATCTCCGGCCTTTCCGGCCTAGGCCCGACGATACTCATATCCCCTTCGATGACATTAAACAACTGCGGTATTTCGTCAATATGCGAATTTCTCAAGAATCTTCCTACGCTGGTAACACGCGAATCATTCTTTTTAGCCCAGACAGCACCGGTTTTTATTTCTGCATCTACCCGCATTGTTCTGAGCTTATAAATTTTAAATATTTTACCCCCCCGACCAACCCTATTTTGCCTATAGATAACAGGACCGGGAGAATCGAATTTAATGAAAATAGCCGCTAAAACAATTATGGGAGAAGCTATTAACAATCCAAGAATAGCCAAAAAATAATCGCACGCCCTTTTGAATTTACGGAAGCTCTTATGAGCAAAGCGAACAATAACACCGCCAATTCCGCTTAAAACTAAAAATATAGTTCCCGGTTCAGGCGCACGGGACTTCTCCGGATGGGATTGAGTCCTGATCTCTTCGATTTCCTTATCCAAGCTATAAGGAACTGAATCCTTATAGGCTCCGTTAGGCCCGTCAAAATAGGTGACAGCGAAAGAAGGTTTTTTGCTAAGGCTTAAAGTAATAACGGATATTAGCGCAAAAAAAACTAAAACCAATACTACCCTTAGAGTTACCGAACCAAATTTAGTTTGATTATTAAAGTTCATATAGTATAATAAAAACGGCTTTAGAAAACACCCGTCCTCAATTAATTTTGAGGGACTCTCGAAGGGTTTTCTTAGCTGGCTAGTTATGGGGCTTCCCGGCTTCCTGACTAGCCTTTTTAATTAAAAAGGTTTTTTAATAACTAAGGTCACTCTTACAACTTATAAATAAGCATTTTCTGTGCCAACTTTATTCCTTTCTAAAGATTTTTTTAAATTATTTAACTTATTTGTTATCAGATAGTTATGTAATCGAATTTATTTTTAATTTACAATCCGAACATTTACCTGTTTCTCAATTTTGTGATTGTTAATATTCATAAACATCTTGTTCAAAATTTCAACACTGAAACTAAAAGCTATCTCGATCCTTAAAAGGACCCCTTACTTCTAAAGCGTGCTACGGAACGTATTTTGGCAACAACGGCTCAATTTTCGCTGAGAATCTCTTAAGTAAATCAAGGGCTGCTTTCTCGCCCTGCCCATTTATGTCGCAAGAAAGCCTAATCAGCGCTCCTGAAATTCTTCTACCAAACGTTCTGTTCACTACGATTTTTAACTGTTGTTTCAGGTAAGTATCGGTTTGCAGTTCTCCTGCCTTATACCAATAAACTATTAACTGCCGGCTATCATCTTTTTCCAGAAGCAGCTTTATTGCCTTAACTGAATCTGTAATTCGCACGCTCTCTTTATTCACTACAGTAACTCCCGAACCCATCATGCATACTTCCGGAGGATGGCTGACCTTACGGTTATCTTCGGAATAAATCATGTAAAGAAAAACGTGTTCGCCCTTAGGGTTATGATAATCTCTAACGAAAAGATTCTTAGTCTCCAGTATCTCATAATCTCTTTGTGACAAGGGCATATCGGTCGCGCTCCATTCTCCGATCTTCATCGGAAAATCATTAATCCTTGTCCTCTCTCCGATATCCGTCCTAGCCGGCAAATATGACGCCAGGCTTATTGCCGCAACTACCGCTAATGTCACAATCACAATTATAAAGTTTCGATTATTCATTTTTTACTCCAGTATTTTAGCTACCAACGATAATCCCGCGAAGGCAAACACAAACACCATAACCCCCATTGTATCGTGAAATATACCCCCGGCATATTTAGAACCATATATCTCGCTTACCAAGCCTAAAGAAACTATACGCAAGATATTCGAAGAAATCGCTATCGGTATTGAAGAAAGAAAGAGTATGGACTTTTTTACCCGGGAGTTATGGCTAAGATACGCCATCAAGGCTCCAAGCGCAATAAGCGCAATCAAAGACCGGATACCCGAACAAGGATCTTCTACTATGAGGTAAGCATGCCGTGTCTTTATAATGCTGCCATCCTGTATTGCCGGCACACCTAGGCTATTAATAATAACGGTGGATACGCTTGCCGCAAATATCTTTAACTTGAAACTTATATTTGCAATGGCGATCAGCGGTAAAGGAATCATAAATACAATAAACAATACTGCAAACCATAGCTGCCTCAGGTATTCTTTCCCCCCTAGCAACAATATCAAGCCAATTATGACCGGGAGCAAAGAGAAACCAGAAGTAAAATATATTCTCCAGAGCGCGCTTATGGCGTGTATGATGATTCCGGAGATAAAAAAAGCCCACCCGATCTTTGCAGGCTGCAATTTTATCTTAGCTAATTCCTTCCTTTTTAGCCAGACCATAAACAAGCAGATAAACGGCACTAAAAACCCATGGCTATAATAGGTATCTTTCTCATTCCATCTATCTACCATCCAGATGAAGGTTGGGATGTAAGCAAGTATGGCAACTACACCCAGGCATACTAGCTTGATTAAATTCTGTTTTTTCATATCGTCCTTTCTGCTTTCTCCCACATTGCTCCTTGCTTGCGCATCAGAAACCGGTATAGCCCCACTACTGCCGCGGCATTCATCAGGCAAAACATATGCGCTATATCAAACAGCTTATTCTTTTGCCTCGACATCGCCCCTAATAGCGCAAAACAATAAAAAATAATCTGTAACGCAAATACAGAACAATAAAAAGCACCATTTAAAATAAACAAATTACTGATAAAAACCGCAATCATCAGAAACGGCACCATCAGCCGTAAAAACTTATGAGAAAAAAACTGCCAAGAAATTTTCCCTTTAAAAGGATTAAATAATCCTCTTAGATAATAAAAAAGCTGAAAATTCCCTGCCAAAGTTCGGGTTTTTCTCATAAATTCTTCCTTGGGAGTGCTGAATAACTTATCATACACTTTAGCTTTTTTATCAAATATCGCCCGATATCCCATTTCAACAATCTTCATCGGTAGATATATATCATCCAAAATCAAATCTTCTGGCATCTGCTTGTAAAGCCTGCGTTTTACCGCGTAAAAGGCCCCTGTTGCCCCCAACATTGAGCCCATGCGTGATTCAGCTTTGCGGATTAATTTCTCATATTTCCAATATAAACCAATACCTGTGCCTGAATTATTATCCTCGCTTTCATAAAAGAGCGCTCCGCTTACTGCCCCTACCTTAGGATCTTCCATGTATTTTACCAGTTCCGAAACAGCATTCTTGTCCAACCTTTGCCGGGCATCCGTAAATACCAGAATATCGTTTTGTGCTTTTTCAACTAATAAATTCAGCATGCTCGGCTTTCCCTTCCTTTTCTCCTGCTTATAAAATTTTATCTCCGGGAACTTCTCCATCCCCTTCTTGATTATCTCATCCGTCCCATCCGTTGACCCATCCGAACCAATCAAAATCTCCATTCTACCCAAAGGATAATCCAGCTCTCTCAGCGTTTGAATTTTATTTTCTATATTCGTTTCTTCGTTATATACAGCCAGGAGTATAGATACCGTAGGATAAAGGTATTTCCCTTTTGTCGTCTTCTCATAAAAAAGCGACAGCAGATAAACCAGAACCGGATAACCGATATATGTGTATAAAATAAGGATAATTGATATCCAAAACAAATTTTTCATTTTTCTAGGATCCTTGACCTTAAACGGTCATAATTCCTTATACCCAGTATCTTCTTAGAAGCGTTCTTAATACATTCTTCGGTTTTATCTTTCAAGGAAAGACCGTTATTCAGGACTTTAACGAAATAATCCAACCCCCAGCATCCCTTTACCGCGATTCTACCCATTACAAATCCATCATTATCATTAGGATTGGAGGTAAACGCGGATTTATAACCAGCATCCTTGGTAAAATGAATAACGGTTTTATTGCAATATCCGCGGGGGATAGAAAAGAAATCAATCGGGCATTTTAATTCGTCTTCCAGATTTTTTTTTGATATCCTTAATTCATAATCCAAATCAAGTAAACCGCTTAAAATCTTATGCGTCATTCCGTGTGAGCCAATAGTCATTCCTGCATCTTTCAATTCTTTGATCTGCCCCCAATTCATATAGCCAGGCAACCCGATCTTAGAAACAATAATGAAGAAATAAGCCTTTATCCCCTTCGCTTTCAGTATCGGCCAGGCATGCGTATAATTATCCGCCAGCCCGTCATCAAATGTCAAAATGGGGCTATCTTCTTTCCTTGTGGCCACATACTCCATCTGTTTCCGAAAATTCTCTACGGACACGCGATACAACTCGGCGCCTACTTCCCCATTTCCCGAATCACCAACTGAATGATACATAAATATTTTCTTCATATTTATTCAGTTTTCACTTTTTCAGACGGACTTGTCAATGCTTCAAGCGCAAAAGGCATCTTATAAAGATACTCCATTACCCTGGCATAATAACCCTTTTGATAAACCATCCCATCCCAGAGCGAATCATCGTTATGCTGTTGATGGTTTATGGTAAAATCTAATCTATTTTGTAGATTATCAAAATATTTTTTGTTGCCGGTAAGCCAGTAGCTGTAAGCAGAAGAATCAAAATAAGCGCCGTATTCTTCAGTCTTAATAAAATAGCCTGTAGCCTTGACAATACAATCTGCGATTGCCTTATTACCGGTAAGCTGGTGATAAGCAATTAATGCTGGTACCGTATATTCACGCATATAGCTTGAGTGTGGTGGCTTTTCCCATCTATTCTTTAGCGGATTATAATCTTCTCCCCAAGCGCCGTTTTGTTTTTGTCCGGTGTAGATTAAACTTGCCCATTTATCAGCCGCTGCTTTAAACTTCTCATCTCCGGTCAATTCGTATAAATCGACATCTCCCCAAAGTACATTTGCAATTGAACGAAGAGGCGCTATATCCGGATGCTTAAAATAAGTAATTCTTTCTTTTAAAAAGAAATCTCCTACTTCTTCAATCACCTCTCTAGCTCTTGCATCGCCTGTAATATAATAATAGAGAATTAAACCGGTAACATTAGTGTGGGAGGTTTCTTCGTTCCTATCTCCCCAATGGTCAGCATTATGCCTATGCATTGAGCCAACCTGGCTATAATCATCGGGGATTACATTTCTTAGCCTTTTATCATTAGCCACAGTATTATAATGGCAGGTATCAATATCCATAATGTGCCGAGCGAGATTCACACCAAATCTTAAATATTTACTATCTTGAGTACGCAAAAACTGTATCAGGGCACCGGTGTGCGTGCCCACTGCCTCGCAATTAAACCATCCCCAGCGCCCAACCGGATGCCACCCCCAATCATCATACTTATCATCATCCTCATATCCGTCTTTTCTGTACCAGCTCAAAGTATCACCAAAATCAATCATCCCATACCAGTGAAAATTTTTAATCTGCCGATCACCCCAATCAAAAAGCCGACTTAGAAAATCCTCAGCTGAGCCTATTCTTTTATCATAAGGCCAAATCTTTCCTATCACCCGAGTATCGCTAATCCATTGCGGACTGGCGCAAACGAATAAATCTGCATTCAAAACCGAGGTTACATTTCTAACAAAAGATTCTTTATAATCTCCCTTATGAAAATAGAAAAACAATTCATGCGTCTTGGCTAACCCAAAAGCGCTCCCCCGGGCTACTGACTCAGTGCCATTAGCTTCTTTGGTTGTTTTTAAATCTAATACTCCTGCCTGCTTCGGCCAGAGATAAGTAACCAGACATTGATTTTTTTTATCGATAAGAAAACATTTAGGAAACTGCTGCCAGAAATTTTTTACGCCGATACTGACACCGCTAATGTCTGAACTTAAATCTAACCAGCCGGCTAATTGCTTGCCGGAATTAATTTCTTTAGCGTCTTTCTTGACGCTATAAGCATCAAATTTGGTTTGCAAGAATTCTACGGATTGAGCTAATTCTCCTTGCATTACTTTTTCATCTGCCAGGAAAGTAATTTTACTTTCCCCTTGCATATTAAAAGGGGTCTTAATATATACCGCATCGATAGTCTCATTCTTAGGCAAACGCTTACCTTTATACAGGTAATGCTCTTTATTTTCCGGATAACCGGTATAAATAAAAGTATGCTGAATTTTTATGTAAGAGGAATTTTCATAAGCGTAAACCCTTACGATATATTGACAAAATTTATCCCCGTTTTTAGCCACAAACCATCCTTTTGCCTTTAGGCAGACTTTTAAAGGACCATTTTCTTCTATTATCAAGGTAGAATTATCGTCTAAGTTGCTATGATATTCTTTACCATCATGCTCTATAATCAAATCTCCATTGGAAGAAATAAGCTCGTTATCATCATATTTCCCATCACCATTAACATCCATCCAGACACGGCCAAACAAAGAAAAATTATGTTTATTTAAAGCGAATCGGAT
>Ga0182021_10008906_pt1 | contig 11877 bp, 14 predicted proteins | sample 612E3MmetaG_FD_120493 | JGI IMG/M metagenome (GOLD analysis project Ga0182021, IMG submission 120493) | Permafrost microbial communities from Stordalen Mire, Sweden - 612E3M metaG (Illumina Assembly) | ecosystem: Environmental > Terrestrial > Soil > Wetlands > Permafrost | place: Sweden...
GACCGGGCTGAGGACTCGAGTTCTCGACCTGGTAGGTGTCTATTCGGCAGCGGATCGGGACCCCCGAGGTCACTTCATTACCCTGGCATTCAACTTGCAGCCCATAGGTGGCTTACTCTACGGCGGTGACGATGCCGCCGAGGCGTTGCTGTTCCCGTTGGACCGACTCCCAGATATGGCGGCTGATCACAAAAAGATCCTAGCTGATGCGTTAATAAAGAGGGACCAATACCGATAGAAGTGAAAAAAGCATGATGAATAATGGGCATAGGTAGCTAGTGTCTTGTACAAAGTAGTGCAATTGCTCTTTAAGATGGCAGACATCACCTCGGTCGTAATCGGCATTTTCGACCCGACCAATGTCGTGGGCGGTTTGATCTGCATATTCCTGCTGTTCTACATAGATGCCATCATTTTTCCGACGGTACCCGAACTGTTCACTGTCGGGATCTTCGCCACCCAGACCCAGATAGCGACCCTCTGGTTCGGTCTGCTCATTCTAGGTACGATTGCCATATCCGAGGTCCTAGGATTCTGCACCCTGTACTATGTGGTAAAAAAGGTCAAAGTACCCAAGATTATACAGCGCGGGGTGGACAAGTTCCAGGCTTTTCTGATTTACCCGGACGAAAGGATGATCTTGGTCAATCGGATTGCGCCTATCGTCCCATTCCTTGGTGCATTCGCCTCCATCTGCAACTGGAGTCTCAAGAAATCCTTGAAGTACACGCTCATCGGCGGGGTCATCAAATATGGGCTCATACTGTTAGCAAGTGGACTTTTCATAGAATACTGGGATCGATCGACGGCCACCGTAGTGGTTCTCACTATGATCATAATAGTGATCATCGTTTCTTTCGTCGCCTCATATTACCGTAAGAAAAAGATATCCGATCGGGGAGGGAAATGTGCAATACGTTAACTGGCTTTTCCTAGATAACTCGGCCAGCACCGGCTCGGCAAGGAAAAGTATTTCTAAACATTGACAACAATCAGCTATTGATGAAGCAGGACGAGTTGGACCGACTCATCCTACAGCTTTTACAGAAGAACGGAAAGCTGACCAATGAGGAGATCGGTCGCATGCTCCAGCGTTCCCCTTCCACGATCCGTGACCGGATCAAGGGGATGGAGGAAGATCGTACCATTCTCGGTTATTCGGCCATAGTGGACGAGCGAAGGGTCGGCATATTAGCGGATGCTTATATATCAGCCGAGATCGACCCAAAGAAAGAGTCTTCGGCTTTGACCGGGCTTCTGGAGCTTCAGAATGTTTCGGAAATACTCCACGTTACCGGGGACCGCCGGATCATGTTCCGCATCAAGGCCCCCGACGATAAAGAGCTGCTAATCCTTCTGGACAAGAAGATACAACCGCTTGGATTCGAGAAGATGGATATCGCCTACGTAATGGACCATCTGATCTGTTATCCGGGTCTCTAGTAATAATCTCAAATGATCCAACTCTGATAGAATGATTAGCAGGCCATCATATGGAATGGCCCCTTCAATAATATAAAAAAGGTTTTTGAAGTGATTTTAGGGTTTACGCTTTCTATTTTGCATCTTTGTTTTTCACATCACTTGGGGGTTCCGCTGCCGGTTGCGCCTGAACGATCACCGTTTGCCCGGCCGGGTTGCCAGGGACCACTGGAGCACTTGCATTTCCAGTCGAGAAAGGCGCTTGGAATCTGCCCACATTTTCCCTTATTTTACCGTACGCCTCTTCTGCGAGGGGCGTGGGTAGCTTGTCCAACTCAAGAGGTTCGCCGTTCTTCATCTTGACCCTGATCTTCGACCGGAGCAACCCTTTCTCCATCTCGACTCCGTCGATGTCTTTGTAATTGATATCCGTGTAATCCCTCTTCATAGCGAGTGCATGGGGGTGCCGCAGGATCACCCGTTCGTTCGTGATTACCATTGAGTCGATGCTAAGGCTGGGGTGGTAGATCTTCTCTTTTACATAGAGTCCGATCGTTTCCTTTGGGCCAAGGATATGTTTGATATCATCAGGTTGTTCATCCATATTTATCAACAGATTTTTATTATATATATTGATTAACTATATCTATCGTGTCAACCTGGAGTGTAAATAGTTATGGGCTCGATGACAGCGAAATGGGGCTTGAGAATCGTTCCATTCATGTTGCCAGCTGCGCGTACGACAAATAGATGACTCTAAAAGCAATGTCCGATTAACTCAGAGATCATTGCTAAAGATGTCATTTTTTAGTATTTACAAAAAGGTCGTCCAGAGAATTGGATCACATTGCGATCTTAGGGTAAGACCATCTGAAGAAAGGATTGAACATTCGTTTTCTTTGTCATACTGAGCCTATAGCGGATTGAACGATCTGCTGGACCTTCCTGAACCTTTAATGGGAAAGAACAAATTAACAAGCTAACGGTTCGTTAAGATCCTCAATGAGACGGGTTTCCAACGCCCTTAATTACTAATATACGACGCTATGTCTGATGTTTGCTGGGAAATGAGAACCCGGTATCTAATATTTTTAGGTGAAATTAACATGGTAAAAAAAGGATTTGTAGGACCCATTGAAAAGGATACAAAGAAGAACAATGATTTCCGCCGGGTGTTATACACTGGTAAGCATAGTCAATTAGTGCTTATGTGCCTGAAACCTGGCGAGGACATCGGTTCAGAGGTTCATGATACCGTTGACCAGTTTTTCCGTTTCGAGGCTGGTGAAGGCGTGGTCGTAATCGACAAGGTAGAGCACAAGGTGCATGATGGAATGGCTGTCATCGTCCCATCCGGTGCATGGCATAATGTTATCAACACTTCTAAGAAGGACGAACTAAAGCTTTACACGATATACTCCCCGCCAGAGCACATCGACAAGGTCATCCGCCATACCAAAGCGGACGCACTCGCTGAGCCTGAGGAATACGACGGAAAGCCTACCGAGTAATTATGCGGCACCGGTGAACCCGGTGTCAGCGCTTTTTTGAATAAAAAAGGAAAAAGGTTTGGATTTATTACTTCAGCACGAGCATCGTTGCGGTTTGATTGATGTGCCCGATGTATTCTTCTCCGTAGGTGCTGAACCCCACCATCGGCACTTTGGCGAATATTTGACCGTATGCATCCGCCTGACCTTTGGCATCTAGTTCCAACGTGCGTAGTATGCAGTTGAAGTTAATGATGCCGGAGATATGACCAAGCGCCTTGGTCATTTCCTGCAAAGCTGCTGACGTATCTTTGACGATGTCCCTCGACTCAAGGATAGACAGTTCGGTTCCCTGCTTGATGTTACAGTAAAAGACCATTTTTTCATTCTCAAGCCGTTGTGGGCTTCGTACGAATGGCTCTCCGTTGATCATGATTCCCACCGGGTAGCGCATGAAACCATCGGAGACCTTGTCCGACGAATATCCGATGGCAGCAGCGTAAGCCTTTGCCGCAGGTTGATCATTGAACTGGATGACAGTTCGACAGGCTTCATCCACACTGGTTGCCTTTAGCTTCTTGCCCGTTTGGACGAAGGACTGGGTCTTGATGACGTCGAAACCTTTGTCCAATTTTATCAAAGCTAGAACGGCTGCATTGGTACGACTCTCTCCGTTTGCGAACACCCTGGTCTCCTTGAATTTAAGGTCATCTCCAGCTGAACCGCCGATCCAGGTTAGGTCTGAGAAGTTGCCGATAGCATCCATTATCCTTTCTTCCGCGGCCCTCAATCCATCTATGAGGATCAGACCAGCATATTTTTTAGTGTCAAGCCCTGATATATTCATTCCAAGCTTCTTTTCGAACGAAGAGAAGGCATTGGCTACGCCGTCGGCGGCGCCAAGGTCAGGAACGACCTCGACCGTGACATTGCTGACTAGATGCTGGTCCATTGCCATTACCACTACCGAATCCTTGAGCATACGACCTGTGACCAGCTCACCTGCGGTGCTGCATCCTATCACCGTCGATCCAGGAAATGATGATTCTAGTCCCTTCCCGATCGCATTCAGGTCATACTTCGTGGATGCAAAGAAAGCGACTAACTTGGGTTTGGATTTAATCCCTTTCTTGATATCATCCAGTGCCTCTATCGAGCTATCCTTTTGTGTGTATATTGTCTCCATCATGTGATCACCTACAGATTTACTCCCATTTCTTTTGCGATCTCTTGCAATCTCGTAATTACAAGCGGATCATCTGGTGAAAAAGAGTCATATCCTTCTGCGCTTACTCCTTTCAAGGAGAGCTTCGCATAGGTGGTCTTCTTGATTGTCTCATTGCCTTTGGACCTCTCCAATACGATCTTGTCGATCATTTGTTTGATTCTTCCCGCTATGTTAATCACCTCTGGTCCATAAATTCCCGATTTCATTATTAAAATACCAACGACATTAAAATCAAGGCTGATATTGAATATGTAAGCGGTTTGTTAGGATCATAGCCGAATTTCCAATTCGTACTGGATCGACATCAAACCTTCTCGGATGAGAAACAACGCCTTGAAAGAAATTCGAACAGGATGGCCGGTATGTTCCAGGAAAGGACGGTCTTTAACTTTTTGCGCTTTTTTGACATTCTGCTTGGTCGATGAGAACAACAAGGTTCCTAGGGAATATGGAGAGATCTAGGCCGGAACGTTCCAGCTTTTCCATGATCTCCTCGGCTGCCTCGTTCTGGAACTCTCCCTTCAACAGATATTCGGTCTCTTCCTCAGAATAGACCTCTCCTTCTACGACCGTCCCTTTGTTGACCTCGTTCATCGGGCACGCATCCTGGCACCTCATACAACCTACGATGGCGTTATGTGCCGACATTCGTATCGTTGACGGAAATGGCCGGTCGCCCGGCATTTCATTGTGGAAAGTCAAACACTTGTGCGCCCGTAATAGGAACCGGTCCTTCTTTATCGCCCCGGTGGGGCAGGCTCGCAGGCACAGGTCACATTCGACGCACTGGGCCATCATCTCCTTTTGCTGCCAATGGTCTGTTTCCAGGTCCATGTCCGTATAGAATGCGGTGAGCCTGTGATAACTTCCCCCGCACTCGGTATAGGTGATGTTATTCTTCCCGTACTTTGCCAATCCAGTCCTGGTGGCTAGCGTCTTGAAGGGAAAAATAGCCTTTACCATCCTGCTTCCTGGCAATGCCTTTTCCAGGACCGCTTTGACCTGCTTATCGATGTCAACCACATTGGCGTAGGTCGGAGGAACCACACAGCGATACTCATTACCCTTATGGCGGAAAGTCAAAATGATTCCAGTAGTGTGCACTGCCACGATGATGAGGGACTTGGCTGCCGGCATGGAGTCCGGCAACCCATACTTGTACTTCGACATGTACATGTCGTAGAATTCTTTGTCCAGCAGACCCTCGTTCTTTAATGATAAGATATCATAGCCGACATCGATGATCCTATGTGCGGGCACGATCCTTCCTTGCAACCCCGCTTCATTCAGTCCGCGCAACAACTCCGCTGCCTTGGGATTCATCTGCGGGGGAAGAGGGCGGGGCACGACTTATATTTACTGGCGTCCTTGTCCGGTTTATCGGATTAAAGACGACCAGGGAGGAGTAAGATCGATGGCGGATGAGATCAGCATGGAAAAGCGCGGTCGGATATGGGATGGTGAATACTCCACCAAGGGCGCTCTATGGAAAGGGGCACCCAGGCATTCGATCGATCTTCCGCCTGGTTCTGTCGTTCTTGAAGTAGGTTGCGGAAGCGGCAAGACCATGTCCGGCATGTCCGGGGTGAAAGCGATAGGCATTGACATTTCCCCGGTCGCGCTGGGCTTGTGCAAGGCCAGGTACGCCAGCGATGGGCAGGAATACGCCATCGCAGACGCGGGTCGACTACCTTTCAGGGATGGATGTTTCGATGTCGTGATATCGTTCCATATAATGGAGCACCTTTACCGTAACGAGAGGGAGTGGTCCGCCAGGGAGATGCTCCGTGTGCTCCGTCCAGGAGGCGAGGTACGGTTCAAGGCATTCTCCCGGGCCGATATGCGTTTCGGGAAGGGCGAAGAGGTCGAACCAGGGACATTCATCCGAGGTGCAGGGGTACTCACTCATTATTTCACAGCGGACGAGGTGCGTGACCTGTTCGCGGGAAATATCGAGGTTTCCTTCGAGGAGATTCGGATCGAGAAGATGATCCTGGGGCAGGACGCTCTAAGATCCCGCCTCAGCTTCGTTTTCAAAAAACCCCAAGCGTCAACGATGCAATAAGCTTATTAAGCCACCTCCGAATCACACAGACAGAACAAGACACAACGGGATAAATACCGAGACCAGACGTCCTTTCCGTTCATTCGGGAGGCATGTTCTTCGGGCCCGGTGTAATTCAGGAGTGTACCAATTTGGCAGCAACATCACCCAAGAAGAAGGAAACAAAGCCAGCAGTGAAGAAGCCGGCCCCCGAGAAGAAGGCAGCGGTCAAGAAACCGGTCAAGAAGGTGGAAGAGAAGTCCGTGGCCGAAGAGGTCATGGAGCAGGTCCATGAGCATGAAGAGCACTGTGAGTGCTGCTCCGGCGACGATTCTTCAGAGAAGAATGGACCCCGGTCCTATGTGCTGCGCGACGTATGGTACGAGAGCCTAAGCGAGGTCATCGAGAAGGAGGACATGCCAGAGAAGAACAAGCGGGAGATGCTGTTCCTAACCCTGAGCAATGCAATGCTCGATCTGGTCATGGATATCATCCCAGCGGACTATGCCAAGGTCGTGGCCGACAACATCGATGATTTCCTTGCCATCACGGTCGTCAACAAAGAGAACAACATCGATCTGCTGGCAAAGTTCAAGGAGGACTTCGTCAAGGAGAAGGGGGACACCTTCGAGGACGAGGAGCAGTTGCAGGCCGCACTGGAGGAGTTCGAAGACAAGTGGTGGAACACCAAGCGCAAGGACCTAAAGAGCAAGAAGAGCCCGAACGAGGCCCTGGAAGAGGCGGCAAAGCGCTACGGGATCGACTAAGCGATCAAACCATTCTTTCAAACCTCTTTCCATTTTCTAACTGGCCCGATCTACGGACAATGCTTATTACTGGATTCGCCATTGCATTAAGCGGCCATGAATGGAAATGGTTTCAATGTTGTGGCATCAGCCCCGGGGAAGGTCATCCTACTCGGCGAGCACGCCGTGGTCTTCGGCCAACCGGCGATTGCGGTGGCCATTGATCAGAGGTTGAAGTGCTCCATCGCCCCTTCGGACACGTTCACATTGAACGGCCATCCATTGAATGAGCGGACACATGCATATGTGAGCGCGGCCGCCACGAAGTTCTGGGCTGGAGGGCCTCTGGCCATCGAGACCACCTCAGAGTTCCCTTCCGGCTCTGGCCTGGGTTCATCCGCCGCTGTTTCCGTCGCGGCATTGGGGGCACTGGAATCCCTCCAGGGATGCATGGACGCTATGAACGTGGCCCGGGACGCCTTCGAGATCGAATCAATCGTGCAGGGGCGGGCTAGCCCCATCGACACATCGACCAGCGCGCATGGCAGCGGCATTTTTGTCAACAAGGTCAAGGGGGAGGACTTCATATGGGAACTGGCCAAGGACATCCGGCACTGGGACATCCATCATTGTGATGTGCCCCAGCTCAACCTGGTGGTCGGTTTCACCGGCATCTCCGCGGCGACCGGGCCGTTAGTGGCCAAGGTCAAGAGGTTCGCTGACAAGAGCAAGTTTGCCCGGGAGATAATCGAGGAGATCGGGCAACTGACCATCGAAGGACGTGAGGCGTTACGCCGCAACGACGCGGTGAAGCTCGGTTCGCTGATGACCAGGGACCAGAAGCTGCTGGCGATCCTGGGCGTTTCCTGCCAGGCCTTGGACGACCTTATCTACGCTTCCCTCCCGTACTCCTATGGAGCCAAGCTGACCGGCGCCGGGGGCGGAGGAAGCATGATCGCCCTCACCGACAGGCCTGACCAGGTGGCTGAAATAATTCGCGGCAAGGGCGGATATCCGATAAAGGTCAGGACCGGTGCCCCCGGAGTGAAACTGGAAAAATTGGAACTATAAAAGAAAACGAAAAGTGGGTTGGGTTTAGATCAGGTCCTCGAACTCCTTGACCAATTCCGGGTGCTTGTCCTTGATGGCCTTGAGGATGTTGAAGACCGACATCTTGTCGACGCCTGCCGTCGAGAGCGTGTCGATGACGCTGTCCAGCGTCTTGTCCGAAAGGGTGAGGAACTTCTCCTTGGCCATCCAGTTCCGGTACAGGCGCTCTTCCATCTCCTCACGCCAACCGGCGTCATACTCCAGCAACATCTTCTCGCTGAAATCGTTCGCTTCGGCGCACTTGGCCAGGACCTTGCCTCCGATGAAGCCGGTCATGCAGCCGTTAGCAATTCCGCCACCGGTTATGGGGTCGATGACGCGGGCAGCATCGCCCACGATCATGAGTCCGTCCGCCACCGTCTTCTCCAGCGGGGGTGACACCGAGACCGCGCCTGCGATCGCTTCCAGAGGCTGTCCGCAACTGAGCCTGGGATCCTTTTTGATGAACTTGTCCAGATATGCCTTGACCTCTCCCGGCTTCTTCAGTTTGGATAGCAGCACGCCAATGCCGACGTTGGCCGTGTCGTCTCCCTTGGGGAAGACCCAGACATAACCGCCAGGAGCGGCTGATCCGAGGATGAACTCGCAATAGTCCGGCTCGGTCTTCAGGTTGGTCATGCGGTACTGGAAGCAGGTGGTGATGTCACCGGGCTTGAGCTTGGTCTCCACACCGGCCCATCTGGCAACTTGCGATTCGTAACCGTCTGCTGCGACCACACAACCGGCGGTCAGCTTGTACGGCTCACCATTGTCGATGCCCTTAATGCCGACGACCTTTCCCTTCTCCATGATGACCTCGGTGGCGCTACACTTGAGCTTGATCTCAACGCCCGCATGCGCGGCCTTGGCGGCTATGGCCTTGTCGAACAAGTGCCTTTCCAGCACCATGCCCACTTCGTCCCCTGCCTGGCGTTCGTCGATGCGGAACACTGAGCCGTTGGGGGACACGATCTTGGCGCCGGCGACATCTGCCGACACCCATCTCCGGTCTACCGGGATGTCCACGGCATCCAGTCCCTTCTTGGATATGCCCTCGGCACATCTCAGTGAGGAACCGATCTCCTGGCGCTTCTCGATCATTAGGACACGGGCACCGCCCTTTGCCGCATGGAGCGCGGTCATCGAACCGGCTGGGCCGGCCCCGACCACGATCACATCATAATTGGTCTTCATGCCTTTCCCTCCAGTTGGAGTGCCCCGACCGGGCAGGTCCTGACGCACAGCCCGCACTTGTTGCACTTCTCATTGAAGGTGAGGACGACGTCGTTGAGATAGATGGCGTTCTGGGGGCAGGTCCCCACGCAGGCTCCGCAATGCATGCACTTATCGATAGCGACTTTCATGTTTTCAGATCCCTGTAATCGTGATGCTCACACGTAATCGTGTCCTTTGGTCTTCTTCCACTCTTCGATCGGGATGGCGAACTTCTTCTCCACTTCTTCGCGGTATAGCGGTCCGCCATTGTAGGCGCAGAACGGGATGATGCGATTGTCCGGTGTGGCATAGTGGATGGAGCAACGCTTTACCCGCTCGATGTCATAGTTGTATCCATCCTGGAAGTGCATCCCGCCGACGTACATCATGTTCCATGAGAACTTGGCCAGCGACTGTTTCGATTCGTCGCCCAGCACCGACTGCAAAAGCCTCAGGAAGCTTGCGGTGGTCAGTCCCTCCGGCATCTTGCTCTCGTCCATGTGCCGCTTCAGGGCGTTCAGGGTCTTGATCTTGAGCGGGAACTTGATCTTGGCCTTCTCCGCCTTGACCGAGATTTCGAAAAGCTCCTGGAATAAGCCTTCAACGTCCACGAACCGGGTCAATGGAACGACCTGTCCATCCTTGACGAACAGGTATGTGGCCAGACCGCAGTGCGGGTGGGTGGTGAAGGTGACCTTTTCCTCGCCCAGGAAGGCCGACGCGAGCGTCGATATCGGGACGACGGACGGTACTGGGTACCAGTCCGATTTCCCTATCATTCCAGTCTGTTTTTCCAGGTCCTTGACCAGGTCTGGGAGGGTGTACCTGCCCTGTTCCCTCTCTTCTTTGCTAATGCGTCCGGTGAATGCGACCGGTTGGAAGTTGATGCCACGGATGACGTCCATGTTCTTGAGCGCGAATTTGAATATCTCGCCCACCTGGTCATCGTTGATGCCCTTCACGATGGTCGGCACGAGCACTATCGATGGCGGGTGTTCCAACTTGCGAGCGTTCTCTATGACCTTGAGCTTAATGTCCAGCAGTTTTCGGCCCCTTGCCGCCATGTAGATCTCGTCCTTGAGACCGTCGAACTGCAGGTATATGGTGTTCAGTCCGGCCTCGGCCGATTTTCTTAAGAACTCAATGTCCTCGGCGAACTTGATGCCGTTTGACGCAACCTGGATCTGGGCGAAACCAAGTTCTTTTGCCTTGGCCAGCACTTCGAGGAACTTGGGATAAATAGTGGGCTCTCCACCAGAGAATTGGATGGCCGGGGTCTTGACCGGGCGTTGGGCCCTGAGGTTCTCCATCATCTTCACAATGACCTCAAAACTTGGCTCCACGACATAGCCAGCCTGGTTGGCATTGGCAAAGCATATCGGACATTTTAGGTTGCAGCGGTTGGTCAGGTCCACAATCGCTAACGCGGTGTGGCTGGTGTGCAGCTGGCACAAGCCGCATTCGAACGGGCACACCTTGGCGTTCGGGATGGCCGGGTTGGTGACTCCGGTACCATCGTAGGCGAACTTCTCGGCATGGAGATACATCTCTGCGTCGGACCAGTAAACATCAGTGATCTTCCCGTGTTCGGGGCAGGTCTTCTCCATCATGACCTTTCCGTTTGACTCAAATATCGTGGCCGGAATGATCTTCTTGCATTCCGGGCACAGCGAATCGGTCTTCTTAGGCAATCCCTTTTGCAGTGCACTTTCTTTGACGATCATGAAAGTCCCAGTACTCAGCGTACTGTGAAAAAGCATTTAATACTTATGTAGCTTCTCAAGCTACAATCGATGCTATGAACTTGATGGACATTCTAAGGCTGGACCTCCGGGAATTGGAGACGGAATATAGGAAACTTGCGTCAATATTGGAGAAATTGGGACTTTCTGATTATGAGGCTCGGACGTACGTCGCACTGGTGGTCAAGAACCATGCCACCGCGGATGAATTGGCCGACGTTTCCATGTTGCCCCGAACATCTGTCTATAAGGCACTTCGGACATTGGAGGAGAAGAATTATGTCACATCCACTGTCGGTCGTCCCACCACATATCATCCGGTCGCTGTGGAGGAGATACGTGCTCGCACGCTCACGGAGCTGAACGAGATGTTCGACAAGCTAGCTTCCATCAAAGGTATGCTCAGCGAGAAAGGGACTCCGCAGTTGGTATATACGATAATAGACAAGAAAAGGGTCATGGCCAAGATAGGTGAAATGATCGAATCCGCGAAACGGTCGATAATGTTATCCACCCCCGTGATCGCCGAGATACGGAGCGTGCACGGCCAGAAGTTCAAGGACGCAATAACTCGCGGGGTAAAGATCGTGATCATCACCATTCCCGGCGCGAAGGTCCCGGAGTCTACCGAGGTCCATCGGAAGGCCGACCTGCTGGCTACCGATCTGATATCCGATTCGGAAATGGCCATGATAGCATCTCCCGACCTGGAACTCTGCGGTTTCTCCGACAACCCGTTCATCGCCGAGCACCTGGAAAGATTCATGCGGATGGCCATCGGAAGGTCGAAGTGATCGGGAGCCTGTTGTAACCTGCATGTAGCTTTAGCCCTTATAGGGGGACCAGGGAGTGGCCCAGGCGATGAAAGCCAAGGTCACCGTTTTCCCCGGCAGGTCCTATC
>Ga0182021_10008907_pt1 | contig 11876 bp, 9 predicted proteins | sample 612E3MmetaG_FD_120493 | JGI IMG/M metagenome (GOLD analysis project Ga0182021, IMG submission 120493) | Permafrost microbial communities from Stordalen Mire, Sweden - 612E3M metaG (Illumina Assembly) | ecosystem: Environmental > Terrestrial > Soil > Wetlands > Permafrost | place: Sweden...
CGCAGGGCTGGCCCAGGGCAACCTTCGGCCGACAGGTCGGCAGGCCTGCCATGCTCGAGTCGCAGAATGCTCCATCGATGCACACATCAACACAGCCCATCGAGGTATACAAACACCCGGGACGTGGCCTGGCGGCCAAGGGGCTGATCGCGCGCTATAGTTGGGTTCGATGACGCTCTCACAGAAATACCAGAAACTGCGCGACCTGATCGCCGCCCATGAATCGGCGCTGGTGTGCTTCTCGGGCGGGGTGGATTCGACACTGCTTCTGCGCGTGGCCCATGACGTGCTCGGGGACCGGTGCACGGCGCTCATCGCGCTTTCGGCCACCATGGCCCAAAGCGAGCAGCGGGCCGCGCTGGACCTGGCGCGCGGCATGGGCGTGCGCTGTGAGATCGTCGACTCACACGAACTCTCGCGTCCCGAGTTCCAGACCAACCCCAAGGATCGCTGCTACTACTGCAAGTCGGAATTGCTCACCATCGCGGCCCCGGTGGCCGAGAGGCTGGGCTGCAAGGCCATCCTGCTCGGCACCAACGTGGACGATCTGGGCGACTACCGGCCCGGGCTGCAGGCCGCCAAGGATCATGGCGCCGCTCACCCGCTGCTCGATGCCGGGCTGAACAAGCAGGAGATCCGCGAATTGTCGAAAGAGCTGGGGCTCTCCACCTGGGACAAGCCACAACTCGCCTGTCTATCGTCGCGCTTCCCCTACGGCACCACGATCACAACCGAGCGCCTGCATCAGGTCGACGCCTTCGAAGAGGGTCTGCGCGCGTTGGGTTTCCGGCAATTGCGCGTGCGCTTTCACAATGAGGTCGCGCGCATAGAGGTCGAGCCGGACGCCATGCCGCGCGCCCTGGAACTGCGCGAAACCATCGTGAAGCTGGGCCGCAAGCTCGGATTCACCTTCGTGTCTCTCGACCTGGCCGGATTCGCCTCTGGCTCGCTCAACCAGCTCATCGGCATCCGCCCGCGCGCCAGCGCCGTGAAGTAGTCTCGTCAACGGTGACGAGAAGCCGTGAACGACCTTCTGGGTCTAGCGGCGCCAGGATCTACTTCGCGATCAGGCGCGCCATGATGACGCCATCGATCTTGCGCAGCTTCTCGACCTGCGCCTCGGCCACGTTGCCGTCGATGTCGATGATGTTGTAGGCCAGCTCGCCCGCGCTCTTGTTCATCATGTCGGCGATGTTGATCCTGTCGGCTGCCAGCACCGTCGTGATCTGGCCCACCATGTTGGGCACATTCGCGTTGGCGACCACGATGCGATGGCGGCCCATGGCGGGCAGCGCGCACGTGGGGAAGTTGACCGAGTTCTTGACGTTGCCGTTCTCCAAGAAGTCGCGCACCTGCTCCACCGCCATGACCGCGCAGTTGTCCTCGGCCTCCGGCGTGGACGCACCCAGGTGGGGAATCGGGATCACGCTGGGCAGTGCCAGCAGATCGTCGTCGGGAAAGTCGGTCACGTAGCAGGCCACTGTCCCGGCCTTCATCGCCTCGATCAGGTCGGCATTCTTGACCAGAGCCCCGCGGGCCAGATTGATGATGCGCACGCCTTTCTTCATCACCGCGAACTTGTCGCGATTGAGCATGCCCTTGGTCTGGTCCATGAGCGGGACGTGCAGGGTGATGTAGTCCGATTGGGCCAGCAACATGTCCAGGCTGGTGGCACGACGAACCGTGCGCGAAAGCCCCCAGGCCGCCTCGACCGAGATGTACGGGTCGTAGCCCGCCACCTCCATGCCCAGCGCCACCGCATCGTTGGCCACCATCACGCCGATGGCGCCCAGCCCGACCACCCCCAGTTTCTTGCCTTTGATCTCGGGCCCCACGAAGTCGTTCTTGCCCTTCTCCACCAGCGGCCCCACCTCCTTGCCCTTGCCCTTGAGTGTCTTGACCCACTCGATGCCCGGCACGATCCGGCGCGAAGAGAGCAGCAGGCCGGCCAGCACCAGCTCCTTGACCCCGTTGGCGTTGGCCCCTGGCGTGTTGAACACCACGATGCCGCGCTTGGAACATTGCTCGACCGGGATGTTGTTCACACCGGCACCGGCACGACCGATGGCCTTCACCGAGGCGGGCAACTGCATGCTATGCATGTCGGCGCTCCGCACCAGGATGCCGTCAGGATTGACGATCTCCGACGCGATCTCGTAGTGCTCGCGCGGGAAGCCCTCTAGGCCAATCATGGCAATCTTGTTCAGGGTCTGGATCTTGAACATGGTCACTGTGCACTCCCTCTGTGGCCGACGATCTTCGCGCCACCGGACAGGCATCCTGTCTGATATCGCCGCGTGCGTCTAGCCCCTCAATGCTGTGCGCCGATGCGATTGCCGCGCTACGCTATTCGCGCGCTTCCATTCACATTACTGGCGGCGCGCGGCCGCGCCCGCTACCCTATCTAGGTATGGCTCTCTGGGTGGGGCTCTTCCTGGGCACGCTGTTCCCCGCTGCGCCGACGATGGATCCCGCGGCACGGCCGGATCATGCTATCGAGGCATTTCCGGCCGAGGCGTTGGTCCCGGTTACAGATGAGCGGGCCCTACATCTGGTGCCGCCCTTGCGCGAGCGGAGCAAGAAGGAACTCTGGCTGGCTGAAAAGGCCCATCGCCCCGACGTGCACGTGACCGACGAGCAACTGCGCCCGCCGCGCACCTGTCGCGCTAGCAAAAAGCCGCCCGCACGCCAACCCTGCGCGCAGGCCGCCGAGAGGCTGGCGGGCCCCAAACCACCGGTGGGCGCGCGCGTGCAACCGCTGGCCACCCTGCACAACCAGTGGACGCGCGAGTTGATGAGCTTCATTCCCGGCCAGCCGTACCTTCACCGCTTCCGCGTGTTCCTGCGCGACCACTTCACCAACCAGGCGACCAGCGTGGACCCGGAGCTGGCAGATGTGCTGGTCTCGGCCGCCCTGCACTTCCACGCCCAGCGCGTGGACGTGGTGTCGGGCTATCGTTCGCCCAAGTACAATCTGATCCTGCGCAAGAAGGGCCACCAGGTGGCACGCGAAAGCCAACACACCCAGGGAAACGCAGTCGATTTCCGCATCCGCGGGGTGCCCACGGAAAAACTCCTCGGCTTCGTGCGCTCGCTGCGCCTGGGCGGGGTCGGCTTCTATCCGCACGCGCACTTCGTTCACAGCGATACCGGCCCGATCAGGTACTGGCAAGGATCGTAGCGCCAGCCGGACCAGAAACGGCGTCACGGCATGGCGCCAGAAATGCCAGAACAGTCCTGATTTCTAGTGCCGCGCTAAGAAGCCCGTGATCTCGGCGGTCGCGGTCAGGACCAGCAGCGCAACGGACCAGAAGGTGAAACTTTCCCATCTTTCGGGCCGCAGCGCCCGGCCGCCGCGTGCGCAGCAGATTCGCCAGGCGGCCAAAGGCACGATCAAGGCTGCGGTTCCTGCCACGGCCAGAGGCAGACCAGCCGCAACCAGGACGGGCAGCGCCGCGAAGGCCAGCGCAACGGCCGTCACATGCCAGCGCGCCGCTCGCAGACCGCCCAGGCGCACCACCAGGGTCTGCTTGCCCACCGCCGAATCCGCAATGGCGTCCGGCACCCCCACAGCCAACAGCATGGCAAATTGCAGACAGCAAACGGGGACGATGGCAAGCAGCAAGGTCCGCAAGCCGACTAGATCCGACGCCTGCAAGTAAAACGCAAAGAACGGCACCAGCGCGGTCACCACCAGGACGGCGTCAAGCTCGCCCAGCCCGGTCGAATGCAAGCGCAGCGGCGGAGCGCTATAGAGCCACGACAGCACAAGGATCGCCAGGGCAACCGGAATCACCATGCCGCCAGGGTGACGGCTCGCCAGCACGATCGCCGTGACGATCCCCACGGTCGCCGCGCCCAGTGCTCCGGCCAGGGCAGCCGGCCGCGGCACATCACCACGTGTCAACACGCGGCTTCCACCTGACCAGCGCGTGGGCGTGGCATTCGCGCGATCTGCTTCGTAGTCGAAGTAGTCGTTCGCATAGTGGGTCATCAATTGAAAGGCCGTGATGACAGCCTGCCCGAGCAAGTACACCGATGGGTCGATGATCCGGCCTTGCGCCATTGCAACGGCTGCGCCCAGGCCGTACAGGACGAACCCGCCCAACAGAAACAAGGGACGCCCGAGCCGGACAAAGGCAAACAGATTCCGCACTGCCACTGACAGCGGCCGCGGAATGAAGCGCGGCTTGTCAGCCATCACTGCCTGGTAGCTGGAATGGCCGAGAAGCACGGCCTCCTCGCTACGCACGCGATGGCGTAGCACCCAGACGTGGGCAGCCGACCCGAGCGCGGCGGTGAGCCAGGCCGCGTGCACCAGGGGCAACGCCAGCAATTCTAGAAAGACCGCCACGTAGTTGGGATGGCGGATCCACCGGAACGGGCCGCCAGAGACTGCGGCCAAACCGTCGGAGCGGCCCTGCCCTTCGGCAATGGAATCCATGACGGCCACGTTCCAGTGGGGGCCGAGGGTGGCGATCACCCACCAGCGCAGGGCACTCGCTGCCAGCAACAGCGCCAGCATGGCCCAGGCGAGCGCCGGCACAGGCGAGCGCCGGGTGACCCAAGCCTCGACGCCCGCTCCAACCAGGATGCCGATGTGCAACAGCACCATGGCGCGAAAGTGTGGCTCGGCTACCGCGGGCGCCCCGTGGGCGCGCAGCAAGCGCCGGTTCCGTCGCGACAGTGACAGCTCCGCCAGTCGGATCAGCCCGACCAGCACCAACAGGGCCGTGTACAGCGGAAGTGTGTGGGCTAGTTCCATTGTAGGAGGCACAGTTCAGTGGACAGGCCCGGCCCGAAAGCGCCCAGCAATCCGTAGGCGCCGGGACGCGGGCGATACTGTTTCATCCAGCGCTCGAGCACGAACAGAACCGCTGCGCTCGACTGGTTGCCATACTCGCGCAGCACGTCCCAGGAGGGCTGGGTTTTCGCACGGTCGAGGCCCAGGGCTTCCTCGATCGCGAGCAGGATGCGCTTGCCGCCCGGGTGAAAGGCGCAGCACTCCACATCCGCACGTCCGATTCCCGCCCGGTCGAGCAGACGATCGACCACGGCGCCGAAGGTGGCACGCAGGGTTTCCGGCAACTCTTTGGCCAGCACGACATGCAGTCCGTCGTCGCGCAGGTCAAAACCCAGCAGGTCCAGGCTGTTGGGGAACAGATGGGTCTCGGCGTCGAGCACGGCAACCCCGGGCGCCGATGGCTGCCCGGTCAGCAGCACCGCAGCCGCGCCGTCGCCAAAGAGAGCGGTCGACACCAGTTGCGCCGTGCTGGCGTCGCTGCGCTGGAAACTGAGGGTCGGCAGCTCGACCGCGACGATGAGCACATGGGCCTCCGGGTGCCCGGCCAAAAAATCGTGCGCCCGGGCTAGCGCGGCCGCGCCTGCCACGCAGCCGAGCTCGGTGATGGGCAACCGGCGAACATCGGGCCGAAAGCCCAGGTCCTGCGCCAGGTGGGCATCGAGCGACGGGATCATGAAGCCGGTGCAGGAAAGCGTGATGACCAGGTCCACTGCCCGCGCCGACACCCCCGCGCCCGCCAGGCAGTCCGCGGCCGCCATACGGCCCAGACGAACCGCGCTGCTGCAATAGAGCGCCATGGTGTCGGACAGTGAGCGAGGCACACTCAACTGATCGAGCGGCAACACGCTGAACCGCCGTTGCACCAGCGCATTGTCGAACAGGGCCATCACCGCGTCGAGCCGGTGGGCGGGAACCGGCAACAGCGGGCGCAGCGTGCTCTTCACGCTGTCTTGCTCCAGGCAGTGTTCGGGCACCGCAGTCGCAATCCCCAGGATCGTGCTGTTCCTCGTTTGCGGGCGTCTGTCCGAGTCTGCCGACATTTGGGTCCTTTCGCGACTACCGCGCTATTGCGCCACCCGCGGCCGCACCGCGCGCTGGGCGACGCCGGCACAGTGGCCGCACTCCTCGCATCCAGTGGCGTGGCAGCCCCCGGGCAGAATCACATCGTCAAGCGCGTGGTTGTCGATCGACCACGGCACTTCCAGCTTCATGAACTGGCGCGCCCCCTGCAGCAGCGCCAGAGCCCTTCGTACGCCCAGATGGCGAAGTGAATCCACCACGGGCAGCCGGCGGCGCCGGGGCGGCGATCCGCGCGGGCCGATGAGTTGCAAGAGATCGCCATCCCAGCGTCGGGTGTGGTACGCGCGCACGCGCTCGACCAGCGCCTCGGTCGAGCAGGCACGGTCCACGATCTTGAAGCTCGACGCGCCCAATTCCCGGTAGCGGTCCAGATCCTCGGGCCGGATGAAATCAGAACGGATCAGGTTGACCGGATCCCGCCGCTTCTCCTCCGTACACCAGCGCACGCAGGGATCCATGGGCTGGCTTCCGCGCCGGGACGAATGCGAGAGCCGGGCGACGTGGGTGCGCGCCAGCGGGCAGCGCAGGATGCAGCCGATATTGACCGGCACCTCGATCTCGGCGCGCGTGGCCTCGGCGATGCGCTTGATGCCGTTCAGATCGCGACACAGCACGTGGGTGTCCAGAGCGATGATGTGCGCGCCCAGGGTCTCCCAGTAGTGAGCCTGCTCGACGGTGGCGACCCCCACGAAGACACCCACCCGCACCCGCAGCGGCGTCTCGCGCGCCAGCGAAACCAGCCACGGATGCGCCACCGTTACCGCGTTCACACCCATGTCCACCGCCCGCGCCATCGCCCGCCGCAGCCGGCGCTCCAGGCGGATGTTCTCCTCGAATCCTCCCAGGCACGCCGGGTTGAGCAGCAGGTTGAATCCCAGCCCAGCCGTCCGGCAGCGAGCCACGTGCCGTTCAAGGGTGCGCCACGAGGTGGGCGGGATCATGGCGCGCGGCCGCCCGTGTCCAACCGGGGCGTCGTCGCAAGATCCGAACAACTCGTCCACCTCCATCCCGGCCATCCGGCCCGGAAGCTCGTCGTCGAAATTGCTCGCCACCGAAAACATCCAGTCCTCCTGCTTGCGTGTTGGCTGTCAGACTGACATGCCAGACACTCCGATGCACAGCCTATGGCGTCGTGGCGGCCGGTCCACCGGCAGGCCGCCTGCCGAGAACCCGCAGGACCGTCATCAGCACCAGCGGAACCACACCGGCCACGATGAAGATCGAGTCGGCGCCGATGCGCAGCCATTCCAGCACGTGAAACGTTCCCGTCATCAGGAAGGTCAACCGCCGGGCGTGCCAGTACCCGTTGGCAAGCGAGTCGGCAAGCTGGAGCACGCCGCCCGGGAAAAGATCGACGGCCATCATCAACCCCAGACCCAGGTTGAGCCCCCAGAAGCTGATCTTCACCAGCCGCTCGGTTCGCTTCCACCCGGCGTTGTCGGACAGACATCGCAAGCAGAATACCAGCACGGCCAGTGCCAGCAACCCGAACACCCCGAACATGGCCCCGTGGCCGTGATTGGCCGTGAGCAGCGTGCCCACTTCAAAATACGAGACGATGGGCAGATTGATCAGGAAGCCGAACACGCCAGCCCCAACGAAGTTCCAGAAGCCCACTGCCATCAAGAAGTAGATGGTCCACTTGTGGTCCGCGGCGACCGCACGCACAGAGGGCTCGGCGCGCAGGTGGCGCAGACGAATGAAGTCCCAAGCGTCGAGCGTCAGCAGGGTGAGCGGGACCACCTCCATGGCGGAAAAGCACGCCGCCAGACCCATGTTCAGCGTGCCCTGCCCGGTGAAATACCAGTGGTGGCCGGTGCCGATGATTCCTGCAGCAAGGAAGAGAATGGCGTCCAGGTACACCATCCGCGTAGCGGTGCGCACCGACACCAGGCCAAGCTGGCGGAACATCACGGCCACCAGCACCGTGGCGAAGAGCTCGAAAAAGCCCTCGACCCAGAGATGAATAATCCAGAAGCGCCAGTTGTCGATGACTGCGAAATTGGTGCGCGGGCCAAAGAACAGCGCGGGCAAGTAGAAGAGAGGAATCGCCACAGCAGCATAGAGGAACAGCGAGGCCAGTTGTCCGCGTTCCGGCAATCGCATCGCGGGCCGCAACGCCCGGAACATCAGCACCAGCCAGCCCGCCAGCCCTGCGGCCAGCAGGAATTGCCAGAATCGGCCCAGGTCCAGGTACTCCGAGCCCTGGTGCCCCAGCCAGAACCAGAGATCGCCCAGCTTGTTGTTGATGCCGAGGAATTCACCCCCCAGACTGCCCAGCACCACGACGGTCAGCGCGCCCAGCAACACAAGCACGCCCACGCGCTGGCCCTTGGGCTCGCCGCCACCCACCAATGGCGCCATGAAAAGGCCCCCGGCCACCCATGCGGTCGCGATCCAGAAGATGGCCAGCTGCAGGTGGTAGGTGCGCAGCAGGTTGTAGGGCAGAAGAGCTGAAATATCGATCCCATAGAAGGATCCCGGCTCCACCCGGTAGTGGGCCAGGCCACCGCCCACCAGCACCTGCAGCAGGAAAAGCAGAACCACCACGGCAAAGTACAGGCCCGCCGCGCGCTGGCTGGGGGTGATCTTCCAGTCGAGCAAGGGACTGTCGTACACATGCTGGGCCTGGCGCTCCCCGTGCCAGCCGAGATAATCGAAACGACCGACCAAGAACAGCACGGCGCCCAGGCCGGCCAGCAAGGTGATCAGACTCAACGCGCTCCACAGATAGGTCGAGGCGGTCGGGTGGTTTCCTGCCGCCGGGTCATACGGAAAGTTGTTGGTGTACGAGTAGTCCTTGCCCGGGCGCTGGGCAGTGGCAGCCCATGCCGCCCACGCGAAGTACGAGGTCAGTGCCGCCAGCTCCTTGGGGTCGCTGATGTATCCGCGCGCCAGCCCCGGGGCGGGATTGGGTCCCGAGAAGTAGCTCGACCATTCCCGCTTCTGGATCGCGTAAGCAGCGACTTCCCCCGCGGAGAGAACAAGCTTGTCGCTCTCGGCGTCGTAGCGGTTCTGCTTCAACGTGCGCCGCACAAGTTCTGCGGTTTCTGCGGCCGCGCCCATTTCCAGGGCCGCGAACGGCCGACCGAAGCGCACGACAGCAATGGTGTCGCGCATGATCTCGGTCAGGCGATGCAGGTACTCGGCGCTGTAATCAGGGCCCAGGTATGCGCCGTGGCCCCACAGGGTGCCGTGTTCCATGAGGGCGTACTTGAAGAAAACCTCCTGGCCGGCCTCGATGTCATCGCGGGTGAAGATGGTTGCGCCCCGCTCGTCGATCGCCTGGCCCGGGATGGGTGGCGCGTTGGTGTAGGTCTTGACAGTCACGAACGACAGCACCGCAAAGCCGATGACCATCACCAGGATCACGCCGTGGCGCCACCAAGCCGAGAGCGGGGAAGTCACGGGGGCTGGGTTGGTCATGGACTACTCCTCCAAGGGGCGCGGTTGTGGGGTTGGGATTCGATGCCTGTCGGCGTCCCGTTGTGTCGCAGAAAAAGCTGTGGGACGAGGATCTGCAGCAGCTGGTGGGGTTTCCCGATTAGTTGCTGCCTTCGGCGCGTTATACGTAGCTTCGTGGTATTCTACGTATAACTCGCCATGAACCATCGTCTGCCGCTGGAAACGCAAACACTGTATGCGGAGCTCTTGGAGCATCTCCTGGGCCTCGAGGCCCAGCGTTCGATTGGAAGCCTGGCGGGCTCGTTCACTGCGAAGCAGGTCAAGGGAGAAACCTACGTCTACTACCAGGCTTCACTCCCAGGCGGCAAGACTCGGCAATTCTACTTGGGGCGCAAGTCGCCCGCGCTGGATCGCCTGGCGGCGCGCTTCGCTCGCGAACACGCCGCTTTCGCGGCTGACGTTGCCCGCGTTGCGCGGATGGCCGCGCAGCTACGCGCCGGGGGCGCTGGCACGACCGACGCTGCCTCGGCCCGAGTTTTGGTTGGCCTGGCTGACGCGGGCGTGTTCGCGGCGGGTGGAGTCCTTGTCGGCACGCACGCGTTCATTGCCATCGGCAACCTCCTTGGCGTCCAATGGACGTCGGGATCGCTCAGGACGCAGGACGTGGACGTGGGGAACAGCCACGAGGTCGACGTGGACATCGCTGTTCCTGATTTGCGGGTTGACCTTCCGGCCGCGCTGGAGAATCTCAAGATGGGTTTTCTTCCCGTCCCGGCCCTCGATCCACGACGTCCCTCCACATTTTTCAAGGTTCGCGGACAGGCGCTGCGGGTCGACCTCCTCTGCCCCAAGCGTGGGGAGGCCGATGCCGCGATCTTCATCCCACGCTGGAACGCCGCCGCGCAGCCGCTTGCGCGTCTGGGTTTTCTCCTCGAATCGCCCGAGCGCGCCGTGATTCTTGCGAACACCGCGGCCCTGGTGAACGTCCCAACGCCGGCCCGCTTTGCCTTTCACAAGCTGCTGGTGGCGCAACTTCGCCCGGCATCGTTTGCGGCAAAGGCTGAGAAGGACGTCCTGCAGGCGGTTCAGGTGCTTGCCGTGCTGGTCGAGGATCGTCCCGGCGATCTGGCACTCGCCTGGGATGCCCTCGAAGCCCTCGGGCCCGGGGTCATGAAGGGGATCCAGCGCGGCCTGGCCGCGGTCGACAAACGCGCCCGCGGTCTCCGTACGCGCATCCGCCAGGCCACGGGAAGGTGAACACCCACCAAGCAGCGTACCCCTGCAGGCCGCTCCCTCCGAACCAACTTGTTTGGCAAGTTTCCTGTTGCGCAATTTCCCTATTGCGGTTCCGTTCAGGCCTGGATCCGCAGGTAGCGTTCCACCGAAGCGGCTGCGGTGGAGCCCTCGGCTGCGGCGGTGGCGATCATCTTAATCTTGCCTGGGTAGGCCACGAAGTCGCCGGCGGCAAACACACCGTGGATGGCGGTGCGCATGGAAGAGTCCACCGGGAGATGGGACCCATCCAGGGTCAGCTTCAGATCCCAATCGGCCAATCCGCCCAGATCCGGCGCCTGGCCCACGCTCACCAGCACGAGATCCGCGGGGATCTCCTGCGCCGCCTGATCGCGCACGGCCACCAGCACACGATCCAGCACGCCGTCGCCCCCAAAACCGACCACCTCCGCCTCGGGAATCACGTGCACGCCCGATGCGTCCAAACGCTCCAGCGAGTGCGGATACGCGCGAAGGCCCACGTGACGGTGTACCAGTGTCACCTCGGGCACGATGGCCTTCAAGGCAATGGCTGTGTCCACTGCCGTGTCGCCGCCGCCCACCACCACGGCGTGGCGGGCAACGATGTGATCGCGTGACGGCAGACGGTACACCAGACCGCGGCCGGCGAAACGATACTCGTCTTTCAGGCCCAGCTTGCGCGGCCGGAAACGACCCATGCCCAGTGCAAGCAGAACCGAGCGTGCCTTCACCTCCCGGCTGCTGGACCGCACGAAGAAGCCGACGTCCACCGCGTATCCGACCGACTCCACGGCCTCGTGCTCCTTCAATTCGGCGCCGAAGTGAGCCGCCTGCTCCGCCAGCCGTCGCGCCAATTCCCCGGAGGCCACGTCGAGGTGGGCCGGGAAATTCGTGACTGGCTTGCTGGGATACAGACTGACGAGCTGGCCGCCAAATGCCTGGGCCTCGAAGGTGATGCTGTTCAGGCCGCGCATGCGACAGTGCGCGGCTGCCACCAGCCCGGCCGGGCCACCACCAACAATGGCCACATCGTAGGGCACCTCCTGCCGCGCGACCAATCGTTCAGCCAAGGGGCTGTCCATCTCAATTTCCATCTCACGTCACCCCCTGCGACAGAGTCTGGGCCGGCTGGGAGTCGCGGCAAGGCCCACAGCGTCGCTCCTTTACTGCCGCCGCTCGAAGCTGCGGGTGCGCATATTCCCTCGCCCAGCGCAGCGGGAGGGCTAGGGTCATAGGTGCTAACCACTTTTTTGCCAGTGATCTCGCGAGGGTGTACGGGAAGACATGGAGACAGCATTACTGGACTGCGAGTGGCCACTCCTTGTGGAGGAGC
>Ga0182021_10008908_pt1 | contig 11875 bp, 8 predicted proteins | sample 612E3MmetaG_FD_120493 | JGI IMG/M metagenome (GOLD analysis project Ga0182021, IMG submission 120493) | Permafrost microbial communities from Stordalen Mire, Sweden - 612E3M metaG (Illumina Assembly) | ecosystem: Environmental > Terrestrial > Soil > Wetlands > Permafrost | place: Sweden...
GCCCCGGGTTCCTTTGTGCGGTCGAGCACCGCGATCGACTTGACCGTTGCAGGTAGAGACCGGGCCAAAGCATCAATGTCAAAGGGCCTGAAGAGCCTCACCTGAACGAGCCCTAATTTTTCGCCTTTTGCGTTGAGGAGTTTAATCGTGCTTAATACTGTTTCCCCTCCTGAACCCATGATAACGATTATGCGCTCGGCATCGGGGTCACCGTAATAATCAAACAGCTTGTATTGTCTTCCAACAAGACCGGCAAACTTGTCCATTGCCTTCTGGACAATAAGCGGAGTTGCATTGTAGAAGCTGTTTACTGTCTCCCTGCCCTGGAAATAGACATCGGGGTTTTGTGAAGTGCCCCTCATCATAGGATGGTCAGGGCTGAGCCCCCTCATGCGGTGGGCTATGACAAGGTCATCGTCGATCATAGCCTTCATATCATCAAAGCTAAGTTCTTCGATTTTCTGAACCTCGTGGGAGGTCCTGAAACCATCAAAGAAATGCATGAATGGAATCCTCGATTCGAGGGTGGCAGCCTGCGCAATGAGCGCAAAGTCCATTGCTTCCTGGACGTTCTTTGAGCAGAGCATTGCAAAACCGGTGGCCCTTGCGGCCATTACGTCGGAATGATCCCCAAAGATACACAGCGCTTGGCATGCAAGAGAACGGGCGGTTAAATGAAAAACAGTGGGGGTAAGTTCTCCTGCGATCTTATACATATTCGGTATGATCATTAAAAGACCCTGGGATGCAGAAATGGTCGTGGCGAGAGCACCTGTCGTAAGCGAACCGTGTACCGCTCCCGCAGCACCTGCTTCTGATTGCATCTGGCATACCGCAGGCACCGACCCCCATATATTCACTTTACCTGCTGCAGACTTCGCATCGCATATCTCCGCTATAGGCGAAGACGGAGTAATAGGGTAAATTGTGATAATCTCGTTGGTCGCATGTACCACATGCGCACACGCTGTACATCCATCTACTGTTATCATTTTTCTGTTCATTATAATCTCCTAAAATAGTTTATAGATTAATCCCTTTGCACACCGTAGTAATCCTTCTCATACTATTCCCCCTTCTTGACTCAAAAGACATTGTTGAATCTATTCGCGCTTTATCTTAGGCTTAATAAATAAGCTGCGACGAACAATTCAACTGGGGTTCCACTAATTCAAAGAGAAATACCCCAGCTCGGCAGGAGGAGGGCCTCGATCGTGCCGAGCTGAGGGAGCAAATTTATGCTTCAGCGGTTACGCTGCCCACTATTTAAGCGGCGGTATCGGGATTGCCCCGGTAAAGATATACGCCTGGAGCATCGCGATTATTCCGATTATCGCGGCTCCGGCAACCGAGTGCCAGAACACCGTACGGAAGATCGGTCCCAGAGAATGGGCGCGCTCTTTTGGATCGTCATAGCACGCAGCGCCAGCCACCATGATGGACTGGGCATCGATCATCTTGCCCATGACCCCACCCGTGGAGTTGGTCGCTACGATCAGTATCTCATTCAAGTGGAGCTGCTGAGCGGTGATGCGCTGCAGACTGCCGAAGAGGGCATTGGAAGCCGTGTCAGAGCCAGTGAGGAACACACCCAGCCAGCCAAGGTACGCCGCGAAGAACGGATACCAGAATCCGGCGTTTGTGAATGCCAGGCCGAGGACAGCATCAGTGCCGGCATAGCGGGTGAGGAACCCAAGACCAAGCACCTGTCCGATAACCAGGACGGGTATTGTCATACGGCGTGCCGTGCGCATGATGGCCTCTTTCCACTGGACAGCGTTCATCTTGAGCACCAGACCGGTCAGAATTGCGGCAGTGAAAACGCCGGTGCCCGCAGCCGAGAGCCAGTTGATCGTGAATTTGGCGGCTTCTGGTTTTGCCCCAACAAGAGCAACCGGAGGCACACGCATCACGAGGTTATGCAACGATGGCATCTCCCATGCCGGCAGCGAGAGGGTACCGGCAAACTTACCGCCAAGAAGGGTCGTACTGAAGGTGATACCGGCAAAAAGAGTATTCAGATACTTTTTAAATTCCGGCACGCCCCAGACGGCGCAACAAACGATCAGGATGGTCCAGGGAATCCATGCATAAACAGTTGCACCCACGGAATGCGGATACTTCCATTCATGCGAATCAGTCGTCTGCGTCTTCGTGCTCTTTCCAGCCTTGGCCAGAGCTTCACGCTCTTCACGAAGCAGGAAGCGGGTCTTGGGATGCCAGACGAATATCAGGAAAAGGGCTGTACAGATAACCGAGAACACACCCGAAACCACGTCAGTCATCAAGTGGAATTGCTGGGTACTTGATGAAAGAAACTGCATCAGGGCGAATGAACCGCCTGCGCACAAAGCCGCAGGCCATACTTCAAAGACTTCCTTCCAGGTGCCGCCCTCCATCTTCACAAAGGTGGCAATCAGCCAGAAGGGTACGAAAAGAGAGAGGAACGGAAGTTGATGACCAGCCATTGCAGAAATCGTAACCTCGTCGAGGCCGCTGACAGCAGCAAGCGTCACAATGGGTGTGCCGATGGCTCCCCAAGCGACAGGAGCTGTATTGGCCAAAAGGTTGAGAACAGCCGACTGGAATGGCTTGAAGCCGAGACCGACCATGACGGCTCCTGCGATGGCAACCGGAGTTCCGAATCCCGACGTTCCTTCGATAATTGCACCGAACGAGAAAGCGATCAAGACGCACTGGAGCCTGCGGTCGAAGGAAATATGGATAATGGAATCTTTTACGATTTCAAACTGGCCGGTGATGACGGTCATGGTGTAGAGGAACATGGCCCCCAGGACAATCCAGATGATACCCAGAAATCCTGATAAGGTCCCCAGCGAGAAGGCTGACACAGCCGTCGATACCGGCATACCGAACGGCCCGCAGGAGATGAGAAAGGCCGCAATAACGCCGAAAAAAGCCGCCCAAGGCGCGGAGATGCCGAGATGCCGCGTACCCATTTTATCCTTATGCGGGTGCAGCGCGATGAAATACAGGAGAACAAGAATCGGTACAGCTGCCACAATGGTGGAAAGAAATTCATTGCCCATTGGGTTGTAGTTTTGATAATACATTATATTCCTCCTTCAAGATAAACTTAGAAACAAACTATAAACACCTTTAAACGTCGTAAAAAATGCATACCAGTTGTGTTAATGTTTTACCTCCAGTCTCTTCAGAGCATTTACTGCGACAAGAAGAATACCTTTTTTCTGCGCCCCTCCCCCTTTCATTCAAATTTATAACTGCCCCCATCGTCATAAAACCCAGGTTTTCTAAAAATTGTAGTTATAAGATTTACAATAATCGGCAATACGCTTTTTGGAGTTTTTGAGCCGCTTCACGAGATCAATTCTGTATTGATCAAGATCGATCTTGATCTTGGCAACGCCGCTCTCCATTGCAGCCTTTGCGACTGCGGGAGCTTCCCATTCGATAAGGCGGGGGTCCAGAGCCTTGGGTATGATGTAATCCGGACCGAAGCTAAGTGACTTCACGCCATAGGCTTCCAGCATCTCCTGCGGCACCGGCTCCTTTGCAAGGTCAGCGATTGATTTGGCCGCAGCCTGTTTCATCTCCTCATTGATACTAGTGGCTCGGACATCCAATGCGCCGCGGAAAATGTTAGGGAAGCCCGAGACGTTGTTAACCTGGTTCGGAAAGTCCGAACGGCCAGTACCCATCATAAGATCTGGTCGTGCAGCTTTTGCATCAGCATACGGAATTTCCGGATCCGGGTTCGCCATGGCAAATATAATCGGGTTTTTGTTCATACTCTTGACCATATCTTGCGAAACCAGGTTTGCCTGTGAGAGACCCAGGAACATATCGGCACCCTTGAATGCATCCGCCAAAGAGTCATATTTCTTCTTGGTGGCGAAATAGCGTTTTTTCTGAGTGCTCACGTCGGTACGGCCCGCGTGTATATGCCCCTTCGAGTCGAACATGGCTATGTTTTCCAGGGTAACCCCTAAAGACAAGTAAAACATGCAGCAGGCGATACCTGCTGCGCCAGCGCCAGACACCACAACCCTGATGTCTTCCACCTTCTTACCTGAGATCTCCATGGCGTTGATAAGGCCTGCACCGGAAATAATAGCGGTGCCGTGCTGGTCATCGTGAAAGACTGGAATGTTCATCTCTCTCTTCAGGGTATCTTCGATATAGAAGCACTCGGGAGCCTTTATATCTTCGAGGTTGATGGCGCCAAATGTGGGCTCAAGAGCTTTGCAAACTGCAATGACAAGATCAGGATCTTTTGCATCCAGATTAATGTCGTAAACGTCGATGTCTGCGAAAGTCTTGAATAGAACACCTTTACCCTCCATGACTGGCTTTGCGGCCGCTGGGCCAAGGTTCCCCAAACCCAGGATAGCCGTTCCGTTGGACACGACTGCTACAAGGTTACCCTTGTTGGTGTACTTGTAAACGTCGTCGGGTTCGGCTGCGATTGCGCGGCAGGCTTCGGCCACCCCTGGAGAGTAGGCCATAGACAAGTGCTTCTGCGTTGCACAGGGCTTGGCCGGGATGACCTCAACCTTACCGCGGGGAAAAGTGCTGTGATAGTCTAAAGCTTCTTCTTTAGTATAAAGTGCCATTACATTATCTCCTGACTTATGAATTTGTCTTCGAGCAAAAGAATCTCCTGAAGGAGAATCTTCATCGACTCACAGAATTTTACAAACATATTCTTCCCAACTTCTTTCAACTTGCTCCTCCACAATATACTTGCCAAAAATACATAATCTGTAATGCCGGCTCTTCTCTGGGAGCTTGCTTATCTGCTAGAGAACCGATCCGCATCTGTCCTGGAAACCAAGGCTTGATAGAAGTCTCTTATTTCTCTTTGGGCTTATTCTTTAGCGCATCCCTCATCAACTCGCTAATATGCACTACCTTTGTTGCCAATCCGGACCGCCTCACTCCGTAGCTCAGCTGTATCATGCAACCCGGGCATTCGGTAGTTAAAATATCTGCTCCGGTCTTCTTCAGATTTTGCATCTTTCTGTCCAGTATCTGCATAGACTGCTGATAGTGCATCAGGTTATAACTACCAGCGGCTCCACAACATCGATCCGCTTCCGGCAGTTCCTTATAGGTCAGCCCAGATAACTTCTTGAGAAGAGTGCGAGGCTCCTTGATCAATTTTTGGTAGCGACTCATATGACACGGATCGTGATATGTGACTACCTTGCCCGAAAACTTATCAGCAGAAAGCTTATCTGGTGCTTCAGTCACCATAAATTCGCTAAATGATTTGACCTTAAGCGCTAGTGCTTCTGCGCGTTTCTTCATAGCAGCGTCATCCGCAAAGAGTTCGGGGTATTCCTTCAGGAATGATGAACAACTGCCACATTCTGTAATAACCACGTCGGTGTTGAGTTTTTCAAGTACATCGATGTTCTTGCGGGCCATCTTTCTAGCTGCCTCAAGATCACCGTAGCTATATGCCGGAACTCCGCAACAACAGTTGTCACCGATTTTAACTTTGGCACCAACGCTAACCAACACTTCCACTGTTGCCTCACTAACATCAGGTAACACATAGTTGAATGCGCACCCAACAAAGTATGCTGCACTCATTTTTGCCTTGGCAGGTTCAAAATTGAGGCCTGAGATCCTATCACGAAAAAAGGTCCATGGCAATTTTTCAATAATACCTTCGGCGTCTTTCATGTCCTTGCCAAACCAGTTCAAGATACCCATGGCTTTGGCAAGCTTGCTCATGCCTGTGTTTTTTCCAAAAGCGACCAAGCGAATATATCTTCCGAGCTTGTGTTGATCAGTCAAAAGGTTGCGAAAGAGAAACGTCATAATCTTGGACTGTCCTACTTTTTTTACATACTCAGACCTTCCTGTTACCACAATCTTGTCTGTCCGCACAGCTGGATTACAGTTAGCCACGCAGGCCTTGCAAAGAAGACACTCGAATAATGGATCCTTGTAATCCGGAGAAATCGCTGCATTATCTTCCGCCAATGCCCGAACATGCGCATTATGACCACGGGCCACGTTCATCTCGCTGCCGGTAATACCGTATATCGGGCAAACAGACAGACAGAATCCACAGCGATTGCATTTGGAGACTTCATCGTATACTTCTTCGTATGTTGGATTTTTTGAATGCATAGTTAACCTCGCTATAGTACCGGCGGGAATACACCCGACGGATCAAGCTGTCTTTTTATAGGTTGTAGTACATATTTGTTCAATGTTTGATCCACTCTCGGTCCCCAACTGGAGAGTATCGTCCGATGCAGCCGGACAGGCACTACGTATCCGTTTACGCTATCAGTAAGTCCTTTTAGTTCTTTGATATCATCTGCAGCAATTCGGCTAGCATAAACGCAGATCACTCCATTGCCTGCGTACAATACGGCCTTTGACTGCGGCAAAAGTTTCTTCGCGGCCTCCATAACGCGCGGACCTTTAGAGATTGGCACTGTGATCTTTACCGACACGCCCTCCTCTACGGGCTCTATTGCATTACGAAAAGCCTCCCGCAACGCTTGCCTGCCATCCTTCGATGATCCATTGCCACCGTATTTCCTTGCCATGTCAAGGAAGTCCCTAGACTCTCTTAGTATTGCCAATGGATGATCCTCAAAACCGGCAATTACGTGATATGCTCCATTGACCGATTCGACGACCACTCCGGATGGCAGTAAGAACGAGCCTCTCAGTGTTTCTAGAAATCGCTCCAGGTCATCGAGTTTCGTGAAGGTCCCGTCGCAGACAGCGGTAGCGCCGGGCATTGGATAGACACGCATGATGACGGAGGTGATAAGACACAGGCTTCCAGCCGATCCAATGAAAAATTTAGTCATGTCATATCCTGAAACATTCTTCACAACACGGCCGCCGAATTTTACCTCTGCGCCAAGAGCATCTAGAGCTTGTACACCTAAAACTTGATCTCGCACCGAACCGAAGCGCAGACGGCTAGGGCCACTGCTATTGGCAGCATAAACACCACCTATAGTGGCCTGATCGGAGAATGGAGGGTCAAGTGGAATGCGAAACCCTTTTCCATATCCGGCCAGGTATTCGTTGATAGCACCGATAGTCATACCGGCTTGAACAGTCATGTTCAGGTTAGACGAGTCAAATGAGGCCACGGCATTCATCTTAGTGGTATCCAGTGCAATATCAACATTCTCCGGCAGCACCCCAGTTGCAATAGATGTACCGCCGCCTACTGGGAATACAACAAGCTTTTCCCGTGAAGCCTTCGCCAAGACATCCTTTGCTTCACTTTCCTTTGAAGGCTGCTCAACATGCTTCACCCGTACACCAACGGACTCAAGTGCCTCCACGCTTTTGACACCTTTTATTAACCCATTCGTAGTCAATTTGCCATCTCCTTTCTAGGAATTAACTTCCCCGTGTTGCAAAGACCTTTAGGATCAATAGCTAGACTTATTCCTCGCATCATATTAATGTCCGCGTCTGTGAAAATAAATTTCATGTCGCTTAGCTTCTCAATGCCTATCCCGTGTTCACCACTGATGGTTCCGCCTAAATCTGCGCACGCCTTTAGGATTTCACTGCCAGCCTTCTGCACACGTGCCAACTCATCAGGGTCACGATCATCAAACATAATGAGTGGGTGTAGATTCCCATCTCCAGCGTGGAAGACGTTACCGATAGCAAGGTTGTATTTCTTACTGATTGCTTTCACCGCCGCCAAAGCTTTTGGCAACTCTGTTCTGGGCACTGTCCCATCGCAAACAAGATATGCAGGCCTGACTCGGGCAACTGCGCCAAAAGCATTTCTCCGCCCCATCCATAGCTCATTGCGCTCGTTAGCGTCTTTAGCCATGCGATGGCTGACAGCGCCGTCTTGCTCGCATATTTCTACTATTCTTTTCATTTGTTCGTCCATACCGTCCGTGAGACCATCAAGCTCGATAATTAAAACTGCCTCGGCATCAATAGGATAGCCAGCATGAACAGATGCCTCTACGGCTCTGATAACAACGTTGTCCATAATTTCTAATGTTGCAGGAATGATTCCATCGGCAATAATATCGGAAACGGTTTGTCCCGCCGCTTCAATTTCTTTGAATACTGCGAGCATCGTAACTACACGCTCCGGCTGGCGCATTATACGGCAGACTATTTTAGTGGCTATCCCCAGAGTACCTTCGGACCCGACTAAAAGACCCATGATGTCGGGGCCTGGAGCATCCAAAGACTTGCTTCCTATCCACGTTATCTCTCCGTTTGGCAAAACAACCTCTGCGCCGAGAACGTGATTGCTAGTGACTCCATATTTTAAGCAGTGCGGTCCCCCAGAGTTCTCTCCAACATTACCCCCTAGAGTTGAGACCTTTTGACTGGCTGGATCAGGAGCATAATAATAGCCCTTCTCTGCTAACGCATTCTGAAGGGTCAAATTAAAAATACCGGGCTCAACGATTACCCGTTCATTCGCCAAATCCATCTCTAAAATCCGATTCATCCTAGAGATCTCGATAACTGTGCCACCGTTAAGGGGGATCGTACCACCCGTTAGATTCGTTCCGGATCCGCGAGCTACATAGCTTAATCCATTCTCATAAAGCACTTTTACAATCTCGGCGACCTGTTGTGCGTCGCTTGGAAAAACAACGAGACCCGCCTTACCTTTATCCAAGCCGGCATCATAGCTATAAACTTGAAGGTCTGTATCCTTCCATAAAACATTGTCTTTCCCTGCAATTTGCTGCATTTTTTCACGAATCTTTGCATCCATCTTCACACCCCCCTGGAAACCTGGTTAAGTGTTATTTCGCTTTCATCATAAGCGGTAATCTCCGCTGTCATGGCTAGCATTGTCCGGGTGTTATCATAAACCGGAGTATCTACCATCTCACCCTTGAATGTCATGGCTACCTTGCCTTTGGCAAGAACCTTTTTCTCAAAAGTCTTTACTGCACCTTGGGCCCATTCGAAATCCGCTGCCGCTCGTGAATTAAACTTGTTGGAGGACTCAGTCTGACTTGGCTGAAGAAGCATTCCCCATGGGTATCCCATCTGCCGGAGTTTCGCCCTTTCAGCCGAAGAAACCGTGTCATCAAGGTTAGTAGTAACGATGCTGTGAGGTAAGAAAGGAGCCTTCTGCAATAGAAGTAGAATTATTTCCATGCATATAAAATACTGTTCACGGTTTCGTCTAAATTCATTTTTCGGACCTGTGAACTTGGAGCTGTTGGGAACTAATTTCGGTAGTGTGGACGAATAATGAAAGTGCGATGGGATTTTCCACGCAATTGAAGATCTGAATACGGCATCTCCCATCCAAGCTTCTGCGTGTACCTGGCTCCTCATTATGGGGCCTCCTCCTATGCGTTGTTCTAGTACCGTCTATCTATGCTCGTGCTGCTGAAGATAGATTAACAGGCACTTTGGCAGACGTTGTTCATCTCAGTCATATCCCGCTCGACATAGACATGCTTCGCGTATCTCTCAACTCATAATTGCTCTTCGTTCTCATTTAAGCGCGCTCCAAAAATACTTCCGGCTTTGCAAACTGTACCTGCCTGTCAGATAATGTCCTGGGAAAAGGAGGGAGAATAAACGCAATATTCGGCAGGGAAGCTTCTTATATAAGCAACCCTGCCAATATTGCACGTAACTACTGGTAATGCGAACCGCTAATGTATTCAAAACTTTTCCTTCTCCCAAAAGCGTCTCACTTATAAGCTACAATTTGATACAACTCTCAGGTTCGCTCCGTTACGAGCAACCTTGTTTAAGCTTTCTTGCGTTTTTCATCAAACGCGGCAATCTCCGCTTTAGTAGCAAGTATCATTCGGGCGTTATCGTAAACTGGAGTATCTACCATCTTGCCCTTGAATGAGACTGCAGCCTTACCTTTAGCAAGGCCATCTTCCTCAAAGGTCTTTACTACACCTTGCGCCCACTCGACGTCTTCCGGTGCTGGGGAATACATCTTGTTAGAGGGTTCAATCTGACCCGGGTGGATTAGCATTCTGCCTTCGTATCCCATCTGCCGTCCCTGAAGCACACTCTTCTCAAAACCTGCTGTGTCCTTGAAGTCAACAAAAGGACAGTCGATCGCAATGCAACCAGCAGCACGTGCGGATGCTGCAATATGCATACGTGCGTACAGCTGCTCATCCCCTTCGCTCGTCAGTTTGACTCTCATGTCCTTTGTGTAATCAACGGCTCCAAAAATAAGTGAATTAACACGTTTCGATGCAGTGGCAGAAGGGTAGGCGTTGATCACCCCCTTGGCTGTCTCACACAGGAGCTGGATGCTGACGGTGCCAACCGGTATATTACGTCTCCTTTCCAACTCTTCAATCTTCCATTCAAGACGCTTTACATCATCAGGATGACCACACTTGGCAAGACAGACGCCGGAAAGTCCTGGATGTACGATGGCCTCAAGATCGTCATTCGTCATAAGGGTCTCCCAGTTGTTGATTCTCACGTAAACAATAGCCCCTCCAGATCCCGCAAGTATCAGATTCTCCCTCACCAACTCCCGTGCTTTCTCCTTTTCCGCCGGAGGAACTGAGTCCTCAAGGTCAAGAGTAATAATGTCGGCCGGTAAGGCGGGAGCCTTCTGAATAAAAGTCAGATTGTTTCCAGGTACATAAAATACTGATCTCATTACTGGCATTTTAGTTCTCCTTTCTTCTTTAGAATGGTGGTTACTTTGCTCTAAGCTTGCCCTGTTTATTGAGTTCTTTTAGCTTCTCAGGTATCTCGCTAGGATTATCCACAACGATAATTCCAGCATCCTTGAGCCTCGTAATTTTGTCCTGAGTAGATCCACTACCGCGCTCTACAATGGCGCTAGCATGTGAGAATTTCATTCCAGCCGGAGCCCAGGCTCCAGAAACATAAATTATTACCGGCTTAGTAAACTTTCCTGACTTAACCAGTTGCGCTGCTTCTTCTTCGTGTGAGCCTCCCATCTCACCGAAGATGGCCACTGCATCCGTTTCAGAGTCTTCTTGAAAAAGTGGAAGAACATCAGAGAATGACATCCCAGTGACAGGCTCGGTTCCCACATGGATTACAGTACTTACACCAAACCCAGCCCTTCGAATGACATAGGGAAGTGTTCCCGATTGCCCGCCGCTGCGTGAAATAACTCCCACATAGCCAGGTACAAAATTTTCGGTTGAAAACTCATAGGAGCCGCCTAGCCAGCCTAAGGCCCCAATTCCCGGCGAGTTAACTCCAATAGAACCCGGTCCCAGCAACATAGCTCCTTTCTGTTTCCCGAGGTCCACCATTTCCAAAATGTCATATAGCGGAACACGTTCGACCGGCATGACTATCCATTTAATGTCCGATTCCAATGCCTCACAAACGGCATCTTTAAGGCCCGTCCCTGGGATAAACGTAACAGTCACATCAAAAAGGCCATGATTCTTAATCGCATCCTTAACAGTATTGTAAACGGGGATTCCATCTACATTCTCTCCTCCGCGACCGGGCGTCACGCCAGCTACTACGTTCGTCCCCATGCGGCGCATATACTTGGCCCGCATGGAGCCTTCTCTCCCAGTAATCCCCTGAACCAGAACTTTTGTTGTTTTTGTAAGTAAAATTGCCATTATTGCACCTTCCTTAGCTAACGGGTATCCCGAGTTTCTTACGATACTCGTCTAGTCCTGGAGTGGGCGCCTCAATCCGTATGGCCTTATTGCCCCTAAGCCAGCACTCATATTCACAAGCTAGGCACTCGGTCCCGAGTCGCTTGGAGTCCCCTTCTGCTGCAGGAAATGTATTATCCTTGAGTACCAACATCCCCCTAGCGTAAGTCTTACAAGCCGCAATACAGGCCTTGGAAGCGCAGTCTTTACATTTACTCTCGTCAACTTTCACTTTTATTGTTTGTTCCTGAAATTCA
>Ga0182021_10008909_pt1 | contig 11874 bp, 8 predicted proteins | sample 612E3MmetaG_FD_120493 | JGI IMG/M metagenome (GOLD analysis project Ga0182021, IMG submission 120493) | Permafrost microbial communities from Stordalen Mire, Sweden - 612E3M metaG (Illumina Assembly) | ecosystem: Environmental > Terrestrial > Soil > Wetlands > Permafrost | place: Sweden...
GCTTATTTTGGAAGGAATCGAAATCCCTGCTTTTTATTCTTGATTACTTGAAATACTTGTCAAGGTCTCATTGGCACACTTTATCAACCCACCGATTTGTGTGTGATTTTTTTATAATTTCCTGAGGTTTTCTGAGTGCCGCGAAAGAATACCCATCGCCAAAATGACAATATAATTTTTTTTGCGGAAAAACTTACTTAATTTTGTATGATTGGATTCGCTATAAGGAAAAGATGAAGACAAAACAATTGCAAAAATTTACTTCAAAGAGAGCAAGAAAAGCTGGGTTGAAAGTCATTCTTACCAACGCGCTGCAGTCGGGCCTTGGTTTGCTTCGTTTTTGGGCAGGATTGATGGTGATGATTTTCTTGGCTTTGTCACCGATTGTTTTGGCAGTTGATGGGCAGAAAGGAAAGGGAGAAGATGTTGTAGTACGCACTACACTTGATAACGGCCTCAAGGTTGTCATTGTCCGTATCCCGTTAGCCCCCGTCGTTTCCACGGTGGTGAATTATCTGGTCGGATCAAACGAAGCTCCGGAGGGCTTTCCCGGGACTGCCCATGCACAGGAACACATGATGTTTCGTGGCAGTTCAGAACTTTCAGCCGATCAATTGGCAGACATCGCCGCATTCATGGGTGGAATGTTCGATGCAGACACTCAACAAACAGTGACCCAATACTTCTTTACTGTTCCTGCAGAGGATCTCGACGTGGCTTTGCATATTGAAGCTATTCGCATGGCTGGCGTCTCAGACAGCGAGAAACTGTGGCAGCAGGAACGAGGGGCAATTGAGCAAGAGGTGGCGCAAGACCTGTCGAATCCGGAATACGTTTTTTATACTAAACTTCTATCAGCCATGTTTAGAGGTACTCCGTATGCCAACACACCTCTTGGAACCCGTCCCTCTTTTAATAAAACTACCGGGGCCATGCTTAAAAACTTTCATGATACTTGGTATGTGCCCAATAATGCGATTCTCGTGATTGTTGGTAATGTAAAACCCGAAATAGTGCTCTCACAAGTCAAAAAATACTTTGATTATATTCCTGCTAAAAAACTTCCCGAGCGGCCTGCTCTTCAGCTGAAACCGGTAACACCCGATACCCTGCAGCTGAAGACCGATTTACCTGTTGGTTTAGCCATTATCTCCTTCCGCATGCCTGGTTATGACAGCCCGGACTACGCCGCGAGCCAGGTTCTGGCTGACATACTGAGTAGTCAGCGCAGTAATTTGTATGCCCTCGTGCCGCAAGGAAAGGCGCTTTCAACAAGTTTCGATCTGAATACCCTGCCTAAAGCAGGACTCGGGTACGCGATTGCCGCTTTTCCCAAGGGTTCTGATGCTAAGACCTTGATGCAAAAAGTAAAGCAGATCTTGTCCGACGATATTAAGAAAGGTTTTTCGGCTGATCTGGTAGAAGCAGCCAAACGACATGAAGTTGCTGATGCGGAATTCCAAAAAAACTCGATATTCGGATTTGCCACAACGTGGTCGCAAGCCCTGGCGGTTGAGGGTAGACAATCACCTGAGGAGGAGGTGGAAGCTATACAGCACGTTACAGTAGCTGATGTCAACAGAGTAGCCCGAAAATATTTGGATTTTGGTCATGCCATTGAGGCCATTCTCACGCCGGAGGTTTCGGGCAAGCCGATTTCCTCCAAAGGCTTTGGTGGGGTAGAATCATTTGCCCCGCAGCAAACCAGGACCGTCAAATTGCCGGATTGGGCTGAGAACGCTCTGAAGAGGCTTTCCATACCTGCTTCCACTTTAAGCCCTCAAGAAAGCACGCTGCCTAATGGCATTAGGCTTATTGTGCAACCTGTTTCAGTCAGCAACACCATAAGTATATATGGTCATGTCAAAAACCAGCCGGATTTGGAAGCGCCAAAGGGGCAAGAAGGAGTGCAGCTGGTATTGGATCAGCTTTTTTCTTATGGGACCACGTCACTAGATCGTCTGGCTTTCCAAAAAGCTCTGGACGATATCGGCGCCAATGAATCTTCCAGCACCGATTTTTCCTTGCAGGTATTGACAGACCACTTCAACCGCGGTGTGCAGTTACTGGCTGACAATGTGCTTCATCCTGCACTTCCGGAACCTGCGTTTAAAACTGTACAAAAGCAAGTTGCCGGGTCAGTGGCCGGCCAGATCCAGAGTCCCGATTACTTAGCAGGCCGAGCTTTGAAAGCGGCCCTATTCCCCAAGCAAGATCCGACGCTACGTCAGGCTACCCCGGATACCATTGGAGCTCTCACCCTCAAGGATGTTAAGAATTATTATGAGAAGGCGTTTCGGCCCGACTTGACCACCATTGTGGTTATCGGCAAGGTAACGCCCGAGAAAGCAAAAGAGATAATCGAGCAATACTTCGGTGAGTGGAAGTCAACCGGGTCGAAACCTAACACGCTGCTCCCCAGCGTGCCACTCAATAAGCCCTCTACTATTAGAGTACCTGATGCAAGTCGAGTCCAGAACGAGGTGCTTCTTGCTGAGACCATTGATCTTACCCGTTCCAACCCTGACTATTATGCTTTGGAACTGGGTAACGGCATTTTGGGCGGCGGTTTCTATGCGACCCGTCTTTATCAAGACTTACGTGAGAAGACGGGATTGGTATACTATGTGTCGTCCAATTTTGATATAAGCAGGACCCGAGGCCTGTACATAGTGAAGTATGGCTGTGATCCGCAAAATGTGTACAAGGCTTGCGGTATCGTGAAGCAGAATCTGCAAAAAATGCAGAACTCATTGGTCGGTCGCGATCAACTGGAGCAGGCCAAAGCAATGTTGCTTCGGAAAATTCCCCTATCTGAGTCTAGTGTAAGCAGCATTGCTGAAGGATTTATTTCCAGGATAAACCTCGATCTGCACCTTGACGAACCAACGTTGGCTGCGCATCGTTATGTGAAGCTTAATTCAGAGCAAGTCCAATCGGCGTTTGCCAAATATGTGCGCCCCGATGCTTTGGTCCAAGTAACGCAAGGTCCAAATCCTAAGTAAAAAGTGCATTTAGAAAAAAACATCGACGAATATTTGCATAGGTCACGAGAGATTGTTTATCTTTTTCTTAATACCATTTCAGGAATAGTTTAAATAGAAACATCTTTTGAGTGAGGTGCCACTGTGTGGATCCGAGAATTCATGAAAAACTGGTTTCCGACAATTCTCTGGATGGTCTTTATATTCTGGTTGTCAACTGACACGTTTTCCTCAAAGCATACATTTAAAGTGATTGACCCGTTCCTCCGTTGGCTTTTCCCCTGGTTATCTCAAATGGATCTTCGTCACCTACACGCAATAATAAGAAAATTTGCACATGTTATAGAATATTTCATTTTGGGATTGCTTCTTTTTCGTACTTTTCGCAGCGATTCTTCTCTAACATGGCACCCAAAGTGGGCAATATGGGTCATTATCACGGTCATTTTATATGCCGTGAGTGATGAGCTCCATCAGTCCTTTGTTCCGTCCAGAACAGCTTCGATTGTTGATGTAAGTATTGATGTGGTTGGTGGCATTCTTTCCCAGATTGCTATTATTCTTCGGGTTAAAACCTGGCAACCGAATAAGAGTCAGATGCGGTAGTTTTTGATAGTTTCTGGTATTCGGAAAAACCTAATAAATTTAACCAGGCTGTCATCCGAGGAACTCCCTAAAAAGGAGTGCGGGTAACCTGCTCGTTAATCAGGCCCATGAGCATCTGGTTGTAGCTGTAGTGCCTCTGCGAATCATAGTAATGCATGGGTTCGGACCAGCCCCAATAGCCCACATTGCCTATAAATGAGGAATATGGGTATTTCTTGAACCAATCAATTTTCGCTTCTCTTCTACTGGAGCACTTGAGACTTTTTTTGAGCCAATCAACCTCCGCCTTGAGCTGCCCAATTTGGCGGTAACGCCCGGAAATCAAATTATCTTTTTCGTGATCTTGTCTCTTCCGCCCATCGGAAAACAAACTGGGCAACTCATAATGAAGCCGTTTACGCCATTGACGAACTTGATTGGCATGAACCCCAAACTCACTGGAAAGCTGGGCCAGGGTCTTTGCACCCTTACAAGCTTCCAGGGCAGGGGCTTTTAACCTTGCGCCCCTTCGAGTGCTTCCTTCCATACACCTCCTTGTCAGCATGGCAGGCTATCTCATGCCCCTTATTCCTCTGTCCAGTTTCTGGGGAGTATTGTAGTTTCCGGGGAAGACGAAGGATGGGGCAGTCGCTACCCCAAATCCCACGGGCATTACAACTTTTCTTTTACAGTTGAAAAAAACGAACCTCATATCCTGAAAGGCCATTGAATAAGTGGAAAAAGCAGTCATCTATATATTGAAATGAAAAAGATCGATTAATGGCAAAAAGACGGCAGGAGGTTGTCCTGAGGGATTGCGAAAAGGCTTTTGAGAGGGGAGTGAGGTTTGCAATTAACATTTGGTGTTAATTTTTAACAATCCCTAAATTTTTTAATGCTAAGACTTCAAGCAATAAAAGACCTGCCAGAAGAAATTAACAAACATAAAGAAAAATTCTTTGACAAACCCCCTCAAGAACGCTAAAAAAAATTAAAAATATTTTTTAGCAAATCCATAATCAAGGGGGGGGGCAAAAATCATGCAAAAGCAAAAAAGCCGGAGAAAAAAAATAATAGTCATCGAACACGAACCGAGAATTTTTCCGATAAGGAACCTTGCCCATGAAATCCTTTTTGCTTCGTTTCATTACCTATACCAATCAGTGGTTGGGAAATAACCGGTTCCTGCCTTTTGCCCTTTTTTCCCTCTTATACTTTCTGGGAGCGGTTGGGATAGCTTACTCAAAGCCTTTCTGGTACGACGAGCTTTTCTCCTGGCATATAGCTCAGTTTCCTAATTTTTCGGATATCTGGAATGCTTACGCTGCCGGTGACCCGCACCCGCCCTTATCTTATATCCTCATTCGCTTTTCTCAATGGGCTTTTGGTGAGGGGGAGCTGGCTACCCGATTACCATCCATTCTGGGACTTTGGCTGGGGATGTTTTTGCTTTTTCTGTTTATCAAAAGACGATATGGGAGTTTGATTGCATGCCAGGGCATTCTTTTTCTTGCTCTGACTCCTTGCTATCGGTATGCTTTTGAGGCAAGACCCTATGCTTTAATAATTGCTTGTTGCTGTCTCGGTCTTTTTTGCTGGCAGTTGGCAACCGAACACATTTGCCGTAAATGGGCATTCTTTGGCCTTGGGTTTAGTCTCGGGGCCGGCTTGTTTCTACACTTTTACGCTGTCCTTCTGTTTGTTCCTTTAATAATCGGGGAACTATCACGTTCGTTTCGGTCTAAATCGATTGACTGGCCTATCTGGATAGCGATGGCCCTGGGGGCATCTTTGATAATACCGTTGATTCCTATGATACTCAAACTCAAAGCCAATCCGTGGTGCTTTTGGGCAAAACCGACTCTCCATTCCCTTGCTACCTCAATTAATTGGCTCTTGCCTTTTCAGATTTCGCGGTGGTTTTACGCGATCATCTTTTTTTTGGGAGTTTTCAGGATTTGGTGTATACCCACTCCTGATAATCGTCGCAGCTCAAGATGCTTGACCGTTCCGTCTCATGAACTGATAGCAGCTCTTGTATTAATGCTTCTTCCCTTCTTTGGTTTTCTCGTTGCAAAGTTTTTAACCCATGCATTTACCCCCCGATACTTTCTACCTGCTGCTGTGGGAGTTACGTTGATTTTTTCCTTCCTGTTGTATCAAGTGAATTTTTCACCTCCTTGGGTGTCTTCGGTGTTTGCCATTATCCTGCTAAGCTTATTTATTTTTAGACAAGCAGGGGATTTTCGTGGACTTACTGGTGGTAAACCTGGGATAAACAAGGAAGTTATGCAGATTTTAAGCACTACAGGTGATGATCCTATCGTCATCGTTGATGCTCATTCATTCCTGGAATTTTCCCATTACGTCCCTCCGAGTTTAAAAAAAAGGCTTTTCTATTTGACCAACTGGAACGCTGCCATTCGGTATACCGGCTCGGACTCAAACGATAGAAGCTTAACTTTGTTGAGTAAAAAAGTTCCTCTGGGGGTTGAAAATTATCATTCGTTTTTGTCTTCACACGAGCGCTTCTTTTTGTTTTCCACCCGTGGCGGAAAACGCCATTTCTGGGTGGTGCCTCAGCTATTAGAGGACGGGGCTCGGTTTACCGGCAAAAGGGAAAAAAATGGCTATATAGTTCAGGAAGTTTTTATTAATCTTGCTTCTTCTCCGGTCTTAAAAAAGCCCAAAATCGTATCTGGTTTAAAAGAATGAACGAAGACCTTGAGTTAACGTTGATGGTCCCATCGCAGGGGAGGAGCATAGCATAATTCCCTTCCTGCATTAAGGAAGGGAACTCCACTATTCTTCGTTTTTAATACCAATCAAAAATCTTACCTGTTTTAATTCCTCCGTCTGCGCTTCTTCGACAAAGAGTGGACAAAATGGGATAAACTTAAGTTTGCACATTTAATGTCGGTTGGGGTGGAAAAGACGGCTATTATGTAAGTGTCAACCTCCCCTTTGCCCTAGCAATCCAGAATTTTTCATCATCATACAATGACAATTGTGGACACGTTATTGGGGGTAAGAAAATAAAAAAAGCGGGTCTCAATTCGAGGTCCCTTTTTATTTGATTAATGAAAGCCTCAATAGAGGGGGCTTATATTACCCGACTTTTTTTATAGACCTTCCCCGCAGGAGAAAGATAAACGCTGCTAAAACCGAATGTAGAGATACTAAAGTATATCCTGTTGGGAGGTCAAATTTGTAAGAAATAAATACCCCCAGAAGATTAACCAAGGTTCCATATATCCATGCAATTAACAGGGTAAGACGAGTGGTCATCATTATTGCGACTAAGGCTGGCGCAACAAGAAGAGAAAAAACGACCAATACTCCCGCAAGTTTTACCGAACTGGTTACTGTTATGGCAAAAAGCAAAAAGAAGCTGATATCTTTCCACTGATTCTTAAAAAATCTCCCGGTCAGGTAAAGAGCGATTCCTATTAAGCAGTAGATACCTGTAGTTGTGTAAATATCTTTTAGGGAAACGAAAAGCAAATCGCTGGCCAGAAGCCGCTGGAAATCCTCCGTGCCGTGGGGAGATTTGGAGAGGATTAGGAAAACGGTCGCAATGCCAAAGGCGTAGATAAGTCCAATGAATGCCTCGGAAAGCCTCTCGACCTTCGTAGCTAATGCTATTACAAAAGCTCCCAAAAAGGCGAAGAACAAAGAGATCGGATAAAGGAATTGGCCTTCGAAAAAGAGTAGAGAAAAGGCGGCGCCGAGTGCTGCCATTTGTCCAATAGCTAGGTCGGTAAAAATGATTCCCCTCTTTAAGATCTCCATCCCAAAGAAGGAGTGAATGCCAACTAGAACAACCGAAAGGAGGAAAGCGGTAAAAAGGATATCCATTATTGAGTCAACCTCCTGACTATTTCTTCAAAGAGCGAGAATACATCTTTTGCCTCTGGTATTGCACCGACATCATGGGGAAGGACAATATATTTTGCCCCAGTCTTTTCAGAGATGAACTGGGCGCTTCTTTTTTCATGATAAACATCCTGGAAGATGAATTCCACGCTTTGAGATTTTGCCGTTTCTATAAGTTCTTCTGTATGCCTAACGGTAGGCGGAATCCCCGGTTTCGGCTCGATAGTCCCTACATTGGATAATCCATAGGATAAGATGAGATATTCAAAGAGCTTGTGATATTCAATAACCCTTTTCCCTTTAAGAGTTGAAAGCCTCATATCCCATTCTTTTGTTTTTCCATCCCATTGTTTCAGGAACTCTGACAATTTATCTTCATAAGTCTGGCAGTTTTGAATGTCCAGACTACATAACTTACCTTTTATAGCCTTGGCCAGGATCGGTATGCGATAGGGGTCAAGATTGAAGTGGGGATTTCCCTCAGGATGAATATCCCCTTCAGCTCTGGAGACGGCTGTTGGCACTTCGATGAGATCGAGATTCTGCGAGAGATCCAACAATCCCCTCGCGGTTTGGATTCTGGGATTATTAGCCTGTTGAATGAGGATCGGAATAAAACCTATTTCCAAACCGGCCCCATTAATGATGAGTAAGTCGGCACCTCTGAGCTTGGCAATAAAAGAGGGTTTTGGAACGATAAAATGAGGATCTTCTGTCCCTTTTGCTAAAACAAAAACCTCAACTTGATCTCCTCCTATTTTCTGTGTGAGATCTCCTATATAAGGATATGTGACCACAACGTGTATTTTGCCATAAGAGAAACTCGGCAAGGATAAACTCAATAACAAGCCCAAAAAAAATATAATTTTTTTCATAGTTGTCCTCCCTTAAAAAGAATGGGCGCCATGTGCGCCAATGGCTATATTATATTGGAGAATAACCTCATTTTTTGACTCCCTCGTGTTGTTCCCAGCAAAGAGTGAATTTCCAGCAAACAATGAATTGTCCCGACTGAATTGGAGTCTCAGCATCGAAAATTCCGATAGGTGGAAATCAAGCATGGCCGAAAGTTTATTGAGGTCTCCGGGAAAGTTTTGTTTTTCTCCACTGAGATAAACATCGTTTTGATTCAAAAGATCATACCGGGCGCCTATCCGCCATCTCTCGGAAAATCTAAAGACCAACTGGGAATAAAAGCCGGATTGCCTCTTTCCTTCATCAAAGATACTCAAAGGTTGGTTTGGATTATCTGGTGCAAGGTTTGCCCCTGTTGTTAAATCCATATGACGGTACATAAACTCGCTTTGCCAGGAGACATAGCGATAGGAATCGATAAAATATTTGGCAGTTAAGTCTACTCCAAATATTTGGGTATCTCCATAAGAAGCTATTGGGGTAGTATCGTTGGTAGCGGTCAGCCTTGTCTTTCCTTGAGCATATGATAGGCCTCCCAAAAGAGAAAGATTGCCGATATCCATGGAAGACTTAACAAAGGCTACAAGGAGATTGGGTCGCTCGGTTTCGTCCTTGGTAAATTCCGGAAATCCATTTTTAGATAACGTAATCGCACCGGTTCCAAAACTGGCGTCATTCTCTCCTTGTAATATCTCAGCCCCCAATAAAAGGTAAAATGGGGTTGGAGCAAGCCAATTAATTTGAACTCCATTTTCATCAAGCCCCTCTTCCCCGAAGAAAGCCCGATTTACCAATGGGGCATCGGCGAAGTCCCAAACATGTTCATGCTGCGGATTTAATCTCCCAAAAGAGGATCTGAATTTACCTGCCTTTACTTGGAATCCGAGGGGAAGAGACGTTGTGGTAATGTAGGCCTCCTCAACCTCAACGCCGTCCTCAGAAAAAGGGATAGTAGCATTCAAGTCAAAATAGGGATCAACGGCGGAATGAAGGTAGAGCTCTCCATAGTTGAAATTAAAGCCTCGATTTTGATTATTCGATTCAATCCCGGAAGGGATAAATGCCGGAACTTTGAGGTGTTCAAGGGTTGCATCTTTAACATTTCTGTCCACATAAGATCCATCTAAGATAAAGGAAATGTCCGGAACGAATTTTGGTTGCGCAAAAGAATTAACTTCAAGGGTTTTTAGATTTTCCGAATATTTTTTATCAATCTGCTTCGTCCGGTCAGCAGTCTCTTCAACCTCTTGAGGTTTGCTTTGTTCAACCGTTTCCTTTGAACTCACTTGGGTCCCCGGTGGGCTGGCCGCCTGGGAAAGGGTGGCTCTTTTTTGCTGCCCTTTAAGTTCATTAATTTCCCGCTGCTGGTTTTCAATGGTGTTTTGTTGGACTTTTATTGTCTCTTCTAATGTCTTAAGCCTTGCTTCTATATCATCCAATCCGAATGATTGCCTCACAAAAACAAATGGAAATAAAAAAATAAGAATTGCTATCCTTTTCATAAACCCCTCCTTAAAAGATTTTCCTGGGATAATAGGATAACCTATCTTGAACTTACAAATTGAGAATGCTGGTTTGGAATGACCCGTTAAATAGAAGGAGGTGCTCGGGGGTCTATAAGATTTTTTGATAGGAGGGAAATGAGAATTCTGATTTTAGGTAGATTGTGATTAATGCTTTGGAAAAGGGGGTTAAAAAGGTTGGTGCTATTATTGGTTACAAGGGGTAGGTTAAGTACTATACAAAGCGGACAATCAGCATGAGAAGAAAAATTCTCATGATGATGAAAGGCTAAGACAAAAACAGAAATTAACAAAAGAATGATCAGGCCACATGACCATACTTTGGCAAACCTGAGAGGTCTTTGTTCGGAAAGGATTAAAGGTGACATAGCTCTATGAATTAACTTAAATAAGATGTTAGTTTTCTTTTTACTATCCTCATCCCTGCGTCCGCAAGGGAAAAGTTATCAGCTCTAAAACCGGAAGCAGAAATCCAAAAAAAATCTGAGATCTCGCGGAATCCTCATTTTTGGGGAGTGGAGATTTCTTTTTGACCTTACCAATAATTAGAAAAGAGGGGCAAGTTACTATCCCTATCTCCACAAAAAAAGAAATTATTCCTTTTAAAAAATGTTTCTGAAGCAGTTCTTTAATGAGTACACGTGATAACTCCCCGTATGGTTTGGGAAGTAATTAACTTTCACTACCCGAGAGGAGTCTGATGCAGTCGTATGCGTTAAAAAAAATAATTGAACCATGATATAAATTTTGTTAGACCACGCTTGGGTTTGCTTAGTTCAAAAAAAAGAATCTCCGTGTTTCTTGGTTGAGCATTTCTAGAGTTAAATAAATTTTACCATAGATAAGAAAAGATTTTTAGAATATTGACAAAAAATATTAGAATTTGGTAACCTTTAACCTGAGAATGAAAAGCCGCCATTGCCTCTCAGCACCCCGAGAGATGTGGGGTTTTTATTTGTCAGAATATTTCCTTTTGGTTGACTTTCTTCCTCTCAAAAGTTATAAAACAAAAAAATATTTACCCAAATAAGATGATGGTTTTGGGATGATTGAGAGGAAAAAGGTTTTTCATTGAATGAGAAGAAAAGGCCGGATTGCCGAATAAGAAAGGCGCCTGGCCTTTGTATTATGAGAAACAGCCTCGGAAGCGATTTTTTCCAAAGTCAAAAAACGACTGAGAAAAAGACAGTTTTTGTTTATATAATGTTAGCAATTGAAGGAGGAGTGCTAATGGGTTACTTTGATGATTTGTTTGATGGAATTTTCAAAACCAATTCCAAGGGAAATTCATTTTTTTATCCATGGGGGTTTTTAGGAAAAGGATATATTCTTCCAGACGCGAAAACTAAACAAAAAATGCTTAATGTTATAGCAAACTACTACATCATTTCATTCATTTTCTTGCTTGGTGTTGGTGTATATTGGGACTGGCTATATGCATTAGCCTTACTCCCAATATTTTTTATGTGGTATTATTTAACTTATTCCAAATTAACAAAAAAGCTTCTCGTTACAAATTCACGGTTAAACCTGAGAGAAAGTTGCAAAAATTCTGCAAACTCCCACAAAATGATCACCCTTTGGGCAATGTTTACTGCTTCGCTGGCATTCCTTTTATTTTTCCTTGTTCTACTGACTTCTAAAAAAACTGGCCTTATAGAATTTGCTGGCGGAATTTTTTTCGGGATTTGCAGTATTGCATTTGGATATATGATTAAAGTGAGAAACGCATAGCTATTCGCACGGCACTGAAGGTTTTTGAATCTACACTTCCCGCTTATTCTCTTCATGCCTCATTTGGTTATGTTTATTCTTTACTTAATGCGTGGCTTCTTGCCCGGAAGATTGCGGTGACATAGTTTCGCCTTTAGATGTGCCTTCACTTTTCATCTTCCCACGCATTGAGCATTTTTTCATCATTTTCTGCATACCTTCTATATCTATTTTTATTTCTACTTCTTTTTGTAATACCAAATCTTTGTCGTATTTAA
>Ga0182021_10008910_pt1 | contig 11873 bp, 9 predicted proteins | sample 612E3MmetaG_FD_120493 | JGI IMG/M metagenome (GOLD analysis project Ga0182021, IMG submission 120493) | Permafrost microbial communities from Stordalen Mire, Sweden - 612E3M metaG (Illumina Assembly) | ecosystem: Environmental > Terrestrial > Soil > Wetlands > Permafrost | place: Sweden...
ATCTGTCCGGTTTCGTCCGCCCCTTCGGTCGTCGCGGTTTCGTCGACCACCACTCCCCCGGTCTGTGGATAGACCGATGTGCTGCTGGTGTAGACAACTGTGCCAATCGGTCCCCGCCGCGCCCAGCCAGCGAGCGAACGCATGCCATCCAGGTACGATCGGCGGTAGCCGTCCAATCCCCCGCCGCCGGCGCTCACGCAATTCAACACGAACTCCGCTCCCGGGGCGACCCGCTCGTGCCAGTCATCGGTTGCGAGGTCGGCGACCACCGGATTCACGCCCAATACCCGGAGCTCCGCCGCCCGCGCCGGATTGCGCGTCAGCGCCTCCACCCGCAGGCCCGCTGCGCGCGCGCGCTGGGCCACCGCCGCGCCGAGATAGCCGCAACCGAGGATCACGAGTCTCATTTCTGGCGGACCCATTCGCCAGCACCATAACCAACGGAGTCGGTGAAGCGAGGAGGGATGTTTGACTCTGAACCCCGAACGGGGGACTCTGAACCCGGCACTCGAATCCCTGAACCCTGACCCAAAGTCCGCCTCCCATGCCCACCACGCTCGTTTTGCTGGCCGAAGGATTCGAGGAGATTGAGGTCTTCACTCCAGTCGATCTTCTGCGCCGCGCCGGCGTCGAAGTCACCATCGCCTCGCTGGCTGACCAGCGCCATGCCACTGGCCGCAATGGCGTCACGGTCCACGCGGATGCCGCGCTCTCGGAGATCGGCGGGCATCTTTTCGACCTGCTTTTCCTCCCGGGAGGTCCGGGAGTGAAGAACCTGCGCGCCGATCCGCGGGTGGGCCTCGTGGTCGGAAGCCACGCGACGGCGGGCAAATGGCTCGCCGCGATCTGCGCCGCCCCGACCGTGCTCAATGCCGCGGGCCTGTTGGCGGGACACCGCTACACTGCCCATCCTTCCGTGGCCGGAGAATTACCCGCGATTCTCTCCGATCAACGCGTGGTGGCCGACGGCAAGATCCTGACCTCCCGGGGGGCGGGCACCGCGCTCGATTTCGGGCTCTTGCTGGTGGAGAAACTCCTTTCCGCGGAAAAAGCCTCCGAAGTCGCCCGGTCGATCTGCGCCTGACGAGCCGGACCTTCCCGATCCGGCAAGGCTGCCCAATCGTAGCCGTCTGAATGCAATTGTTGGCAATCTCCCTCGGGCCCGCGCGAATCGATCGGCGTGCCTGTGTAGGAAGCCCGCTTGCGGGCGATTCTCCGTCTCCCATCGCGCGCAAGCGCGCATCCAACAGAACACATGGTTGGGAAAGCCGAGTTAGTGAGAACCTGCTTCTGATCTCCCTCCGCGGGTATTGGCCGCCAGCCTCTCGGAGGATCGGCGATGACTCGTCGCGTCCCTCAATGAGACATACTTCAGTCCAGGCACCCTTGTGCCGTTCTGCCTGTTTTGACAGAACTGGCTCGTCACGTGCAAAAGTTGCGCGTACTCTGAGGCTTGGAAAGGCTCGGGTGTGCCATACCCTGTCACGGTTCGAGTGTTTTTGAGTTCGTTTGAGTCGCCCCTTGCCGGTTGCTTCCACCGGAAGTGACGCGGCGAAGCTTTTATCCCACCCTGCATGTGCGGCATCGCCGGCCTAGTCAGTTTATGCGATTCTCTTGAGGAACGGCAGCTCGCCGTGGCTAGCATGTGCGAGGCCATGCGGCACCGCGGTCCAGATGACAGCGGCGAGATCAGTCGCGGTCCGGCAACGCTTGGAATGCGCCGCCTCGCGATCATCGACCCGGCCGGTGGCCATCAGCCGATGACGAGTGCCGGAGGCCGCTATCATCTCGTCTTCAACGGCTGCATCTACAACCACCGGGAATTGCGCTCTGAGCTCACCGCGGCCGGATATTCGTTCCGGTCGCAGTGCGACACAGAGGTGCTGCTTGCGGCCTTCGACCAATGGGGCAGAGACGGTCTTTCTCGCCTGCGCGGGATGTTTGCATTTGCCGTGTGGGACGACCGGGAGCAGGCCCTGTTCCTGGCCCGCGATGCGTTCGGCATCAAGCCGCTCCACTACCATTTTGACGCCACGCAGAACCGATTCGTCTTCGCATCAGAGCTCAATGCCCTGATTGCCTCCGGCCTCGTACCGGACCGTATTGATGCGGGCTCGGTCGCCGAATATCTGGCGTATCTTGCCGTGCCAGCCCCGCGGACGATCTACGAGGGAGTTCGCAGCCTGCTTCCGGGCGAATGCGCGCGCCTGGCCGGCGGTCAGTTGGAGGTGGACCGATGGTGGCATTTCCCGATCTCCACCAAGGACTCCGTCTGTCGGAGCGCCGAGGAGTTCCGCCACGAGCTGGGCGCGCGTCTCGATGATACCGTCCAAGCCCACCGGATCGCCGACGTTCCGGTCGGGGCATTTCTCTCGGGGGGAATCGACTCGTCGGGAATCGTGGCGCTGATGGCGCGGACGGGCGGCCAGCGGCTCAAGACGTTTTCGCTCGTCTTTGAGGAACGCGGGTTTTCAGAGGCCACCCCGGCGCAACGCACCGCGGAGATCCTCGGCACCGAGCACCATGAGACCGTCCTGACCGGCAGCCAGGTCGCCGCGGACATGGAACGATTGCTGCAGTCCTTCGACCAGCCCACCGGTGATGGGATCAATACCTACTATGTGAGCCAGGCGGCGCGGGCCGGCGGGGTGAAGGTGGCTTTGTCGGGCCTCGGCGGCGATGAACTCTTCGGCGGTTATCCGTCGTTTCGCGATCTACCGCGTCTCGCGCGATTCTTGTCGGTCTGGCGGTTCCTGCCGGTCGCGTTGCGCGGATTGATCACCGATCAGCTGGCCCGCGGCGGCGTCCGGCAGCGCAAGCTGGCCGACTTCCTCGCCTCCGCCCGCGACCTTCACGGCCTTTGTTCCCTCCAGCGGCGCGTGTTCTCGACTGCGCTTGGATCCGCTTTGCTGCAGCCGGAGGCGCGCGCCGCCGCCGGCGCCACCGCCCATCATCCGGCGCTCGAGCACCTGTCCCGCGAGCTGGCGGGGGCCGACGTCTTCCAGATCATCAGCGCCTGGGAACTGCGCACCTATATGGCCGACGTGCTCCTGCGCGACAGCGATGTCATGAGCATGGCGCATTCGCTCGAGCTACGCGTGCCGTTTGTCGACCGGCCGTTTGTCGAATGGCTCTGGGCCCAACCGGCCCGCTTCAAGGCCGGCGGGGGCCAGACAAAGGCTGCCCTGGCCGACGCCCTGCGCGGCGTGCTCCCGGATGAGGTCCTTCGCCGGAAGAAACGCGGTTTCACCCTGCCTTTCTCCATCTGGATGCGGCGCGAGCTGAAGCCGTTTCTGGACGAGACATTCTCAATCTCATCCATCGATCGCACGAGCCTGCTTGATGCGCCCGCCGTGTCGGCCTTCTGGCGGGACTTCCTCGCCGGCCGTGACGACCGCGAATGGTCTCGCGTCTGGAGCCTGGCCGTCCTGATCGCATTTCTGAACCGCCGCCCCGTCGAATGAGGACTTTGCTCCTGTGTCCCGAGTTGTTTGCCCGCGAGAGCGGGATTCAGCGCATCCTGCGGCTCTATCTGAAAGCGCTGTGCGACCTGGCGGCTCCGGGGGATGAGGTACGCCTGGTCGTGCTCAACGACCCGGAATTTCCCGCCGGCCTGCTCCAGTGCTACGCAAATGAAACGCTGACCGAGCGCCGGCCGTGCCATCGCGGCAAGATCGGGTTTATCTGGCGGGCGCTGCGCGCCTCCGCGGGCGTGGACCGGGTCGTGTGCGGACATCTGGGGCAATTGAGCGTGGCCTGGATGGCGCAGTGCCTGCATCCCCGGCTTGAGTATTTCCTCGTGGCGCATGGGATCGAGGTGTGGCGGTCGTACTCGTGGATCGAACGCTTCGCGCTGCGCCGGGCGCGGCGCATTCTGTGTGTGAGCGACTTTACGCGGCGCGAGATGCAGCGGCGGATTTCGCTGCCCGATTCGCGGTTCGTCGTCGTGCCCAACGGACTCGACCCCTCGTTTGACCAAGGCCCGGCCGAGCCAACGACCGCACGCGGCGATCCTCTCATTCTGACCGTCACGCGACTCGACGCGCGGGAACGCTACAAAGGAGTTGATCATCTGATCGAGGCAATGCCGGCCGTCCGGCTGGCGGTGCCCGCGGCACGGTTGCGCATCATTGGCGCGGGCAGTGATCTGCCGCGTCTCCAGGAACTGGCGACCAGCCTTGGATTGGCGGAGGTGGTGGATCTTGCCGGCTTCGTAGACAATAATGGCCTGCGCGCCGCCTATCGCGATTGTGCGCTGTTTGCGCTGCCGAGCCGTGGCGAGGGATTCGGAATCGTCTTCCTCGAGGCCATGGCGCATGGCAAACCCTGTCTCGGGGCGCGGGCCGGTGCCGTTCCGGAGCTCATTGACGACCGGTCGGGGGTCCTGGTGGACTTCGGCGCCGTTCCGCAAATCGCGGCCAAGCTCGTTTGGGCGTTGCAGCGCCCATGGAATTCGCAACAAATCAGGCAGCGCGCGGCGCAGTTCAGTTACCCGGTTTTCAGGGAACGCCTGCAGAACGCGCTGGCCGGTTGATCATGTCCATCCCCCTTTCCGAGAAACTGGTGATCGAGGCCGGTCGCGCCGAGCAGAACTACTGGCGCGACCTGTGGCGCTACCGCGAATTGCTGGGGTTCCTGGCGTGGCGCGACATCAAGGTGCGCTACAAGCAGGCGGTGCTCGGCGTGGCGTGGGCCGTCCTCCAGCCGGCGGTGCAGACGGTGTTGCTGACATTTGTGTTCGGCAAGCTGGCCAGGATGCAGGATGACAGCGCGCCCAAGCTGGCCTACCCGCTGCTCGTTCTGGCCGGGTTACTGCCCTGGCAGCTCTTCTCTTCTGCGTTCAGCGGGGCCGGCAACAGCCTGGTCGGCAACTCTCATCTGATTTCGAAAGTCTACTTTCCGCGCCTGATTGTTCCCATCTCGGCGCTCGCGGTGGCCCTCGCCGACATGGGAATCCTCCTGGTGATCACAGGTCCTCTCGCCTTGGCGGCCGGCGTGGCGCCCACGTGGCGCCTGCTCCTGCTCCCCGGGTTCATTGCGGCGGCGCTGCTGATCGCTCTCGGAGCCGGCCTTTGGATCACGGCCCTCACAGTGAAATACCGCGACTTCAAGTTCATCACGCCGTTTATCCTGCAGATCGGGATGTTCGTCACCCCGGTGGGCTACCGCACGGACATCCTGCCCAGCTGGCGGAATCTGCTCGCGCTCAATCCGCTGACCGGGGTCGTCGATGGGTTTCGCTGGTCCCTCCTCGGCCCCAGCTATTCGTTCGACCTTCCCGAGTTCGCGGCCTCCTTTGCCGTGGCCCTGATGTTGGTGGTCACCGGGGTCTGGTTCTTCCGCCGGACCGAGCGGCAGTTCGCTGACGTGATCTGATCCTCACAAATCCAGCGTCTTACTCGCATGGATTCCGCCTCGTCCTCCCCATCATGAAGGTTCTTGTAACCGGCGCCGCCGGTTTCATCGGCAGCCATACGGTGGATCAACTGCTGGCCGCAGGACACACGGTCACCGGGGTGGACAATCTGCGAACCGGCCGCCTCGAAAACCTTCGGCGAGCGAAGCAGTCGGCGCAGTTTCGGTTCTGGCAAACCGACCTCCTGGAGAGCAGGCAGCTCGATCGGATTGTCGTGGATGCCGCCTGCGAGGCGATCATTCATCTCGCCGCGATGGTCGGAGTGCAAGAGAGCATCGCCGATCCGGCTCTTTGCGATGCGATCAACGTCCGGGGCACTCAAATCGTCTTGGAGACTGCGCGCCGACGAAGAGTGCCGCGCGTCGTCTTTGCGTCGTCCGCGGCCGTCTACGGGGAACCGGTCTCTCTGCCGGTGTCGGAGAAGGCCCCCTTGTCGCCGCCCAACCCCTACGGCGAGTCCAAGCTCGCCGCGGAGATTCTCCTGTTTGCCGGTTCTCGTGGAGGCGGTCCGACAGTCGTTTGCCTCCGCTATTTTAATGTTTATGGTCCGCGCCAGGATCCGACGTCCCCCTACTCCGGGGTGATCTCCGTCTTTCAACACCGCTTGTCCACCGGCGGAACCGCGACGATCTATGGTGACGGCGAGCAAACGCGCGATTTCATTTTCGTCGGCGACGTTGCCCGGGCCAACCTCATCGCGGCAACCCGGCGCGGCCTGCAATCCGCCGCGCTCAACATTTGCACCGGAAAGGCAACCTCGCTGAACGAGTTATTCGCGGCGATACACACGCACTATCCCGCTGCGCCCGCTCCCGCCTATGCCCCCGCTCGCCGCGGCGAAATCCGTCACTCCCGAGGCGACCCGGCGCTCGCGCGGGACATTCTCGATTTCTCCGCAGCGACCACTGTGGAATCGGGCCTTGGGTCCCTGCTGGCTGACCACTCGCCAGCGGAGACCTGATCGCGGGCGAGGGCGTCTCAAGCACAAGCCGGATCGAAGAACCCATGGGCGAACCCAAGACGCTGGAGAACTCGTGCGGATCTTGCGTTATCCCAATGCTGGTCGCCGGCATGTTGGTCTCCTGGACAATCTGTTGGGCCGCCCGTTTCCCCGCGGTCATGACTCCCGATTCGATGGACCAATGGACCCAGTTGTCGACCGGACACTACAACGATGCTCATCCGGTCGCACATACCCTGCTGCTGCGCGCGGCGGATTCGGTCTGGCCGAATCCGGCGGCCGGGGTCGTTGTCCAGTTCGTTCTCATGGCCCTCGCCGCAGGTTATGCACTCGCCGTGGTCCGCGATCTGGTGCCGGGGCAGGCGATGGTCATTGCCGCCGGCGCATGGTTCATCCTCCACCCGGTCTGCGGGGCACTCCAAACCACCCTGTGGAAGGATGTGCCGTTCAGCAGCGCCTTTTTGGCTTTCACTGCGTGCATGGTTCGCATCCTCCAGTCGCGGAACCAGCCGCTGGCCCTCTTCGACTGGAGCGTGCTCGGGCTCTCGGGCCTTTGCCTCTGCCTATGGCGGCACAATGGGTTGGCCGTCACGATCGCCGGTCTTGCCTGCCTGGCGGCAATTCAACCCCAGCGGCACTGGCGACACCTCGCCTGCCTGGCTACCATCTTGGCGTGCCTGGCGGGTTTCAAGATCGTCATCGTCCGGGTGTTCCATGCGCCGCCACCTCCGCTGAGTGCCTCTCTGGCTATCCCCCTGCAGCAAACCGCCGCCATCATCGCTGCGGATGGTGTTGTAACAGATGCCCAGCGGGAAGGCATTTCAGCCATTTTGCCCTGGTCGTTTTGGAAGGGCGCCTATAGTCGCACGATCGTCGATCCGTTGAAATTTCACCCCCAATTCGACGCGCGGGTCATCGGATCTGCGCCCGGCCGTTATCTCACAATTTGGTTGGGGCTCTGCTGGCAAAACCCCGGGCTGGCGTTCCGCGCGTGGCTCCGCCAGACGGCGGTGCTCTGGGATCCGGTGGTTGACGCACGCGACACCTACCCTGTCGGCATCGTGGAAAACCGGTTCAATCTGGCGCCGCGGCCGCTCTCGCGGTTCCTCGCCTCCGCAGTCGATCGCCTGTTCCGCGCGATGGAACTCCCCGGGTTGGCGTGGATCAGCCGCCCGTCGTTGATTCATGCCCTGCTCCTCACGGCTGCCGGAATTTGTCTTGCCGGCGGCGGCCCGCCGGCGCTTGCGCCGTTCGTTCCCTGGGCTGCGGCCACCTTCGTCCTCTTCTTTTTGATCCCTTCGCCCGATTTTCGGTATTTCTATCCCGCATTCTGCAGCTTCCCGGTGCTCATGGCCTGGACGCATGCCTGCCGGCGCAATCGACCGGCAACTCCCTCCAACTAGCGCGATCGAATCATGTCCGCCGACCCCGTCATCCTCGTCGAGAACCTCGGCAAGCGTTATGTCATCGGTCATCAGGTGCGCCACGACACCCTGCGCGATGCGCTTGGCCACGGCTTTCGTGGGCTCTGGTCCTCGGTTCGCGGTCAGCGGGCCCATGGCCGGTCCTCCGAGGACTTCTGGGCCTTGCGCGACGTTTCATTCCAAGTCCAGCGCGGGGAGGTCGTCGGCATCATCGGCCGTAATGGCGCGGGCAAATCAACCCTGCTCAAGATTCTCTCGCGGATCACCGAGCCGACCCAGGGTCGCGTCGAGCTGCGCGGCCGGGTGGCGTCGTTGCTCGAGGTCGGCACGGGGTTCCATCCCGAACTCAGCGGTCGCGAAAATATCTTTCTCAACGGCGCGATTCTCGGGATGTCGCGCGCGGAAATCCGCCGCAAGTTTGACGAGATCGTGGCGTTCGCCGAGGTCGAGAAGTTCCTCGACACTCCGGTGAAACATTACTCCAGCGGCATGTATGTGCGGCTCGCCTTCGCCGTGGCCGCCCACCTCGAGCCGGAAATCCTCATCGTCGACGAGGTCTTGGCGGTCGGCGATGCCCAGTTTCAGGAGAAATGTCTCGGCAAGATGCGCGAGGTGTCGCGCCAGGACGGCCGCACGGTTCTGCTGGTCAGCCACAACATGTCCGTGATCCTCTCACTCTGCCAGCGGGCGCTGTTGCTGGAGTCAGGCCGCGCCGCCGCGATCGGCCTGCCGCAAACGGTGGTGGACCGCTATCTCTCCACCGCCACCGCCGCAACGTTTCAACGCGCCGCCCGGCCGCAGGCGCCCGTCACGATTCGCACCGGGGCAATCCGGCTCACGGTCGAACCGGCAAATGTCTGGATCAACGTCGAGACGATGATCGAGTCGCGCACCGCCACCAGCGCCGGCTTTGAGGTGCGGCTGCACGATTCTCACGGGCAGATTATTGCCTATGGTTCCCTGGGTACCTTCGAACCGTCCCGCATGCCGGCCTTGCGGCCCGGGGAGAACCACGTGCGCTGTCGATTCCCCGGCAACGCCCTCGCCAATGGACGCTACAGCGTCACCCTGAAACTCGTGCTTCCCTTTGTGGAGACCCTGGACGAGGTTCCCAACGCGTTGGCCTTCGATCTCGAGCTGCCGCCGGCCGCCGGCGCCTCGCACCGGATGTTGCAGGCGTGGGGTTGTGGGGCGTTTCTTCTCGCTCTCGATCGGACCGACTGAAGCCCGGAGCATCTCGTCTGGATGAGAATTTGCCTGGTCAGCCATGAATATCCGCCGGAGACCGGCGGCGGAGGGATTGGCACCTACCTTCTGCAAATCGGGTCCCTCCTTTGCTCAGCCGGGCACGCGGTCGAAGTGTTTGCCGGTACGGCTGGTCCGGACACCACCACGGTGACTGCGGGTGGGCCGGTGCTGCACCGCGTATCGGCAGCCGATTCACCCGGGTTTCGAGTCTCAGTTCTGCCAGCCTTTGCCGCCGCGCATTCCGCCCGTCCTTTCGATGTGGTGGAAGGGACGGATTTCGACGCTTCGGCACTGGAGATCAAGCGGCGTTTCCCCGGGTTGCCCTGCGTAGTGAAGCTGCACACTCCACGGTTTCTGATCGACGAAATGCATTCCCGCTTACCGACGACTGCCCAGCGAATCCGCATCCTGGCGGGAGCGTTGCGCCGCGGCCGATTTCCAAGGGAAGTCCCGATCCGCTCCCGTCCAGAGGCCCAGGCCGAGATCGCGGCGGTGGCAGAGGCCGACGAGATTGCCGCCCCGTCGCGGGCGATCGGCGCTGCCGCGACGACCTGGGCCACCCTCGACCCAGCGCGGATCTCGGTCTTTCCGTATCCCTACGTTCCGTCACCAGAACTGCTCGCCATCCCCGCCGGGACTTCCACCAACCGAATCACGTTCATCGGCCGGATCGAGCTGCGCAAGGGTGTGATCGATCTGGCCGATGCGATAGCCGAAGTTCACCGGAGCTCGCCCGGGGTTCGTTTCCGCTTTGTCGGACGCGAAATGCCGTCGCCCGTTGCCGGCGTCGGCATGCGCGCCTTCCTCGAACGGCGACTGGTTGGCCTTCGTAACCTTGTCGAATTCACCGGACCCGTGCCCCCGGAGGAACTCGCGCGCATCCTTTCTGAAACCGACGTGGTGGCCGCTCCAAGCCACTGGGAGAGCTTCGGCCTCGTCTGCTGCGAAGCCCTCGCCGCCGCGCGCGGAGTCGTGGCGAGCGCCAATGGCGGCATGGCGGAGATTCTGGTCGGCGGGCGTTGCGGAATCCTGGTGCCGCCGCGCCAGCCCGGCTCGCTGGCGGCTGCGCTGATCCGCCTGCTCAAGACGCCCGCGCTCCGGCAAACGCTCGGCGAAGCCGGCCGCCGGCATGTTCTCGAGGCCTACGGTGCGGAGACAGTCCTCGCCGCGCAGATTGCCAGTTACCGACGCGCGATCGCACGCTGCCCAGCATGAACCCCTCCACCAACCTACCCGCCCCCCTGGTCTCCGTCGTACTCTGTGCGCATGATCCGCGGAGGCATCATCTGCAGGCCACGCTGGAAGGGCTGCGCGCGCAAGATCTGCCCCGGGACCGCTGGGAGCTTCTGCTGGTCGACAATCGCTCGGCGGTGCCGCTCGCCAGCTACGTCGACCTGTCATGGCATCCCGGAGCGCGCCTCCTCATGGAACCCGAGCTCGGGCTCGCCCGCGCCCGCTGCTGCGGTTATCGAGAGGCCCGGGGCGGTTTGATCGTTCATTCCGATGATGACAATGTGCTGGCCGCCGACTATCTCCGAATCGCCCTGGAGATTCGGCAGGCTCATCCGGAGATTGGGACGTTCGCGGGCCAGGTGATTCCGCAATTCGCTGTCGCGCCCCGCAATCCACTGGAACAGGAGGCCGGCAGCGAGCGCCGGCTGGAGCGTGATCTCTGGTCGAACATCTTGGATGACAACCGGACGATGCCATTTGGCGCCGGCATGTGCCTCCGCCAGGAGGTCGTGCGCGCCTACCTCGATCAAGTCGACCGCGACCCCCGCCGTCTGGTGCTGGGCCGCGCCGGCAACCGGTTCTTGACCGGAGAGGACATCGACTTGAATTTCGTGGCAGTCCGCGCCGGCTACGGCACGGGGCTGTTTCGCGCCCTAAGCCTGGTCCACTTCATCCCCCCCGAGCGCATGAACCCGGAGCACGTGATCCGCTACCGGGCAGGCAACGCCTACTCGATGGTGATTCTCCACTTCCTGCATTTCGGCCAGATCAAGATCGAACGGCGCTCGCGCGCCGGCGCCACTTTCTTCTGGCTGCGGGTCTGGACGCGCATGACGCCCTTTGAGCGCCGCCGGGAAATTGCCATGCACCGCGCCCGCCGCGAGGCCGTGCGAGATTTGCGCGCCTGGGGCTGGCTCCAATCTCCGATCCCATGAGTCATCCACGCATCTATTTCTTCTGCCGCGAGGAGGAGAATTGCCTCCAGAACGACATCGTCGCCCTCGCGGAGGGTCTGGACCAACTCGGAATTCCGTTCTACGCCCGGGCCAACTACTGGCGAACCAGCCCTGCCTCCGCCGACTTCCTCTTCAAGCATACCCCTGAAGTTCGCCCGGACGATTGTGACGTCTTGGTGTTCCCCTACGCCTGGTTCACTTGGTACCTGGTGGGAGACCGCGAGCCGCGCCGCCGGGATTTCGTCGAGTATATTACTCGCCGCCACCGCTCTTACCGTACGGTCTATCTCGACCACAATGACGGCTACCAGACAGTCTCGTGGGAGCCGCCGTTCCGGCAGTTCGATCACATCTTTCGGGCCAAGTTTAATGCCCGCGCCTGGCAACCGGCAAACATGCTCCCCTGGGCTGATGGCCTTACTCAGCGGGTCGTCGACTTGACCGCCGATGCACCGCCGTTTCGTGAGCGTCGGCGAGTCGTCTATGTCTCCTACAACGCCTCGCATCCGTACGCCCACAGCTCCCGCACCGCCGCGGTCCGGCGCCTGCATCCGGCGCTGGCCTCGCTGCTCCCGGTCTACGAGCCGCCGTTCACCGACATCGGTACGCCGCCGGGGGACCCCTACGATCGGTTG
>Ga0182021_10008911_pt1 | contig 11872 bp, 13 predicted proteins | sample 612E3MmetaG_FD_120493 | JGI IMG/M metagenome (GOLD analysis project Ga0182021, IMG submission 120493) | Permafrost microbial communities from Stordalen Mire, Sweden - 612E3M metaG (Illumina Assembly) | ecosystem: Environmental > Terrestrial > Soil > Wetlands > Permafrost | place: Sweden...
ATGCACCGCTGCCGCAGGCCGCGTCCTGGTCAGCCGCATTGGCGAAGCCATCCGCGCCGAACCCGATTTCCGTGGTCGCGCCACCCGTGCCACTCTTCGAGCCCCCGACCCTGACCTGGTAGAGGTTCTTGGTGTACGTACTCAAGAGACGCCGCACCGTGCTGTGGGCCGCCACACAGGGGCCGCCGTCGTCCGCGTAGATATCGCAAGGCAATTTGCTTGTGGAGGTCGTCGAGTCGCCCGGGCTGGTGGCCCCGCCCGAGCCGCCGCTCGGCTGAGTGGTCCCGCCGGCACCGCCAGAGGCGCCGCCTGTCAAACCGGCTTCTTGCCCTGCTGCACCGCTGTCGCGATGGTCGGTGAGCTCGCCTCCTGCCAATGACTGGGTTCCACATGCGCACACCATACATACCCAGAGCGATGCCCAAGAGAATCGTGCAGCCATGCCGTCTTGCCCCATTGTCTTCGTCCTATTTGTCATACCTCTATATCGCGAGTGGAGGTCGCCACCTTTCAACGTGACAGTAGTACGCTGATGCCGGCGAACAAACGCCCTTCCGAGCTTGGCAGTGGCACCCTCAAGTTGGACTGCAGCTGTCTTGTGATGGCGATCTCTTGGCTAGCCAACCAGTACTGCCCGCCGACCTCAATCCATGGACGAATCCAGCCGGTTGCCGCTTCCAGACGCAGCGCAAGGGCCAAGCCGGGCGCGAGTGCACTGGACTGGTGATCGGGTTCGAAACCGTGCCCGGCAACGGTCGTGAAACCCGCAAAGATCTCCGCGCGCGCATCCAGCCTCACCCATCGCTCGACGAGCGCGAGCGTAGGCCCCAGCGACAGACCATACCGACGCCAGGAGACGGTCCTTGTCTCGATGGTTGCGCTTCGTGCCGTTTCTGCCGCGAATCCCGCGCGCAGCCCCCAGCGCCGCCCACGCATGCCGGCTTCCACGCGCGCAGCGCCGACAAAGCCGGCGCTGTTCACCGAGCTACCGAGCGCCACGGACGAGTCGAATTCCCGCCTTCTTCCCTGCGGTGCGGGCGGCGGGCTTTTGCCGCTGGTTTGGCCAGCCGGCGTGGACGGAGGAGGTGGAGCCATGGGCTTGGGAGGTGCGAGCACGCCCGGCTGCAGGAGCGAGATACCGGGATTCCGCTCGGCCGTCCAAGATGCGATGACCACGGCGGCGATGGTGGCGAGATCCGCGCAGGTGCCGCTGCTGGTGAGCCGGCGGGAAAACACCACTTCCCCGCTGAGGGAGCGCAGTTCGATCTGAAGGTCGAGCCCGGTGGTTTCGATCCAGGCAACATCTGGATAGGACGCCTCGGTAGTTGGGAGCAGCTCGGGCAGGATGGCCGCAACTTCGGCCGCGGTTGGGCAGCGACTCGTCCCTTGGACCTGAACCGGCGTCGCGTTCGTCGCCGCGAGAGTCAACGCAACGACAGCTGTCACCATCATGGTGGCGACGATAGCTGCCTTGTGGCCGGCCCCTGCGGGAATTCTTTCAGGTAGCGCTGGCGGTCCTGTTCCGCTCCGACCAAGTTCCCGGTCCGGGCACGACAAGACGCCCTGCCAAACAGTGCTCTGGCGACTTCATCCGGGGCGTTGCCATTGCTTGCGGACAACACGGCGTCGAAGTCGAGCAAGGCATCCCGGCAGCGACCGGAGAGCGAACGTAACTCGCCCCGAATCACCCGCAGCTCGCCGGTGTGCCCCTCCTGCCAGAGCGGTAGGCGATCGAGGAGCTCCAGCGCGCGGGCCTTGTCGCCGAGCTGAAGCAGGGCCTGCGCGCGGGCGGAACTGGCTTCCAGGGCGAGCGCGCCCTGCCCGAAGCGCCGATCATAGTCGTCGAGCAGGGCCAGCGCGTGCTTGGCATCCTGGTCGCGGCGAAGGGCGGAAAGCGCCTGCCGCAGAAGCCCTGCCTCTCGGGTCACGCCGTCGGTACGCACCTGCGACGTGGCACGGCCGCTCAACCCGGGCGATGTCGTTGCGGTTGGCAAAGGCAGCAACGGCAACGCTGGAGGTTCGACGGTCTGTGCGGGCATCGGAGGGACTTGCTCGGGCGGCCGATGCGGTTGGGTTGCCAGACTGCCCGAATGCTCGGCGGCGACCGAGCGCGACTTGTAAGGTGGCAGCAACGCTGGATGCTCGGAGGAAGCTGTGGCGGGGCCGGAGGGCACGGCCACGACATCGACCTCGGGCGCGCGCAGGCGAGCACCGGCTGGTACTGCTGGCGACTGCGGACGCCGGACTTGCGGCGAACGATGGCTGGCTGGGGGACTGTCGACCGCAACCGGGCGTGGCCAGACCCGGCGAACGACGTACGCGCCCGTCGCGGTGGCAACGCCCGACACGGCCAACCCAAGGGTCGCCACCGTGGCGACCCTGACGGCCGTCAGGATGTATCGTTGTCGTCGCGCCAAGGCGGAATAGCGGCGGAGTTGCGGCGTCGAGGCGCAGACCGCGAGAACCCGCAATTGGCGGGCAAGTCTTCCTTCGATGGAGCTCGGTCGCGCAAGGCTCTCGCGCAACCTTCGCGGATCGAACACGTTCGGACTCATCGCTCGCCTCGCTTTTTCAGTAGCTCCCGGTAGTGGGCCCTGAGTTTCTGTCGCCCGCGGTGCAGGTGGACCCAGACCGTGGCCAAGTTTGTGCCAGTGAGAGAGGCAATCTCTTCGCCCGACAGACCTTCAATCTCGAACAAGATGACGACGCTCCGGTACTTCTCTGCCAACCTGTCGAGCGCCGAATAGACCTCGGCCGCAGCCTCCCGCCGCTCCATTTCTTCAAGCACCGATGGCCCCTGCGCCTGGAGATCGGCCGCGTAGTCGAGCGGCATACCGCGCAGCCAACGGCGGATTCGTTCGCGACGTCGGTGCCTGGCTGCGATGTTCTGCGTGGTCTTGAACAGCCACGTCGTTAGCTGCGCCTCGTGGTGGAATTCGGGTAGTCGCGCATGTGCGACCATCATCACTTCTTGCGCCACGTCCTCCGCGTCGACCAGAGGCCCCCCCATGCGAGCGGCCCACCGTTCAAGGTCGCCGCGACGACGGCGAAACGCCGTCTCGAGGTCGAGCGACTCCGCATTCGCTGCGTCATGGAGGTGGCCGGAGCCTACAATCATGCAACTCTACTATCGCGCCTTTGGGGAAAAACCTTTCACCTTGGCCGTGGATTCGAAGAGTGGGTCAGCCAACCATGGCGCCCTCCCGCTTGTCTTTGGCCGACCGTTGTCCTACAAGATCCAGGTAAACGCCCGTTGCGGAGACTTGGAGGAATGTAGATGAGATCCATGCGTCCTGTCAGCACGATGGTCTTGGTTGGAATGTGGCTTGGCGGATTCTCGGCGTGTTCCTCGGTCCTGATGAACACCCCGGTGTCCAAGAATGCAGACGGGTGGGTCGTCACCTTGAGCCAGGTCAAGGAAGGCCCCGACGAGTACGTGGGCGAAGCGGCCGGCGTGACTCCCAGGGAGGGCGAGAAGTTCATTTGGACACTCGTGACCGTAAAGAACGAGAGCGGTCAGGAACAGACGTTTTCGTATGAAGCGTGCCTTCTGAGCGGGAAAAGCGAGGCTCGCCAACCTCTGATCATTGATCGGAATGCGGAGGTGAATTCGGCCGCCGACGGCTCCGAACCCTTTACTCCAGGGCAGGAGCGCACGCGAAAGTTGATCTACAAGTATCCCAAGGACCAGCGGCCGACCCGCATGAAATGCGGCGAGATCGTGCTCCCGATCCCGGGGCCGCGCTGAGGACGTGTCCCGCCATCACGCCGGGCAACGGATCGGCCGATTCTGACTTTCGGTCCATGCTGTCTTCGCGGAAGTTGCCCGGGGGAGGTCGCCGTGGATCAACCTGGGTGGGTCGCCCGACCATCGGCTATCCTTTCACTCTCCGCTGATTTCCTGAGGAGTCTGCCATGGAGCCTTTTCGCTATCACGTCTACGTCTGCGACCAGCGCAAGCCCGACGGCATGCCTTGCTGCTCGGCACGTGGCTCGCTCGCGGTCATCGATGCCCTGCGCCGCGAGCTGGGCGCGCGCGGCCTGGTCGACAAGGTGCAGGTCACGACCTCGGGCTCGCTCGGGCTGTGCCTACGTGGACCCAACCTGGTCGTTTATCCCGATGGCGTATGGTACTCCGGCGTCACGCCCGCCGACGTGTCCGAGATCGTGACCGAGCACTTCGAGAACGGGCGCCCGGTCGCGCGCCTCATCACTCACGACCCGGCCGCGCTCAAGGCCGAAATCACCGACCAGCGCAACCAGATGCTGGCCGCTCTCAAGGCGCGCGACGAGGCGGGCGTGGTACCCGACGATCTGATGGGCACGGTTCGGGCTTTTCAGGACAGTCGCGTCCTTCTTTCGGCGGTGGAGCTGGACTGCTTCACCACCGTGGCGCGCGCCGAGCCCGCGGCGACCGCCGGGGCCGTGGCCCGTGCTTGCGCCACCGATCCGCGCGCCACCCTAGCGCTGCTCAACGCGCTGGCCGCCATGGACCTCTTGACCAAGACCGGCGATGCCTTTTTCACCACGCCCAAGGCGAAACGCTTCCTCGTGGCCGGGTCGAAGGATGACGCCTCGATGGCCATCAAACACAGCCTCAGCCTGTGGCGGCGCTGGTCGACGCTGACCGAGGTCGTGCGCACTGGCCGCCCGGTGGCCAGCACCGAGATGGCCAACCTGGGCCAGGACTGGACCAAGCCTTTCATCGCGGCCATGCACCGGAACGCGGCGCTACGCGCCCCGCTCGTGGTTCGCAGCGTCGGCGCGGCCGGGGTCAAGCGTCTCCTCGACGTGGGTGGCGGTTCGGCGGCCTATTCCATCGCCTTTGCCCAGGCCAACCCCGAGCTTCGCGCCGAGGTCTTCGACCTGCAAACCGTGCTGCCCTTGGCCGAGCAGAACATCGCTGCCGCCGGTCTGTCCGGGCGCGTGCTCATGCGGGTGGGTGACCTGCGACGCGACGAATTCGGCCAGGGCTACGACCTGATCCTGCTTTCGGCGATTTGCCACATGCTGGATCCAGCCGAGAACCAGGATCTGTTCGTCCGCGTGCAGCGCGCGCTCGGCCCCGGCGGCCGCGTGGTCATCCAGGACCACGTCATGCAATCCGACAAGACCGCCCCGCGCGCCGGTGCCCTGTTCGCCATCAACATGCTGGTCGGCACGCCGGGCGGCAGCACGTACAGCGAGGCCGAGTACCGGGTCTGGTTGGGGCAGGCCGGTTTTGCCGAGGTAAGCCGCGTGGCCATGGCCGGCCCCAATGATTTGATGATGGGTCGTCGACTTTAAGGTGGGGCTAAAGCAGAAACGGGATGACGGCGCGGCGGGCACGTGGGTAGTCGGCGAATTGCTCGTGGTACCAGCGATGGTGCTGGATCGCCCGCGGCACCAGGTTGGCCGCGGTCCACACCGCGAAGAGCAGCCCCCCGGGGGACCAGGTGGCCAGCGCGAAGCCCGCCCACTCGACGATCTCGCCGAAGTAGTTCGGGCAAGACAGGAGACGGAAGAGCGGCCCGCGAGGAACGACGTAGGCGCCCTGGGAGGCGCGTCGCAGCCGGCGCAACTCGCGGTCGGCCAGCACGTGCACGAGAAATCCACCGAGAAAGAGACCTGCGCCGGTGAGGAAACGCGGCGATGCTAGCCACGCTGGCGATCGCGGCTCGGCGAGAAAGAACAGCCAGCGACCGTTGAGATAGGCGTTTACGACGTTGAAGAACGCGCCCGCGGCCAGCACGACCACGGGCATGGGACGAGCGGTGGCCGGCAGCAGCAGGGGAAAGACGACAGCTCGGTAGGCGTAGTGGCACAGCCACAGGCCGAGAAACACCGTGGCCACGCTGTCGCTCGTACCGCGGCCGAGGAGAAAGAGCAGGATCATGCCGAGCGGCGACGGCGCCTCCATCAACACCCACGCCAGCCGGGCATTCACGACCGGGCCCCAGCCCGGCCGGCCGTGCCTGCCGTAGGGCGCGGGCTGCAAGAGCAGGTAGGGCACGACCGAGATGGCCACCACGGCCCACGCGGCCCACAGCGCGAAATACGCCGAGAACGCGAAGCTCATAGCCGGCCCTCCGCTTTCATCCAGGCCCAAGTGTCGCGCAGGGTTTCGTCGATGGGCCGCGGGTGGTAGCCGAGGTCGCCTTCCGCTTTGCGGCGGCTGACCGGACACGAGGCGCGCAGCACGCGCAGTGATTCCGAAGTGAACGAAGGACGGCGGCCGCGCAGGCGCGCCCATGCCGGCGCGAAGGGAGCGGCCAGCCCGGCCAGCCACATGGGGGCGGCCAAGCGGGGAGCCGGCCGGCCGGTGACTTTGGCCCAATGGCGCGCGAGCTCCACCAGCGACAGGCGCGTGCCTGACAGCAGGTAGCGCTCGCCGGGCCGGCCACGCCTTTCGGCGGCCAGGGCGGCGGTGACCACGTCGCGTGCGTCCACGAAATCCTGGATCGCCCCGGCGATCAGGACGGGCAATCGGCCGCGGGCGAGGGCAAGCAGGACTTCGCCGAGGGCTGACGGCAGCAAATCGTATGGGCCAATGACCGCGGTGGGATTGAGGATCACGGCTTCGAGCCCGTACGCGACCGCGGCCAGCACCACCCGCTCGGCCTCGGCCTTGGCGAGGTCATAGGCACCGTGGTTGCCTTCACCCGGCCGCGCGAGCGGACAGGTTTCGTCGACCGCGGAAGCGCCAGGTGCCGGCGCGAACGCTTGGATCGAGCTGAAGTGCACCAGGCGCCGCACGCGAGCGGCGAGGCACGCCTGGACGGCGTTGCGCGTGCCTTCGACGTTGACTTCGTTGATCGCCGCCGCAGGTTCCCAGCCCGCCGAGATCTTGGCGGCCAGGTGGAAGACGGTGTCCACCTTCGCGAAAGCGCCTGTCAAACTGCCAGCGTCGAGCACATCGGCGCGGACCACTTCCACGGGTAGACCCTCGATGCCCTTGCTGGTCATGTGGACCAGGGCGCGCACGCGGCGGCCGTCCGCGAGCAGCGCTCGCACCAGGTTCGCGCCAAGATGGCCGGAGGCTCCGGTCACGGCCACGAGCCGCTGCCCACTCTCGCCGCTTGGTTCCGTCGTCGACACCATGTTCTGCGTTGGATGCCATCGTGGCGCGGAATCCCGGCCGCGTCCACCAGTCGGCGAGGGTGCATGCGTCGCTTGATCCGATTTCTTGCCGGAGTATCGTCCGGGCATGACCAAGCGAACGTTCGTTCTCTCGACTCTCGTTCTTGCGGCCGGCGCACTCCTCCTCCTCGCACCAGCGGCACGCGCCCTGGATCTGGGCGGATTGGCCGGCAAGGCCGCGGGTGCGGCCGGAAACTCGGCACGCGACAAGGCGGTCAAGGACGTCAACGCCAAGCTGCTGGCGGAAGGGCGCAAGAACCAGTGCAGCTTCAAGACCGACAGCGACGAGCTGGCCCCGGGCTGCGACGCCAAGGTGAAGAAGCTGTTCGATACCCTGGTCAAGGTGAAGCAGAATCTCAAGGTGTCGGGCGTCACGAACTACAAGTTCGAGGTCTCGGGCCACACCGACACCAGCGGGTCCGCCGAACACAACAAGCAGCTTTCCGGCAAGCGCGCGGCGGTGATCGAACGCCAGCTGATTGCGCGCGGCATCGCCAAGAACGAGATCATCTCCGTCGGAATGGGCTCGGAGCGGCCGCTGGTCAAGCCGGACGACACCCCGGCCAAGAAGGCCAAGAATCGCCGCTACGAAATCCAGTTGCGGTTCTAGTTTCCCGAAAGCGAAATTCCTTACAGAGCGTGCGAAGGTCTTGCTGGCGTTTCGCCAGCGGCCAGCGCGGCGCGATCGGTCACTGGCCGGGCGGCGAAGATGTTTTTTGTGAGGAATGGATGCGTCCGCGGGTCCAGGAGTGGCATCTATCCGTGCAGGACGGCGATGACATGGAACTAGCCAAGAAGAAGTGCGTGCCTTGCGAGGGCAGCATGTCTGCTCTCGGCCCGGCTCGGGTAGCTGACCTGCTGTCGCAGGTGCCGAGATGGCAGGTAAAGCCCGACGAGGGCGAGCTGCGCAAGCGGTTCCAGTTCGAGACCTTTCTCGAAACCATGGCCTTCGTGGGCCGCATGGCCGAGCTGGCCGAGGCCGAGGGTCATCACCCCGATTTCTGCGTGCGCTACGATGTGCTCGATGTGACCCTGACCACCCACGCCATCGGCGGCTTGTCCGAAAACGATTTCATCCTCGCCGCAAAGATCGATCAGCTGCGCCAGCTCAAAGACCGATGACTAGAGCTTCACCTTCTTGAACGCCCGCCAGACCAGCAGGTCGTAGACGATCTTGATGCCGCCGCCGAGGAAGAAGGGGATGCTGGCCAGAGCGGCCGAGGCATAGAGTGGACCGGCGAAGATGGGCGAGATGGAGGCGCCCACGGTGCGCGCGATGCCGGTCACGCCGGCCGCCGCCGCACGCTCGTCCGCGGGCACCAAGGCCATGGTGTAGGCCTGCCGAGTGGGTACATCCATCTGCGAGATGCTGAAGCGGAGCAGAAGCACCGCGATGGCGAGCGGCAGACTGGGCATCAGCGGCACGAGGAGAAGCAGCAAATTCGACGGAATGTGCGTCGCCACCATGGTCGCGAGCAGGCCGATGCGTTTCGCCAGTCGCGACGCCGTCAGGGCGGACAGCCCGGCCAGGATGTTGGCGCCGAAGAAGATGCTGCCGAGCAAGCTGGGCGAAGCCCCGAAGCGGCGCTGGAACCAGTAGGCGACGAAGGCTTGCACCACGAAGCCGCCCGCAAAGGCGTCCATGGAGAAAAGACCGGCCAGCTTGAAGATCTTGTTGCGCGAGGCCCCGAGGCCGAGATGGAACACGGGGATGCGCGGCGGGGGCTCCCCGCGAACCATGCAAGGCGCCTCGACGGCCGCCGACATGCGCGAGAAGAGAAACGCCAGGCCCCCGCCGGCCGCGGCGTAGACGCAGGCGAGCGTGCGGTAGCTGCCGAGGGTGCTGATGCCGTTGCCTTGCAGCGCCTCGGCCAGGGCGCCACCGGTCAGGCTGCCAAACGCGGTCGCGAACGAGGCGGCGAGGTTGTACCAGGCGAAGACCCCCGTGTGCCGGTCGGCGGGCAACGCCTCCGTGAGCGCGGCTTGTTCGACGGCGAGGAAGGGGCCGACTTCGTTGCCGCTCGGGCTGATCACGCCGACCGTCGCGGCCAGGAGCAGGAGCCAGAACGAGCGCGTGACCGCGAAAAGCACGCCCGCCAGAATCATCAGCAGCGCGCCCAGGACGAGCATGCGCCGCCGGCCTCGGCGATCCGCGCGCGTGGTGATGAGTAGGGAGATGCCGGTGTCTCCCATCAACGTGAGCGTGAGCAGCAGGCCGATCTGGCTCTCGGACAGGCCGCTCGCCGTCAGGTGGAGCACCAGCACGACCGACAGCAACCCGTACGCGAACATACGCAGGATGCGCGTCGCGAACAGCAAACGGATGTCGCGGGTGGGGCTGGGGTTCTCGGCTGGCACGGCCGTACTTTCGCACAAGCCGCCCGACCGTGCTCCGAGAAGAGCGGACGCGCACGCCCGTGTGCCTGTCACCCGCGGGATGGTAATATTTCACTCTTTGCCGAGGAGGACCACCATGCGCCAGTTGTCGCGTCTAGCTATTGGAATCGCCTGCGTCGCCTGGGTGGCTTGTGGGGGAAATGGGAGCAGCCAGTCCGGCTCCGGAGGCAGCGGTGGCACTTCGACCGGCGGAGCCAAAGGCGGCAGTGGTGGGGGCAGCGGTGGCGCGAGCGGCGGCAGCGGCGGCGCGACCAGCGGCAGCGGAGGTGCGACCGGTGGCGGCGGCGGCGCGACGGGTGGCAGCGGAGGCGCGGCCGGTGGCAGTGGCGGACAATCGACTGGGGGCAGCGGCAGCGGAGGTGCGACCGGTGGCAGCGGTGGCGCGAGCGGCGGCAGTGGCGGACAAGCGACTGGCGGTAGCAGCAGCGGCGGCGCGAGCGGCGGCAGTGGCGGACAAGCGACCGGCGGGACTGGTGGCGTGGCCGGCGGCAGTGGCGGAAGAGCGACTGGGGGTAGCGGCGGCGGGAGCGGTGGCAGCGGAGGGCGAGCGACGGGCGGCAGCGGGAGCGGCGGTAGTGGCGGTCAGCCGACCGGCGGTACCGGCGGTGCGACCGGCGGGACCTCTGCTGGCGGGGGTACGAGCCGCGGCACCGGCGGAGTCGCGGGTGCAGGCGGCACGACCGCTGGCACGGGCGGGGCCGCGACCGGTGGCGCCGCGGGCACGGGCGGCACAACTGGCGCGTGTTCGACCTCGGCCGATACCTGTCCCGCCCCCAACGGCGGCGTCACCTGGAACTGCGAGAAGCGGTTCGCCTACGGCGTGAACTACGCCTGGTCCTACTTCGCCGGCGACTTCGGCGGTATCTCGGCCTGGAGCCAGCAGGGCGTGGCCGGCGCCAAGGCCGCGCGCACCACCGACATGACCGACATGAACAACAACGGCGTGGACGTGATCCGCTGGTGGATGTTTCCCGACCTGCGCGGCGACGGCATCAAGCTCGACAGCAACAAGTCCCCGTCGGGGCTGGGCACCACCGTGGTCGACGACATCAACGCAGCCCTCGACATCGCCAAGACGCTGGATCTGCACATCAAGCTCACGCTGTTCTCCTTCGACAACTTCTGCGCCGATCGCACGGACAGCGGCCTGACCATCGTCGGCTTGCAGCCCATCGTGACCGACGCCACCAAGCGCGCGGCCCTCATCGCGAACGTCGTGGTGCCCATCGCCCAGGCGGTCGAGGCCAGCCCCAACAAGGATCGCATGGTCTTGTGGGACGTCATCAACGAGCCGGAGTGGGCGATCTCGGGCTCGGACGGCTACGGTGACCAGAGCTTCGATCCGCAGTCTCAGTGCAGCGGAGGCACGGCCATGCAAACCATGACCTTCGCGCAGGCGGAGACCTTCGTGAAAGACGTGGTCACGGCGTTGCACGGCGAGAGCTCGGCGCCGGTCACCGTGGGCAGCGCGGCCGTCAAGTGGGCCAAGGCCTGGAGCAAGGTCGGCATCGACATCAACGATTTCCACTGGTACGGCTGGGTCGATCAGTACTATCCGCACACCCAAACCCCCACGCAGTACGGCGTCGCAGACAAGCCGGTGGTGGTGGGCGAGTTCCCGCTCAACCCCGCCAGCGACACCTCGGGCCAGGCCTTCGGTGGTATCACCTACGGCAAACTGGTCGACGACTTCCTCGCCGCCGGCTACGCGGGCGTGCAAGCTTGGGCCTTCTCCGACACAACCAGCGCGGCGTTCAGCTGGGCGAACGGCCAGGCCAACGTCAAGGCGTGGGCCGATGCCCACCCCTGCTACACACATTACTAATTCCATGCGAGGGCTGATAGCGATCCTGGTCGCGGCTGGCTGTGCGAGCAGTGGCAAGCACCCGGCTCCGCCGGTCCAACCCGCCGCGCTGGATGAACCGTCTCTGATGGCAAGGTTGCGCGCCGACGTCAAGCAGGCGCCCGCGTCGGCACTGTCGCTGTCGGACGAAGGCGAGCAAAGGTTCGGGGATTCAGCCGCGGCCGAGGAGCGGCGGGCGTTGGCCATCTCCGCCCTGATCAATCTCGAGCGCATCGGCAGCGCTCGCTCGCGCGCCTACGAGTTCCTGCGGCGCTATCCCGATGGGCCGTATTCCGCCAACGTGGCGGCCATGACCGGCGTGCATCTGACACCCGAGGGACCGGCGGAAAGCCGCCACTAGGGTCGCTTGCCATGCGTCGCGCGTTCAACATGGGGTTCTTCATCTGTGCCATCGCTTGCGCGGTCGTCCTCTACACGCGTCTACGGCAGCGCAAGCCGACGGCGGTGGCGGACAAGCCCTCGGCAACCGCGCCGCTAGCCGCGCCCAGCCCC
>Ga0182021_10008912_pt1 | contig 11872 bp, 7 predicted proteins | sample 612E3MmetaG_FD_120493 | JGI IMG/M metagenome (GOLD analysis project Ga0182021, IMG submission 120493) | Permafrost microbial communities from Stordalen Mire, Sweden - 612E3M metaG (Illumina Assembly) | ecosystem: Environmental > Terrestrial > Soil > Wetlands > Permafrost | place: Sweden...
GTCCAGAAACTCGGTCTTGCCAGCGTTGTCGAGATATATGCGAGTTTCCTGGATCTCGATGACCGTGGCATCGTGGACCTTGCCGCCCACCGGGTATGGACCGATGGACTTGACCTCAGTGTCACGAATGACGGCGATCGACCACTTGATGCCGTTGGGCGGCGGCGCATACATGATGGCCAGCAGCGCGAGGGGAAGCGCGGTCTTGACTGGTTCTGCCGCACTGGGCTCGCTGACCCCGCCATCGGGATGTGGCTCGTCTAGGATCGGAGGACAGGTCGAACAGAAGATGTTCCGCTTGAGTATCCCCTCCGTCTGCTTGCTGCCGCCAGCGGTCGTGGGCTCGGGCCGTCGCGCCTTGCTGGCCAGGGTTGGCGGCGAGGGTATCGACGCAACCAGCTTGGATTCGATCGCGCTCGCGGCCGCGCTGCCTAGAAAAGTTGCGCACAGGGCGACGACGGCAAGGTCGAGCGCCCAGAGGTACTTTCTTAGCAGAGTTTCCACGGCTTCCTTGAGCGCAAGAGCAACACCGGGGCCAGAGCGCGTGGATATTTTCTTTGTAATTACAACAGGTTATGTGGATGAGCTCGACGATCTGCTTGCCATTTTGGCAATGAATTCCAAGAGAGAGGGCGGAACGGAGCGCGCCGCAGCGCAGAGAAGCACCAGCGGTTGAGAGAACAGGGGGGAGAGGAGACGGCACAGAGCCGGATCGGGCAGGGGATTCCAGTGACAGAGATCGGCCGAACCGGACGCTTTTCGCATCCAACCGCGCTGGGTGTAGAGGTACGCGCGTTCCGCTACGTCTCTGGCTCTGTGCCCTCTCCTCTCCCCTCTGTTCTCTCAGCCGGCGGCCCCTCCTTCTCCGCCTCAGCGCCCTGAGCCGGCGTCCCTTCCTTCTCCTCCTCCAGGCGTCGGTAGATGGTCCGAGTCGCGATTCCCAGCAACTGCGCGCACAGGCGTTTGTCACCTCCCACGTGTCCCAACGTCGCGTGGATCACCCGTCGTTCGATTTCCCCAAGCGGCGTCCCAATCGCGAAAGTGATGCTTCTTTCGTCGCTGGCATTGCCCTGGCCTGTGCGCACCTCGACGGGCAGATCGTCCAAGTCCACGGCGGTCCCGCGTGACAAGACCACCGCGCGCTCGATCGTGTTCTCCAACTCGCGCACGTTGCCCGGCCAATCGTAGCGCACCAGAGCCTCGGCCGCGGGGCGGGCGAAGCCCGCCAGATGACGGTCGTTCCGCTCGCCAAAGAAGCGCAGGAAGTGCTCGGCCAAAAGGGGAATGTCGTCGCGCCGTTCGCGCAAGGGTGGCACGCGCAGGGCAATTACATTGAGCCGATAGTAGAGATCCTCCCGGAAGCGACCCTCCCGAACCGCACCGCGTAGGTCTTGGTTGGTGGCCGCGACCAGGCGTAGATCCACCTTGGTTGTCCGGCCGCCCAATCGCTCAACCTCGCCTTCTTGCAGCACGCGCAGCAACTTGACCTGCACGTGGGTTGGGATTTCGCCTATCTCGTCGAGGAAGAGCGTGCCACCGTCGGCCTGCAGGAAGCGCCCGTCGTGACGCTGGATGGCCCCGGTGAATGCGCCGCGTTCGTAGCCGAAAAGCTCTGCTTCGAGAATCGTCTCGGGCAGTGCCGCGCAGTTGACCGGAACGAAGGGACCCGACGCACGCGGCGAAGCAGCGTGAATGGCCCGCGCCAGCAATTCTTTTCCGGTTCCCGATTCGCCCAAGAGCAACACCGTGGCCATGGAGGGCGCCGCCTGCATCACCGTCTCCATGGTGCGGCGCCAAGCCAGCGATTGGCCGATGAGGGTCTTCTGCCGTTCGGCGGCCAGTTGGGCGCGCAGCGAGCGGTTTTCCTGCAGGAGGTTGCGTTTCTCCAACGCCTTGCTGACCGCACGAACGACATGGGCGCGCTTGAGCGGCTTGGTGACGAAGTCGTAGGCACCCTGCCTCATGGCATCAACGGCGTTCTCCACCGAGCCGTAGGCGGTCATGAGTATGGTCTCGGTTTCAGGCGAGATGCTGCGACTGGCCTTGAGCAGATCCAGGCCGGACATGCCGGGCATGATCAAATCGGTGAGCACGACAGAAACCGGCTCGCGGCGCAGGATCTCAAGCGCCTCTCCACCGCTGCGCGCCGTGAGTACACGCAGCGACTCGCGCTCGAAGATCTTGCTCAACGAGTCTACGATGCCTGGCTCATCGTCCACGACCAGGATGGTCGGGGCGGCTGGATCTCGGGCCGCGCTGGCTTCGGCTTCACTTGTCACGTCTGCAGTTCCTCGTGCTGCTCTTCAAGGCGGATGCCAGATGTCTCCGACCTGGCTGACGCCGCTCAACTAGCCGGAAATACAACGCTATTCAGGCGCGGCTTTTTGCAGGGGTCGATGGAGTGCCATCTTGACACAGGTTCCGCTAGCCCGCCCGTCTTCTTGTCACTCTAGCTCGTCATGGCGTGACCGGGCCAACGAAAGTGGTTACGCTGGTCGGGACCAGGGTGACGGTCACCGTTGTGCCACCGGTCAAAGTGCCGATGTTGGCGATGTTCTCGCTGGCCGAAGTGCGGTAGCCGGTCATCTCGCCGAAACGTCCCGAGTCGATAGTCAACCCGAACGCGATCTGGGAAGTTCCCGCATTGATCGCCACCACCGCCACCTGGTCCCCGGCCGGATTCTTGAAGGCGGACAGGTAAACGTTGGCGGCCGGATTTGCCACGGCGTCGACGCGGTGCCAATCAGGACGAACAAAACGGCTGTACTGGCCTAGAGTGTACAGGCGCTTGGGCACGGTGCCGTTGGGGTTGACCAGGAATCCGTTGCCGCTGCCCCACGCCCACCAATAAAGGAACGCGCTCATCTGGCCGACCACCAGGTCCATGTGAACCAGCCGCGCGACCAGCAGCCCGTCGGTCATGCTGGTGTCCTGGGCCCACGCTGCCGTACTGAACTCTGTCATCCAGATCCCTTTGCCCGCTGCCAACGACTTGGCCAACACCGGTGTCGTGTACGAGGTGGCGTTGCTCTTCGTGAATTCGTACTGGTGAACCCCCACCACGCCCAACAGGGTGGACGTGTTCGCGTCGCTAAGGAGGGGAACAATCAGATCCTCTTTCACGTTTTGGTATTCGGGCGCCATGATCTTCAGGTTGGGAGACCGAGCGAACACGCCCTTCCTTGTGAACTCTGTCTTCAGCGTCGCGAGGAAGTCGTGAAACTGTGCCGCCGTCCAGTTGGCCGATTCGTACGTGCATTGAAAGTTCGGCTCGTTCTGCAGCGAAAGGACCGACAGATCCACGCCGAACTTGCCCTTGTATCCCAGGGCATAGTCCGCCAAGACATCGGCGTAGTCAGCGTAGTGGCTGGAATCGAGCGTGCCACCCACTTCGGGCTTCGAATAGTCCATGGTCTTGTAGCTGTCGCTCACCTTCCATTTGCTCACGCTGTTGTTGGGTGGCGTCCAGGGCGTGCTCATGAACCTCGTGACCTGATAGTCCGCCCCCTTGGCTTTGATGTCGTTGATAAGGGCGCTGGTGTTGGTCAAGTCCCAGCCGAACCAATTGAGCGAGAAGGTCTTGCTGCCATCGGCAGCGGTGGTGGACTTGTAGGTGCCGTCGGCGTTCTTGTCGATGAACTTGTCGTCGTTGGAGGAGTTCTCTCGAAATGGGATTCTGTTGCGCAGCATGGATAGTCCGGCCCCTTTGGTGACGCTGAAAAGGGCGTCGTAGACGGCGGTCTTGGCCGAGGCGCTGGGAGGATACAACCAGGCGTTACTGACCCCGAATCCGTCGATCACCTGCATGACCTGCGAAAGCTTCACATTTGCGCCGGTGTTGGTCGCGCGGGTTCCGCCCAAGGTCGTCCCGCCCGAGCCAGTCGTTCCCCCCGTCGTCGCGGCTCCGCCCGTGCTCGTGGCGCCGCCGGTTCTAGCCGTGCCCGTGCTGCCGCCGGTTACGGACGTGCCCGTGCTGCCGCCGGTTCCGAACGTGCCCGCGGTGCCGCCGGTCCTAGTGCTCGCAGTCCCGCCGTTTGCAGCCGAGCCCGCCGTGGATGGAAGACCGCCCGTGGAAGTGACCGTCGCGGTCGTCCCCCCTCCGGTTGCTAGGCCGCCTGTGCTGCCCGGGCTCGAAACCCCGCCCGTCCCCCCGGCCGCGGGCGCGTCGAGGGTCGAAATCGAGCCGCCGGTATCGAGCGGTTCTGTGGTCCGGTCTTGTTTGGGCGGGCCAGCTCCGTCTGCGGAATTGGATCCTTGTTGGCACCCAATACCCATCGCCGCGAAAAGAAGAAGGGGCAGCGCCCTTGCCGTCGTGCTTCTGAACATGTTGTTTCGGTTCCGGAGCCTACTAAGGATACTACAGCTCCAGGCTGCAGACACCAGCGGTGGCGAGTCACGAACAACCCCTGGGCCATCCGCCATAGGACAACCAGGGACTTTAGCGAAAGCCTGGAGGCCCAGTGCAGAACGAGTCCCAACGCGACAATCGACCCGCCGGCTATTCGCAACAGGCTCCTAGGCCGGGGGCGCAGCGATCGAGAAAGTGCCAGCTACCTGCACGCGCCGTTCTGGCAGGTGGCCGGCGCGGTGCATGCGGTTCCGCAGGTGCCGCAGTTGGCGCTGTCGCTGCCCAGGTTGGCGCAGCCTCCGCTGCAGTCGGCCAGACCCGGCCCGCACGACGAGCAGCAGCGGAACCCGGTATCAGGATACGAGAAATTCTGCGCGAGCGTGGCGGCCATGAATGTGCACCCCAGGCCGACGGAGTAGCTGTCGAAGGCGCCCCCTCGGCAGGTGTAAATCTTGCGTCCATCGGCCAGCGTGCCGCGGGGGTCGTCGGTCCATTCGGCCAGATTGCCGCTCATGTCGAAAGCCACCTCGCCGGTCAGGGTCGGGTCGAGGTCCCCGGAGGTTGTGCAATGGTTGAACGACCCCACGGCCGCAGCCGCGTTGAGGTTCGTTTCGGCGCCGTTGCAGAGGGACGCATCGTAGCTTGCACCGTAGGGGTAGCAGCCGCTGGTGCAGGGCTTTGCCAAGGAGCAGGCAAAGCCCCACTCGTCGGCGGTCACGACGTCATTGCTGCGCGTGACTTTGCACAGACGCATGCCGGCGGCGCGGCAAGCGGCATCGGCCGCCACCCAGGTCACCGAACTCCAGGGCAGAACCCCGGTCCCGGTCGCGCTGGTTCCGCGCGAGCAGGCGCGCGCGGAGGAAGTGCCCGCCGAGGTCGCGTTCGCGTCGACGCGGCTGGCTTCGTAGCTGTAGATGTAGTAGCCGCTGCTTGGTGCGCCGGCTGCCGTGACGTGGACCACGGAATCGCGCACACCCTTGCACTCTTGACCCGCACACGTGAGAAGTCCCAGCCCCGGCGGGTTGTCCCAGCCCTCGTCAGTGAGCCCGTCGCAGTCATTGTCCTTGCCGTCGCAGATCTCGTCGGTCGGTATGGCGGCGGTTGAGCCAGACAGATCGCAGCCCGGGGCCAATGTCTTGTCGGCTTGGCACTTCATGGTGCCGGCGCGGCGGCATTCGCCCAGACCCGCGTTGTCGCTGCACGGGGTGCCCAGGACGGTCGACGCGAACTCGTCCACCGCGCCATCGCAGTCGTTGTCCAGCCCGTCGCACCACGATTCCTGCGCCACCAGCTGGTTGGGACTGGCAAGCTGCACGGTGGCCGGGTAGTTGCAGATCCAGCTCGGCTTGCTGGCGCCGGACGGGGTGGTACACACCGGGAAACTGGCGTCGCCAGGGAAGCGCGCGGAGCCGCCTGGACCCTTGCCACATTCGCCGGTCTGCCGGCAGAAGTTGAGCGCTGGCTGGATCAGGCCTGGGTCATCCGCGTCCGTGAGCCCGTTGCAGTCGTTGTCCTTGCCGTCACAGACTTCGGGTCCATCGGGCGTGCAGGCGTATTCGCAGCCATTGCTCGGGTTGTGGTCGGCATCCGCCCATGCGTCCTGGCACGGGCCCAGGCGACATTGACCGCCGCTGCATAGCCCTGTGGCATGTGGATATGCGTGTGTGCAGGCTTGCCCGCAACTCCCGCAATTCCGCGGATCAGTCTGAAGATCGAAGTCTTCGTCGACCGCGCCGTCGCAGTCGTTGTCCTTGCCGTCGCAGATTTCCAATTGCGGCGTCACCGCGCCGGTACAGACCAGGGCCCCAGCCGTGCACACCCAAGCGCCCAGCCGGCACTCGCCGGTGCAGGCCCCGGTCTGCAGGTTGCAGCCGTCGGCCCCCGCCGGATAGCAGGGCTTGCCCAGGTTGGGATCGCTCTCGTCTATCATGCCGTCGCAGTTGTTGTCGCGTCCGTCGCAGACTTCCGGGCTGGCTTGTCCAGCGCCCACGCAGACCGGTACCCCGGCGATGCAGGTCAGGACACCCGACTGGCACCCATTTTCACCGCAAAGTTGACCGACGTCCTTGGCCCCCTCGTCGATGGTGCCATCGCAGTCGTTGTCCTTGCCGTCGCAGATCTCGACGCGGTTGTTGCTCGGCGTGCAGCCATATTCGCAACCGTTCTCCGGCGCGCCGTCGAGATCGACGTAGCCGGGCAGGCAGTCGAACATGCATTGTCCCTGCCGGCAGCGTCCGCCGGAGTGAGCCGAACTGCACACGTTGTCACATTGGCCGCAGTTGGCCGCGTCGTTCTCGAGGTCGAAGCCTTCGTCGATCTGGCCGTCGCAGTTGTTGTCCTTGCCATCGCAAATCTCGACGCCGCCGTTGCTCTGCAGGCACTCGCAACCGTTCTCTGACTTGGTGTCGAGATCGACGTATCCCGGATCGCAGGTGCCCACGCCGCACCGGCCGGCCACGCAGGACACCTGGGCATGGGGGGGAATCGCGCAGGTGGTTCCGCATGAGCCGCAGTTCAGCGGGTCAGTCTGAAGATCGGTCCCGGGACAGGATCCGCCATCAGACGAGGTTCCGCGATTCGCATCGGAACCCGGCCCGCTGTCAGAGGATCCGCCCGCGCCTCCGCTGTTGAGAGAGAAACCGTCTGTCCCCATGGCGTCCACGCCGGGCGCACCGATGATTGCCAGCTTGTCGCTCCGTTGCTGGCAGGCACCCAGGGCCAGTGCGAGAGCCAAGGCGCAGGCGAAACCCGCGCGAACCGCAGGGCAGTCCCTTTCTACCTGCCGCCGCGTGTCTCGCTGGCCACGCACCTCATCGGCCGAGGCACCGGAGCTGCTCTGACCAAGGGTACGAGTCACCGTGGATTGCATGGAGAACCCTAGTGTACAGTCTCTCGACGGGTGCTGTAAAATTCAACCGGTTCGGTGCTCTAGGTGTTTTCTCGCCGAATCGTCACGTCCGCACAGCCGCACGTGGCCGCCAAGGGATGGTCGGGTCTGCCGACGCGAGACTCTGGCGGCGCTTGTCCAGGCACATCTTGTGATCGGCCACGCGCATGAGCTGGTTGCAGGTGGTGCCATCTTCAGGATAGTCGGCGAATCCGAAGCTGAGGCCGATGGAGAAGGGAGCGCCGGTGCGCGTCTCGGACAGCGCCGCATGCAGCCGCGCGAGCAGCGGCTCGGACCCGGATACCCCGACTTCGGGGAAAAGCACCGCAAACTCATCGTCCCCGACGCGGCAGATCACGTCGTGGGCCCGCAGCGAGCGTTCGAGAAGTTCGGCCACCCAGCGCAGCACCAGATCTCCTTCTTCGCGGCTGTGGGCGTCATTTATGGATTTGAGGCTGTTGACATCGACCATCATGATGCCGAAGTGGCGGCGCGGCTGGCGATGCGCGCGGCTCAACTCTTCCGTGAGACGCTCGGTGAAGTAGCGGCGGTTCCACAGGCCGGTCAGCTCGTCGCGGTAGGCGAGAACGCGATAGGACTCCAACCTGGCGAGTTCGTGACGCAGATCCGCGTTCTCACGCAGCAGATCCTTCACACTGGGCGGTGCAGATCGGGTCGAATCCTTGCGTCCCACGAGCGACCTTCTAGCAAAAAGGTAGGTGGCGTGCCAACGCACCTCCGTATAATCCTTCGCGGAACCATGTCCTTCCGCGCCGCACTTCTCTTCGATCTCGACGGAACCCTGGTCGACACCGAGCGTGACAACGTGGAGTCGGTCGTTCTGGCCCTGCGGCGTTGGCACGTCGAGATTGACAGCGCCGAGCAGCATTTCGTGGTCGGCCACTCGTGGAATGAGATCTACGCCATGATTTGCCGCAACCATGGGCTGCAGGTGGGCATGGACGAGCTCATCGCGCGTGCGGTGGACGAGAAGCGGAGACTCCTCGCGCACAAGGGATACCAGCCGCTGCCTGGGGCGCGCGAAGCCATCAAGCGCCTTGGCCGGCGCGCGGACCTGGCCGTGGTTTCGGGTGCCAGCCGGGTTGAAGTGCACGAGGCGGTTGAGGGTCTGGGGATGCTCGGCGATTTTCGGGTCTTGCTCGGGGCCGAGGACTACAGCAAGGGGAAACCGGATCCCGAGCCGTATCTGACCGCGATGCGACTGCTCGCCGTGCCGCCAACCGCTTGTATCGTGGTGGAAGACGCCGAGCCGGGCATCCTGGCGGGGCGGGCTGCCGGCGCCCACGTGGTCGCTGTTCGGGCAGCCAACTATCTGGGATACGACCAGTCGGCGGCGGACGTCGTCATCGACACGCTCCACGGTCTGACCGATGAGTTGTGCGATCGGTTGCTTGCGCAGACCGAGACGATCGCAGTCGGCTAGTAGGCGTTGCCGTGTTCGATCACTTGCCTGCCGACGCCATGCTCTTCGAGGTAGGGCCCCGCGACGGCCTGCAGAACGAAACCCGCCTGGTGCCGACGACAGACAAGATCGCGCTCATCGACGCGCTCTCGGGCTGCGGTCTGCGCGCCATCGAGATCACGAGTTTCGTCAACCCGCAGTGGGTCCCCCAGTTGGCCGATGCGGGCGAGGTGGCGCGGCGGGTTGTTCGTCGCCCTGGGATCATCTACTCAGCGCTGGTACCCAACCCGCAGGGACTGGTCGCGGCGCAGGAGGCGGCGATGCCGGAGATCGCCGTGTTTCTCTCGGCGTCCGAGAGTCACAACCGCAAGAACCTGAACAAGAGCATAGCCGACACCCTGCGGGTTCTTGCAGAGGTGGTGCCCAGCGCGCGTTCGGCAGGAATGCGCGTGCGTGGCTACGTTTCGGCGGTGTATGGCTGTCCCTACGAGGGCGCGGTCGACCCTGCCAAGGCGGTGGCGTTGGTGTCCGCCCTGCGCGCGGCAGGTTGCTACCAGGTTTCCTTGGGCGATACCATCGGGGTGGCCAATCCACTCCAGGTGCGCGACGTTCTCGCGCTGGTCCTGGCAGAAACGCCCAGCCAGGCCGTGGCGGTGCACTTTCACGACACGCGCGGCGCTGCGCTGGCCAATATCCTGGTGGCGTTGGAAATGGGCATCGCCACCATCGACACGGCGCTGGGCGGGTTGGGTGGCTGCCCATTCGCGCCGGGGGCATCAGGCAACGTGGCCACGGAAGATGTTGTGAACATGCTGGAGGGGATGGGCGTGAAGACCGGCGTCCATCTCGACAAGCTGATCGATTGTTCGCGCCTGGCGGCCAGTATGGTGGGGCACGAGATGTCGTCTCGTGTGTATCGCGCGGCCATCGGCTCGCGCCTGCGCGCCGGCGGGGGAAGCAGAGGATAGGCGCTGTTCACTTCAACCTGGCTTGGAACGCAGAACATTCGTGGCTTCCCATTCCTGGTTGAGTATCGACCAGGCCAAATTCGCGCGTTTGCCCCCTCCCGTCCTCGAAGACGCCTAGCAGAAGCTTCTCTCCGCCCGTGCGTCTGAGTAGCATGTTGCGAAAGCCGGGGAGGACCTCTCGAAGGCGGCTCTCCAGTTCAGCTCGGGCATCTGGGCGTTCGTCGCTCAGGTAATCGAAGAACGCCGCAAGGTGCTGGCAATAGTGCCCTAGGAACCGCAGATCCCCCTTTGAAGTCGGATTCATTGCAAAAGGATTGGGCTGAATAATTCGGACCCGCTCCATGAATCCCTTGAACCAACCCAGGCGAGAGCCGCGCGAGTCCAAGTTGGCCAGAAACGACTGGTTGGACTGGAAGGGGAAATCTGCCCCGGCCTTCCCGCCATCGCGAGCCAGGTGAACCGCCCCATCGGCGAACCGAAAAAGTCTCTCCCCCTCGAATGTCACCTCCTCTGATCGGATCGTTGGTGGGCGTGCGCCGTCAAGCTGATGTTTGATCTCAAGCGCGTATCGGTAGGTGCCACCGTTGCCAGTCACGTCCAACTCGAAGCGCTGGATTTCACAAGAATCCCACCGTGTCTGGGTTCCCCGGAAGTGATCGGCCGCGGATATCCCAAGCGCAACAAGATCGCTGATGCGCGCCACGACGTCGAGGAGCGTGCTCTTTCCGGATCCGTTGTCCCCGAGAAGGAGGCAGAGCTTTTCCGGACGGAACTCGAAATTGACGAGCGACCGAAAGTTGTCGGCGAGTATTCGGGTGAACCCCGAAGGGGCCAATCGTACACCCAACCCGCAGATCGGGCACGCTTGCGTCGTGGCGCTCCGTGTTGCTGACTCGTTGGCCTCGGGGAGGCAAGGCTCAGCCCGGTCCGACCTTCTTCCCTTCCGATCTCTGCGACCGCGGTGGCCTCTGTGGTGAAAAAGCTAGCCCAGCGCTCGCTGGCGCAGGAAGTGGTCCGCCAGCACCAAAGCCATCATGGCTTCGACGATGGGCACCGCGCGCGGAAGCACGCAGGGGTCGTGACGGCCGCGCGGCTTCAGCAGCATGGAATTGCCCTCGACGTCCACCGTCTCCTGCTCGCGCAGGATGGTGGCGACGGGCTTGAAGGCGGCGCGCACGATGATGTCCTCGCCGTTGGAGATGCCGCCCTGGATGCCGCCCGAACGGTTGGTGCGGGTGCGGATGCGCCCGCTCTCGGCGTAGAAGAGGTCGTTGTGCTCGGAGCCATGCAGGCGCGTTCCCTCGAAGCCGCTGCCCACCTCGAAACCCTTGCACGCGGGGATGGAAAGCAAGGCTTTGCCCAGGTCGGCGTGCAACTTGTCGAACACCGGCTCGCCCAGTCCCGCGGGGACATGGCGCGCCACCGCCTCGACCACGCCGCCCAGCGAATCGCCGTCGGCGCGGGCACGATCGATGAGCGCGATCATCTGGTCGGCCACCGCCGCGTCCGGGCAGCGCACGATGTTTGCATCCACGTCCTTGCGCGTGACCGTGCCGCTGTCCACCGTGGCCGGCAGGGTGTGCACCTGCTTCACGTAGGCCACAATTTCGATGTGGGCTTGCTCGCCGAGCAGCTTGCGCGCGATGGCGCCGCTCGCGACCCGACCGATGGTTTCGCGCGCGCTGGCCCGGCCGCCACCCGCAGCCGCGCGGACCCCGTATTTAGCCTGGTAGGTGTAGTCGGCGTGGGACGGGCGAAAGGCACGACGGATTTCCTGGTAGTCGCGAGGGCGGGAGTCGGAGTTGCGCACCAGCAGCGCGATAGGCGTGCCCAGTGTCAGACCGTCATGCACTCCCGACAGGATGGCCACGGGATCCGCTTCATCGCGGCTGGTGGTGATGCGGCTCTGGCCGGGCCGGCGCCGGTCCAACTCGACCTGGATTTCTTCTGCCGTGATGGGCACCCGCGGCGGGCAGCCGTCCACCACGACCCCGACGGCCGGGCCGTGTGATTCGCCCCAGGTTGCGATACGAAAGAGCTGTCCGAATGTGCTCGCCACAGTGGTCGACAGGGTAGCACGACTCGCCCGCGAAGCCGTTGGCGACGCGAATCCTTGCCGCGCCTCGCATCGGCCGAAAATGCCTTTCGCACGCCGGCCGAGTTTTCTTGTGGAATTTCGCGCCAGTTTTCTTCAACGTAGCGGCCATGAGCACCAACGGAATCCCGCGGAAATGGACGGTCGCGGA
>Ga0182021_10008913_pt1 | contig 11871 bp, 12 predicted proteins | sample 612E3MmetaG_FD_120493 | JGI IMG/M metagenome (GOLD analysis project Ga0182021, IMG submission 120493) | Permafrost microbial communities from Stordalen Mire, Sweden - 612E3M metaG (Illumina Assembly) | ecosystem: Environmental > Terrestrial > Soil > Wetlands > Permafrost | place: Sweden...
GAGCCTGAGGCTGAGATCACTCCCGCCCAGTCCCGGCGACCACAGATCAGGGAAATTCCCGAACCGGTAAAAAAACACGAGGCGGCACAGGAACCCGATAAAAAGACAAGTTCCCCGGTAAGGGCGGGGGATATTCAACCTGTCCGCAAACATGAAGTTCAATCGGCAATGAAAGTCGCGATGAAGAATGCGATGCAGCCTCTCAAATCGTCTTCCTTCCAGACAAAGAGACGGTCGGTGACAGAACCTGAGGCCTCACTCCCGAAGCAAGCCGAACCGGAACATCCGAAAGCAGGTCGTTCCGGTATCCGTGAACAGGATCATAAGATGGTGTATCAGGATGACGAAACCGGAACCCCCCCCTTCTGTCATAATTGTGGGAAAAAGACCCCTCCTGCCGCCAACTTCTGCCCCGGTTGCGGTACAAAACTCGGTACTCACCGGACGCGTTCAAATGATTCGATCCCGGACCAGACCCGTGAAAAGAAAGTAACTCATACGGAACCTGCCCGCGAGAGAAAAGAGATCCCGGTAAAAGAGAACATAGATGAGGGAGAACGAGAGGATGAGACTCCCGTAACGACGAAGCTTCCTCCGAAAAAATTACCAAAGGGCAGTGAAATGACGATTCTCCACAAATTCCTGAGAAGATAACACATTTTTCAAATCTTTTTTTAGCTCGATTTAATTCGAAACCTTAAAACCCCTTCCGCCAATTTCAGGAAATCCGAAAATCGCAGAATACAAGAATCTCTCCCTTGTCTTTAATCAATCCGAAGGGAGAAAGGAATAGAGTACATGAATCGGTAATTATTACCTTCAATCATAAAAAAACAAAAAACTATTGTATATTAGAAATCGTTATATGAATTCCAGTTCTTTTAATAGTACGCGATATTACGAGGAAATCAATGAAGAGAAATATCCGGATCGAAACATTGGCCCAGATTCCCCTGGAAAAACAGCGGATTGAAGTTGTTGAACGGAAATGTATCGGCCACCCTGACAGTATTGCTGACGGTGTTGCAGAAGCTATCAGCAGGGCACTCTGCAAAGAATATCTGGATGAGTTCGGTGTTGTGCTGCACCATAATACTGACCAGGGAGAGATTGTCGCCGGTGAATCCGACCCAAAGTTTGGCGGGGGAAAAGTCATACGCCCGATTTTCATCCTGATCGATGGTCGTGCAACAAAACGGTTCAACGACGTTTCTATCCCTACCGATGCAATTGCTGTCGAGGCTACACGCAATTACATCCGTAGCAATTTTTCAACCCTGAACCTGGAACGGGATATCATCATGGATTGCCGGCTGGGTACAGGTTCGACGGACCTTAGAGACGTGTTCAAGCCCCATAACGGCAGCATCCCGAGAGCGAATGATACATCATTCGGTGTCGGGCATGCCCCCTTTTCCGATGTTGAAAATATCGTAAAGAATGTCAGCGACTTTATCGATAAAAAACTGCGTCCCAAATATCCCGCAATTGGCCAGGATATAAAAATCATGGGACTCCGTGACGGAAATACCATTACCCTGACTGTTGCATGTGCGATTGTCGATAAATACTGTGCTGATATCCATCACTATGCAGAGTATATGGAACTCTTGAAAGAGCAGATTACCAAAGTAGCAAAGAAGAGTACCGAGCGCAAGGTCGTTGTCCATGTCAATACCGGTGATAACATCAGCAACGGAAGCATCTACCTCACCGTAACCGGGACGTCGGCTGAAATGGGAGACGATGGTTCCGTCGGTCGGGGAAACCGCTGCAATGGTCTCATTACCCCTAACCGCCCCATGTCCATGGAAGCGACAAGCGGGAAGAACCCGATCAACCATATCGGGAAGATCTATAACCTGCTTTCTACACAGATTGCCACCGACTGTGTGGCAAGGGTTGAGGGGATTGAAGAGATGTATATACGTCTCCTCTCCCAGATCGGGCAACCTATTGACCAACCCCTTGTGGCGAGCGTGCAGGTCCTGCCTGCTGCCGGCGTTAAAATGCAGAAGATCCAGGGTGAAATTGATGGGATTGTAGATCACTGGCTTGAGAACGTCACGGAAATTACCGAAAGAGTAATCCGGGGCGAACTCAAGACATTTTAAAAAAACCCATGCCAGAAAAGGCCAGGTCCCCCCCGAAAAAAAATAGTGTTCCCTTCACTCCTGTAGTCCGGCTTGCTATTCCCAACAAGGGAAGAATAGCAGCACCGATCATGGATCTTATCGAGAAAAGCGGCCTTCATTTCCCTGAACTTGGGGAACGGCGTCTTATAACAAAGACGCTCGACCCCCACGTGGAGATCCTGTTTGCACGCCCTGTCGATATACCTGAATATGTGGCGACCGGTGCTGCCGATCTCGGAATAACCGGTCATGACATGGTCGCTGAGCGTGAAGCCCTGGTGGAAGAACTTCTCGATATCCAGTCCGGTCGGGCAAAACTCGTGCTCGCCGTGCCTGAAGATTCTCCGGTAACCTCGGTGAACCAGCTGAACGGGAAGAAAGTTGCCACTGAATTTCCGGTGATTACCCGGGCATACTTTGAGAAACACAACGTGAGTATAGACATTGTGCTGGTCGGGGGAGCCTGTGAGGCAACGCCGTACCTCGGTATTGCCGATGCAATTGTCGATCTTTCGAGTTCAGGAGCAACCTTAAAATCCAACCGTCTCCGCATCATCGATGAGGTGATGGAAACCTCCACGTTCCTGATTGGCAATAAGGAATCTCTCCGGGCCAAAAAAGAGAAGATCGATGAGATCTATCTCGCCCTGGAAAGTGTCATTCGGGCACGAGGGCAGTGCTACCTGATGATGAACGTGAAGCGGACGTCTCTTGATGCAGTAAAAAAAGTATTACCCGGCCTTTCCGGTCCCACCGTTATGGATGTTGCATCTGCGGAGAACCTTGTAGCTGTCCACGCAGTGGTGAACGAGGAACGGGTGTACTCCCTGATCAACTCGCTGAAACGGGCGGGCGCCCGTGATATTCTCGTGATGGCAATCCAAAGAATGATCCGTTGAGCTGTATGCGTATATTCCCCGCTGTTGATATTCTCGGAGGACGCTGTGTCCAGCTTATCCAGGGAAAGCGCGAAAGTGCAACGGAGTTTGGGGATCCGCTCGTCTGTGCAATGCGCTGGCTGGACCAGGGAGCTGATGCCCTTCATGTAGTGAACCTTGACGGTGCATTTGGGAACTGTTCGAAAAATGCCCGTCTCATAAAAGACCTTGTAAAAAAAACGGGTGTCGAGATAGAGCTCGGGGGGGGGATACGTTCAGTCGAAGATGCCTCTCATTGGCTGAATACCGGTGTCTCGCGGATTATCATGTCAACCCTTGCGACAAAAGAACCTGAGTGTATCCGTATAATTGCAGATGAATTCGGTAAAGAACGCGTTATGGCAGGCGTTGATGCAAAAGGCAGTCAGGTGGCTGTCCGGGGCTGGCAGGAACTGGCAGGGGATTATCTTGACTGGGCACGCCGCTTTGAGGACCTTGGTGCAGGATCCCTCCTCTACACAAACGTTGACGTGGAGGGACTCCAGCAGGGGATCCGACTTGAGCCCGTAAAGCGACTCATCGACAGCGTGCAGGTGCCCGTAGTCGTCGCCGGGGGGGTATCATCAAAACCAGATGTTGCTGCCCTGAGGGATGCCGGGGCATTCGGCGCAGTTCTCGGCTCTTCCCTTTACAGCGGAAAGATCACCTTAAAAGATGCATTAGAGGAATGTCAATGAGGAATGTAACGGTAAACCGGGAAACAAAAGAAACGAATATAACGATAACCCTGAATCCTGACGGTCACGGGCAGGCATCCGTGGACAGCGGAGTCCCGTTTTTTGATCATATGCTTACCGCGATGGCAAAGCATGGCAGGTTCGATATCGTCTGCACTGCAAAAGGAGATCTCGGGGTGGACTGCCACCATACCCTTGAAGACATCGGCATTGTGCTTGGCGATGCCGTGAAACAGGTAATTGGCGACGGACGCGGTATCCGACGTTTCGCACATGCGATTATTCCCATGGACGAGTCATTGGCTACTGTTGCCATCGACTGTGGTGGCAGGGGATATCTCGTCTTTACGGGAACTTTCGGAAACAGGACTCTTGGCACTATTCCCGTCGACATCTTTGAACATTTCTTCTATAGTTTGTGCACCCGGGCAGGAATTACCGCACACATCGTATTTACCGGGAAAAATGATCATCACCAGTGCGAAGCGGCTTTCAAAGCGTTCGGTGTTGCTCTCGGTCAGGCACTTTCCCTGAGCGGGGATAAAAACGTGATCCAGAGCACGAAGGGGAAGTATTGATCCCCCGGTTTTACCTACTATTTTTTTTACGATCTCCGGATCACGGCTGTTGAGAATCCGGGTTCATGGCTCAATGGAGGTTATGAAAAATCGTTTGGGAGGAGAGATTCCTGCATCAGAGCCTCTCCGAGGTATGGCGGGTCAGGAGGGTATTATTTTGCCGATGATCCGCTGTACAGAAGCCCATCGGGGCGACAGTATTTGGCAATGAACTGAAGGATTTGATAGAATATATCCCACTCGTTTCTCACTAATATGATTTTTACTAGGAAATACACAACTGGCCTGACTTCGGGAAAATGAAAAAAAGTCATCGTCTCCCTTGCCTTGCATATGTATATTAATATAATACTTTTAACTGATAATAATGGGAATTAAGCAGGATACGGGAAAAGGATTTCTTCTCATTTCATTGATATTTTTTTTAATTGTAATGGGGAACCAGCCCGTATCTGCTCTTACGGTATCTTCCCTGTCTGTTGATCCTTTTGGGACCCTGAACCCCGGTGATACGGTAAAAACATCATTCAATCTTGAGGACTACGGGGTTTTTCCAGAAGGTGAGATACAGTTCTTCTCTGACCTCGATAACCCGGCATGGAACTACACTATCATCGTAAATGGTGTGGAAAATCTCCGTCCCGTGATTGAAGGACATAATTTCACAATAAGTGGCTTTGAACTCAGCTACAAATCAAGTGATGTGGTATCAGTCCGGATGACTCTTGATGGGGTCGCACCTTCTGTGGATGAGAATACGTATAAAACCCTGATAAGGATTACAGAATATGATGCGAATGGCAAACCGGCAAACAGTACAATCTTTGAAAAAACTGCATTGGTTATTTCCCATGGAGGAGGGGATCTGATCAGCCAGGTCGGGGTATTCCGCCCGGCCAGCGGGAACTGGTACCTGGATTATAACAAATCCGGGGTTGTCGACAATGAGTTCCACTTTGGAACAACCGGAGATGTTCCGGTAACCGGGGACTGGGACGGAGACGGGATTTCTGATGTGGGTGTATTCCGCCCGGCAAACGGGAACTGGTACATGAATTATAACAAAACCGGGGTTAGTGACAAGGAGTTCCACTTCGGGACTACCGGGGATATTCCGGTCGTTGGTGACTGGGACGGCAACGGGATTTCCGACGTGGGTGTATTCCGTCCCGCCAACGGGAACTGGTATCTGGATACAACCAAAACCGGAGTCGTGAATACGACATTCCACTTCGGGACTTCCGGAGATGTACCGGTAACCGGGGACTGGGATGGAGATGTCGCAACGCCAGGCGAAGAAAAAATCGCTTTTACATCCAACCCGAACGGAAGTTATGATTATGAGATCTATGTGATGAATCCGGACGGGACGGGAAATATCCGGCTGACCAACAATCCCGCAGATGATGTTTATCCCTCCTGGTCTGCTGACGGATCGAAGATTGCATTCCAGTCCAATCGGGACGGTAATGACCAGATCTATGTGATGAATGCGGACGGAACGGGACAGACCCGCCTGACCAACAATACAGCATTTGATTGGCATCCCTCTTATTCACCCGATGGTTCGAAAATTGCCTTTGCATCTAATCGGGATGGAAATTTTGGGAATTATGAGATCTATTCGATGAATACAGATGGATCAGGTCAGACCCGGCTTACCAATAATTCAGATTTTGATGAGTATCCTTCATATTCGCCGGATGGCAGGAAGATTGCCTTCGGCTGCGTTCATGCTCCTTATTATCAGGTATGTGTAATGAACGCGGATGGTACGGGGCAGACCCTGATCACAAACAGTACGCCAAACAATAATATGCCGGTCTGGTCTCCTGACAGTACGAAGATTGCCTTTGAATCCCAACGGGATGGAGAAAATGAGATCTATGTAATGAATGCCGATGGATCAGGGCAGACCCGTCTCTCCAACACCACAGCCGAAGGCCCCTCCTGGTCTGCTGACGGATCGAAGATTGCTTTTGCCTCCTTACAAAACGGATTCAGCCGTCAGATCTATACAATGAACGCAGACGGGTCCGGGCAGACCCGCCTCACCAGCGACAGGGCAGATAATTTTTATCCTCACTGGGGGATAACCTCGCCCGAGATAACCCATAAAACCCGGATAGGGGTATTCCGTCCTTCCTCAGGAAACTGGTACCTGAATTACCATAACGATGGAAGAGTTGACAGGATATTCCACTTCGGGAGTAGCGGAGATGTTCCGGTTGTTGGTGACTGGGATGGAGACCTTGCAATGGACATAGGTGTATTCCGCCCGGCCAGCGGGAACTGGTATCTCGATACCACCAAAACCGGAGTAGTGAATACAACATTTCACTTCGGAACAAGGGGAGATATCCCGGTAGTAGGTGATTGGGATGGTAATGGTATTTCTGATGGGGGAGTGTTCCGTCCATCCAACGGGAACTGGTATCTGGACATAACCAAAACGGGAAAAGCCAGTACAGTATTTCACTTTGGAACCCCGGCAGATGTGCCGGTAGCCCGCAAATGGGTATAACAGCAGCTTTTTATTTTTAATAGTCACGTCATGGCCATGGGGCCTCGTTTTGGACTATTAACATACATTTTCACGATCATGAATGGTGTACGGCGTCGGAACAAAACCGCACCACAAAAACAATTCGGGAAAAACGTTTATCAGAAAATCACTGGTATAAGAAAAAGAGTTGATGTTATGACTTTGAAGCCAGGTCAACGTCTTCTTTCTTGATGGTCTTTCTTCCGGCATGCTCAGCGAGCTTGTTTGCTTCCTTGGTCAGCTGTGCAATGTACTTTTCTGCCTTGACAACAAGGGCTTCTGCTGCATCGCTGCCGACTCTTTCGGCGCCATTCTTCTTCGCAATCCTTACAACTGCGGCGATTGGTAAATCTGCCATTTTTTTCTTACCTCAAAAAGAAAGTCAATTGGTATATATAAATACTTTTTGGGAAAACACCTCAATTCATCCAGTATTACGATATTGGAACGCATCCCGTCAAGAAAGCGGAAATCGAAGCGCAAAATGTCGCAGAATAATTTTTAATCCTGTTAAATCGTGATTTATCTAAAACAGGCAAATATTAAGGATTTAAAATTATTCCAACAAAGCAGCGGCGAGTAATAGCGCATTCGCATAATTTGGTGAGGCGCGCGAAGTATCCACGAAAATTCTGCTGATATTTACTACGGGCGCGCCATGTCCCTGGCCGGCTCCCAGAAAGGTGAGTGTCCGGAACACCAGGTTGCCGGATATCCCGTCTGGCGCAATAATCAGTCCACAGCTCTTTACGGCATCCTCAATCAGAATTTCACAATGTTCTGCATTTCCAAGACTGGCGATAAGCTCAGCTTCAGCTATGCTTGCATCGACCTGGGGATGCCTGCCGATATCTCCTAATCTTCCCCCGGAAAGAACACCGACTTTTTCTGAGAGGCCGAATTTTTGGGCAATCAGGCGCCCTTTTTTTATCAGTTCAAGTTTTTCCGGCCCGGTCCATCCTTCATCTACGCCCACGGGTGCAAAAAAGAATTTTTTCCCATATGCCGTCTCGAGCAGGGCAATGCGCTCAAGATGATCGACTCCCTCTGCATCTTTTAATGCCCTCAGGGTAGTATTGGCATGAAGAGTGCCCCGGACTGCAGCATCGATCCTGCCAGCCATGAGATCATCGATGATACCCTGTTCAGGGTTCTCATGTTCAGCTATCTCTACTGATTTTCCGATACTCTTTTTTTCAACAATCCCCGGTTTGCAGTAACAGATCGTGACAAAATTCCCGCTCACGCTGTTAGCGCTGTCAATGACTTTCCGGGCATCTTCTGCAATCCCGATACCGATCCTTTTCACCGTGCCAGGCATGCAACGTCCTCGTCGGAAAGATGCATAATCCCATCGTCAATGAAATCAAAGACCTGCGTCTCCTGCCCATTATAGGTAATAACCAGCTCACGTGAGCTGTTGACCGTCCCAATCTCCCCTGCCGTTATTCCTACGCTCGCAAAAAGACTGATGAGCTCCTTCACCTGTTCTTTGCCTGCTGTGAGGATGAAACCCATTCCCGGGTACATCCGGACCCATTGTTCGAATGTCATGGTGTTTGCAGCAAGGTCAGGTTTCGGGATTAACCCAAGATCTATTCTTGCTCCTTTTCCGCTGACTTCCAGAAGCATTCCCAGTGTCCCGATGAGGCCGGGGTTGCTGATATCCTTCCCTGCCGTTACCAGGTGGCGTTTGCCAATCTCTTCCATTATGGCTATCTGTTTCCTTACGTCGGCTGCCGATTTCATGGTGACTGAATCCCAGTTAAGCGCACAGGACGGATGGACACGACCTGAGAGATCTATGGCAGCAACGACACTGTCTCCCGACCGTGCCGTATGGCTGTAAATAATTGCATCCATCTTCGCAGAACCGATGATAGCGACGTCAATAACGCTGTACGGTGCATCAGGGTGAAGGTGTCCCCCGACAATGGGAACCCCGAATTGTGCAGATGCGTCATGCATCCCTTTGACCACGAGCTCCTGGATGGTTGTCTTGGCTATGGAAAATATATCGACCATCGCGATCGGATGGCCCCCCATGGCAGCGATGTCATGGATATTCACGAGCACTGAACAGTACCCCGCCCAGTACGGGTCAGCCTCCATGAGCCTGCTCCAGACCCCGTCTGCTGCAAGGAGAAGAGCCTCATCATTGTGCTCGATCACCGCTGCATCCTCGCCAAAAGAGGCAACAACATGGGGTGCGTCTATTTTTAAAGCCCTGACCATTTCGCCAATGGAATGTTTTCTCCTGACCCCCTCGTATTCCCTGACTACTTTTGCAATTATCTCAGTGGAGCAGCTGTGGACCACGGTATCACCTGAAGAATGGATAACTGATGAACTGATGTATCCTAGTTTCGTTTCATCAGAGATAATTTATTTGATATACAGCCAACTTGTTGGTATGGACTGGGCAGAGAAATATCGTCCCTCACACCTCCAGGACATCGTCGGTAACGCGACAGCTGTACGCCAGATCGCTGCGTGGGCGATGAGCTGGACGAATAAATCCAAGCCATTACTCATCTATGGAAAGCCCGGTATCGGCAAGACTTCCAGTGCGCACGCGCTTGCCAGTGATATGAAATGGGATCTCATTGAGCTCAATGCCAGTGACCAGAGGACTGCTGCAGTCATCGAAAAGATCGCCGGAGCCGGGAGTATAACGACAAGCCTGACGGGATCATCGAGGAAACTGATCGTCCTAGATGAAGTAGACAACCTCCAGGGCACTTCCGACAGGGGAGGGGCAAAAGCGATTATTGATTGCATAAAGAAGGCGCAGCAGCCAATGATCCTAATTGCAAATGATCTTTACGGGCTTTCACCGGAGATCAGGTATCGCTGTGAACCGGTTCAGTTTAAGGCAATACCCGCCCGATCCATCGGGCCGCGACTCAGATATCTCTGTGCTGCAGAAAGTATCTCGTGCAGTGACGCCGCCGTACGCTCCATCGCGGAGAGTGCTGAAGGAGATATCCGGTCAGCAGTGAACATGCTCTACGCTGCCGCGATCGGGAGGGATAAGCTGGAAGATTTGCAGATACATACTTCTCAGAAAGATGAACGCGTGTCGATATTTTCGCTGATTACTGCCCTTTTCCACAATACCCCCGATGATCAGCTGATGAGACTCTCGTATGAAGTCGACGATACACCCGAAACGATAGAACAATGGGTGGAAGGAAATGTGCACCTGCTCCCCACTTCTGCAGCAGTTGCAGAAGGATACCGGCGCCTTTCACGCGCAGACGAGTATCTTGGTTACACGTACCGGAGACAATACCATACTCTCTGGAGGTACGCAACCGCAGTTATGCTCCTGGGAGTTGCTGATGCGGCAGGAGGGGCAGGTATTCACACGCGGATTATGGCCCCGGAACGGTGGCAGAAAATGTCGATGGCAAAGAAACAGAAATCGATCAGGAATATTACCCTGAATAAAATTGCCGGAATTATGCATATCCCCCAGAGTACCCTGCGTGAGAATTACCTGGATATCCTGTCCCTGATTATTGAAAACGATCCTGCTACGTATGTCCGTGAAATGATGTTCGATGCTGAACAGCTCAATTTTTTCCTGAACGATAAAGTGCGCTCAGCAGAGATTGTCAAATCCCTGGCCCAGGAGGAAAAATCCGCCGGTAAAGCGCAGGATAAAAAACCCAGAAAAGAAAAGATCCAGAAACCCGTGCAAAGGGAACTTGAAGAGCAAGGTGATGTCCCCGAACCTGCCATAAAAAAAGGCCCACCACCTTCCCAGTCAACGCTGTTTTAATGCACTTGGCCCTTATAATAGCGGTGGAGAAGGACACCGCATTCAATTTTTTCGCCTCCATTCCCGTAGAGTTCAAAACCAAGGTGATAGACTAAAAGATCACAGTTTATTCTTCCTGCAAGCGAAATAAGGGGTGGGATCATCTCTGGCGCGGGACGGATCGCATATATGACCTCTGCTCCTTCATACAACCTGATATCGGGAGTGAATATATCATCGACCGTAAAGGTGAGCCAGTCAGGAACCGGTATATTTCTGATATCGGTCGACCGGACAGAGGTCCCGGCATCATGGAGTATGCGAGCTGCTTCGGTATTATTCCCGATTCCTGCCTCGACGACGCTGGTGTAGTGTTTTGCAATATATTCCCCGATACAATTCTCAATGTGTTTATAGGAGCCCATTTAAACAGAATATAGCGATGCATATCCATATTTTTTGGGATACATTATCCCCCTTCGGTCTCCAGGCACCGGTGAAGCGGAACATTTCTGCCATTATTGGTATGCCGGTCACTGTGTCAGATAATCCCGTGCGGATAATGGGGTATGTGGACGGGCGTAAGCAGATCGATGCCCAGGTACTGCTGGATAGTATTCATGCCTTCAAGCGATTCAATGATGTTGAAGAACCCCTTCTCCTTGTTGTCCGGCAGGACCTTTTTAAGAACGGCAACAGTTTTGTGTTCGGGCTTGCACGGGAATCCATCGGTGCAGCAGTTGTTTCTACGGCCCGGCTCAGCAATGAATATTACGACAGGCCGGGAGATGATGATGATCTCATTGACCGGATAACAAAAGAAGGTGCACACGAGATCCTGCATCTCCTGGGCCTCGGGCACTGTACCAACCCGGAGTGTGTCATGTTCAAGCCGGATACCCTTGATGAACTGGATCGGAAGAAAAAAATGCTCTGCCAGGCATGTCATGATCAGGTGCCAGAAAATTCTTCATTGGAATGAAAGAGTGTAATTTCCGGCGTCCCGGCCCTCAAAAGAGATTTTCTGCCCTTTGATGAATAATGGTTACGTGCTGTTTCAACCCCCGATTTTCCCATAAATTTTCTTTACTGGCTTGTTTCAACCGGACCTGAGATCCGGAATTCACGAGGCTCTGGAGTTTACAGCAAAAAAAGACAAAAAGGATAAATTTTTGACATAAATTAAATAGTTCCCGGCCTGTAATACTCCTTATCCTGGTAAATACAAGGAC
>Ga0182021_10008914_pt1 | contig 11870 bp, 15 predicted proteins | sample 612E3MmetaG_FD_120493 | JGI IMG/M metagenome (GOLD analysis project Ga0182021, IMG submission 120493) | Permafrost microbial communities from Stordalen Mire, Sweden - 612E3M metaG (Illumina Assembly) | ecosystem: Environmental > Terrestrial > Soil > Wetlands > Permafrost | place: Sweden...
CAACTTTCATCGCGCTTTTTATCTCCAAGACGCTCAGAACGAGCCTCATGGAGAGCCTCTAAATCACTCTCTGTTGGTTCTTCATTTTTTCCGCCTTTAGCTAGGTACCCTTGTTCGCTTAACCAATTCATAATGATTTGCCTTAATGTATCGCTGTATCCTTCGCCAAGTTTGCCGATAACTTCTTTATCCAAGATTTCAACAACTCCATCGGGGAGACTAACAATTATTTTTTTCATTTACTAATCACCTTTAATTCTTCTCTTTCTTCTATCTTGTTACTAAGAGCGTTAACTAAAGTGATTGCTTCATGCTTTGTTGCCTCATCAATTATGCCTTTCCAAGTATTCGGTATGTTCATTCTTGCGGCTTGAGCTGGAGTTTTACCGCCAAGACTCATGTGAGGTCTAACACAGTTATAATAAACGCTCCAACCATCAAGCAGTAACTTTGTTGAATCATAACTCTTTAGACCTCTCATGCACCGAGTTCTATCTTTAAGGGTACAATGTAGCCTTTCAACAATGTTATTTGTATCTCTTGCCCTTATACCGACTCTTTGAACAAACTCAGGCCTTGTATCTTTTCGCATGGTGTAGAATACTTTGTTAAAAGCACTACTGTAAACTTGGCTACCATCAACGAAAACGGCTCTCGGTCTAACTTTGCTCTGTTCAACACCTTTTTTGAATATACTTACTGTATCCTCAAAGGTTCTTGTTTTTGAAAGGTGAGAAGCAACCATAAACCGTGTATCCTCATCAATCATTTCCCAAAACCAAATACTCCGACCCTCACAACTTAGCATAGTTTCATCTTCATGCCACAAACCTGAAAGCTGAGGAACTTGAGAAATCATATAATCTTTTGCAAGCTCAGAATATTTCTTTATCCAATTAAGAACTGTAACTTGAGAAACTTTCTCTCCAAAAATCTGTTCAAGATTTCTCCGAGTCTTTCTAAGAGACATTCCATCGTAAAAGAAGTTTAGGGCTGCTACAATCATGTTTTTCTCGTTTCTCATTCTTGAGAATTTACCATTGGCAATGAAACGGCGCTTGCAATCTTTACATTTGAAAAGCTGTTTACCTTCGTTGTTTAGCCCTTTTTTGGTAACGTTCTCGGAGCCACAATATTTACAGTTCATTTCTTATGCCTCTTACAGTAATACTGTGGTAATCCTTCAATATATATTTATTGGATTTTACTGCGAAAACTACGAAAGACTTAAATTGCGTAGCAATATAGTAAACATAAGAAAAACAAGTAGAAAAGTGGAGTGGAGGTGATTGTATGAAAATAGGCACATATTCAGTTCCAGATTCACGCTTACCATCAATAATACCTGACCTAAAAACTATGTATCTCAAATTGGGGCAAAGCGAAGTTGATTTTGCTACTCTATCATCGATATGGGGTCATAAGAACGCTCTCAGCGGAACATTCCTTATAAAAAAATCAGCTATGATGACATATGGCTTGATTGAAGGAAGAGGAAAGGTTCAGATTACCAATACAGGACGCAAACTTACGCAAATACCAGCAAATCCTAAAGAATTACAAGAAGGGCTTGTCGAAGCTATTGCGAACATACCATTATGGAAGGAACTTTACGACAGATACACTAAAAGTGGAAAACAGATAATTGCTAGTGACTTTTGGATAGTTTTACGACAAATTTGCCATCTTACACCAGAAGAGGCACAATCTAAGGCTGAAATTGTAAGAAAGGCTTATTTAGAGGATATTTCAGGTATTGAGTCATCTAATGGAGGTGGCTCAAATATGGATGAAAACAAAGGAACTGAAGTCGAAAATGCGGGGGGAGACCAAACACCAAAAAGTCCTCAAATCTCAAGAGAATTGTCGTTCCTCACGGACGGAGGGGTAGAACTAAAACTCTTAGGTGTAGATGCTAAAGAAAAGTGGCAACGATACAAAGCAGTAATAGATTCCTATTACGGTGCAGAACAAACAAGCGGGTAGAACAATAAAAGTGAAGGTACAAGCGAGAGTGTAGCTCAGAAGATAGAGCATCCGTCCACTAAACGAAAGGTCGTGGGTGCAATTCCCACCACTCTCGCCTAAACCATCTTTATATCTATACATTATTGCCGTGTTCTTAAAAAGTTTTTGACCCATTTGGAGGAAGAAGAACAAAACGCATAGGGCGATTTGAAGAGGAATATGAAAAAAAGGATAAAGCAAAGAGTGAAAGTCGGCTAACTCAGTTTACAGTTTGACATTCTCCCGTTAATTCTCCACGTACTTTTGCAACTTTATGTAGGATAACTTTTCCACCTTGGTTGACCAAATCCTTACCAATCATTCCCGATACCTCAACAGTTCCGCCTTTGACTATCAAACAGCCATTTATCATTCCAGTAACATTTAGTTTGCTACCGTCCTCAGTCACAGTATCTCCGCAAATCATTCCTCTTAATGTCACTTGCGCACCTTTTTTGACTTCGAAAGACCCTGAAATCATACCAGTAATTACGAAAACCCCATTTTCTGCGCAAGCGTCATCTTCAATTTTCCCCTTAAATGTAGTTCCACTTACCAAATTTTGCATTCAATCACCCCAATCTGATTTATGAGTTAGCGACCTCATTTAAGTTTTGGTGCTTTACGATGTTGGGTCACTTAACTTAACAGTATCATGCAACAGAAGGGTTTGTATGCTTGGATTTTCCTTTAGTGTCGCTGGATTCGTGGGCGAGTAGCTCAGTACGGATAAGGTATTACGTTTCCCTTGATTTGTAATGGTTGAGGGCGATTTTGTATTACCTACGCAAAGAGCACCAGCCTTAGGGCTTAGTAATTTTTTACTACTTGTTTCTTTGTTCATTTCTAATCCCTTATCTTTTATTGCTGTTTCTAGTTATAAGCTTTAAGTTGCTTATCTAACATGAGCTAACGCTTAAAACTTTTTATATACTATCTGTCTATTACACAACGATGAATTGCTTGGCAGGTCAGTTTGGAGAATAAGTTATGTCATCAGCTTATGTTCCGCCTGATAAAGATTCCATTAAACAAGATTTCAATAGAAACAAGCCATTGTATGAGCGACTTATTGAAGAAACATGCTATATTTTGAAAGATGCTTTTAAAGAAAATAAGTTAGAGATAAGCAATATTGAGTTTAGACTCAAAGATTTTGATAGTTTTTATGGCAAAATCATTAGAAAGGAGTTTACTAACGGTTTTTTTGAAAAAATAGAGGATATCGCTGGCGTTAGAATCATATGCCCATATAGGTCTGACCTTAAAACAATCGAGGGAATTATTGACCGTCATTTCCAAGTGCTCGAAAAGAAATTGGTGCAAGACAGAGCCGATATTACTTTTGGATATATGTCTGACCACTACACAGTAATGCTTCCAAAAACTTGTTCGGGAGCAAGATATGATTCGATTAAAACCCTAAAGGGCGAGATTCAAGCCAGAACAATTTCGATGCATGCTTGGGCGACGGTTTCGCATCACTTGGACTATAAACAAGATGTTGATATTCCTTCAAATTTGAAAAAAGATTTCTACGGTTTGAGTGGTATTTTTTATGTTGCCGATTCTTTGTTTGAACAATTTAGAATAGCTCGTAGCTCTGCTCTTGAGCCTGTTGTTGCAAATGCAAAGAAAGACGAATTTGATTTGAAAACGGAAATGAATCTTGACACAATGCCTGCTTACTTGGGTTGGAAATTGCCAGACAGGAAACACGCGGTCGACTCACAAAGCATATCTCATCTGCTCGGCGATTTAGCACGGTCAAAAATAAACAACTATTTTCAACTAAGTAAAGTGATTGATGATAACATTTCTTGGTTAAAAGAATATGAAATAAATTCTCCGCCTGTTGAATCGAGAATAGTTGATGGTAAACCCGAGTTTGTTAAAATTAGGTATATGGATGTTGGTGTCATTAGAGTAATACTAAGGCATACGCTGAAGACGATTCCCTGACTTAACTAATTCTCATAAGTCAAATTGTTTCTCGTTAATACATAATCTTTCTTCAATTGCTTGTTTGTTGTGCAAAAACAGAGTCCTTAGGTGCGAGGAGGGTGCCCTTTAGGGAGGTGTACTCGCTACCTGAGGTGTTTTTGATTGGTAAAAATGCTCTATTTAAAATCTGCGGGTTCTCCAATTATTATAGGAACTTGTTGAAGATATATCAGGAGATTCTGGTTTTTCTAATAAATCGGCGATATATTTTGTTGCTGATTCTACAACCTTGTTTTCAAAAGATACGATTCCTGCTTCAAGCAATCCTCCTCCTGTTGAACCACTGTATAGGTTCATTGAAGATAATATCACTATTTTGCGGTCTATGACGATAATTTTGGAGTGAATTGTATTAATATAATGAATAAATACTCCCTTTTTCCTCAACAAAGCTTGACATTCTAATTTGGGTGCATCAGCTTTATCTTTTGTCGGTCTTCTGGCAACAATTTTTACGTTTGTGCGTTTATCCCTTGCTTCCTGCAACGCGGTAGCAAGAAAACAACTATCTAGAAAGGGGCTAGTTACCAAGATTTCATCCTTGGCTTTCCCAATAACGTCTCTTGCGAACTCTTCAAGTCTCATTCCTTCTACAAAGAAGTGCTTCGATTCTACAGATAGATTTATTGGTCTAGCAGCTGCCCATTGAATTAGCCATTGAATTAATGTATCTTCAACTTTATCGGGTAAGGGCACTTTTTGAACGGGCATTTCTGTGACTTTTTCATTGACATTTGGCGTAGTTTTGGGACTTAAATCTTTTGTATTTTTGTTTTGTTCCGAATCTGCTTGACGTGCTTGGGCTATTTTTTGTATTTTTTGATGTGGTCTGCAAAGTGGCATGTTGTAATGTTCTATGGAGTAGTTATGTTCTTGTTCAGTTATGGCTTCATTGCAAACTACACAACGGAATGATTGCATACTCAAGGGTTTGTTTTTTAAAGAATATAAATTCTACTTATTTTGGATAAGTGGTTATCCCTCGGGATGCCAAATGCATGGCTTTCTGATTACTCCTGTGCATACATAGAGTAATTGTTCTTTGTAACTTTCTTTTGAAGAAAGTTTACTTTTTGGGTTTCATATTGCGCAAGTGTATAGTTTTTGTGCAAAAAGCGCTATAAAAAGTGGCATTTATCATTTCAGCGCTTGGTTTTGTTCAACGGCTAACTCTTAAATATAAGCGAAAGGTAGGGTTTTTTGTACCAAACTCCAAATGAATTTGGTTGATTGAAAACTGAATGTGAATGTGTTTGAAATCTGATAATGTGTATGTTGAATGTAATATTGGTTAATGTGTATGGATGAATTGAATTTGGTTTAATGGTTTGGGATTGAAACTGGTTTGAAATTGATACTGTGTCTGTGTGGTAAATTGGAGGGAGGTATAGGATTGAGTTCATCCATATGCTACAGTCAAAAAATGAAAAAGCCCAAACTTGCTTGGAGCATCCAAGTTGCCTCAAGCGCTCATCATTCCGCCCCAAGATTCGTTTCTGTCCTTCATGCGGCGGCATTCTAGAGTACAGCTGCTATAATTCGAGAGGTTGGCTCTGTTTAGTTTGTGTGAATAATGCTTGCGTTAATTTCAAGCGGCTAATTAAACTGCGTAATCCTGAGTTTATCGTTTTGTCGCGTGCGGGTCTTGTAATTCGTCGCAAAAGCGTGGAATCTCGCTCTAAACAAATAGGAGTTTGCCTGCTATGAGCGAGTTAATTCAGTATTCTTGGGGAAGGGATGGCAGGTGCGAGCGTGTCGGTCATGGAAAACAAACATCAAGTAAATGTGGGCAAACTTTAGGTTTTAAGGGCTGTTTACAACCTGAGTTGCATGACCATACTTCCTTTGATAGTAACGGTTTACCTGTTAACCATCATGGCAATGCTTACATTAAGAGGATGGTTCATAGCTGCGATAAGCCCGAGTGCCCAGTATGCTTTAAGCGGGGTTTTGCTGTTCGTGAAGCTGGAAAAGTCGAACAACGTCTTCTAGCTGCTCAGAAAAAATTTGGAGTTTGTGATCATATTATCCAATCGGTTCCCCAAAGTGATTATGGATTATCATATGAGAAGTTAAAGGCTAAAGCATTAGAGAATTTGCGTAAGCTCGGCGTTATTGGGGGAGTCTTGATTTTCCATATGGAAAGATTTCATAATAGACGTGAAGCTTTGGAAAAGAACGCTCCTCAAGGATGGTATGTTTCCTTACATTTTCATATCCTAGGAGTCATAGATAAGGGCTATAATTGTCGTTCTTGCAATAAGAGTCGTTCTGAATGTCTATGGTGCTGTGAATTTGATGGTCGCGCTAGACGAATGTATTATGAGAAAGACGGGTCTGGCGCAGGGTGTATTACTAAAGTCAAAGAGAAGCGAAAAACAGTCTTCGGCACAGCTTATTATCAGCTTAACCATGCCACATTGATTCGTGGTAAAAAGCGCTCGCATGTTGTTACTTGGTTTGGTGTTTGCAGTTACAAACAGCTTCATCTGGAAAAAAGTGATAGGATAAAACGTAACGTGTGTCCTATATGCCAGAGCGAGTTAGTTGAGGTTTTTTGCGTTGGCGAAAACGAATTCAAGAATGCTTTTTGGCTGACTGAGTTAGAAGAGCCATATTTGGACAAGGATGGCATGCCCAAATGGATTATTAAACCTCAATGTTTGGAGGCTTAAAAAATGGTTAGAGATAAGTTTGACCGTCACACTACGCCTAAGAAAATGGGTTTTAAATGGTTGAGGGGTGCTATTGATAATTTGGCTTTCTGCCATGTACGGGTAAATGATTGTTATGGATTCTTAAGGGTTGTTTTGTTTTCTCATGGTTGCGCTTTTACTTTGTTCGAGATTCCGTCATTAACTTTTTGCGTTGCTTGTGGTCGTTTTCGAAAATTTGGATATGGTGTCGATGTATGTTGGTTGTGTGAAGAAGAGTTGGAGGATTTCGATGAACGATTTACATCAAGCTGTTAGCGATTTCTTAACGTTTGGCTTTTGCGTTTTCGTTCGGCAAGAGCGGAGCGAGCGCGCAAGCGCAAGCGAAGCGTCGACCAAATGACCTAATATGGCTATAATACAAAAGCCTTTGTTGCATCTAGATTATCTCGACAGAGAAGGTTTACTTTTTTATCTTCACCAGTTTGTCCTGCTAAAAGAATTTCAGCTAACCCTTGGTCGAATGAGTTCTTTATACTTCTTCCAGAAGCGAGTGCTAAATAAAACGCATAGGAAAATACGATTGCTGCTGAATCGTTAATGGAATCCGACATCCCAATAACAAAATCAATATTTTGATTAATCGCTTTAGCTTGTTCGAGTGAAAAACATGCGTTTAAAACAACACAGCGAATGTTGTCTTTAAGAGCTTGAAATACTCGTTCAAGCGCTTCTGTTGAAACCTCTACAGCGTTTCCAAGGTTATCTTCCAGAACAATCCGTTTTTCTTCTGACCCATGCCCACTAAAATGTACGATAACTGGCTTCTCCTGATTTAAATAAAGTTGGAGGTCGCTAGTTCTCACAGCACCTTTTTTTATTAGAAGAAATTCGTCCTTCTTTTGAGCAAGCGCAATTCTATTTTCTATTTCTTTAGCCTCTTCATCAAGTCTTAATCTGGTGGAATTTCTAGGATTTGCGGTCAAAAATAGAATTTTTATATTTCTTAATTTTTTCTTAGTCGATTTTTGCGTTCTGTTAATCACAATTGGCGCTTTGCTAATATTGGCGTCCGTTTTTACAATATCTAAGAACTTCTCTCGAGCCGCTTCATCAGTTACTAACCGCAGGATTCTTGCTTTATGAGTATAGAAAAATTCGTCTTTTATGTATACTAGTCGATGGTTTACCCTCTTTTTTTCTATGATTTTTGCTCTACTAAGCACAAGGGCTACTTCGTTAACTCTCTTTTCGCCTATTCCAACTTCGAAAGCGATTTCTTTGGCGGTCTTGCCTTTACTTTTGCCGAAGTATATTTCTTCAAACACTTTGCGCCTATCTTCAGAACGCCCGATTACTTCAACCGCATGCTTAATCCTTGCGTCGGTCGAATCAAGTGTCATGTTTAGGTATACCTTTTTTCTTCACGTTCGGAAAGATTCCGCGTATGTTTAGCGCACCCATTCCCGTTGCGAGATTAATCTCTTCTGACGTTGCGCCATCCTTTAATAATTGAAGACTTAGCAGGTTTCTAATTGATTGAAGCTCTTTTAGTTCATTTCTTCTTTTGCCGCCTTTTTGTTCTGCCATTTTATTCTATCTCCCTCATTTTTTTTGCGGTGCACACGCTTCTATTTTTTTCTCAGACTCGGTTTGTTTTGTCTCTTTAGTTTTAGACTTTCCTTGGCTTCTTTGCGCTCGAACTGAACCAACTGTGCTTCCTATAATAATGGCAATTAAATCATCAGGCAGTTTCAATTCTTCCAAAATTTTAATCTTTTCTGGTGTAGCTTCTGTGCCTTTAAATAATGATTCTTTCCTAAATGTTAATGCAGTTACTTTAGATAGAATTTCTATGTTAGAGTTTAGGTTCTCAATTAATTCGGCTAATCGTTTTAATTCTTCACTCATTTGTTTCACCATTATTTTGACTTTTCTTGCTGAGGCTAAGTGGCGGAACAGCTAAACCAAAATCAGCAAGCTCGAATGATTTGAGGTATCGAATTCCGCCTTGAACTTTAACAGGTTCCATTAATCCAAGCCTAGCCCATGAATCCCAATATCTCCTTACTGTACTGTCGCCAATTTTTGTAGTTTGACTTATCTCGACGCTACCTTTTTTTCCATCGCTTAAGTGGTAAACTAGACGTTTCTGCTCCGTGTCTAAAGTGCTTGTCATTACTGTTCTTACTTCTTTAATTCCTGAAAATTTTATCCATTTTAGAATCTCCTTCAGGATTGCGGTACTTTCATTTTCATTATCAGGCATCTTTGCTTTCCTCGAATTGTTTTTCATTTGTGATAGCTCGACTTGGTAATGGCGGAATTGACAATCCTACTTCCTCAAGTGAGCAAATCTTTTGAAATCTTCCTTGATACTTTGATGATGGTTCTACAATTCCTATTGTAATCCACTTTTTCCAATAATTAGCAACTGTTGCGTTACTTTTCACTCCAACCAATTTAGCAATTTCCCGCGTACCTCGTTCTCCGTCTGAGTATTCATAAATCAAACTAGAAGTATCATCGGTGAGATTCTGAGTGATAATGTTTTTAAGCTGTTGAAGAGCCGCAAATCTTGTCCATTTTGAAATATCTGCCAATTTCGCTTCGATACTTTTAAGAAGCTTTATCTCTTCAGACATGTTAACCAACTGTTTATTGCAAATGATTATTAGAGTTTTTTATTTATAAGCTTTGCTAGCAATTAGCTATTAATATACACACTTTTTAGCATAATAAAAGAAAGGATTATTTTCCTTTCCTGAATAACATTGTTCCATCTGGTGTTGTTAGCTGATAGGCGAAGTCTGCTGCAAGTAGTTGTTTCGCTCGTTCTTTGTCGATTGTTCCTTCTACTATCCATTCTCCGTCTGTTCCTACGAGTAGGTGCATATATTTTTGTGTGGTGTCTAAGCGTTTGTGTCCCACTATTTGTCTGACTATTTCGCAGTTTTGGGTTTTTCGGAGTTGTTTGGTTACATAGTAATGTCTTAAGTCATAAAGTCTGATGGGTACTATTGATGGGTCATTGAGTTTTTTGGCTAAGGCTTTTTTGAATATGCGGAAGCATTCGCCGTATTTTCTTGAGGTTTGCTCGAATAGTAAATCTTCATTTTGAAAGTGTTTTTCAAGGATGTAAGTGTTTAAGCGCGTTGATAGCTCCTCTGAGATTTTTAGCGGTGGTCTTGGATTGCATCCTTTTGTGCTTCTTGCCGTTATCGTTTTCTGGTCTAAATGTATATCGTCAGCGTGTAATCCTTTTTCTCCCACTATCTCGATGGGTCTTAAGCCTGTTTCAACGCTGATGTCTATTTTCAACGATAAGGGCATTTTTGCACTTGATATAAGTACCTCGCATTTTTCGGTTGATGGTGGCTGAATGCTATGGGGTTCTGGCGTGTAGATGGCTTTTTCCCAAGCTATGTTGTAGAATTTGCAATATCTTGCGTAACAGTCGCAGAGTTTCCCTTTGTAGTTGTTTGTTGCTTTGTGTCCGTCTGTTTTGGCATAGTCTGCGATTGCGAGCTCTACGGCTTGGGTGTCATTTAGGTCTAAAACTCTTTGTGCAAGATACACCAAGTTTTTTTCGTAGGCTTGTTGTGTGCTTTCGCCTCTCCCTTTACCTTTTAGGTACAATACAAGTTTGTCGATTCTTTGCTGTGTTTCTTGGTCTATTTGCGGTCTAATTAATGCCCGTTTTTTCTCTATCTCCAAAAACCTTTTTAGGTCTTCTCTTTGTAGCTTTCTTAGTTTAGGTGTGGGCGAGTAGCTCAGTACGGATGCACCATTCTGGCTCTTTTCCCTCGATTCCAAAGTTGGGGTCGAGGGTTGTAGCTTAGGGGTGTCGGATAGAGCACCAGCCTCCTAAGTTGGGGGTCGAGGGTTCAAATCCCTCCCCGCCCGCCAAATGTCGATTTCAGCAATTTCATCCAATTTTGATGCTTATTATTGATTTCTGGGTCAATTATCTTTAGTATTTATCTGAGCTTTTGAACCCTCAAGTCCTCAACGAAATACTGCATCACCAATGATGTTTCTGGCACGTATCTCTTCAACGTAATAACTCTCAACAAATTTAGGCTTAAATATCAGAAAATGACATTCCGTAAACAACAGAAGATGGAGAACAAGTGCCTGCTTTAGAACTGAATAATGTTTCTTCAGGTTATAATAAGCAGGTTGTATTACATGATATTAGCTTTAAACTTCAAGAAGCATCCATATACGTTGTCCTGGGGCCAAACGGCGCTGGCAAAACAACATTGTTTAGAACAATAGGCGGCATTCTGGAGCCCTTCAGCGGTGGGATTCTTTTCGATGGTGAGAACATAACCGCATCAGCGCAAGCAAGAACGAGGATAAACTATCTCTCACAATACAACGCAATGCCTGAAGAGATGACCGTTTACGACGCGTTGAAATTTTACTCTAAAATAGAGGGCGGCGATCCTGACAAAGCCATTGGTCTGCTGGAGCTTGATGAACTGAGAAACAAGCGGTTCTCTGACCTTTCTCAAGGACAAAAGAAGAGAGCTGCCATCGCCAAGGTGTTCTTGAGCGAAAGAGATCTCTACTTGTTGGATGAGCCCACCGCAAATTTAGATCCAGCAGTTTCAAAAGAAATACGAGATATTATCGTGAAATTGAGCAAGGATAAAATGATTCTCTACTCTTCTCATAACCTCTATGAAGCAACCGACATTGGCACCTATCTAATCCTAATTAAAAATGGCTCGGTAACAATGCTTGATAGAATCTCAAACATTAAACCCAAAAATTACCGCGTAGGCTTCAGAGCCTCAACTGACATAACTGGGATTGTCGAAGCCAAACATCAGGGCGACTACTACGTCTTAAGCGTTTCCAGCCCTGAAGAAGCGGGGCTTGCTCTCAAAAAAATTGTTGAGAAAGGTGTCTTAGTCACTGAAATGCGCCAGCTGGATAATCCGTTGCAGGAACTGTTTGAGATATCCGGCGCTGAAAAAGCTCAGGAGGGCCCCAAGAATGCAAAGTAATGTTTTGGTTTTTGCTAAGCGTAGCCTCAACCTAAGTAAAATACAGGCAGGAGTGGGGCTGGGACTTGCAGCCTTTGGGATTTTTGTGATATTTGCTCTATCTCTTCTTGCAGGAAGTTCAAGTGCGGCGGTCTTTCTCATTTCCGTCTCGTTGATGACTTTTGGCCTTCTAATGTTTACTTTGCCA
>Ga0182021_10008917_pt1 | contig 11865 bp, 10 predicted proteins | sample 612E3MmetaG_FD_120493 | JGI IMG/M metagenome (GOLD analysis project Ga0182021, IMG submission 120493) | Permafrost microbial communities from Stordalen Mire, Sweden - 612E3M metaG (Illumina Assembly) | ecosystem: Environmental > Terrestrial > Soil > Wetlands > Permafrost | place: Sweden...
GAGAGCGAGGGAATTGGAGTATCGTTGAGAAGTATGTACGAGAACAAGGAAAACCGAATGAAGAACTGAAACAATTGAGTATGTTTTAAGATACCCTGCGGCTTGCCGCAGGGTCATTCATTCAAAAAGAAGTATTCTGCACATTGGAGAAATTAGTTGAAAACCATCCTTCTTGTTGCGGGCACACGCCCGGAGATTATCAAAACTGTGCCTGTTGTGATTGAGGCGCGGAAAAGAAATGATGTCAAGCTCATCTATTGCCTTACGGGTCAGCATAAAACTATGGCAATGGAAGCTCTGTCAATTTTTGGAGTCGACCCGGATGACGATCTTCAAATTATGCGCCCGAACCAGACATTAAACATGATTGCCGAAGCGGTCTTTGCAAAATTACCTTCCGTGATCGAACACGTAAAGCCAGACGTTGTAATGGTGCAGGGAGATACCACCACGGCAGCAATGACAGCACTCTGCGCATTCAATATGAAAGTTAATGTTGCACATATTGAGGCAGGATTACGAAGCTTCAATATGGACGCTCCCTATCCTGAAGAATGCAATCGGCGACTGGTAGGCGTGGTTGCGAAGTACAATCTCTGTCCGACGACAATGGCGCGGGAAAATCTACTCCACGAGGGCGTGCCGGAGAAAACTTTGTATGTTACAGGCAACACAGTCGTGGATGCATTGCGTCTTATTCAAGAACAGCACAACCTTGATAACCTTGAGCGTGTCCTCCCGGACATAAAAAATCCGTTTGTTCTCATCACTGCACACAGGCGCGAAAGCTTCGGCGGAGGATTTCAAAATATCTGTGCTGCAATACGCGAAAGCGCTTTGAGGTATCCCGGTGTTCAATTTATTTATCCTGTGCACCTGAATCCTAACGTCAAAAAACCTGTGCATGAAATGCTGGGAACAGTTAGCAATGTGAAATTGATTCCGCCGATCCCGTATCTCGAAATGCTCACATTGATGAAGCATTGTGAATTTGTTCTTTCCGATTCTGGGGGCATTCAGGAAGAAGCCCCATCATTCGGGAAGCATTGCATTGTCATGCGGGAAGTGACAGAACGGATGGAAAGCGTGATGCTTGGAATGTCGGAACTTGTTGGAACAGATGTTGCAAAAATTCTCAATGCAATTCAGCGGACCATGGAAAGCATAAGGATGCATGAACTAGGTATGAATCCGTACGGAGATGGTCACGCATCAGAAAAGATTTTAGATATTTTGATGAACCACCCTACATCTTTTTAATGAATTCCCGGCGTGAACATATCGTTACTCTCCTGATTGATATCCTCACAATCAATCTTGCCTATCTTGCTTATTATGTATTCCGGGTGCGAAGTGGGTGGATACCGTATAGCATTGAACCGGATCTCTTCCTGCCGATGGTATCTGTTTGTCTCTACTGGCTGGCTTGTTTTAGTATTTTTGGTCTGTATCGTGCTTGGTACGAACAATCACGCATCGATGAAATGCTGACCATTGTCAGGGCAACGATTCTTGGAGCATTGATTCTTTTCTTTTTGATTTTTCTGGATGACACTTCAAGTTATACAGTCGTTCACTTTCGGCTACTGATTCTTGGATACTGGTTTGTGTTGATGGTATTAGTAATAACAGGCAGAATGACGAGGCGGTTTGTCCAGCGGAAATTACTCCTGGCCGGTGTTGGACTGCGCACCACCATCATTGTCGGTTGGTCAGAAAAAGCATTAGAATTGTGCAATATGGTGCTCAAATATCCTGCGTTGGGTTATAAAGTCATCGGCTTTGTGAAGGTCGGTTCAAAAGGTGCTTCTGCTTTTCGGGTCAAGGAGATCGACTACAAAGGCATCCCGATTTTGGGAACGATGAAAGAATTATCCATACTTATCAAGAATTACACCGTTAGTGAAGTGTTAATAGGGCTTGATCCCTCCGAAAGAAAGCAGCTCACCGATATCTTGCGTCAATGCGATTCTGTTGATGTCGGTATGAAGATCATGCCGGATTTGTATGATATTGTCAGCGGGCAAGCACGTATTAGTTCTCTGTACGGTTTGCCGCTCATGGAAGTACGTCCACAGCTCATGAAGCCATGGGAAGAAGTAGCAAAACGCACGCTCGATATTATTTTTTCCTTATTTGTTCTCATGGCAGGACTTCCACTTTGGCTTCTTATAGCATGTTATATAAAACTTGATTCCCACGGTCACGTACTCTATCGGCAAGTGCGTGTCGGGCGGAATAGTAATCATTTTAAGATATATAAATTTCGATCCATGCACTTAGATGCTGAAAAAAAGTCCGGCCCGATTTGGGCGGGGAAGAACGATCCGCGGGTGACGAATGCCGGCCGCATTCTGCGGAAAACGCATCTTGATGAAGTCCCTCAATTTATTAATGTGCTTAAAGGAGATATGAGTTTAGTGGGTCCACGACCCGAGCGCCCGTTCTTCGTGGATAAACTGACAAAAGAAATTCCGCTCTACAACCATCGTCATCGAGTTCGCCCTGGAATTACAGGATGGGCACAAGTGAAACATAAATACGACGAGAATATGGACGATGTACGCGCAAAAATAAAATATGATCTCTTCTATATCGAAAATATTTCTTGGCGCTTGGATTTGAAAATTCTTTTTAACACTATTTATGTGATGATAACCGGAAAAGGACATGCCTGATGAAATACGTGTAAAAGTGAAAGGTTAAAAGTAAAAAGTAAAAAGAGAAATCTTGTAGAGTATTAGTAATAAGAATGAAGAACACAATAGTGAGAGAGAGTTTTCAATGAAGCCCATACACATGGTGGATGTTGTCGGTCAATATCTAAAAATCAAAGAAGAAATTGATGAAACCGCCCTGCGTGTTATTGGCTCCGGTCAATATATTCTTGGGAAAGAAGTATCGGAATTCGAAAATGAAGTTGGTCAGTACTTGAATGTGAAACACGGAATTGGATGTGCATCCGGTACCGATGCCCTGATGGTATCGATGATGGCGCTGGGAATAGGCCGGGGGGATGAAGTGATCACGACGCCGTTCACATTCGCTGCTACTACGGAAACGATCATGCTTCTTGGCGCGAAGCCGATGTATGTTGATATCGATCCAAGGACATTTAATCTTGATCCCTTGAAAATAGAATCGGCAATTACAAAAAATACAAAAGCAATCATTCCGGTGCACTTGTACGGGCAAACCGTAGATATGGATCCGCTCGTAGCAGTTGCACACCGATTCGATATTCCTATTATAGAAGATATGTGCCAGGCTATTGGTGCAGACTACAAAGGCAAAAAAGTTGGCGGTATCGGGGCAATGGGTTGTATCAGTTTCTTCCCCAGTAAGAATCTCGGTGCATTTGGTGATGCCGGCATGGTGGTGACAAATGATGCGGCATTGGCAGAGAAGGTACGGATGATTGTCGTGCACGGTTCGCGGGAACGGTACAAACATGAAATAATCGGTCTGAACAGCAGGCTGGATGCATTGCAAGCCGCAATGCTTCGGGTGAAACTTCGCTATATAGATCAGTGGATTGAAGCTCGACGCAAGGCAGCCTTGATTTACAATCACTTATTTGCTGATTCCGATGTCGAAATTCCGTATGAAGCACCCTATGGCAGGCATGTATTCCATCAATATACAGTACGAATAAAAAATCGAGACCGAGTTGCACAATCTCTGAATGAGAAAAAAATTCCGTACGGAATTTATTATCCGATTGCTTTACACAGGCAGGAAGCGTATCGCGCAGCCGGAAAACCAACAGGCACTTTTCCGGTGACGGAGAAAGCAACAGATGAAGTTCTTTCGTTGCCTATGCATACAGAGCTTGATGAAGATCAGCAGAAGTGTATCGTCCAATCAATAGTAGAAGCAATGAAGAAATAATCTGGTAATGATATGAAACAATCTCTTATTATTATTCCAACGTATAACGAAGCGGATAATGTGTCCAAAATCGTCCCTGAAGTACTGGCACAGGATGAAGGATTCCATGTGCTTATTGTTGATGATAACTCGCCGGATGGAACAGCGATGTTGGTGAAACACATGCAGAAGACTCAATCACGCATTCATCTCATTGAACGGCCGAGTAAACTTGGGCTTGGTACGGCGTACGTGGCAGGATTCAAATATGCGCTGACACATGGCTTTGAAGTTGTGTTTGAGATGGATGCTGATTTCTCACATGATCCTAAGATGTTGGTGAAGCTCTTAGAAAAAATAGAAGAGTACGACCTCATCATTGGTTCGAGGTACATATCTGGAGTGAATGTTGTGAACTGGCCGCTCCGGAGACTAATCCTCAGTTATTCAGCAAATCTCTATACACGAATTATTACCGGCTTGCCCGTGAAAGATGCAACGGCAGGATTTAAATGTTACCGCCGGGCGGTGCTTGAAACATTCGATCTTGACTCTATTAAATCGAATGGCTACAGTTTCCAGATTGAAACAAATTTCCTTGCTTGGAAACATGGGTTTCGCCTGTATGAAGTACCAATCGTATTTACTGACAGACGGGAAGGTGTATCGAAAATGTCGAAACATATTGTCTACGAAGCGGCGTGGATGGTGTGGAAATTGAAGTTCAGGGGTTTGTTTTCAAAAGAAGGTCGGTAAGTTATGGCTGTCGCGCGCAAACAGGCACTGCCCGATGTATCGGTCATTATCGTCAACTATAACGTACGCGATTTTCTGCATCAATCACTCCTCTCCCTTCAAAAAGCGTTGAAGGGAATCCGTTCGGAGATATTTGTCGTCGATAATGCTTCTGATGACGGCAGTGCAGAGATGATGCGGCAGCGATTTCCCCGCATTCAACTTATTACCAATACTGCCAATCTTGGTTTTGCAAAAGCGAATAATATTGCTCTCGAGAAAACACGAGGCAAATTCCTTCTTTTAATCAATCCCGATACGATTGTGCAAGAAGACAGTATCCGTGTTATGGTAGAGTTTCTTCAAAGTCATCCAGACGTGGGGCTTGCAGGATGTAAAATATTAAATCCGGACGGCAGTTTTCAGCCTGCGTGCCGCCGCAGTTTTCCGACACCTTGGGTTGCTTTTACAAAAATTTTCGGTTTGAGCAAAATCTTTCCAAAAAGCAGGTTATTTGGAAAATATAATCTTACATATTTAAATACGGAAGAGACGTATCCGGTCGATGCCGTCAGTGGTTCGTTCATGATGGTACGAAAAGAGACGTACGAGCAAGTCGGTGGATTAGATGAAAATTACTTTATGTATGGTGAGGATCTTGACTGGTGCTACCGTATTCGTCAGGCTGGCTTGCGTATTTACTATGTCCACTCTACACAGATTATTCATTATAAAGGTGAGAGCACACGGCGGAGCAGTCTAGACGAAATCCGTACGTTTTATAATGCCATGCACCTATTCGTCGAAAAACATTTCCAGTCCTCCAGATTTTTCAATATTATTTTACGTTTATCTATTGGTGTCGTTTCTTTTATTGCTTTTATAAGTTCTGTGTTACGACCACTGAAAATCGCGATTTTTGATTTTATCACCGTAACCATGAGTCTTCTCATAGCTGAAAAACTTTGGCGGGGAGAACTTTTCAGATATCCAGCATACGCTTATTCAATTGTCTTTACAGTACCGGCTATCATTGTGATCGCTTGTTTATACGCTGCAGGAGTCTATACACATCGGCGCATGTCCATCTCCAGGTCTATCGTTGCCGTCTTTCTTGCTTATGTGTTTATCTCTGCTCTGACGGCATTTTTTAAAAACTATGCCTTCAGCAGAATGATTATCGCTATTTCAGGAATTCTCTTGATGATTTTAATTCCCGGATGGCGAGTGGTATTTCGGCTGGTGCGAAAAACTTCGGCTCAGGGGAGAGGAACACTATTTGGCAAACGAACGCTCATTGTGGGCACGGAACTGGACGCCGTTGGACTGTTACAAAAATTACGGGCAAGAATTGGAGAAGGATATGAAGTTGTAGGATTTGTAGGAACGACCCACGAGCGAATTGGGGAGACACTGAATGGTATTCCCATTATAGGCAGTATCGACAATGTTGGAAAAATAATTAAAGAACATAGAATAAGCGATGTGATTTTTTCACCGAAAGCGCTCAGTTATACTCAAATTCTTTCAGTGATCAGCAGGAGCCGCGAGCAGATTGTAAACTTTCATCTTGTTCCAACAACAATGGAAGTAATTGTAGGGAAAGCAAGTGTGGACAATCTTGATGATTTACCATTAGTGCAAATTGCCTATAACATCGACAAGCCATCTCATATATTTACAAAACGAACATTTGATATTGTCCTTTCGGGTTTGCTCTTGATATCGGTTTATCCTATTTTTCGATTGTCATCGGCGAAGGTGAAAAAGAAACAAAACGGATTTGTTGTGAGGCTACCACATGTGCTCAAAGGAGCAATGAGTCTGGTGGGTACTCCTGTGGACGAATTGATCAAACCGAAACAGAATGGAGATATCCTCTTTCTTGGTAAACCGGGTCTTTGCGGATTAGTTCAACTTCAACAGAACCGCACCATGTCGGATGACGAGCGTACACAATACGATCTGTATTATGCGCGCAACCAAAGTGTACTGCTAGATCTTGAAATTCTTATCAAGACGTGGCTGCAATATCGTACTATGCGAAAAAACGCGCAAGGAAAATAAAAGCGTGGTAAGGAGATTGACCCTATGGCAAAAGTTATACTGGATTTTGAACGTCCAATTCTTGAACTCGAACAGAAAATTATGGAGATGCGAAATTACGCAGACAATCTCGATATTGTCGATGAAATCGCCACACTTGAACAAAAAGTGGATCAACTTCGTATGAACGTCTATAATAATTTGACGCGATGGCAGAGAGTCCAACTTGCCCGGCATCCGGACCGACCCTATACGTTGGATTACATTCAAATGATGACGGAAGATTTTATTGAACTGCATGGCGATCGTCGATTCGGCGATGACAGAGCAATTGTTGCTGGATTTTGCAAGATAGAGAAAGAACCGGTGCTTATTGTCGGACATCAAAAAGGAAGAGATACACGTTCTAATATCTACCGAAATTTTGGTATGCCTAATCCGGAGGGATACCGCAAAGCACTCCGTTTGATGCAGCTTGCCGCTAAATTTGGGAGACCGGTCATCACTCTTCTCGATACGCCAGGAGCATATCCTGGAATCGGTGCAGAAGAACGCGGTCAGGGTGAAGCAATCGCACGCAACATGTTCGAGATGTCACATCTTCCCGTACCGATTATTGTCGTAGTGATAGGTGAAGGAGCATCAGGAGGAGCGCTGGGTATTGGCGTAGGCGATCGCGTGCTTATGTTTGAAAATGCCTGGTATTCGGTTATTTCTCCGGAGTCTTGTTCCAGCATTCTCTGGCGGAGCTGGGAATACAAAGAACAAGCGGCTGAAGCGCTAAAATTGACTGCGCCGGATTTATTGGAACAAGGCATCATCGATCGTATTATTCCGGAACCGAATGGAGGTGCGCATCGAAATCCACAACTCATGGCGCAGACCTTGAAAACCACACTGCTGGAAGAATTGAAGACTCTCCAAAAAATAAAACCGGACCGGCTCGTTCATCTTCGAGTTGAAAAATTTTCGAGGATGGGGGCTTGGAAAGAGAAGTGAAAAGGTTGTAGGAAGCAAGAAGGTAGAAGGAATGATCAGACACTCCACGCAAATCCGGGTTCGGTATGCAGACACCGATCAAATGAAAGTTGTCTATCATGGAAAATATCTTGAATATTTTGAAGTAGGACGGGCAGCATTGATCCGTTCTCTTGGGTTACCCTATTCGGAACTTGAAAAGCGCGGCATTCTTTTACCGGTCATTGAAGCATTTGCAAAGTTTCGAAAACCTGCCCTGTACGATGACATGCTTTCAATTGAAGCGATTGTCCGGGAATTACCTCAAGCGACACTGAAAATTGACTATCAGGTATTCCGAAATCATGATGAAGCACCGCTTGCAGAAGGATACACGATTCATAGTTTTTTAAATGTTGTCACGGGGAAACCAACTCGACCGCCATCATATTTCTTAAAAATTTTAGAGCAGGCATTGACTGCGCCAGTCACCTCCACAGGACAAGATTAATGTGGAATCCTGAATGTTCCCCTGCTGTTCGAATTCACTGTTGTCTTTTCCCTGAAACAATGCGTCATGCTCGATAAAATTCTCCGCCTTGGAAAAGAAACAGCCATCTATGGCTTGAGCACCGTCATTGGGCGGTTATTAAATTTTCTCATTGTTCCGTTCTATGCGAATGTACTCTTACCTGCGGAAAATGGCGTTATCTCTAATATCTATGCTTACCTTGCATTTGCATACGTTCTTTATTGTTATGGGATGGAACCGGCGTACATGCGTTTCGTCTCGTCTCTGGAACTCGGCGATAAAAAACAAAACTTCAGTGTTCCGTTTATTTCTTTAATGATAACTTCCATTCTTCTTTCCCTTGGCATCCATTTCAATTCTCATGGACTGGCATCTCTTGTGGGAGTCGATCCGTCACAGCATTATTTTATTCAGTATGCTGGATGGATACTTTGCTTGGATACACTGACGGTTATTCCTTTTGCGTCTCTGCGCATGGAACAGAAGGCAAAGCGGTTTGCGACTTTAAAAATATTTAACTTCACTGCAAATCTTCTTCTCAATCTTGGCTTGATCCTTGGTCTCGGTATGCATGCGGAAGGTGTCTTTCTCGCAAACCTGCTCGCTTCCGGTTTCACCTTGCTGGCAATGATTGGTTTGGTGTTCCCACAATTGACGCTCAAATTTCCATCGGGTCTATACAAAGAGATTCTCAAGTTTGGCCTTCCGTATATTCCTGCCGGACTTGCTGGCATAGCGATGCAGGTGATCGATCGTCCCATTGTCAAAGCTTTAACGAATGATGCAACGCTGGGAATTTATCAACTCAACTACCGGCTCGGCATTTTTATGATGCTCATTGTCGGTATGTTTGATTATGCATGGCGGCCATTTTTCCTCAATCATGCAAAAGATGCCGATGCTAAACAGCTCTTTGCGAAGGTCTTTACCTTTTTTATTCTTGGTGCAATGTCCATCTTTCTCGTAATATCTCTCTTTATTGAAGACATCGTCCGTATGAATATTTTTGGAAAACAATTTTTCCCGCCCATTTACTGGCAAGGAGTTGAGATAGTGCCGTGGATATTGCTGGCATATGTCTTCACCGGCGCATACGTTGTGTTCGTTGTAGGTGTCTATCTTGAGAAGAAAACAAAATATCTTCCGTTTGTGACGGGCGCTGGAGCGTTACTGAATGTTGGTGCAAACTTTTTTTTAATCCCGAAAATAGGAATTCTTGGTGCTGCAATTTCTACATTGTTCAGCTATATTGTGATGGCAGTGGGAATGTATTATGTATCCCAGCGATTCTATCGTGTAGCGTATGAATGGAATAAGGTTTTAAAGATAATCGGCTCAGCAGCAATTATATTCATTCTTTTCCGTCTGTTTCATTTGCCTCCGCTCGAGGTCGTCTCCATGGTGCTGAAGGTTGTACTGATAGTCGCTTTTACAGGTGCATTGTTAGTACTGAAAGTGATGGATACGAGAGAAATAACTGAGATAAAGGCGATTATCCTGCGACTTTTTAATCGCCCGGATAACTCAAGATCCACTGAAGTACATCCCTAATACTTCATTTCAATTACTTCCATACGGATTATCAATGTTGGAGTGTCCGGAGAAGATACTCTGAACAAAAGCATTCATGTGTGTATAGTGTGATCCTTTCCAGTAAATTCGTTTACACAATGAGCACCACTGATACTCCTTGCACCATTCTTGTACCTTTCGTGGAATTTGTGGAAGCACCGTTTCTTTCTCGACTACCTGGAGCTTAGAATTGCATGCGATACAGCGAGAAAAAGGAGATGCGATGCTGTAAAGATCGAACCAGTCAAGAACTTCGAGAAGCTGGAAGCGCGGTACTGAGTTCTTGATTAAATGTGCACGGGTAAGTGGTTCGGTACTCAGTAAAGACTTGCTTTTACTTAACAGTACTCGATCTTCATTCCTGGAAATCGTCAGCATGGATTCTTTTGTCCAATTGTTTTGATAGAGGGTATCGAAGCCGAGCATCCGTAAGTAATGAGCGAGTTTTCCAAGATGCACATCCAGTACGAATTTTGGCTGACGGAGAGGATGGTTTTGTACTTTCGTGAGGGAAGAGATGTCGAAGTTCTCAAATACCGGATAAAACGCAACCCGATCATTTTCCTTCAAACAGTACGAGAGGCAAACAGGTTGGTTATTGACAAGAACTAAATCGATCCGGTCGAAGGGAATTCCAATGGTCTGAGCTATATCCTGAACAAATGTATTTGGAGGAAGAGATAAAGGGAACGTGATAAACCTCCAATTCGATGGAAGCATATCATTCAACTCAGCATAACATCGGATAGAAACAAATGGCATTCTTACCCCGGATAATCTCTCTAGGATATCATCGTACTGATAGATGACTGCATGATGAACAACGCGAAGTGAAGAATTATCTCAACGGAAGCAGCGGAAAGGAAAGGGAAACTGTCGTTCCCTTTCCCTGCATACTGCTTACTTGCATACTGCCGTTATGAATTTCAGTAAGGCGTTTTACAATCATCAATCCTAAACCCAACCCTTGCTGTTCATATTGTTCCCGATCAAATTGCATAAATGCATGAATCTTCTTGATTTGATCCTCTAAGAATCCCCGTCCATTATCTTTAATGGTTATCATGCCCATTTCATTTCCTCTTGCGGTCGAGATTATCACTTGCGTACCGGCAATAGAAAATTTGAAAGCATTGTCGATTACCTGGCGAATAAGTTGTTCTAAATATATCTCTGAAACTGCTACAAATATCGGAGAAAGGTTTAAGACAAGGTCGGAGGAACGATGATAGGTGGAAGCAATGTCTTCTGCAATATGCTGAATAACTTCTTGGGCTTCTTTCGAACCCACTTGGCGCGAAGCAGAGAGCTTCGATGTATCATTTGCAAGGAACAGGCATTGCGTGTGGAGCCAAAATTTTTCCAAGGTCTCATTCATTCGCACAGCCGCAAAAGATAATGTCTCGGCAAGCTCTTTGATTTCTCTGGGTTTCAGCTCTTCTGCATGCGATTTTAACTGCTCAGCTAATCCTAATATTCCTATCATCGGTGTGCGTAGCTCATGCGGCAAGGCGCGTGTAATTTTTTCGCTCAATTCATCAATTGCACGTTGAGATTCATTTTTCCTTTTTTCTGTTTCCTCCAGGCGCACTTGCACTGCTTTAATGAAGTCATCCATATCAATCGGCTTGAGGATAAAATCACTTGCACCGAGATTCATCCCTTTGCGCATTTGAGTGCGTGGATCTTCACCGGTTAAAAAAATAAATGGAATACGTGCTGTCGATTCATGTTTGTGTAATTCTTCCAGGGTTTCGAATCCATCCATCCCTGGCATTCTGACATCACAGATAATTATATCCGGCAAAAACTTTAATGCCTGTTCCACGCCGACCATCCCATTCTCGGCTTCAATCGTTTCATATCCAGTGAACTCTAACATAAGCCGGACGCTTTTCCGCATCCCGGAATCATCTTCGATACATAAAATTCGCTTGGCCATCAGTATTTCTTCACTTAATTTTTTATTCTATGAAAAGAACAACGGTTCTGATTCTATCCTTTCAACTTCTATTATTTTTATGCTATAAATATAAAAACCAAATGTTCAAAAAGAAAGAATTTTGAATAAATATGAAGAAAAAGCATAAAAAATGATGGAAAAAGTGAAAGAAATTGAAAAAAAAGGAAAGGATGCACATATTTGGTCAACC
>Ga0182021_10008919_pt1 | contig 11865 bp, 9 predicted proteins | sample 612E3MmetaG_FD_120493 | JGI IMG/M metagenome (GOLD analysis project Ga0182021, IMG submission 120493) | Permafrost microbial communities from Stordalen Mire, Sweden - 612E3M metaG (Illumina Assembly) | ecosystem: Environmental > Terrestrial > Soil > Wetlands > Permafrost | place: Sweden...
CACTTTTGCACGGGCAGAGAATGTTTCTATGCCAATTTATTTGCGGGAGCGGTTTATAATGACCTCATGGATAACGGCAACAACGACGAAGTCACTCTTTACTACTATCCCAACCAGCAGGGTCCTTGCCAGATCGGAGCGTGGCCTGACATGTTTGATATAATGGGCGACAGGCTGAAAATGGACAACTCCATTTTCCTGGTCCGCCTGAGCGAAAAAAATATGTATTTAGGGGAAGGCTTCTCCTTAGGCATGGAGATCGCGGCCTCTTTGATAGTAGGAGATATTTTCCGCGAAGCCGAATTTTCACTCAGGTGTGTCGCTGCCGATCCGGAACAGGCTATGAAAACTTTCAAGGCAGAGACGGAAAAAGTTTTGGAAAGTATTAAAAATGGACTGAAGTCATTGAGTTTAGCCATGTCGGAATGGGCAAAAGCAGTGGCACAGATACCTGTAAAGAAAAAAGTCTCGGAAATGCCGAAAGTTCTCGTGCTGGGAACAGTAGAGGTCGAAATTCTACATCAGCCTGTTGCGGAATATTTTATAAGCCAGGGCATCATACCGAAAGTAACGAACTTCACACAATTCGCATTCATCCTGACAGTTGAAAATTATGTGAGATATGGTTTCAAAAGGGGTAAAATAGACGTGAGGGACCATATGAAAATGATCCCTTTTATATTGAATATCTTTAATCCTAAAACAGATTATAAAGAATACTTGGGTGCAATAGGCTCGTGGATCGGGGCTAAATTGATTGATGTGCTCATGAAAAAATACCACAATATTGCTTTCAGATCAGGTCTTCTTTGCAATGAGTATATATCCATGCAGGACATCTGCATCGCAGGAGGAAGCTTCGCCAGCATCAATACTTTTACCGAGACTTTCGAGCCAATCGGAAGCTATATAATGTACAGCAATACTGGTGCATATGATGGGCTGATGCACCTTTGCTCCTTCAACTGCCAGCCCGCTGTTAACGCACAGGCTATTATAAGATCGCATTCATCCGCTGGCAATATACCCTTCGCTTCAATCGACATGGAAGGGCCGTGGCTGTCTTCGGGACAAATAAGGACACTGGAAACGCTGGCTGTACAGGCGAAGTTATCCCACGGCGCGAAGCAGGGCATGAATTAATTATCTCCAATTTTGACAACTGCCCACTACTGAAACTTAGTAGAACGCAAATTCAAAGGCAAAGACATTACGACGCGGAAGACCGGTTTTCGGCTAGCTTATAAAGGTGCGTTCTTTTCTTCAATGTCGACTTTAAAGGTGTTGAGGAAGATACTCACCATCATATAACAACCCATTGCTATGGCCAGTTCCACCAGTTGCTCATAAGAAAAATATTTGCTGATGGCGGCGAAAGTTTTGTCACTGACCTTGCGTTGAAGCATTGTTTCTTCGGTTAATAACAGAACAAGTCGTTCGATTTCGGAAAAGATCGTTGAAGCCGCGCCGATTAAGACACAAATTCCATCACCGAAAAAAACCAGAAAACGCCATCATGCTTCAGCGTTTATTTATTTTTTTGAATTCCTTGATGTTCAATCCTGTCCATTTCTTGAAGGCGCGGCGCAGAGTAGTAGTTTCGGAAAAACCGATACGGCTGGCAATTTGATCAATACTTAGGTTTGTCGTTAAAATATATTCTTTGGTCAGTTCCGTCCGGATTTCATCCAGAATATTCTGGTAAGTTATATTTCTTTCCTGCAGACGCCTGCGCAAGGTGCGGGGACTCATGGCCATTTGTCCCGCAATCACCGGCAGACTGGGAAACTGCCCCAAAGACGTGATTAATAAATTACGTATTGCGGATATCAATTCGTCGGATACTTTAAACTTCTTCATGAGTTGCCGGCATTGCTGTTTACATATGTCCGCCAGTACCGGATTGCCCATTGATGAAGGAATCTTTTCGAAATCGAAGGAAGTTCGAAACATATCGGCATCCCTATCAAAGTAAACAGGACAATTGAACAATTTCCTGTAAAGATCGCCGTGACCTGGAGCGGGGTATGATAAATGAATTTCCGCTATCCGGAAATCTTCTTTGGACAAGAAACCGGACCCGGAAATAAAGGTGGAAAGCAACTCTTCCACGGCAAAAATCCACGAACGAAGGCTGTCCATGGGAAAAGCCGGGAATATCCTCCATGTAGAATAGTTATTTTCCTTTTTGTAGGAAAGCGTAACCAGAGAGCCGCTCAACTCCCAATATTGTATCGCAACCTGATTGGCGTCTCCCAGAGTTGGACTGCTGATAATAGCATAGCCCCATATGCCCAGTTCCCCCAGGTTGTGTTTCTGACCCAAATGCAGAGCAAGAGCAGGATCTCCGCTTTCATCCAGCGCATGATTTACGATGGTAAGATAGTGTGCAGGAGTAATCAGGGCATTTTCATCTTTTAACCAGGCTTCGGAGAGATTTGTCTCTTTGAAAATCCGTTTCAAAGGAATTCCCTCCGTAACCAATCGCCGCACCAGCCACTTGGCACTATATGACGGAATTTTATCCTTTGCCAAATTATCCTCCCGGAAAAAGATATGATGTATATTACATAGATAACATATTTTGGCCACATTTATCACTTTTTTGACCAGACCGGTACTTTTTTTTTCTCAGCACTCATGATAGTTATAATTTTAGTGATTTTATAGGGAAATGAAATAATGGAAGATAAAAGCAAATATATACTGACAATTGATCTGGGAACATCGGGACCCAAGGTAGCTCTGATATCAATATATGGGAAGGTTGTGGATAGCGAGTTTGAGGAAACTCCTATTATCCTGCTTCCCGGTGGCGGAGCGGAACAAGACCCTGACGGCTGGTGGCGCTCAATTATGTCAGCGGCCAAAAAGCTGCTCGGCAAAAATCTTGTTCCAGCCGAAGACATTATCGCAGTGAGTGCAACAACTCAATGGTCGGGCACGGTTCCCGTAGATCCCCAAGGCGAGAATCTGATGAATGCTATCATCTGGATGGATTGCCGGGGTTATGAATCGCTGAAGGAAATGCTTCATTCTTCCGTTCAATTCGGCGGCTATCCTCCTTTGAAATTGCTGCGATGGCTTAAGCTGACTGGGGGGGCACCCTCAACCTCCGGCAAGGATTCTATTGCCCATATCCTTTGGTTAAAGAAAAATTGCTCTGATATTTATAAAAGGACATACAAATTTCTCGAACCTAAAGATTATATAAATTTGCGATTGACCGGCAAGTTTGCGGCCACATACGATTCGATTCTGCTTCACTGGGTGACGGATAATCGCAATCCATCCCGCGTTACATATCATGATAAGTTGTTGGAAATGGCCGGCATCGATCGCGCTAAATTGCCTGATCTGATTAGTGCCATAGACATTCTGGGGCCGATAAAAAAAGATATAGCTTCCGAATTAGGATTGAAGATTGATACGCCGGTTATCGGCGGCACGCCGGATATTCCCTCCGCATGTGTTGGTTCCGGCGCGGTCAGAAATTATGAAGGACATCTTTACATAGGTACCTCATCCTGGATATCGGCCCATGTTCCTTTTAAAAGAACCGATCTCCTACACGGTATCGGATCTTTCCCCAGTCCGCTCCCCGGATGTTATATGATTCTCAACGAACAGGAATGCGCGGGTAAATGCCTTACCTGGCTGAGGGACAACATTCTTTATCGTAAAGATGAGTTAATGATTGAAGGAAAAGTTCCGGACATTTTTAAATTACTGGATAAAACCGTTGCCCGGGTTCCGCCGGGAGCAAACAATGTTATCTTTACACCCTGGCTTTACGGAGAACGAACACCGGTTGATGATTGCCACATTCGTTCTTCCTTGTTTAATTTATCGCTGGAAAATACCCGCGAAGATATAGCACGTGCTATTTTTGAAGGTGTTGCTTTTAATCAGAAATGGTTGCTCATTCATTTAGAAAAATTTATGAAGAGACAATTTACACATCTCAACTTTATAGGCGGCGGCGCCAATTCGGATGTATGGTCGCAAATTCTGGCCGACGTGCTGGAGAGGCCGATACGGCAGGTTGCCGGTCCCATTTACGCCAACGGCCGCGGCGCAGCTTTTCTTGCCGCTATTGCTCTTCGTTATATTACTGTTGAGGAAATTCCCGATCTCATTGAAATCAAGGCTGAATACAAGCCTAATCCCGATACAAGTAAAATCTACCATGATATATTCGATGAATTCCTGAACCTGTACAATGTACATAAAAAAATATGTTCAAGAATAAATAAGAAAAACAGGCCCAATGTATGCGTCCCGCCGCAGCAATGGTCATGATTATATAAGGAGGATATTGCTCAATGGAATATCAGGAAATTCTAATGCGCAGAAACGAGGTTTTGTCCAGAGAGATCCATCCGATATCAGAAGAAAAGCTCGCCAATGAACGCAAGCTATATTACGAACGAAACAAGCGATCACTGGAGATTTTCAATGAAGCCAAGGATGTCATTCCCGGAGGAGTTGAACATAATTTAAGCCAGAACAAACCATTTCCGCTGACAATGGACCGGGGCAAAGGTTATCGTTTGTGGGATGCGGACAACAATGAATACATAGACTATCTTATGTCTGGAGCTCCCATTATACTCGGTCATGGTTTCGAGCCGCTGGATGAAAAAATTATCAGCATTATCAGGGAAAAGGGGCCGGCTACCGGCTTGACTTCGGAATACGAAATTCTGGCCGCTCGGGAAATTATCAAACACATGCCCGGTGTGGAAACAGTCCGTTTTCTCCAGTCCGGCACGGAAGCGGACATGGCCGCAATACGCATAGCCCGGGCTTTTACGGGAAAACTTAAAATTATCAAGATTGGCGGCAGCTACCATGGGTGGTCCGATCAGATGGTGTACTCTCTGCATATGCCCGGAACTGCCGGTCTCAATTCCAGAGGAATTCCCGCTGAAATCTATTCCCATCTGGTTGAAGTGTCACCCAACGACTTTAACGGATTGGAAAAGGCTTTTGAAGATAATAAGGATAAGGGCGGGATCGCCGGTGTCATGGTGGAACCTATCGGCGGAGAATCCGGTTCGCATCCCAGCCACCCCCAATGGAATAGCCGCATTCGTGAACTGTGCGAACAGTACGGGTCACTGCTGATTTTTGACGAAGTGGTAACTGGTTTCAGGCTGGATATGGGCGGCGCTCAAAAGTACTTCGACATTATGCCGGATCTGACTGTTCTCGGCAAAATTATCGGACATGGTTATCCTTCGGCCGGCGCGGTAGCCGGACGCAAGGATGTAATGAGCGTCTGCCATGGCGGCATGGGAGAAAAGATTTACATCGGAGGGACTCTGGCGGCCAATCCCATCTCCACCGCGGCCTGTTACTATGCTTTGAAGCTCATGGTTGAATACGATGCGGTGAAAAGGGCTACCGACTATGCAAACAAGCTTACCAAAGCAATGAACGATCTTTTCGCCACACGTCCCGAGCTGGGATTTTTTGTCTACAATTTTGGTCCGATTATGCACTATGTGACGACGGCGTTTTTCTTTGTCGATCTAACGGCGCCGGATGCTTTTATCAACGTTCTTAACCGGAAGCAAATCGCGGATGATTATCAGTTGGTCACCATGGCTCATGGATTATGCACGCTGGCCGGGACCCGCATGTATACATGCATGCAGCACGACGACGAAGCACTGCAAAAGACTCTGGAAATCTGGGAATATCTGTTATCCCTGATTCCTAACAATTAAAAAAAAAGAAATTATTTTAAAAGGAGGAATAAATTATGAAGGATGCTTTTGCAGACAAACCTATAGCACTGCCCGAGGGCATTGACATGGAAAATCATGTAATTGCCACATACTGGGCCAGGGCTGATAAGAATATGGATGTTACCCTGATGGGGCAGATATTGGCTATTGAGCAAACCACGGGCACGTGGGTGCCGGTTCCCGGCGAAACTCCTGAAGTCAGAGCCAGGCATGTGGCCAAAGTGATCGGCGTTTATGAATCGCCCAGCTACGAGTATGGTCTGCCGGATGATATCAAGAATCGGGATTATATTTTGCAGATTGCTTTCCCTTCGGCCAATGTGGAAGACCAGTTGCCCATGCTGCTGACCGCCACCATCGGCAATATATCACTGGTGCCGAATTTCAAACTGCTGGATATCAGAATGCCTAAGACAACTCTCAAACAGTACAAGGGACCGGCATTCGGCATCGACGGATGGTATAAGGCCCTGGGTATCAAAAAAGACCGTCCACTGCTCAACAATATGATCAAGCCATGTAGCGGATATCCTCTTAAGGTCGGCATGAGATTGTTTAGAGATGTTGCCATGGGCGGATGTGATGTGATCAAGGACGACGAACTGATTGCCAATATGAAATACAACGATGCGGTCGAACGCGTCAAGCAATACATGGCCATAGAGAAGCAGGTTTATGAAGAGACCGGCGAACACACTCTCTATACGGTGAACGTTACGGATCGCCTACCGCGTATGTTCAATCTGGCGAAGCGCTGTATTGACGCGGGAGCAAACGCGATGATGGTGAACTATATGGCCGTGGGACCGGAGGCGATGCGCGCTCTGGCCGAAGATCCGGCTATCAAAGTTCCCATCCTGGCCCATATGGATGTGGCCGGTGTCTACTTCATGTCGCCGTATCAGGGTATCTCTTCGCCTATTGTATTCGGCAAGATTCCCAGACTATGCGGCGCCGACGGAATTGTTCTGCCCTTCTCCCAGGGCGGAAAAGGTATTTATATGCACGAACGTTTCATGGCAACCTGCCGCAATCTTACCTTTCCCTTCGGTGATTTGAAGCAGACCTTGCCCATGCCTTCAGGAGGCATCACTCCTGCCAACGTTCCCGATATAATCAATGCGCTGGGCCGGGATATCATGATAGGTTCCGGCGGCGGCATCCACGCTCATCCTCAGGGACCAACAGCGGGCACGCGCGCTTTCCGGCAGGCCATTGACGCTACCTTGAAGGGAATTCCTATGGATCAATATTCGCAGGAGCATGAAGAACTGGGCGTAGCTTTAGGCACCTGGAAGAAAAAAACAGAATTCAAAATATAGGTAAGCTTGTAAAAAGTCCGTTTTCCCTTCTCTCTCGAACGGGGAGAAGGGAATTTGTGATTTTTTTCGAGTTTGTTGTAAAAGTTTCGTTCGAAATATGAGAGAGCCAAGACTGGATTATTACCTTCACGACGATCAACGACTGCCTTTGGCGTGGGCGCCATGGTTTTCTCATGAATACATTAATTACTTTTCTGTTCAGGCTTCAAATAGACTGATGAAACTGCCGCCGGTTCCGGTAAAACCGAATCCCCGAAATATTGACGATGCATGGGCAGTCGGACCACGGCACATAGATATGTACAAAGAATCTTATCGAGATATCCGGCGTCTGGATACGTTCAAATCTTTTGATTACGGACAGCGAAATGGCGAGTTCAGCACTAAACCGCCGGTGGACGTAACCATCGAGCCATGGAAGATACTGGTTATTTACAGTACCGAACCGGACCTTCTTCTGGATTGTGACCTTGCCATTGATAAACGTCAGAAGCTGACGGGCGGCTCTCATGGTTGGCGGCACATGCAATTCCGGGTATGTGGCATAAAATTCGGTGTTTTGCTTGATTCATTTCTCTGCAATATGAATATGGCGGAAGTGGCTGTGAAAAACGGCAACGATTACTGGGGCTGGCGGTATCTTTCCCGCTGTACACATTATCTGGCTGACATGGGTAATCCCTTTCATGTTAAAGTTGCGCCGACAGGATTGTTGCTCAGGAAGATGTTTTCTTATACGGAGTTATTCAGGATTATCTCCGCCGCGCATCAGAGTTACGAAGTTTATGTTGAACAACGTTTCCGGGAAGGCTTCCCGGCGTTTAAGGATGCTTTAATGCAGGGCGCTTATGAGGGAAACTCTGCTAAACATGATATAAAGGCAGAACTTTCCGCCTATTTACGGCAGTCACAAGATCGACAGAAACCGATCTTCAATTTTATTCTTAAACAATTCGGACAGGAACTGCTTGATGTTTTCGGGCATATTGACCAAAAAGGCAAAATGGATGCGTCAAAACAAATAAATTTATGTTCGGCAAATGCAAGCAGGATTATTTTTGACAAATCCCATCTATACGCTCTCGATTTCCTGGACAAGATTACAGCGGAGATTCTTTTTGATGTCGGGCAAATGCTGGGAATACTGCTGGCTCGGTTTAACCCGCAAAGTTAATAATAAAATTCGGCCTGAAGATTATGGCTTCATTATTCTCCGCCTAAGTCAGATTTTCCACTTTCAATTTTTTTCTGATCTTGACGCAGTTTGGCAAAAGCTATTTCGCGAATTGCAAGAGGAATTTTACTCACCTTGCGCTCACTGCAAAGCGCTAAAAGATAAGCCAGTGAACATTTTTCCAGGATTTCGACATTATTGACAACGCGTTCCATATCGTGACCAAAGACAAGTGCGCCGTGATTCCGCATCATGAACGCGTTGTTTTTATTTTTGATATGCTTGGCCACTTTATTTTTCAAGAACACTGTTCCTGATGGAGCGTAGGGAATAATTTCCACTGAGCGTCCCAGAAAACGTGCCTGCTCGTCGAAGAGAGCCGGAATGGGCGTGTTTATAAGTGTCAAAGCGCTGGCATAGACTTGATGCGTATGGATGATTGCGTTTACATCACCGCGTATCTGATAAACCGCTGCATGGATACCTGCTTCCACCGATGGTTTTAGATGCCCTTCGACAACATTAGAGTTGAAGTCAAGAACACATATATCTTCCGCTGTCATTTTCATATAATCATGATTTGAAGGGGTGATGGCAAATTTATTTTGTCCTTTAATCCGCACTGAAAGGTTACCGCCGGTTGTCATCAGATAACCTTTTTCGACCAGTTTCCTGGCCGTTTCGACAATGAGTAGTTTGTTGATATCAAATTGTCCCATGTAACTCCTCTACATAAAAAATAATACTATGTGGAAGATTCGTCTTCAATATCGACTTCGAAGGTGTTGAGGAAAATACTAATCATCATATAACAACCGGCCGCAATGGCCAGTTCGACAAGTTGTTCATTAGAAAAATGCTTGCTGATGGTGGCGAAAGTTTCGTCGCTGACCTTGCGTTGAAGAACTGTTTCTTCGGTGAATAACAGAACAAGTCGTTCGATTTCGTCAAAGACAGGCGAATCAGCGCCGATATCGAGCGCTCTGATTTTTTCTTCCGGCATGCCCACACTTTTACAGACTTTGCGATGCTGATGCACTTCGTATGGCGAATTGCACAGAATTCCGGCGCGGGTTATGGCCATTTCTCTCAGTATAGGATCAAGTTTACCGTTCAAAAGCACCGCCGCGGGCAGACCAATAAATTTTTTGGCAATTCCTATCGGAGCATGAGTAACCGTTTTAAAAATATTTAAATTATACGGCGCTTTGCCCTGTAAAATAATTTTTTCCGTATCCGTTTCCGCCGGTTCGAAGTAGGGTATGCGTGCCAAAATAAATTCTCCTAATGAGACTCGCTAAGAACGAGTCCCGTGACTTGTCGGGACGAAGTTCGAAGCGTAAGTCGAATTATCCCAGGAGCGAAGCGACGTGGGATTAAAGGCACTTCAGTTTGCCGGCTTTTTGGTGAAGTGGTATTTGATTCCTTTCATCACTGTTACACATCTGCTCATTTCTCCAAAAGCGGGTAGTCCCGCGTTTTCCGCCACGCCTCTTAAATACTCGGCGAAATCCTTTCTTCCTTCTATCCATAAAACAACAGGTTTTTCGTGCTGTCTGATAAGATTCGCCAGCTCATTGAAAAATTCCTGTTTGATCAAAGGTGTGGCGTAAGCGTGAAATATAATCGAATCAACAGCCGGATCGTTTATTACCGCGGTCAGAGAATGCCGGAATACTTTTTCAAAACCGTGCTGTTCAATCGCAATCCAGAGATCAAGAGGATGATCTGGTTTGTTCCACGAAGGAAAAAGCTCGGCGATGGAAGCAAGTGTCTTATCGGAGAGCTTGGCCAACGCAAGCCCGCAATCATCCATCAGATCGGCGGTGATGGTTCCGGCGCCGCCGGAGAAAGTGAGGATGGCCGTGCCTTTGCCGGGATGGCAGATCATCTTTTTGGAAAAAGCTCTGGCCATATCGGTGAGTTCCGCGGGATCGAATACCTCGATAATGCCTGCCTGCTTGAATGCGCTCCTTGCGATAATGTAGTTTCCCGAAAGGCTTGCCGTGTGGCTTTGCGCGGCTTTTGCGCCCTGCACACTTCTGCCTCCCATGAGAACAATTATGGGTTTTTTTGTTTTCTTCGCGAGATTTAAAAATCTTCTTCCGTCCACTAATGATTCAAGATAACAGGCGATGACTTCTGTCTCTTTATCTTTTATCATGTATTCAAGCAGGTCGTTCTCATCAATGTCGCATTTATTGCCGATGGAACAGGCCTTGCTTATTCCCATAACTCCTTCCTGCAAAGCGTGAAGCATAAAGCCGGCGGAAAGCATGCCGCTCTGAACAATCAGCCCGACGTTTCCGCCTCTTAATATGTCCGGCCAGACCAGTGAATTGATGAACGAAAATACATAAGTTTTATTTGCATCAATAAAGCCCATGCAATTGGGTCCCCATAATCTGATTCCCGCCCTCGCCGCGTTTTCAAGAGCGAGCTTCTGAAGCTTGACGCCTTCAGCGCCTGCTTCATTAAATCCGCCGGATTCGATAATTATTCCCTTCACGCCTTTTTTGGCGCATTCGTTTACCGTGTGTGGAAGTTCTTTCGAAGGAATAAAATATATGGCCAGATCAATATCGCCGGGGATAGAAGCCACATCGGGGTAACAGGGCAGTCCTAATATCTCGGTGTAGTTTTTATTAACCGGATAAATTTTCCCGCGAAAACCGGAGGTGACATTTTTGATGATGTGGTATCCGCCCTTATTGGTGTTAGTCGACGCCCCAATAATCGCGACACTCTTCGGGTTGAAAAAACAATCTAACATTTAATTCTCCATTTATTTTAAAACAACAAGCGCATCAACGGCAACCGGCTTGTCTCCGCAGATGATCAGCGGATTAATATCTATTTCGGAGATGGAATCATTCTTGATTCCCAAATCTCCAACTCCCACAAGTGCTTTGGCAAGCGCTTCTCTGTCTACGGCAGGGCTACCTCTGAATTCGCCGAGCAACTTCTTGGTTTTGATTTCGTCAATCATCTCCAAAGCGTCTTCTTTCGTGAGCGGCGCAACCCGGAAAGTCACGTCTTTGAGCGCTTCAGTAAAGACGCCGCCCAAGCCAAACATAACGCACGGTCCGAAGCTAGGATCACGCGAGAGACCGATGACAAATTCGCGCGATCCTCTGATCAATTTTTCAACAAGCACGCCGTCAAGATTTTTTGCCTTGTTTGTGAGTTCGTCAAAAACCTGTGCAGCTTCCCGGGCGTTGCTGATATTGAGCGCGACCATGCCCGCTTCTGTTTTATGGGTAAGTACGGCGGAACATCCCTTCATCACCACAGGATATCCCATTTTCTCGGCCTCCTGAATCGCTTCTCCCTTGGTTTTAGTAAGCGCTGCTGCTGCGACCAGAACGCCGGCTGATTCTATGACCAGCCTCGATTCATATTCCGAAAGCGTCTTTCGTCCTTCTTTTACGGCTTTCTTAATTATGTCCAACATATATCTCCTCATAATTTGACTTTAAGTAATTAGTTTATTTCGCTCAGTATTGTCAAGGATTTGTTAGTGAGACTCTCTGAAAACGAGCATAGCGAAGTTTGAAGAGTTAGTCGAACTATCCCCGCAGCGAAGCGGAGCGAGTTTCATTGAATCCCGCTC
>Ga0182021_10008920_pt1 | contig 11865 bp, 8 predicted proteins | sample 612E3MmetaG_FD_120493 | JGI IMG/M metagenome (GOLD analysis project Ga0182021, IMG submission 120493) | Permafrost microbial communities from Stordalen Mire, Sweden - 612E3M metaG (Illumina Assembly) | ecosystem: Environmental > Terrestrial > Soil > Wetlands > Permafrost | place: Sweden...
ACACAAATTCTTCGCTATCCTGAGAAGACATGAAAACCGCAACCCTCCAACCACACCCCCTCCCCAATCTTTGGTGTAGACCCCCGATTCTGGGCAGACCTACAAAATGGTGGACTCTACTGGGCTCGAACCAGCGACCTCTTCCATGTCAAGGAAGCGCTCTAACCAACTGAGCTAAGAGTCCGATGGGAAAGAAGGGGGTTGGTATGGCCGAAACGCCGGAGCGTAGGCAAGGAAAAATCCCGGCCCGCGCGACTACCCTTCACGGTTGCCCGAGTGACGGTCACGCCCGGTCCTGGTTCAGCGACGCCGGTTGGAAAGGAACTCCGGCTCGCTCATATCCCGACCGAAGGCGCTGGCTCCGCTGGCGAGCAACGCCGGAACCGTTTCGGCCAGGGACAACCCCCGCGAGCACGCGCTGAGCTTGGTGTGCCACAACAGCCGGTTTTCGCCGCGGGCGAGCGCCGCATAGTCATAGGCGGAAACGACGATGTAATAGCACTCATCGCCGATCCGCTCCAGCAGGCGGGCGGTTTTTGCGTCACGCCGGCGGAAGGATTCCAGCGGACTGAAGGACGTGAAAAGGTTGGCGGCACCGCTGGAATTCGATCCTGACATCTGCGCGCCCCACGCCTGGGCGGGGATCGCCGCCTCGGAATTCTCGTCCTTGATGAGGGCTTCCTTGAGCTCGCTGGCAAACTTGCGGCCGCCGATCAGCGCGGCGCGGCTGAGCAGGTTCTTATAGCCGGGGTCTTCGATTAGAGGCTCAGGGCGGCTGTGCGTTCCCCAGATGTAAATCAGGACGAGCGAAGGCTGGTGCCCCTCGGTGGCGGGGAGGTAGTGGGCGGCCGCTAGCGTCTCTGCCAATTGCTGTTCGATGACTCCCTCTGGCAGAGGCTTCTGTCCCGCGCTGACCTGGCCGAAATCATGCTGGCCGTCAGAATGGGTCAAGAAAAAGGCCGGCTTCGCCGCGGTGGGAGCCGCAAACTTGCGTCCCTCCTCGGTGAATTCTGTGATGGCGGTGCCATCGAGTGCCCGGCGGTCTCGCTTTGGCGTTGGATTGATGCCGGATCGTCCGGTCTCCGATTCCGAGACACCCACTGCGGGAGAGGCTGGCGGCGTGGGATCGGCGGCAGCGACAACCCCAATGCTGGCGAGCAGCAGCCCGCCGCCAAGAAGCAAGACCGGAAGGGTTTTCATCCTAAAGAGGTACGACCATCATAACCCCGCGCGGGTGGAGATCCCTTCCGGGCGCCCGTGCGGCGCGTCTTGTGTTTGGCCCCAATCGTCTCCATTCGTCAACCGTCTTTCCCCATGCTCCAATCGCTTCGCATCCGCAATCTCGCGCTGCTCGAGGAGGTCGCCCTGGATTTTGAGCCGGGATTTACGGCGCTGACGGGCGAGACCGGCGCCGGCAAGAGCATCCTGCTCGGCGCGCTCAGTCTGCTGGCCGGTTCGCGCGCGGAGAAGACTGTCATCCGGCAGGGCGCGGCGGCCTGCGAAGTGGAGGCGGCGCTCTTTTTCCACGACCCCTGCAAGGTCGACGCATTGCTCGCCTCGCTTGACCTGCCGCGGTGCGAGGAGGGATTGCTGATCCTCAAGCGGAGCCTGGCGCGCGACAAGGCGCCGAAGATCACCGTCAATGGCGGGCTGGCCACCCTGGCCGCCCTGCAGGGCTTGGGCGAACTCTGGATTGATTTTCACGGACCGGGCGAACCCCGGCGGCTGCTCAAGGACTCGGCTCAGCTCGAACTGCTCGACCTCTACGCCCGGTCGGGTGCGGTGCTCGCGGCCTACCAGGAGAAATACCGCGCCTGGCGCGGCTGGCAGGCGGAGCGCACGCAGCTCGCCACGGAGACCCGGCTCGCGCCGGACCAGATCCAGTTCCTCGAGAACCAACTGGCGAAGATGGACGAGCTCGAGCTGACCGCGGAGGCGATCGAGGCGCTCGAGCGGGATTTGCGAAGACTGAGCCAGGCGCAGGAGCTGCTTGAGCTAACGCAGGGTCTCGCGGCCGGGATTAGCGGCGACGACGGAATCCTGAGCCGCGTGGCCCAGCGGGTGCGCGAGGCCCGCCAGCTCGAAACCCTTGATCCCGCGAGCAAGTTGCTGGCCGACCGGCTGGCCTCGGTATCGGTGGAACTCGCCGACCTGGGAGCGGAGTTTGCGGGTCTCAGTCAGAACCTGGTCTTTGAACCTGGGCAGGCGGAGCAGCTCGGAGCGCGGATGAACACCTGGCTCGACCTGAAGCGCCGCCACGGCGGCGACGTGACCGCGGTGGTAGCTGCCCGCACCGACATCAAGCGCCGGCTGGAGGTGCAGGGCGATCTGGCGGGCGCGCTGGCGCGGCTCGACCGGGAGATCGCCGGGGCGGAGACCGCCACGCGCAGGCTGGCCGAGGCACTGCGACTCGGGCGCGAACAGGCGGCCCGGGAACTGGCCAGGGCGGGCGGCAAGGCGATTGCCCAGCTCGGCTTCAAGAAGACCGAGTTTCTGGTGCGGCTCGCCACGCTTCCCGCTTTGGGGCCGACGGGCGATTGCACCTGTGAGTTTCTGTTTTCCCCCAACGTCGGCGAGGCGCCGCTGCCGCTCAGTCGCATCGCCTCCAGCGGCGAACTCGCGCGCGTGATGCTTGCCCTGAAGACCATCCTGGCCGACCTCGACGACATTCCCGTGCTAGTGTTTGACGAGGTCGATTCCAACGTCGGCGGGGAGATCGGCAGCATCGTGGGTGAGAAACTGGCGAAAATCGCCGGCCGGCACCAGGTGCTGTGCGTCACGCACCTGCCGCAGGTGGCCGCCCATGCGGCAAACCACCTGGTGGTCACCAAGGAACAGACGCGAGACCGCTCTGTGGTGACGATCGAGGCGATCCACAACGACCGGAAGGCGCGCGTTAGCGAGCTGGCCCGTATGCTCGGTGACCGCAATGCGAAGTCCGCCCAGGCCCACGCCGAAGAGCTGCTGAAGTGACTGGCAGGGGCGAAACGCACTGGTTCTCCCATGGATCTGGTCATAACCAACGTCAGCAAACAGTACAAAGGGAACATCTGGGGCCTGCGGGAGTTTTCGCTTTCGATCGGGCCCGGGGTGGTGGGACTTCTCGGTCCGAATGGCGCGGGCAAATCCACGCTCATGCGCATCCTGGCCACGATCGCGCGTCCGACCGGTGGGACGGTGACATGGGACGGCACCGACATCGCCCGGGCGCCCGACGGCTTGCGCTCGGTCCTGGGATACCTTCCGCAGGATTTCGGCGTGTATCCGAATCTGACGCCACTCGAGTTTCTGGAGTACCTCGCCGCGGCGAAAGGTCTCGATGCCCCGACCGCGCGCAAACGCATCGATGAGCTGCTGCAACTCGTGAACCTCTTCGAGGCCCGCCACCAGCGGCTCGGGGGTTTTTCAGGGGGCATGCGCCAGCGGGTCGGCATCGCCCAGGCGCTGCTCAACGATCCCCGGCTCCTCATCGTGGATGAACCGACGGCCGGACTCGATCCTGAGGAACGGGTCCGTTTCCGCAATCTGTTGTCCGACCTTTCGGGCGAACGGATCGTCATCCTTTCCACCCATATTGTTTCGGATGTTGAGGCGGTCGCGACGGACATCGCGATCATTGTTCGCGGCCGGCTGGTGCGGCACGCGGCGCCCGAGGATCTCCTGCGGGCGGTGCAAGGGCAGGTGTGGGAATGGCTGATTCCGAGCAGCGAGGTGCCGGCGGCCCGCACCCGGTTCCGGGTCAGCGCGACCATCCGGAAGAATGACGGCGTGCTCGTTCGCGTGCTCGCTGCCTCCGCTCCGGGTCCGGCCGCCAGTCCGGTGGAGCCCTCGCTGGAGGACGCCTACCTTCAGGCCGTGGCCGCACCGGGAGACGCCGAATCATGAAGTTGGGACGAACCCTGTACCATCTGATCCGGGCCGATGTGCTGGAGCGAACCCGGCGCTACAGTTTTCTGGTGACGGTCGTTGCCACCGTCTATCTGGGCTATCTGGTGAGCGAGGGCACCTTGGGCGTTCACCTGGGGGGATACCGAGGGCTGCGAAATTCTGCCTGGGTGGGCATGATGATGGCGCTCTGCGGCGTCACGTTCGTTTCGCTTGCCGGATTTTATGTCGTGAAGAGCGCGGTGGAACGGGACCGGCAGACCGGCGTGGGACAGATCCTGGCCGGAACTCCGATCAGCAAGATGCTCTACCTCGCCGGGAAGACGCTCAGCAATTTCGTTGTGCTGGGAGTGATCATGGTCGTCCTGGCAATTGCCGCCATCGTGCTGCTGTTGGTCCGGAGCGAAGAGGGCGGCTTTGATCTTGGGGCCCTCCTCGGGCCCTTTTTGTTTCTCGGCCTTCCCGCAATGCTCTTCATCGCGGCGCTCGCGGTGTTCTTCGAAAGCGTCCCGTGGCTCCGGCACGGCTTCGGCAATATTGTGTACTTTTTTGCCTGGACTGCCCTCGTCGTCGTACCGATGGAGACCGGGCTTCAATCCGCCGATGTCCTCGGGTTGAAGATGCCGATGGACAGGATCCAGTCCGACGTCCGGATGGCTGTCGCCGACTACAACGGGACTTTTTCGATCGGGACGGCGGGGGGCGGGGAGAGCAAGGAGGTCCCGGTGCGGTGGGCAGGCCTGCGGTGGACGTCCCAGCGTATCGGCTACCGTCTATTCCCGGTGGGCTACACGTTCGTACTGGTGCTCCTCGCGGCGCTGTGGTTCGACCGTTTCGATGCGGCGGGGCGGGCACCGGCAAGGTCGTCGCGGCTCCGCAGTCTCGGGAACCGCGTGGGTGGCGGGGCCATGGCGAGGCTCCCGGAGCTGATGATCCGTCCGCTGGCGGCATTGGTGGGGCACACCGTGTTCGGACGGATGCTGCTGGCCGAGCTGCGGCTAATGTTGCAGGGACTGCCGTGGTGGTGGCATCTCGTCGCGCTCGGCCTTTGGATTGGCTCCTTGGTTCCGGAGCCCGCATTCGCACGGGCCTACCTCGTCCCGTGCCTTTGGGTGTGGCCGGTGTTCCTCTGGTCGGCAATGGGCACGCGTGAAAGCCGGTTCCGGACCGACCAGGTGCTGTTCTCCTCCCCCCGGCCGCTGGGCCGGCAGCTGCCGGCGGTCTGGGCGGCCGGATTCCTTGTCACGATCGGGCTGGCGTCGGGCGTTTGGCTGCGCCTGCTGGCCGCGGGGGATTTTTCCGCCGTCTTCGCCGTGGCGGCAGCTGCGTTGTTTATTCCCTCATGGGCCCTGGCGTCAGGCGTTTGGTCGGGCGGCAGCAAGATGTTCGAAGCAGTGTTCATCATGGCGTGGTATCTTGGGCCGATCAACCACAACCCCTCGCTGGATTTCATGGCGACCACCGACACGGCAATTGCCGCGAGATTCCCGGCGGTGCTGCTGTTGATCGCGGGGTCGCTTTTCTGCGGCGCGCTGCTCGGGCGCCGCCGCCAGCTGACCATCGCCTGAATCGCCGCGAGTGAATCATGGATGAAACGGCGGGATCGCCGGATGTCAGTTTGTCATTTAATAGATGACAAACTTCGCACGCGGAGGTGGACCGGGTGAAAACCGAATTTGAAAACCGCCCCGGCTGCAGGAGACCGGCCGGTGACCGACGCGACGGTTTGAGCGAAGGCTTTTCCCGCGCCGCCAACCATCCCGTTCAGGGTGTCGCCAGGCCTTTGGAAGACTGGTCGCGCGCAAGCGCGCTTCCTACAGATGCGCGGATCTGGATAAGGCCGGCGTCGCCGGCCGGAAGCTGCGCCATTTCTCAAGCGGCAGGGCGGCCAGAGCGATGATCAGCACCTGGCTCGCGACAAACGCGATCAGCCAATAGAAGGCGGACTGCATGAAGCCGTAGGAGTGCAGGCCAACGCCGAGCATGTTCGTGCCGAACCAGCTCCAGCTAGTGATCACGTTGCCGAATACCGCCAGCATCATGAGACCCCGCTGCCGCACCACCTCGGCCGAGCGGCAGTGGAGGATGATCGCATTCCAGAGGACGATGATGAGCGCACCGTTCTCCTTCGGATCCCAGCCCCAGAAGCGGCCCCACGACTGGTCGGCCCAGATGCCGCCAAGCACCGTACCTACCAAGCTGAAAAGCGTGGCGAAGCACACGATGCCGTAGACCATGCGAGCCAGCGCATCGGCCGTTGCCGGGTCCAGCGACTTGGTCAGCATGCCGCGGACGATGTAAATGATCGCGAGAATGCCCGCGAGGTAGGTCGAGCCGTAACCCATCGTGACCACGACGACATGCGTCCCGAGCCAGAAATTCGAGTCGAGCACCGCGCGCATCATTTCCATCGTGTCGCCGCTGCTTAGCGCGAGATGGTGGGCGATAAGCAACGTGCCGAAGCCAATCAGGCCGCCGGCGACCGCGCCGATCGCGTTGCGAAAGATGCGCTCCAATACGAGGCAAAGCGCCACTGCCACCCAGCCGACGAACACCGCCGACGAATACAGGTTGGTCACCGGCGGGCGGCCTTCCAGCCACATCCGCGTGAAAACGCCCACCGTCGCGGCGGCGAAGGCGAGTCCCAACAAAGCAAACGCGCAACGCTGCAAGACATCGGGCCATTTCAACCACGACACCACCGCGAGCAGGAAGGCGAGCACATAGAGCTCCATGCTCGCATAGAACGGCTCCGCCTGATTGAAGGTCGCCTCGACCCGGCATTTCTGCAGCTCGGGTTGGAAGCGCTTCGCCAGCTGCAAGGTATAAAGGCGCACAATTTCATTGAAAGCCTGCGGCTGGCGCAGCCGCCAGGCGTGGCCGAGACCGGCATAAGCCAGGACATCCGGGGGAATGGCCCCGCGGCGAAGCGACTCCAGCAGGGCGGCACCGATATTCGTCCAGGCCGTGCGATCCGCATTGTCCGCGTCTGGCGGGATCAGGCTCAGGCTGGCCTGTTCGCTCATGAACTGGCCGCGGTTGACGAACGCCGTCGCCGCCTTGAAATCCTCCTCTGAATGCGGCTGGCCGGCTTCCTTGGCCCGGAGCGCAGCGACGGCGGCCGGAAGCCGCTGCTCAAACTGCCGCAGGTCGACCAGGAAGTCGGCACTGTCCTCGGGCGCGGCGCAGGCCTTCAACCGCTCATAAAGCACGACGCGCTGGTAGAGTTTGGCGACCTCCCGCTGGAACGGCGAGCGCAGTGCTTCTTCGACCGGATCGGCGAGCCGCATCTGGCGCTCGAGCTCGGCGAGGCCGCCGCGGAGTTCATTGAAGGAAAAACGTTTCCGGTCGCCCTGTTCCCGGTTGAACAGGGCCAGCACCTCAGGATTCTCGATCAGGAAGTGCTGGTACTCGTCGGCCACCGCCGGATTGAAGAAAACGTCGAGCAGCCATTCGACCGGTTGGATTGACTGGCCGTTGGAGGCGGCGACACGCTGCCGCCCCTGCAATACGAGCAGCGAGGTTCGCGCCACGGTGTCGAGCGGCTTGGTCCGGCCGTCGGCGAGGACGGGCAGGCGGCCGAAGCCGCGCAGGGCGAATTCGGATTTGGTACGCGGCGGCGCCAGCGTGGAGCCGAGGTAGGCGAGTCCGAGCAGGAGAACGAGCCAGGGAAGATATCGTTTCATGTTTTTACCACGGAGACGCGGAGGCCACAGAACACCAGAAATCTGGGTTTGGGGGTATCCCATCGCACCGATATTCTCGGATCGTTCTCTGTGCCTCGGTGGTTCATTTCAGACTCCGGCAGCGGCGGCGGCCGTCCGCCGGTGGATGAAGCCTGAGAGGAGGATGCCGAAATGGATGACGAGGCCCAGGCCCATGAGCACGCAGGAGACATAGGGCACCAGCCAGCTCGGGTTGCTCACGACTTGGAGGATGGACGTCCGGTCGTTCTCGAAGCCGGCCTGGTAGAAGGTGAGCCCGCCGTAGCGCAGGGGATTATTCATGTAAATCAGCACCTCGCGGTCCACCCGGTTGCCGGGATCCTGCAGGCGCACACGACTCGAGAAATTCTTGGGGATGTCGGTACCCGGGTAGCGGTCATGCGAGAATTTCTCGAGGGTAATGGAGAAGTCCTGATAGAGACGGGCAGGTCGCAGGATCAGCTCCCAATTGTGACCCTGGTAAGTGAACGGTTGGTTCTCCACCAGCAGGGCCGAAACCAGCCAGGTGCCGATGCGGCCATCCGGACCCGCCAGCTCGACGAATGCGGAAGGGGCGTTTGCCTCATCCTGTTTGTAGGTGACGGGCTCCGCTTGAGTCACCAACTGTGGGCCGAAGCCCTGGTCGGCCAGCGACGGCGCCGCGTTGCGCGCCTGGCTGCGCATCTGGACCGAGGAATTGGGGTAGAACACGACCGGGCGGACGGTAAACGGCAGCTGCGGGTGCCGGATGAGGCCGCTCTTCTCGATCAGCTGGACCGGGATCGCGACGACCGCGTCCGATTTTGGGTCCGTCGTGTCGATGACCGCCAACTCGGTCTGGAGCGAGCTCTCGGAGTAGATCTTGGTCTCGCCTTGGTTCAGCCTCATGTGACCCTCCTGTGTCCAGAGGCCGGTGAAAAACTCGCCGAGCAGAAGCATAATCAGCCCAAAATGCGTCAGCCAGAGGCCCAACTTGGACCAGGTCAGCTTGAGCCGGTAAACGTGCGCGACGACGAGGTTGACCAGCAGCAGGCCGCCGATGAGGTAACCGCCCGGAAACACCGGCATGGCGAAGTCGCTGCCGGGCAAACGCGTCATGACGAAGACCGAGTGAAAGTACTTTTGCTGCACCGCCCACACGCCGAGGTTCACCTGATCGAGCGTGGCGACGAACACGAGGATCATCGACAAGATGAGCAGCACGACCGTCAGTCGCAGCGACAGGAAGAAGTCCACGAGACTTTTCAGCAGGAGGCGCATGGCGGATCAGGGGGCTTTGACTGTCTTGAGAAAATCGAGGAATGCCGGCTTTTCGCGGGCCACCAGCGCGTCGGGCCCGGTCAGCTTGAAGAACCAAGTCTCGCCGGCCCGCGGCACGATGGCACCAAGCATGCGGGTGCCGCCATTGGCCCCATCGAATACCAGAATGCGAAAGCCGTTGGCCTCGAGCGGCTGCAACGCGCCGGTGAGGTCCGGGACCGGGGGAAGCTGGAGTTGACCCCGCCAGCGGTTGACGTTGGCGAGATCGCCGCCGACATCGCCTGGAAAGGCCGTGATCGAAAGATCCGCCGCACCCTCCGGTCCGCTGACGGAGTAGCTGCCTTTGCGCATGGAGGTGGCCTTCTTCGGTGTCCACTGCGCCGGGGCCGTCCAGACCAACGCTTGATCCCCGGCCGGCTGCACCTGGGCCGCGACCATGGCGGCATCCGCCGCGGCAGGCGTGGATGGCGTCGAACCGTCAATCGAGGGATGACCGGGCGGCAACGGGCCGTCCGCCAGCGGAGCCGCGGCGGGCACGCCTCGTGCATTCGATGGCAGATCATTGGTGTTGGCGACGCGGCTCGGAGCGGCGGCCGGCCGGGAGGAAGCGGAATCCTTCGGCACGCGATAGGCAGCGATCTTTGGATCTTTGCAACCGGCAAGGATTAAACCGGCGGCGAGCTGTAAAACCAGACGAGGACGGCAGTGCGGAGCCATGTGGATCGGGAAAGTCTATGCATTGCCCGGAAACTTCAAACCATTCCGGCCAAATAAGCACCAACCGCCGTGGCTATTAGTCGGTGATCTTGTTCCACCAGGTCTTTTTCAGGATCAGCGAAGTGATCACGAGCACCGTGATCGCCTCGAACATCGACTTCTGCTCCCGGATGACGATGTAGAGCGGCAGCACGACGAGGGAAGTCTGCCAGATGATCCCGATGAAGATGTTGAACATGTCGCGCTTGAAATTCGCGTCGGACCTAAAGGTGGGATCGGCCCGGACGACCTTCTCGTGGACGGGCTTCCAGAAGCCCCAGGGCCGGACCTGCCGGTAGAACTTCATCAGGATCTCGTCACCCTCGGGCTTGGTCAGCAGCGTTCCCAGCACGCATCCGGCCGCCGAGAGGACCAGGATGACCGGGAATGAATACAGCGGGTACAGGTTTGCGACGATGTCCGGATACAGCCAGAGGTACAGGAACGGAAATCTGGACAGGACCAGGGTGGCGGCGATGCCGGTCATCATGCCCCAGAAATAACCGTAGCCATTGAAGCGCCACCAGTACCATTTGAGGATGTTGGCCGCCGTGTATCCGCCGTACAGCGCCGACACGATCCACTGGGTCACCTGGTTGATGTTCCTTGCGTGCAGGCCGAAGAAGATGCCGACGACCACGAACGCGAACGACACGACATAGCTCATGATGATCAACGTGCGGTGGCCGGCGTTGGGATTGACGTAGCGCTTGTAGATGTCGTTCACCACGTAGGCCGGCGCCGCGTTGACCGTGGCTGCGAAATTCGACATGTAGGCCGCAAGCAGCCCGGCCAGCACCACACCCAAGACCCCGGCCGGCATGAAATTGCTCAGCGTGTCCGGCAGGATCTGCTCGAAATCAATGTTCGCGCCCATCGCCTTGATCTGGGGGCTGAAAAACACCAGGGCCATCACCGTGAAGCCGGAGATCATGAGATACCGCGGGAAGAACAGGCAGCAGGAGACGAACCAGTTCATCTTGGACGCGTCCTTCGGGCTCCGCGTCGCCAGGATCCGCTGCATGTCGTAGTTCGGCGCCGGCCCGGCGAGGCTGACCAGCACACCCTTGAACAGCGTCATCATGAAAAAGATCGTGAAGAGCGAGTATCCGTCCTCCGCGATCTTCGCGTTGACGGACTGGATCAAGCCCGACCAGTCAAGGTTCAGGTGCCAGCCGAAGAAGAGGTGCTTCCAGCCGGCGGGCACGGCGGCGGAGATCGCTTCGGGCGAAATCTTCACCATGGCCACGATCGCCACGGCGACGGAGGAGATGGTCAGAACCGTGAACTGGAGCAGTTCCGTGATCACCACGCTGTACATGCCTCCCGCCACGACGTAGACCGCCGTCACCAACATCAGCGACATGGCGTAGGTGTTTGGCGAAAAACCCCACGGCAGGAAGGGCGCGAGAAACTTGCCGATGCCCGCGAACCCATAGGCGAGAAACCCGATCACGCTGACCAAGGCGAAGGTCACAACACTGAGGTGGGCGAGGACCGCTCCCCGGCCGGCCCCGAACCGCGTGTTGATCCACTCGGCGCCGGTCATCACGTTCGAGCGGCGCATCCACTTCGACATGTAGACCATGAGGAAGATCTGGTTGAACACGGGCCAGAGCCAGGGCAGCCAGACCGACTTGAGGCCGTACACAAATACGATGTACACCAGCCACATCGTCCCGGTGATGTCGAACATGCCGCCGGCATCAGAAACTCCGAGGATCCAATAGGGCAGCCCCTTGTCGGCCAGAAAGTACGAGTTCAGGCCCTTGGCCGCCCTTTTGGTCAAAACAAAACCAATGGCTACGGTCAGGAAGAGATACCCGATGATGATGCTGGTGTCGAACAAACCTAATTTCATGGGTGGAACGGAAACTGGTTGTTGGGAAGGTGAACGGTCTGCGCGACGGCAAAGAGCTGGCGATCCATGGGGCGGGAAAAAGAAAGCGGGTTTTAGGGGAAGGGGTTTGGGACCCAGTTGGCCAGCAGAAAAATCGGGGCTCGGATTGGGCGTGCCGCCGCCCACTTGGAAGAGGGACCTCCATATCCGCAGGGGCGTAGCCGGGTGTATGCAGTCAAGGGAGGGTGTTTCCCGGTGGGGCGGGATTTTCCCCCGCCGGGAAGCGGGCAAAACCAAAAGGCGAGCGTGAAGCCCGCCCCACCGTTTTGACTGGATGCCTCAAGACTGAACGCGGTTCAACTGCATGGAACGGCGGCGATGATCTTGTCCTGACAGGTGAGCCCGCTTTTTCGGCGGTCC
>Ga0182021_10008922_pt1 | contig 11862 bp, 11 predicted proteins | sample 612E3MmetaG_FD_120493 | JGI IMG/M metagenome (GOLD analysis project Ga0182021, IMG submission 120493) | Permafrost microbial communities from Stordalen Mire, Sweden - 612E3M metaG (Illumina Assembly) | ecosystem: Environmental > Terrestrial > Soil > Wetlands > Permafrost | place: Sweden...
CGTCAACCGCTTCGCCGATGAGATCCCGCTGCATGCACGCAGCCTGGTCATCGGCGACAGCGATGAAGGCGAGGCGCCCGAGGTATTCGCGCGCAGCGGCGCGACCTGCATCGCGCTGCCGCTGAAGAAGCTGGCCAAGTCTATCCCCGGCTGCTGGGTCAACATGCTGGCGCTGGGGCTGGCCGGCGGCCTCGCAGGACTGCCACTGACCGCGCTGGAGGGGGCATTGCGCGCCTCCTGGAAGCGCACCGAGGCCGGCCTGCAGGCCAACTTGGCGGCGCTGCGGTGTGGACTTGACCAGGTCGCATCCAACCCCGCCATGGCCGGCATGACGCGACTTGATGCGGGAGCGGCGGCCGGCGGCAAGCGCTGGCTCATCAGCGGCAACGAGGCCGCCGGCTATGGCGCGCTGCGTGGCGGCATCCGCTTCGTCGCTGCCTATCCGATCACACCGGCGACCGAGTTGCTGGAATGGATGGCGCCGGCGCTGACGCGGGTCGGCGGCAGTCTGCTGCAGGCCGAGGACGAGCTCGCCTCGATCAACATGATCATCGGCGCCTCCTACGGCGGCGTGCCTTCGCTCACCGCAACCGCCGGTCCGGGACTGGCGCTCATGACCGAGGCCCTCGGCCTTGCGGTCAGCGCCGAGGTACCGATCGTGGTGGTGGACGTGATGCGTGGCGGACCGTCCACAGGCATCCCAGCCAAGAGCGAGCAAAGCGACCTGTCGTTCGCCGTCAGCGGGCTGCCCGGCGACGCACCTCGGCTGGTGCTGGCGCCGAACTCCATCGCCGACTGTCTTTCCACCACGCAATGGGCGGTGCAACTGGCTGAGGCGCTGCAGGCGCCGGCCATCGTGCTGTCGGACCAATTCATGGGCCAGTCCCGTGCCATCATCGACGAACCCGTGCAAGGCGACTCGGGCGCGCAGCGCCTGACCGCCGCCGCACACAGCGTGGACTACAAGCGCTATCGCGACACACCCTCGGGCGTCTCGCCGATGGCCATCCCCGGCACGCCGGGCGTCGTCTACACAGCCGACGGGCTCGAACACACCGAAGCCGGGATTCCCAGTAGTCAGGCGCGCGACCACCGCCTGCAACTGGACAAGCGGCTGCGCAAACTGGCGCTGTATGACTATGGGCCGCGCTGGGCCGACGTCGAAGGGGCCGGCGACTGCGCGGTCATCACGTTCGGATCCGTCACCGGCACCGTGCGCGAGGCCGTGGCACGCGCTGCCGCCGCTGGCAGCCCGGTGCGCCTGATCAGCCTGCGCCTGCTGGCGCCCGCGCTGCCCGACGCGATGGAAAGAGCGCTCGCCGGCGTTCGGCGCGTGCTGGTCGTCGAGCAGAACCATGGCGCGCAGCTGTATCGCTACCTGCGCGCGATGTACGACCTGCCCGGTCGACCCGGCAGCTTCCACCGCCCCGGCCCGCTGCCGCTGCGACCGGCCGAACTGGCCTCCTCCATTGTCGAATGGCAGCTTGCCGTTCAATCCGAAAGGTCCCACGCATGAACGACGTCTGTGTTCCCGCTGCCGTGCGCGTCGCGGCTGACTACAAATCCGGCTACAAGCCGATCTGGTGCCCAGGTTGCGGCGACTTCACCGTGCTGGGCGCGATCACCAAAGCGCTGGCAACGCTGCAGCTGCCGCCGCATGAAGTGGCCGTGGTCTCCGGCATCGGCTGCTCGTCGCGCATCCCGGCCTATACGACCTGCTTCGGCTTCCATGGCGTGCACGGCAGAGCGCTGGCCGCCGGTACCGGGCTGAAAGTCGCGCGACCTGATCTCACGGTCCTGGTCACAGGCGGCGACGGCGACGGCTATTCGATTGGTGGCAACCACTTCATGCATGCCTGCCGGCGCAACGTCGACCTCACCTACATCGTGATGGACAACCACGTCTACGGAATGACCAAGGGTCAGGCATCGCCCACCACGGAGCCGGACTGGGACAACAAGCTGGCACCGGGCGGCACCGGCATCCGCTCCTTCCATCCGCTGGTGATTGCGCTGGCAGCCGGGGCGAGCTTCGTCGCACGTGCCTTCAGCGGCGACCCCAACGGCACTTCCGAGATCATCGCAAAGGCCATCCGTCATCCCGGATTCGCGTTCGTCGAGATCCTCAGCCCTTGCGTCACGTTCAGACCCGAGCAGCGCGACTGGCGCAATCATGTGCACCCGGCCGCGGTCGACACGACCGATGATCCGGCTCGCGCCGCGCGCCGGATCATGACCGACGACGGCTTCAACATCGGCGTCCTCTATGCGGGCCAGCGCAAGCTCTACGAGCTGCGGTCTGGCCACGCCAACACAACTGTGGACGAGTTGGCCGCGGAGTTCGCGCTGTGAGCGCCGTTGTTCGCACCCTCCACGACTTCATGGCGCAAGCCTGGGCGATGGAGCGCGCCGCCGCGGAGCGCTACACGGAATTCGCCGACGCCATGGAAGTGCACAACAACCGCGAGGTGGCTGCGCTGTTTCGAACCATGGCCGGCTACGAGGCCAAGCACGCCGCCGAGATCATGGCTCAGATGGGCTGGACCGATGCCACGGTCCCGGCGATCGCCGCACCGGCGTGGCCCGGCTTCGAAGCGCCCGAAACGGTGGCGCTGGAAGACGTGCACTACCTGATGCAGCCCCTGCACGCCCTGCAGCTGGCGCTGGCCGCCGAGCAACGGGCCGAAGCCTTCTTCGGCCAGTTGGCGCAAGCTGCCACCGACGAATCGCTGCGCCGCGCAGCGCTCGAACTTCAGCAGGAAGAACGGGAGCACGTGGAACTGGTCCGGGCCTGGATCAGGAAGGTGCCCGAACCCGACCGCAACTGGTCCGACGACCCCGATCCACCGCGCTACACCGACTGAGGCGAACCACCATGCACACGCTCATGCCACCGGACTGGAAAGCCCCGACCGGCTACGCCAACGGAATCGCGGTGAATGCCGGGCGCATCGTGTTCATCGCCGGTCAAGTGGGATGGAATGCACAGCAGGTGTTCGAATCGGAAGATATCGCGCCGCAGTTCGAGCAGGCGCTGAAGAACGTCCTGGCGGTGCTGGCCCAGGCCGGCGGCACGCCGCAGCACATCTGCCGAATGACGGCCTATTGCTGCGACAAGCCGGCCTACCTCGCCGCACGCAGCCGGCTCGGCGCGATCTGGCGCGAATGGATGGGCCGGCACTATCCAGCCATGAGCATGATCTTCGTTGCCGACTTGCTCGACAGCCCGGGCAAGATCGAACTCGAGGCGACCGCAGTGTTGCCTTGAGCTTGTCGCACCTTGAGCTTGTCGACTCGGGCGGCCCAAGCCACCACACGCGTCCGTCGAGGCCTGGACTGCACGGGTTCGTCCGGTACCGCGCGACCCCGCACGACGCATCGACGCACCCGCACTCGATCGCCGATACGCTGCGCCCGCAGCGCACCGCCACCGGCGCCGCTACGTCATCGCATGGACTGCTAGTGCGGGCGAAGGTCGCGCACCCGCGTCGCCTTGCCCTGCGACCGTGGTAGCGAGCCCGCGGGCTTCACAGTCACCGCCACGGTGATGCCGATCATCGACTTGACGTGATGGGTGATGTCGCGCGCAAGTCCTTGGTACTGTCCGGGCGTCACGCCGGGAAGGGCCTCGATCTCGATAGCGACTTCGTCCAGGCTGCCGCTGCGGGTGACCACGAGCTGATAGTGCGGCGCAACCAGCGGCTGGCCGACCAGCACGGATTCCACTTGCGAGGGATAGACGTTGACGCCCCGGATGATGAGCATGTCGTCGTTTCGGCCGGTGATGCGCAGGATGCGCAGATGGGTGCGGGCGCAGTCGCAGCGCTCGCGAGTCAGCCGTGTGATGTCGCGCGTACGGTAGCGCAATATCGGCAGCGCCTCCTTCGTCAACGTCGTGATCACGAGTTCGCCCGCTGCACCGTCGGGAAGTACGCGTCCCGTTTCGGGGTCGATCACTTCGAAGAGGAAATGATCCTCCCAGCCATGCAGCCCGGCCTGGCATTCGCATTCGCACGCCACGCCCGGACCCATGATCTCGGACAATCCGTAGATGTCGATCGCGCGCAGTCCCAGCCGCGACTCGATCTCCTTGCGCATCTGCTGGCTCCAAGGCTCGGCACCGAACAGGCCCACCTCGAGCGCGCTGGCGCGCAGGTCCACGCCCTGGGTTTCGGCCACTTCGGCGATGGCCAGCGCGTAGGACGGTGTCGAACACAGCACGCGCGCACCGAAGTCCATGATCAGGGCCACCTGGCGCTCGGTCGAGCCACCCGACATCGGGACCACGGCGGCGCCCAATTCCTCGGCACCGTAATGTGCCCCCAGTCCGCCCGTGAACAGGCCGTAGCCATAGGCGTTATGGACAACGTCGCCGGCATGCGCGCCCGCCGCAGCGAGAGAACGCGCCATCAACATGGCCCAGACCTTGATGTCTTGCCGGGTATAGCCGACCACGGTTGGCTTACCGGTAGTCCCTGACGACGCGTGCAGTCGGACCAGCTCGCTGACTGGGCGCGCAAACAGTCCGAAGGGATAGTGATCGCGCAAGTCGCTCTTGACGGTGAACGGCAGGCGCCGTACGTCGTCGAGCGTGCGTACGTCGTCGGGGCCGACACCCGCGGCATCCATGCGCGTGCGATAGGTTGGAACGTTGGCATAGGCGTTGCGCAGCGTTCGACCCAGGCGATCGAGTTGGACCGCCGCCAACTCCTCGCGCGCCATCGTCTCGAGCAGCGGATGCAGATGGCGGCTCGCCATCACTGTCGTTTCGCGTTCCTTCAAGGTCACGACCATGGTGTCTCTCCCGAAGTCGATGGGCAAGGATCAGCGCGCGGTTCCGCGCACTGGCATGTGAACGAGAGCGAATCCCTGGTTGTAGCCGGCGCGCGTGATCAATGAATACTTGAACCAGAGTCCGCTGGCCAGAACCAGCACGCCTGCCAGCGCCACAGTCAGCACCGCGCCGGCTCCGGCAGCTCCGCTGGCGGCGAGCCCGATCAGCAAGAGCAGCGGCAGCGTCGTGCCGATGAGCACCAGCACGCGACCGGCGGCGTCAAGCGCTCGCAGTGCGGGCGGCGCCACCACGCGCTCCAGCCTGCTGCGGTAGAACCACCAGGCAATGGCGCGCAACACGACCAGCACGCCGAATGCGGTCATCAGCAGCGGCCTGCCCGCGGCGTCGGTGGGCCGAATGATCAGCAGCAGCGCGGCGCCCTCGGCCAACGCCGTCCCCAGCAAGACAGGCACAAGCATCGGTTGCCGCCAAGCCGGGATACCCCGGGCCGAGTTCACCATCCGGGCCTGGCAATAGGCGAACAGCAGCGCGACCGCGCCAGCCAGACCCAGCGCGCCATGCCGCCCAGCGGCCGCCGCCAGCGTCAGCGCGGTCAGCAGCGCCGCGGCATAGGCCTCGCGCGTCATCCACGACGTGCGCGGGTTGATGAATACGTTGAGCGCGCGCCAGGGTCGACCGATTTCAAGCCAGACGCAACCCAATCCGACGCCCACGAGAGCCAGTCCGATCAGCAGCAGCGACGCGGGGTCAGCGCCGGGCGCTGCGGCCCAGGTGGCGTTGACGATCAGTCCGCTGCCAGCGCCGCCGCAGGCAACGTTCAGCGCCGCGCGCCAGTCCCACTGCGTTTGCTGCCAGGGATCGGGGCCATAGGTCATGGCGCAGCCTCCTTGTCCCACAGATAGTAGAAGCCCGGCCCGGTGCCAAGCTCCTCGTGCATGCGGAAATGCTGGTTCTCGTCCAGCAGCCTGCGCACCGGACCGTTCGCATCGTCGAGGTCACCGAAGCTCAGAGCCTTCGAAATGCAGGCATTCACGCACGCCGGCGTTGCGGACGGGTCGATGCCAGGCACCAGCCCCTGCGCCAGCCCGTCGTCGATGCGATCGACACAGAAGGTGCACTTGGTCGCGACGGCCAACCTTGCTTCATCGTGGCGCAGCGCCTCGCTGACCGTGGCGTCGCCGAAGGCAAAGCCGGCACGCTGGGTCTTGTAGCGCGCCTGATAGGGACATGCCACGGCGCAGTATGCGCAGCCGATGCACAGGTCGTAGTCAATCGTGACGATACCGTCTGCGCGGCGGCCGGTGGCCCGAGTCGGGCAGACCTCCATGCACGGTGGATCGTCGCAATGCTGGCAGCCCACCGGGACAAAGGCGCGCTGCACGTCGGGGTATTCGCCAAGCTCAAGGTCGAGAACGCGCCGCCACTGCACGCCCGGCGGCGTCGCGTTGGCCTGCTTGCAGGCGGCGGTGCATGTTTGGCAGCCGATGCACCGCCGCAGGTCGGCGACCATTGCCCATCGAGTCATGCTGCAGCTCCTTGCACTGCTGCGCTGCCATGCAAGCGCCACGCATGTGTGTAAGCCACATGACGGTCGCTGCGGGCATAGCCCGCGAGCGTGACCCCGAGCGCGCGTGCCGTGCGTATCGCCAGCCCGGTGGGTGCCGACATGGCAATGACGATGCCGATGCCTGCAGCCGCAGCCTTGTGCACCATTTCGTAGCTGGCGCGACTGGACAGCAACGCTGCGCCGCGGGTCGGGTCCGTGCCGTCGCGTTGCATCGCGCCGACGAGCTTGTCGAGTGCATTGTGGCGCCCGATGTCCTCGCGCAGCAGAGCCAGTTCGCCGTCCGCCGTCATCCAGCCGACCGCATGGGTGGCGCCGGTCAACGCGCGCAGCGGTTGTGCCCTGTCCATCGCCGCCAACGCGGTCGCCAGCCGTTCGCCGCAGGCCAGCGCCGCGGCGCTGACGGCGGGAATGCTGCGTGCGACATGGTCGAGGCTCTCGACGCCGCACAGGCCGCAACCCGTGCGGCCGCTCATGTTGCGCCGACGCTCCTTCACGGCCTGCATCCGACCGGCCAGGATTTCGATCGCGACGACGATGCCCTCCGAGCGTTCAGTCAGCGTAATGTCGAGGATCTCGTGGCAGCCGGTGACGATGCCTTCGGTGAGACTGAAGCCGCAGGCCAAGTCCTCGAGGTCGGCCGGCGTGGCCAACATCACCGCGTGCGCGAGACCGTTGTATTCGAGGCTGACCGGTACTTCCTCGGCGGCCCAGTCCAGATCGACGTCGGTTCGCCCCTCGACCCATCGTTGCACGCTCACCGACGTGGCCGTGCCCGCTTCCAGACCCTGTGCCCATGCGCTCGCCCGAGCGTTGCGACGGGCCATCACGACCGCGCTCCCCGCGACAGCGGTCCGGCGACGCGCCGCAGCTTCACGCGCACGATATCGGCCCCCGAGCCGCTGGAATCGGTCAGGTCGAGCAATGCCCCGGACATCTGGGTCACGTTGTTGAGCGACGGGAAGGCGAGATCCTTGGCATAGGGCGTCTTCCAATGTTCGAATTGGCCCGGAATGACGATGGTGTCGGGCCGGCAACCCTGGACCAGCTCTGCGCGGCCGCGCGTCGCTCCGGTGATGGACGCGACCTCGACCCAGTCGCCCGCCGCGATGCCCAGACCACACGCAGTCGCCGCGTTGATGACGACACAGCCGTGGCCGCGTACGTTGATGCCAACCTCGTTCATCAGCGGGATCCCCACGTTCGCGCCGGCGCTGTACTGCATGCTCTTGGTCGTGATGCCCCAGTACGGGTAGTCGTCGGGATTCTGGCCCGCAGTGCGCACGGCCTGTGTCCAAACGCCAGGGAAGTCGTGCCAGGACGGAAGTGCCGTGTATTCGGCGAGCTGCTTCTCCCACCAGCCGATGCCTTGCTCGTGCAACCGGCGCCGCAGCTGTTCGCCGATGCGCAGCAGCCGCTCTTGGTAGGGCAACTCATAGCGCAGACCCTGCTCGGCCAGCGTCGGCGTCAGATACCAGTCGACCCGCGTATGCGGGACGACGTAGAAGCCGTGCTCCTTCATCCAGTCGAGTCCGTGCACATCGGTGCCGCCGCTGAGCTCGGCGGTCGCCGCCTTGCACACCGCGTCCCAGATCGTGTCGACCTCGGGCACGCGGTCGTTTGGCAGCGTGTAGTCGTAGCCTTCGCCCTTCAGCGGCACGAGCGCCGTGCCGCGGTTGATGCGGTCGACGTATGCGCCGAGCAGACCGGTGCGGCGCGCCAGTTCAGTGGCGATCCAACTGAAGTCACGGGCCTGCCCCTGCGGAGGCGCGACCGGCTGGCGCAGCACGACGCCGCGGTAAGCCCAGGCCTGCTCGACGAACTTGGTGCCGCCGCAGCGGATCAGCTGGGTGCTCTCCAGGTCAGTGGCTTCGGGCAGCAGGATGTCGGCCATGTGGTTGGTCTCGTCCATCGTGTAGGCGAAAGACACGATGTACGGCAGCTTCGCGATGGTCTGCACCATGCGTTCGTTCTGCCAGAAGGAGACCGCCGGATTCGTACGGTAGGCGAACCACAGTTCGGGCATCGTCGGCTTCGGCCAGTTTGGCGGTGCCTCGCGCATGAACGACCAGGCCAGGTGGGTGGGCCCCAGCGCCTGGCTCCATGGCGAGTCGCCCACATGCGGCACGAGTGCGCGGTGGGCGTTGCGACCGGTGGGCTTGCCGACCCAGCCCTGTGGCGTCGTGGCGTTGAAGTTGCACGTCATGAAGCCGTCTTCGCCCGGCTTGACGCTGCGCAGCCGGTTGTCGTGCGGCTTGTTCAGCCGCACCGTGGTTCCGAGCGTGCCCCCAGGCACTTCGAGCGCGCCGACGACGGCCGCCAGAACGGTACGCGACCAGCAGCATTCGAAGGCGCCCCAGCCGTTGTTGACGGTCTTGCCGAGCGTCACCGAAACCGGCCGGAACGGCAAGGTGCGGCCGTCTATCTCGATCGTCTGGCCGACGCAGGCCTGTTCCAGGTATTCGAGCGCGACACGCCGCATCGTTGCCGCCGGCACATCGCAGATCGCCGCGGCCCATTCCGGCGTGTAAGGGCGCATCGCCTCGACCGTCTCGGTGAACGATGTCCGCACGACGACGGCCTCGAAGCGTCCCACCTCGCCATCGGCGCGCTGCGTGACGCCGCTGGCGACGCGGTAGCTGCCAGACAGCGCCGGGCGCGTCCCCGGCGTGTCGAAGGGCAGCGCCGACTCGCTGATTTCGTCCCACAACAGCGGCTTGCCGCTGGCCGGGTCACGAAGGTAGTAGCCGTCGGGCGCGACGAGGTAAGGCGAGGCCGTGCGCGCGCGCAGGAATTCGACATCGAGCCGCTGCTCCGGCTGCTCGCACAGCAGCACGTGCAGCATCGCGAACATGAAGGCTGGATCGGTCTTGGGCTTGATCGGCACCCATTCTGCCGAGCAGGCGCCAGTGACCGACAAGTGCGGCTCGACGTTGACACGCTTGACCCCGCGCACGCGCGCGTCGGCATGGCGGCGCACCGCGCAGACGCCGCCAGTCACCTCGACATTGGCGCCGAAGGAGACGATATAGCGCGTGTGGGGCGTATCGGAGCAAACCGTGAAGCCGCGGTGCCAGAACTCGCCGTAGAGATGTTCCGAATGGACGCACTTGACGCCCTGTCCGGAACCCAGGCTGTAATCGATCGGGCCCAGCGTCGCGAGCAGGGCCGGAAAAGTTCCCATGTAGCTGGCTGGCGTCCCGCCGTGGCCGAAGGTCGCGGCCACGCGCGGCAAACCGGCCTCGTCGAGCGCTCCGCGTTGGCGTATGTCGGTCAGGCGCCCGGCAACCGTGTCCAGCGCCTCGTCCCAGCCGATGGCGACAAAGCCCGGGTCCTCGTCCCGGCCCTTGCGCGGGTTGGTGCGCTTCATCGGCGTCAGCACCCGGTGCGGGTTGTAGGTCTTCTCGACCAGGCCGTAGGCGCGCACGCAGGGTCGGCCGTCGCCGGGGTGGATACCGCAGGCGTCGGCGTTGGGCCCGATTTCGGTGGCGATGTCCGCGACGACCTTGACGCGTAGCAGGTCGGGACCCGCCACACATTGGTAGCAGTAGGTCGGCACGCTGCGTGCCGGCGCGTGGGCGATGCTCACCGCAGCCCCGCCTTGTGCGCCTTGGCCGCGAGTCGCGCCTCGGTCTTGGCGACATCGACGACGAATCTCTGATGGCGGCACCGGCAGATCGGCTCGACGCCGTCGTGGCCCGTGATGTCGAAGCTCACGAGGCGACCCTGGACCTCGGCGACGTTGACCAGAAACTCGACCTGCATCCCCAGCAGCGTCGCCGCCAAGTGATCGATCTCGACGCGCGTCCCCACGGAATCCTCGCCGGCGTCCAGATGGTCCAGCAGCAGCGCGCGGCAAGCCATCTCGATATCGCGCACCAGCATCGGTGTGGCGTAGACCCGCGCCTGCTCGCCCATGAAGTCGATCGTGCGCTCGCGGTCGACCTCGATGCGGGACTTGGCGCTGATACCGGCTTGCAAGGTGCTCTTCATGGTAGGAACCCTCTCCGTCGCCTGCGCACAGTCATCACGGCGGCAGTTGCGCCCTGCCGCCGGGCCCGCCGCGACCGTGACGCATACACTGGGTACAGGCGGCATTCGCTGTCCGAAGCCCTTGCGCGACCGCCGGCTCGGCGATCGTCGCAAAAAGACTTCGCCCGATACAGGAATTATGGTACCACAATACTACTATTGGATTCATCCAGGTCAAGTCATGAAGAACAATGCGTCCCCTGCCAGCCCCGCCGTCAAGCGCCCACGCGCTCGAGGCATGCGGGTTTCCACCGACAGCGGCAGCTCCCTGACCGTGCGGCCCGTGCAGCGCGCCGATCTCGACCAGGTCATCGACATCGACGCCACCGTGACGGGGCTGGAAAAGCGCAAGTACTGGGCATCGGTGTTCCGACGCTATGGCAGCGGCTTGCACGACGAGCAGCAGTTCCTGGTGGCCGTGTCAGAAGGCCGGGTCGTGGGCTTCATCATCGGCGAAGTGCGTGACTGGGAATTCGGCTCGCCGCCCTGCGGCTGGGTGTTCGGGATCGACGTGGATCCCCGAGCCCGCCTTGGGGGCGTGGGCACGCAGCTTCTGCAGGCCATCCGCGATCGATTCCGCCGCGCCGGCGTGCGCAAACTGCGCACGATGCTGGCGTTGGACAACACGCTGATCCTGTCGTTCTTCCGCAGCCAGGGGATGATGGCCGGCCCGCTGATTGCGCTCGAAATGGATCTCGATGCCTGAGCCTGGCGGCTCCAGGACGACGCCGTGAAGCTGCAAAAGAACACCGAACTGGCGTTGTGCAGCGTGCTTGAATTCGCCGGCGCGCCGCAACGTCAGATTTCTGCGGGCGAAATCGCCGCCAAGTACGGCGCATCGCCGCATCACCTGGCCAAGGTCCTGGCACAACTCGCACGGTCGGGCATCGTCACCTCGGCGCGGGGAGCGGGCGGCGGCTACCGCTTCGCAGCAAACGCCAAGCGATTGACCTTGCTCGACATCATCCAGATGTTCGAGAAGGTGACCCATCCGGCCGTCGCGCAGAACACCGACCGTGCGGCCTGCACGCCGGTCGAATCTGCCCTGGGCGCGGTGTTTGCCGAGATCGACGCCAACGCCAAGGCCACGCTCAGTTCCATCACCCAGACCACGATGCTGCGCCTGATCGATCGTAGAAAGGAAGACGGCCCGCCGATCCTCGCGCTCGAGCATTCCGACCTCCCCGAGCGGTAGCGGGCATCTTCGATGACCTTGTCGCCATCGCGCGCCCGAATTCGGTTGGGGCGGTTCGCTGCCGATCGGACACCGACTCTCGGGCGATGGGTCGAGGAGACGCCGCACCCCAGTTCGTGTGCCGTGTGACGAGGGGATTCGAGCCGGCTGCGAACTGGCTGAGCTCACCCGCACCGCTCGCGCGCGCCGAATGGCGCCGCGTCGGCGTTGACGTCGCCGGTTGCCAGCAGGCCGGCACGTCCGGGGCGAGCAGCGCGCATCCAGGCACGCCCGGCC
>Ga0182021_10008923_pt1 | contig 11862 bp, 9 predicted proteins | sample 612E3MmetaG_FD_120493 | JGI IMG/M metagenome (GOLD analysis project Ga0182021, IMG submission 120493) | Permafrost microbial communities from Stordalen Mire, Sweden - 612E3M metaG (Illumina Assembly) | ecosystem: Environmental > Terrestrial > Soil > Wetlands > Permafrost | place: Sweden...
CACATCGCGGCCGGCATCCCGTCCATCTACGGCAACTACAACGAGCCCAAGTTCGACGCCCTGGGCCTGTCGTTCCGCGTGGAGAATCTGGTCGGCAGGCTGCTCGACGACCTCGTCGCCGAGGGCATCGAGCCCTACGTGACCAGGGACTCCCTGCGCCGCATGTTCACGACGATGCGGCGCTTCGAGCGGGCGCTGGTCGTGGACGGGGTAGATTCGCGCGCCCTGGGAGCCAACCTGAACATGCTCGAAGCGAGCTTCAGCAGCCACAACTTCACCTTTCACCAGTACCAGAACGTGTTTCAGTTCCTCGTCAACAGCGTCACCGAGCTCTCAACAACGTCCACCCTCAGCCACGAACAGGTGCTGCACACGGTGCTCGTCCACGACCCACGGCAGTGCGAGGCACGCGGCATGTCGGTCGACGCGGTCGCCGAGATGGTGCTGCGCGACGTGCTGGTGTCGGCCCTGGGGATGCAGGCCCTGGACCGGTATGCGGCCGCCGCCCTCCGCCAGATCTCGCTGCTCAACGGCCGCCTCAGCAGCCAGGCGCTCACGCGGATGATGAACTTCGACCCCGAACGGCTGGTGTCGCCCATCCACGAGCCCAAAGCGGGCGTCGACGACCAGATGAGCCTGGGGTTCAAGGGCCTGGGGCTCAAACAGATGGCGCTGTACGGACACCGGGTGCCTGAGGGCTTCATCCTCACCCATGAGCTGTTCAGCGCCATGCCGGCCATGTCGTACCGGCCGCTCTACGACGACACCATCCTGCGCATCCGCAAAGCGGTGGCCCATCTGGAGCGACAGACCGGCCGGCGCCTGGGGGACCGCAGACACCCGCTCCTTCTGTCGATCCGCTCGGGCGCGGCGATATCCATGCCCGGTCTGATGACCACGTTCGTCAACGTGGGTCTCAACGACGCGCTGGCCGAGGCGCTCTCCCGACAAACTGGGTTCGAGTGGGCCGCGTGGGACGGCTACCGCCGTTTTCTGCAGTCGTGGGCCATGTCCGCCGGCGTCGACCGGGACTTCTTCGACGAGATCATGACCGACTTCAAGCGCCGCTACGGTGTGGAGCGCAAGCTGGACTTCGCCCCAGAGCACATGCGCGAGATGGCGTTCACCTACAAGGACCGCGCCCGGGAAGGCGGCGTGGTCTTTGAGCAGGACCCCTTCAGCCAGGTCGTCTCCTGCGTGCTCAAGGTGCTCGACTCGTGGGACTCCCCGCATACGCGCCTCTACCGTCAGTACATCGGCGTAGCCGAGGAGTGGGGCACGGCGGTCGTGGTGCAGCGGATGGTCTTCGGCAATCTGAGCCGCGAGTCTGGGTCGGGGGTGACCTTTACCCACAACCCGCTCGAGCCGTACAGCCGCCAGGTGCGTCTGTTCGGCGACTTCGCCGTGCGCTGCCAGGGAGAGGACCTGGTCGGCGGCCTGGTGTTCCCGCTCCCCATCTCAGAAGCCCAGCGGCTCGGCAGCCAAAGGTACCGGGGCACGGAGCATTCTCTGGAGAAAGACTACCCCGACGTCTATCAGGCGCTCCTCTGCGTCGCCCGCGACCTGGTGGTCGAGCGCGAGTTCGATCCGCAGGAGATCGAATTCACGTTCGAGTCCCCCAACGCTCAAGACCTCTACGTGCTCCAGAAACGGGCAGTGGTGCAGGACCAGGCCAGGAACGCGCCCTACTTCGACACATCCTCGCCCAACTACGGATCTCCGGCGGCGGTCGGAATGGGCGTGGCCGGGGGCGCGTACTCGGGCCGTATGGCCGTCAATGCCGAGCAGATAGACCGACTGCTGGCCGAAGCCCCCGCCGAGAACATCGTGCTGCTACGGCCGGACACGGTGCCGGAAGACATCGCCATCATCACTCGGGTCAGAGCGATCCTGACCGCGCGAGGCGGCGCCACTTCCCACGCCGCCGTCACCGCCAAGCGCCTTGGCAAGACGGCCGTGGTCGACTGCATGGACCTCGAAGTGATCGAACATCAGGGGTCGGCCCGCCTGGCCGGGACCGAGCTGCGGGCCGGCGACTGGCTGTCGATCGACGGCCGTACCGGCAACATCTTTCGGGGTCGCATTCCCACGCTGGCCCAGCCGGGCCCCCCCGAGGCAGAATGAGAGGGCGCGTCGGCACGGCGCCGCCGGCGCCCCGCTGAGATACGGGCCCGGTTCAATTACACTGGGACCGCCGGACTCGGTATCCGGCCGGCCCGCCGATCAGAAGAGAGTCTGCGCCGTCACGTCTCAGACGGCCTTCGTCGCGGCAGGCGCCCGGCTGAGAGCCCGGCAGAAGAGGCCCATTCCCGGGGGGCCGGGTAGGGCGTACGTCACGACGGGAGGGACCGTAGGCCATGGGTGCGCAAAGGACGCTGGGAATCAACGGCCTCGGCCGCATCGGCAAGCTGACGCTCTGGTACGAACTCGGGCACGACGATTTCGATCGCATCGTGGTCAACGTTGGGCGGCCGGTGGGAGCCTCTCTGGACGCAGTCGTCCAGTACATCGCAAAGGACAGCACCTACGGTCCCCTGCATCGCTTTCTGTACGGGCAGTCCGGAGTGCGAGACATCCGGGTCGTCGACGAGGAGCGCGGTCTCATCAGCGCCTATGGCAAAGAGATCGTCGTCCTGCGCGAAGCCCGCAACCCCAAGGACATCCCCTGGCGCGACCACGGCGTGTCTCTGGTCGTCGAGTGCACCGGCACGTTCCGCGACCCCCACGCCGACTCCGACGCCGCGAAGGGGTCGCTCCGCGGTCACCTGGCCGCCGGAGCGCGCGTGGTAGTCCAAAGCTCTCCGTTCAAGAGCCGGCAGGAAGGCATCTCGCTGCCGGAAGATGCGACGATCCTCATCAACGGGATCAACCAGTACCGGTTCGAGCCCGGCAGGCACAGGCTGGTCTCGGCGGCCTCATGCACGACGACCGCGCTGGCCCACATGATGCGACCGTTACTGGACCGCGACCTCACGCGCCACATGATCACCGCCGGCATGAGCACCGTGCATGCGGCCACCAACTCGCAGCCGGTACTGGACGCTGTCCCGGCGGCCGGCGCCAGCGATCTGCGCAAGACGCGCGGCGCCCTGGGCAACGTGGTACTCACCTCCACCAACGCGGCGGCGGCCCTGGAAATGGTCATGCCGGAGATCGCCCGTATCGGCTTCATGGCAGATTCGGTGCGCATCCCCACGACGACCGTCAGCCTCATCATCCTCAACGTGACCTTCCAAAGCGAGGCTCTCCCCGACGGCACCGTCTCCGTGGGGCGTGAGGCCATCAATGCCATCTATAGAGAGGCGGCCGCAGGCGAGGCGCTGGGTCTGCTCAAGTACAGCGAGGAGCAGAACGTATCCGCCGACATGGTGGGCGAAGACGCCGCCGTGGTCATCGAGGGTGTGGAGACACACACACGCACCGGCTTCGTCGACCTGGTGCTCGCGCGGCAACCTGAAGCGGGAGACTGCCAGCCGGTGCGGGTGCCGCTCACGCACGTCAAGATCTTCGGCTGGTACGACAACGAGATGGCCAGCTACACTCACAGGCTCGGCGAGCTGACCGCGCACGTGGCGCGGAGCATGTAGGCGGCGGGAGCCTTCGAGGTAAGGTAGGCAGGTAGATGGCAGACAAGCCGGATATCGTCCAATCGCTGTACCGCACGTACCGCCCGCAGACCTTCGAACAGGTGCGCGGGCAGGCGCACGTAGCACGCACGCTCACCAATGCCGTCAGGAACGGCACCGTCGCCCACGGCTACGTGTTCGCCGGCCCGCGTGGAACCGGCAAGACGAGCACCGCCCGCATCCTGGCCAAGGCGCTCAACTGCGTGGGGCCCGACGAATCGCATCGCGTCGGCGCCCCAACGCCCACCCCCTGTGGCGTCTGCCACTCGTGCACCGAGGTGGCCGCCGGCACCTCGCTGGACGTCATCGAGATGGACGCGGCCAGCAACCGCAGCATCGACGACATCCGCGAGCTCAGAGACACTGTCGCCTTTGCCCCCATCCGCGACCGCTACAAGGTCTACATCATCGATGAAGCCCACATGCTCACCCGCGAGGCGTTCAACGCGCTCCTCAAGACGCTGGAAGAGCCGCCGGCCAACGTGGTGTTCGTCCTCGCCACCACCGAGCCGCACAAGCTGCCGGACACCATCGTCTCCCGCTGCCAGCGCTTCGACTTCCATCGGCCGACGGCGCCGCAGATCGTCGAGCTGCTCACGGAGATCGCCGGTCACGAGGGCATAGACACCGACGAGGATGCCCTGGAGACCATCGCCGAGCACTCGCAGGGCGGCTTTCGCGACGCCATCGGCGCCCTGGACAGGTTGCGTTCGTTCACCGACGGCCGCGTGCGCACCGACGACGTGCTGGCCGTGCTCGGCGTCACCGATACGCAACTGCTCATGGAGATCACCGACATCGTCGCCGACCGCGACACGGCGGCCGCGCTCGCGTTCGTCCATCGCCTCTACGAGCGCGGCGCCAACTACACCCAGTTCATCGCCGACATGCTGCGCCACCTGCGCCGGCTCTTCCTGCTGCAGCACCTGCTGCACGCGTCCTCCGACCCGGCGCTGCTGAGGGCGCTGGCACAGAACGTCGGCCTGCACGCCGGCGCCGTCGCGCTGCTGGAGCCGCAGGCGCACCAGCTCTCGCCAGCCGCCCTGGTGCGCTTCATGGATCTGCTGGGTCACGCCCAGGCAGAGATCAAGGCCGGGCTGGACGCCCGGCTGCAGCTCGAGCTGACACTCGTCAAACTCACGCGACCGCATCTGGACCTGTCGCTGGAGTCGCTGGACGAGCGCCTGCGACGGCTGGAGGAAGGCCGCGCGCCGGCCGCGGGCATGGCGCCCGCCGGCGCGCGGACACCGCCGACGCCCGCGCTCGCGCGCACCGCTCCGCCGGCGACCGAGGCGGATCGGCCGGCGACCGGCACGCGGACACCGCCGGCGGCGGTCGCGCCCCAGGGCGCGCAACCGGTCGCACAACAGACTGGGCGAGCGTCCACCGTCGAGGAAGAGCCGCCCGTCGTGGCGCCGCCCGCCGGCGCGGCCGCACCCGTTCAAGAGGCGGCCGGGCCGGCCGCCGATGCACTTGCGCCCGTTCCGGAAGCGGCTGCGGACCCACCCGGGCCGGATCAGGAGCCGGCCGGACGGCAGCCGCCGACCACAGCGGGCCCGGCCGATAGCGCGGCCGGCACCCCGCTGGAGCGCGCCACGCGTGCCTGGCCGCGCGTGCTGGAGCGCGCGCAGCAGGCAGGTGGCACACTGTCCGCCCTGCTGCGCGACACACAGCCACTGGCGGTCGACGGCGACCAGGTGACCGTCGGCGTCGTCTCGTCGTTCGCCTGCGAGCGCTTGCGCGAGCAGGGATCCGGGGGCGCCGTCGCCGACGCGCTCGCCGACATCCTCGGCCGCCCAGTGCAGGTACACTACGAGGCCATCGCGGCGCCGCCGGCGAAGCCGGCCGCGGCGCCGGCACTCACAGACGCGCAGCGCATCGCCCTCATCCAGAAGGAGCTCGAGGCCGAGCTCCTCGCAGACGACGACTGACAGGAGGCCTCGGCCCCATGAATCAGCAGCAAGCGAAGATGCTCAAGCAGTTGCAGCAGATGCAACAGAAGATGGCCGAGGCGCAAGAGAAGCTCGCCTCGGAGACCGTCGAGGCGAGCGCCGGCGGCGGCATGGTCACAGCCGTGGTCAGCGGCACCCTGGAGCTCAAGGAGATCCGCATCAACCCGGATGCGGTCGACCCGGAAGACGTGGAGATGCTGCAGGACCTGGTGACGGCGGCCGTCAACGAGGCATTGCGTGGGGCCCAGGACCTGGCCAACCGCCTCATGGGGCAGGTGACGGCCGGCGTGCAGATGCCCAACATCCCGGGCATGTTCTGACGCTCCCGGCGCGGCCCGCCTCAACGACTCGGCCGGCCGTCGGCCGGAACGGCCGAGCGCCACGTCCTGCGGCCCGCGCGATCGGCTGGTAGCGAACGCACGTTCGCCAAGGTCTAGCGCGTAGATGGTCGTACGCTCCTATCTGCCACCGCGTACATCGCGGCTGCGCACGTTTGGCAGTTCCGGCAGCTCAGGTTACAATGGGCTCACTCTCCCGCGCGCGTGCGAACCCCGCTGAGTGCTGCTGCAGCCGCGACGTGTGGCTTGCTGCACGACGGCCGCTTTGGTGCGCGCGCGGAGCCCTGTGTAAAGGACCCGGGAGATCGAGTGTACGCACCGGCGGTCGCGCGCCTTATCGACGAGCTTGCCAAGCTGCCCGGCATAGGCCCGCGGACGGCGCAGCGTCTCGCCTACCACATACTGCGCCAGCGGCCCCAGGACATCCTGCCGCTGGCTCAGGCTATCGTCGAGGTCAAGGAGAAGATCGGCTTCTGCCGCCAGTGCTTCAACCTCGCCGAAGGCGAGCTGTGCGTGATCTGCTCGGACCGGCGCAGAGACCCAAGCGTGCTGTGCGTGGTCGAGCAGCCGGCGGACATCCTGCCCATAGAGCGCACGCGCACCTTCCAGGGCCTCTACCACGTACTCGGCGGTGCGCTCAGTCCCATCGACGGCGTGGAGCCGGGCGACCTGCACCTCGCCGAGCTGCTGCCGCGCGTGCAGCAAGGCATTGACGAGGTCATCGTGGCCACCAACCCCACGATGACCGGCGAAGCCACCGCCCTGTACATCGCCGACCTGCTGCCGGATCAGGTGCGTGTCACACGCCTGGCCAGCGGCCTGCCGGTCGGCGGCGACCTCGAGTACGCAGACGAACTGACGCTCGGCCGGGCGTTGTCCGGCCGACTCACCATGCCGCGCGGCAGCGTTGGGTGACGCGGCCGCGCGACGCAGAAGGCGACGAGGAGAGCAGACTATGCAAGGCCTGATGGAGATCCGTTGGCACGGCCGCGGGGGCCAGGGCGCCGTCACGGCGGCCAAGATGACCGCCGAGCTGGCCCTCGGCCAGGGCAAGTTCTTCCAGGCCTTCCCGGAGTACGGCCCGGAGCGCTCCGGCGCGCCCATCGTCGCCTTCACGCGTGTCAGCGACGAGCCCATCCAGGTCTACTCGGGGATCGAGCACCCGGACATCATCGCGGTGCTCGATCCCAGCCTGCTCGGCGTCGTCGACGTGACCAAGGGCGCCCCCGACGACGCCGTCCTGCTCATCAATAGCGACCTGCCCCCGGCCGAGCTGCGCGCCAAGTACGGCATCAAAGGGCTTCGCCTCTACACCATCGCCGCCACCAAGATCGCCGTCGAGACCATCGGCAGGGCCATCCCCAACACGCCGATGGTCGGCGCGCTCACCCGCATCACCGGCATGTTCCCCATCGACAAGGTCGTCGACTTCCTGCGCGAGGACTTCGGCAAGAAGTTCCCGCCCAAAGTCGTGGAGGGCAACATCAAAGCCATCACCCGCTCCTACGAGGAGGTCCAGGGCGAATGACGCCAGCCAAGAAGACCCCGGCCGAGGCCAAGCCGACACGAGCGGCCGCCAAGGCGAAGCCGAAAGAGGCCGCCCAGTCGGCGTGCACGCAGCCGAAGCTGCCCAAGGCCAAGTGGGACGTCTGCGAAGTCGACGAGTGGGGCCCGGAAGAGCACCAGCTTGGCGCCACGATACCGGAGGCCGGCAACTCCATCTACAACGAGACCGGCGGCTGGCGCTCCCAGGTGCCTCAGATCGATAGCGAGAAGTGCGACGGCTGCCTGCTGTGCTACTTCTACTGCCCGGACGCCTCGATCATCATCGAGTGCGGCAAGGCCGCCGGCGTCGACCTGGCCCACTGCAAGGGCTGCGGCATCTGCGCCAAGGAGTGCCCGCGGAAGGCCATCGTCATGAAGCCTGAAGAGAAGGAGTGAGCGAGGTGGCCATAGCAGAGAGCACCATCCTCGCCGTCACCGGCAACGAGGCAGCCGCCGAGGCCATGCGCCAGGTCAACCCCGACGTGGTGGCCGCCTACCCCATTACGCCGCAGACCGAAGTGGTGCAGATCTACGCCCAGTTCGTGGCCGACGGCAAGGTCGACTCCGAGTTCGTGACGGTGGAGAGCGAGCATTCGGCCATGAGCGCCGTCATCGGCTCCGCCGCCGCCGGCGCCCGCACCATGACGGCGACCAGCTCGCAGGGCTTCGCGCTCATGTGGGAGATGCTATACATCGCCGCGTCGTACCGGCTGCCGATCGTGATGACCACCGTCAACCGGGCGCTCAGCGGCCCCATCAACATCCACTGCGACCACTCCGACACCATGGGCGGCCGCGATTCCGGCTGGATCCAGCTTTACGGCGAGAATCACCAGGAGGCCTACGACAACGTCCTGCAGGGGGTGCGCATCGCCGAGCACATGGACGTGCGCACCCCGGTCATGAGCATGTACGACGGCTACGTCATCAGCGGCGCCATCGGCCCCCTGCAGATGCTGCCGGACGACGTAGTCAAGAAGTTCATCGGCCCCTACAAGGCCATCAACCCGCTGCTGGACTCCAAGCATCCGGTGACTGCGGGGCCCTTTGACGGCCTGCACGGCTGGTACTTCGAGCACAAAGTCTCGCAGAACCGTGCGATGGATCGGGCAATGCGCGTGATCCAGGAGGTGGCGGACGAGTACGCAGAGCTCAGCGGCCGCCAGTACGGTCTTCTGGACGACTACCGCATGGACGACGCCGAGATAGCCATGGTCGTCGTCGGCTCCACGGCCGGCACCGTGCGCACCATCGTCGACAAGCTGCGGGCGCAGGGTGTCAAGGCCGGCTCGGTGCGGGTACGCGTCTTCCGCCCGTTCCCGGCCGCGGCCTACGCCGAGGTCCTCGGCGACTGCAAGGTCGTCGGCGTCATGGACCGCGCCGACTCGTTCGGCGCCCAGGGCGGCCCGGTGTTCCTGGAGGTTCGCGCGGCGCTCTACGACGTGCCCAAGCGGCCGCAGATCGTGCCGATCATCTACGGCCTCGGCGGGCGCGACATCTTCCCCGACAACATCGAGGAGGCGTTCGGCCTGCTGCAGCGCGGCCTCGCCGGCGAGACGCTGCCGGTCGAACGCACCTATCTGAACATTCGCAAGGACAGGGCGTGACAATGGCCAGGACCAACGGAAAGCTGAAGACGGAACCTGCCGGCTCGCGGCTCTACGAAGTGCTCAAGGGCATCGACTTCGAGAACCGCGAGCTCATCGGCAAGCGCGCCGGCGCCGGGCTCTTCGACCTCGTGCGCGAGCCCGGCGGCGTGTACCGCTGCTACGCCTGCACCTTGTGCGAGCGCGCTTGCCCGGTCGATTGCATCGACATCGACTACTGTCCCGAGCACGACGTGCTGCCGTGGGACCTGGCGGCCGAGAAAGCTGCCGCCACGGCCGCCCAGCCCGAGATCGACATGAAGCCCTTCGACGCCGTCGTCGCCCGGCTGCGCGAGGGCAGCGGGCTCATCGAGGCCCTGCACACTACCCAGGAGACCTACGGGTGGCTGCCGCGCAGGGCCCTGGAGGGCATCGCCGACGAGCTGCAGTTGCCGTTCAGCCGCATCTTCGGCGTCGCCAGCTTCTACACCCAGTTCCGGCTCGCGCCGGTCGGCAAGCACGTCATCAGCGTCTGCATGGGCACGGCCTGTCACGTAGCTGGCGCCCCCCTGATCGTCGAGGCCTTCTCGCAAGAGATCGGCATCGCCGTGGGCGACACCTCCGCCGACGGCCTCTTCACCCTGCAGACCGTGAACTGCGTGGGCGCCTGCGCCCTGGCGCCGGTGGTGCGCATCGGCGACGACGACACTCACGGGCGCATGTCGCCCAACGGGGCGCGCAAGCTTGTGCGCACCCTCAGTCGCAAGGAGGCGTCGTGATGGCCGCCGCCACGCAGCGTGCCACCCGCGTGAACCGCGCGCTCAAGCACGCGGTAGGCGCCGGCACGCCCACCGCCGGAACCGGAACCAAGCAGATCCGCATCTGCGCCGGCACGGCGTGTCACGCCTCCGGTCGGGCCGAGATCACGAAAGCCGTCCGTGAGGAGATCGAGAAGCGCGGGCTGGCCGGTCAGGTGACCATCCTGGAGACCGGCTGCCACGGGTTCTGCGAGCTCGGCCCCATTCTGGTGGTCGACCCAAGCGGCACTTTCTACCCGCGCCTCAAACCCCGCGACGTAGCGGACATCCTCCAGAACAGCGTCGTGAGCGACGAGGTCGTCGAGCGCCTGCTTTACCGCGACCCCAAGACGGACGCGCCCGTAGCGCACGAGAAGGACATACCGTTCTACAAGCTGCAGCATCGACTGGTGCTCTCGGCCAACGGCAAGATCGACCCGCATTCCATCGACGACTACCTCGCCCTGGGCGGCTACAGCGCCCTGGCCAAGGTGCTCGCCGACGACGACCCGGTGGCCGTCATAGATGCTGTCGAGACGGCCGGCCTGCGCGGCCGCGGCGGCGCCGGCTTTCCCGCCGGACGCAAGTGGCGCTCGTGCCGCGCCAACCCGGGCGAGAAGAAGTACGTGCTCTGCAACGGCGACGAGGGCGACCCCGGCGCGTTCATGGACCGCTCGGTCCTCGAGGGTAACCCACACGCCGTGATCGAGGGCATGATCATCGCCGCCTTCGCCATCAGCTCCGGTGTGGCTCCCGCCGAGGGATACGTGTACGTGCGCCACGAGTACCCGTTCGCCGTCGAGCGCCTCGGCGTGGCGCTGCGGCAGGCGCACGAGCGCGGTCTGCTCGGCGAGGACATCCTTGGCTCGGGCTTCAGCTTCGACATCCGCATCAACCAGGGCGCCGGCGCCTTCGTCTGCGGCGAGTCGACGGCGCTGACGGCGTCGATCGAGGGTCACCGTGGCATGCCGCGCGGCAAGCACATCCGCACGGTAGCCCACGGCCTGTACGGCCAGCCCACCAACCTGAACAACGTCGAGACGTACGCCAACGTGCCCTGGATCGTGCTCAATGGAGTGGACGCCTACCGCGCCCTGGGCACCGAGACGAGCAAGGGCACCAAGATCTTCTCGCTCACCGGCAAGATCCGGAACGGCGGTCTCGTCGAAGTGCCCATGGGCGCCACACTGCGCGAGGTCATCTTCGACATCGGCGGCGGCATGCTCCCCGGCCGCCAGTTCAAGGCCGTGCAACTCGGCGGGCCATCGGGCGGCAGCCTGCCCGCCGAGAACCTGGACACCGAGATCGATTTCGAGAGCCTCACCGCGGCCGGCGCCATGATGGGTTCCGGCGGCATGGTCGTCGTCGACGACACCACCTGCATGGTCGATTTCGCCAAGTTCTTCCTCAAGTTCACCGCCGAAGAGAGCTGCGGCAAGTGCGTCCCGTGCCGCGTCGGCACGACGCGCATGCTGGAGGTCCTGGAGCGCATCACCGCCGGTGAGGGGACCCTGGAAGACATCGACCTGCTCGAGCGGCTCTCCGACGACGTGATGGAGGGTTCGCTGTGCGCCCTGGGCGGCAGCGCCCCCAACCCCGTGCTGACCACGCTGCGGTACTTCCGCGACGAGGTCGAGGCGCACGTGGTGGACAAGCGCTGCCCGGCCAAGGTCTGCCGGCCGCTTATCCGCTACACCGTCAACAAGACGAACTGCACCGGCTGCCACGCCTGCTTCACCGCCTGTCCCACGCAGGCCGTCTCGGGCGAGCGGAAGCAGCCGCACAAGATCAGTCAGAAGAAGTGCATCAAATGCGACACCTGCCGCCAGGTCTGCATGTTCGACGCTATCGACGTCGACACGGGCGTTCTGGAAGTGGCCGGAAGGAGGTCGACGTGAGCCCTCAGACCAAGACTTCCATGGCTCTGACCATCAACGGACGTTCCGTCAAGGCGACGAGCGGCGAGACGGTGCTGAGCGCCGCTCGTCGTGCCGGCATAGAGATCCCGGCTCTCTGTC